>Ga0105107_10000953_pt1 | contig 18849 bp, 18 predicted proteins | sample PPLLaktember2015_6_FD_79335 | JGI IMG/M metagenome (GOLD analysis project Ga0105107, IMG submission 79335) | Freshwater sediment microbial communities from Prairie Pothole Lake near Jamestown, North Dakota, USA - PPLs Lake P8 Core (1) Depth... | ecosystem: Environmental > Aquatic > Freshwater >... | reverse complement strand
CGATCGCGCAACTGCGTCCAGCGGCACGCGCACGGCGACTGTTCCCGTCGACAGGTGTACGTCTTCGCACAGCCGCGTGGACGCCGGGATGATCAGCGTGAGCGCGCCCGGCCAGCCGCGCGATGCCAGCCGCGCGGCAAGCGGCGTCATCGTGCCCACGTGATCGGCGACTTGCGCGACGTCGGCGGCAATCAGCGGCAGCGGTTGATCGGGCGCCCGTGCTTTGAGCGAAAACACCGTCTGCACGGCGCGCGCCGACCGCGGGTCGGCCGCAAGTCCGTAAAACGTCTCCGTTGGAAACGCCACCACGCCCCCGCGGCGCAGCGCCGCCACGGCGGGGGCAAGAGCGTCGGGTTCGATGGCTGAAGGGTTCACGCGCAGCCGGATCATGCTGCGATCATGCGGAAGGCGGAGAGGCCGCTCATGGATGATACGCGGGAAGCTCGCAGCGCACGGGCTTGTCTGCGCGATAGCCGAGCACGTAGTCGGCCTGCATCAGCTTGTGGATTTCTCGCGTGCCCTCGTAGATGACCGCGCCCTTCGCGTTTCGATAGTAACGGCCCACGGGGTACTCATCCGAGTACCCGTTCGCGCCGTGAATCTGCACGGCATCCGACGCCGCGCGCTCGGACGCCACGGTCGAGAACCACTTGGCGAGGCCCGTCTCTCTCGTGTTGCGCTGGCCCATGTTCTTGAGCCACGCCGATCGCAGCCACAGCAGGCGCGACGCCTGATAGTCCGACTCCATCTGCGCGATCATTTCCTTGACGAGCTGGTGCCGGCCGATCTCGACGCCGAACGTTTTTCGTTCGCGCGCGTACCCGGCGCTCGCGTCGCGGCACGCGCGAATCAATCCGGTCGCGCCGGCTGCCACCGTCAGGCGACCCTGGTCGAGCGCGAACATGGCGATCTTGAACCCCTCGCCGGGCTGTCCCACGAGGTTCTCTTCCGGCACCTCGACGGCGTCCATCTTGAAGAACCCGGTGTTGCCCGCGCGGATGCCCCACTTCTGCGTCAGCGTCCCGCTCGACAACCCCTTGAACTTCCGCTCGACGATGAACGCGCTGAGGCCGGCGGGATCGCGCTGGCGCTTCTTCTCGGCATCGGTCCAGGCGATGACGAGAAACGTGTCGGCGACATCGGCGAGCGAGATCCACATCTTTTCGCCGTTCAGCACATACCGGTCGCCCGACTTCTCGGCCGTGGTTTGAATGCCCCGCGCGTCGCTGCCCGCCGACGGCTCGGTGAGCCCGTAGGTCCCAACGAGCGTCCCCTGGGCTTGCGGCACGAGGTATTTCTGCTTCTGCGCGTCGGTACCCCAGGTGAGCAGCGTGAGGGAGTTGAGCGCCACGTGCACGGACAGAATGACCCGCAGCGACGTGTCCGTGTACTCGAGCTCTTCGCACGCGAGCCCGAGGCTGATGTAGTCCAGGCCCGCCCCGCCGTACTTCGCCGGCACACAGATGCCGAGCAACCCGAGCTCGGCCATTTTCGGCAGGATGCCGCGATCGAACCTGTGCTGGGAATCGAGCTCCTGAATCCGCGGGGCGATTTCGCGCGCGGCCCACTCGCGCGTGGACTGCTCGACCAGCCGATGTTCGTCACTCAAATCGAAGTTCATTCACCCCAGATGCTAACACGCGAGGAAACTTGGACAGGAGATTAGGAGGGCTCTTTTCGATCGGCTGACTTGCGATCGCGCTGAACGCGTCCGCACCTGGACAAAAACGCAACGCCTGCAAGACCTCACAGAAGAACGGAAGAAGGAAGCTGGCTCACGCCGGGGCGTCGAGTTTGATGGCATTGGCGAATCCAGACATCCGCATCGACGTCGCGCCGGGGGCGCGCGCGGAGGAAAAGACAGCCGAATACAAGAGCGGCACTCCCCCGGGGCTCTTGATATTCGGCTGTCTTCTCCTCCGCGCGTGGGCCGCACTGCGGCCCACGACGTCGATGCGAACAGACAACACGCTACCGGCTTTGAGAAGCTCGTCCTGCCTTCTAACCTTCCGTTCTTCTGTCCTCTCCGCTGGTTTTCAACACGGAGCGCCACTGGCGCACCGCACACAGTTCCTCACGCCAAGGACACGCGTCGCATCTTCGTGTCTTCGTGGCGATATTTTTCTTCGTGATCTGTCGGGCTCAGTTCTTCGTGATCCCGTCGTTCTTCTACGTGCGGCGGATCGTCACCGGCGCGCCCCGAGAAAGGCGCAGCGCGTCGGCCGCGCTGCCGGCGTGGACGGCAATCTCGAGGTGGTCCGTACTGCCGAACAGCGCGCACACTTCGTTGGCCGCCGCGTCGGCATACGTGGCAACGACGCGCCCGATGCGATGCGTCGCGGCGGCAATCTCGATGCCGTTCGACTGCGCGAACTTGTCGAACAGCTTGCGGTCGATGTTCGTCACGAGGTTGCCGAACCGATCGATCCGCAGCACCTCGCCCGCCAGCACATCGCCGGTAATCTGAGGAGCGGGAATCGCGAGTTGCTGGATCGCCCCGGCCGAACGGCCCAGCGCGGAAAGATCGACGCCCTTGGCCAGCCATCCGGCCGCCGGCGCAAAGCGATCGCGGCCTTCGAACGTCCGGCTGACCGTCGCGCGCGCGTATCGCCGTTCGGTCAGCTCGACCACCCGACGCGCGGGCGCCTCCTTCAGCACCGCGGTCAGCACACCGTTGTCCGGCGCGACAAATCTGTAATCGCCCGTGTCCACGGCAATGCCACGCCGTGCAGATCCCACTCCGGGATCGACCACGACAAGGAAAATTGTGCCCGATGGGAAAAATTTATAGCTCGCCGCAAGCTCGAGCGTGGCCGTCAGCAGGTCGTGCGCGGGGATGTCGTGGGTGATGTCGACGAGGGTCGCCTCAGGGCAGATCCCGAGGATGACCGCTTTCATCGTGCCGGCGTAGTGATCGCGGGTCCCAAAGTCCGTCAGGAGCGCAATGACGGGTCGAGCCATAGGCCGAGCACGCGGTCAGGAAGTCTGGGCAGGCTTTCTGAACAAGAACTCCCGCACGTTGGTCTTCAACAGGAACGATTCGGAGACTTTGAGACCCTCGAACATCCGGATGATGTCGCGGTTCGGCAGCGCGGTCTGCTTGCGCCCGCCCGAAGAATACGAGCGCTGCCGCACCGAGTCTTCGTCCATGATGACGTACTTCGAAAAACGCGCGTCGGCGGCGCCGATGGTCGCAAAGAACGCGAGCAGGGCGCCATCGGTCCGCAACAGCTTCGTCAACGACCTGGCCAGCACCTGTGCAGAGGGCAGGTCGAGAAAGTCGAAGAAGTTCCAGCACAGAATGCCGTCGACGCTGTCCGGCTCGTGCTTCAGACGCGTCTTCAGATACTCGGCGAACGGCGTTTCTGACGCCTTCGGATAGCGATCGAGGTCGCCGAAGAGATCCTCGAGGATGATCTTGCACCCGAGCCGTTCGCCCAGAAAGGTGACGTTCGGGCCCACGACGGGCCCGAGGTCCATCAAGACAGGCGACTCGCGAGACGTCAGGCTCGCGAGAAACTTGCGAAGCGCCTTCGTGGGGAACAGCTGGCCGGCGTCTCCGAGGGCGGCGGCCGCAGCCGCCGCCTCGTGTCGATCTTTATTGCGCGGGTCCCAGAGCAACTAACCCACCTTCTGGGCCTGCTGCGCCTGCATGACCGGCTGAGGAGCCGGCTGCGGCTTCACTTCTGCCGGGCGCGGACCGGAAGCCGCCTTGCTGGTCTTCTGCGCCATGTCGACGCTGCCGCGGAAATGCGCACCTTCAGCAATGGCGACACGCGGCGAGGTGATGTCCCCCTCGACCGACCCGTTCTCGCGGATGTCCACCTTCTCGCTGGCGCTGACGTTGCCAATCACCTCGCCCAGCACGACGACGGATTTGGCGAACAGCTCGGCTTTGATCTTGCCGTTCGGGCCGATCGTCAACACATGATCGCGGAGCTCGATCTTGCCCTCGACGTGTCCCTCGATGGTGAGGTCTTCGCTCCCGTTCAACTCGCCCTTGATGACGACCGATTTCCCGATGTTCACTACATCCCTCACGTTCTGGCTCTTGATGGTGTCTGGTCGGACGGCCTGCGCCGCTGCTGCAGGAGCCGCCGCAGCCGCTTCGTTGGTAGGCACCGCCGGTTGCGCCGGTTGTCGCACTGCTTCGTCACGCTTCCACATTTCATAACCTCCCCGAACATTTCGGGATATGACAGGCGACACCGGACGCATGCCGGGTCGTGAGCGGGTACGGCACAGTATAGAAAACCGTCCCAGACCTGTCTAGCCCTTATTTTCCTTTGAGTTAGCGCCAATCCCCCGTGTGCTAACATGGCCAGAAGCACATGCGCATCTACCTCGATCACAATGCCACGACCCCGGTCGATGCCGTGGCCGCCGAAGCCATGATTGGCGCGCTCCAGCATCTTTTCGGCAATGCATCGAGTGTTCATTACTACGGACAGCAGGCAAAAGCGGCTTTGGACGAGGCGCGGTCCGCCGTGGCGGCCCTGATCGGGGCCGAACCCTCGGAGGTGATCTTCACCAGCGGGGGCACCGAAGCCGACAATTTCGCGATCCGGGGCGTGGCCGAAGCCCTGGAAGCGACCGGGCGCACGCACCTGGTCACCTGCGGTATCGAGCACGAAGCCGTGCTCAACACCTTCAAAGCTCTTGCCAGGCGCGGGTGGAAGACGACCGTCCTGCCGCTCGACCCGACCGGCGTCGTTTCACCCGATCGGGTGCGCGAGGCCGTCGCCGACGACACGGCGCTCGTGTCGATCATGCACGCGAACAACGAAATCGGCACCGTTCAGCCGATTACCGAGCTCGCACGGATCGCCCACGCCCGCGGCGCGCTGTTCCACACCGACGCGGTACAGAGCGCCGGGAAGATCCCCGTCGATGTGCGGGCGCTCGGCGTCGATCTGCTCTCGATCTCGGCGCACAAGTTCTACGGCCCGAAGGGCATCGGCGCCCTGTGGTCGAAGCGCGGGGTGCGGCTGACGCCGTTTCTGAGCGGAGGCAAGCAGGAGCGGAACCGCCGGGCCGGAACCGAGAACGTACCGGGCGCCATCGGCATGGGCGTCGCCGCCGGCCGCGCGATGCAGAAGATGGACGGAGAAGCCGTACGCCTGTCGGCGTTGCGCGACCGTCTCGAGTCCGGAATTCTGACGTCGGTCCCCCACACCGAGGTCAACGGCGCGCGCGATGCGCGCGTGCCGAATACGACCAACATCAGCTTCGAGCGCATCGAAGCCGAATCGCTGCTGATCGCGCTCGATCTCGAAGGCGTGGCCGTCTCCACCGGATCGGCGTGCTCGTCGGGAACCCTGGAGCCCTCACACGTGCTCAAGGCCATGAACCTGTCGAGCCATCGCGCGCAGAACTCGATTCGCTTCAGTCTGGGAGCGAACAACACCGAGGAGCAGATCGATCACGTGATTTCGATACTGCCGCGAATTGTCACGAAACTCCGCAGCCTTTCCGCTGTCGGCTCGCGAACGTAGAACCAGAACCAGGAACAGGAACCAGGAACAGCAACCATGCGTGTGGTAGTCGCCATGTCGGGCGGCGTCGATTCGTCGGTGGCCGCGGCGCTCGTGGCCGAATCGGGCCACGACGTCATCGGCCTGTCGATGCAGCTGTACGACCAGAGCGGCGGCGAGTCAGGTTATGGCAGCTGCTGCAGCCTCGCCGATCTCCACGACGCGGGGCGTGTCGCGCGCCGCCTGAGCTTCCCCCACTACATCGTCAACTTCGAGCGGGAGTTTCAGCGGACGGTCGTGAAGAATTTCGTCGACGAGTACATCGCCGGCCGCACGCCCATTCCATGCGCGCACTGCAACAGCGACCTGAAGTTTGCGACGCTCCTCGACCGCGCAATGGCGTATGGTGCCGAAGCCGTCGCAACCGGGCACTATGCGCGCATCGGCATCGATCCTCAGAGCGGCCGCCACCTGCTGCTTCGAGGACGGGATGCGGCAAAGGACCAGTCCTATTTCCTGTTCTCCCTCACGCAGGAACAGTTGGCGCGCGCGAGCTTTCCTGTCGGCAATCTGTCGAAGGACGAGGTACGCGACGTGGCCAGGCGCCTGGGCCTGCCGGTCGCCGACAAGCCCGACAGCCAGGAAATCTGCTTCGTGCCGGATGGCGACTACGCGGCGTTCATCGAAAAGACGTCGGGAGACCTCGACGCGGGCGGCGCGATCGTGAGCCAGTCGGGCGCCGTTCTCGGGCGCCATGGCGGCATACACCGCTTTACGGTGGGCCAGCGCAAGGGGCTCGGGATTGCCGCGGCCGAACCGATGTATGTGCTCCAGCTGCGTCCGTCGGAAAAAACCGTGGTCGTCGGTCCACGCCCCCAGCTCGAGCGCACGACCCTGACGGCCTCAGAGGTGAACTGGATCGCCGGCGCGCCACCGGCCGGCCCGCTGCGCATCACTGCACAGATCCGCCACCGTCACCAGCCCGCTGCGGCGACCGTGCGCGCACTGATGGACGATCGCGCGACGGTGGAATTCGATTCACCCGTCATCGCCATCACACCAGGCCAGGCGGTGGTGTTCTATGACGGTGACCTGGTGATCGGTGGAGGGTGGATAGATACGTGAATTGGCAGATTCGCGGATTCGCAGATTGGGCGGATTACGAATGCCCAATCTCCCAATCTCCCAATCTCCCAATCTCCCAATCTCACAATGCCAGTTTCTTCAGTGCCTCTCCTGTCAGCCTGAAGGTCGTCCACTCGTCCATCGCCGTCGCGCCCATTCGTTTGTAGAACGCAATGGACGGCTCGTTCCAGTCGAGCACCGCCCATTCGAACCTCCCCCACCCGCGTTCCACAGCCAATCGCGCCAGATGCGTCAACAGCTCGCGGCCCACGCCCAGCCCTCGAGCGGCGGGACGGACGTAGAGATCCTCCAGATACAGGCCGGGCTTGCCGAGAAAGGTGGAGAAGTTTGGAAAGAACAGCGCGTAGCCGACCGGCTCGCCTTCTACGCTGGCGATGACGGCTTCCACAGTCGGGCGCTCGCCGAAGAGCGCCGTCTGAAAGTCCTCTTCGCCGGCCACGACTTGGTGCGCGAGCTTTTCGTATGCGGCGAGCTCGCGGATGAAGGTCAGAATGAGCGGCACGTCGGCCGGCGTCGCCGGCCTTACGGAAATCCTCGGCATGGATCTCATTCCATTTTCACGTTCGTGCCGTCGAAGGAGGCGATCTCGCGCTTCGCGTCGTAATCGATGATGGTAATGCGGTAACCGGCGCGCCTCGTCTCGCAGACGGTTGCCAGGCCGATGAGCATGTTCCTGCGCTGTTCGAAGTTGTACTTCATCCAGACCGCTCGATTGACCCACGCCGTCGACTCGGCGCAGTCGTAATCGACGAGCACGCCGTTGGTCATCATGTCGTTCACCAGCGCGATGGCCAGCGGACCCTGATCGGGCGGCAGATCGGTCGACGGACTCGACTGGAAGAACAGCAGCACGAGGAGCAGCCCCAGCGCGCCGAGCCCGACGATGAGCCCGACCGGGGTGGTTGATCGTTTGTCAGCCGGTTCTGTACCCGCCATTCTACGGCCCCACTACTGTCATTTCGGCGATGGACCAATAGTATGTCTCGTCGTTCCTGGTCAGCCGCATCCGCAGCAGCCGCGCGGGTGTCGGCGCGAAGCGGTAACGCAACGGTACGTCCAGGGGCGCTTCGAGGGCCGCCGCGATCGCGAGGCCTGCGCTTCCGCCCTGCCAGACTTCCGTCCACGTCGTGCCGTCTTCGGACGCCTCGATGATGAGCCCGCGCGGAAAATCTTCGACGAACGGTCCGAGCAGCAGGTCGATGCCGGCAACCATGCGGACCGTCCCGAGATCGAGCTCGACAGCGGTCCGATCGGACTGCGGCCCCGATTCCCATCGGGTCGTGCGATCGCGATCGATCATCGAGGTGACGGCCCCCTCGTTGACGTTCGGCCGGATGACGGCAACCGGCAGCGGATGACCCGGGACCGGCGCCGGCTGATTCGCCTCCGTGATGCGATACAGAGTTTGTTGTCCTTCCGTACAGACGAGACGCGCGTGCGGATGCGATGACACGTACTGATCCCAGCGCCCATCGGGATCGGGCTCGCGATCGACGACGATGTCGGTCACCCCGTAACGCGCAAGCTGCGTCAACACGTCCGGCTCTCTTAGCATGAGGCCGAATCGCAGCGCCGCGTAGTGAGGTGGAAAATAGCCGCTGTAGCCGTTGACGAGGGGACGTTTGTGCGACATCTGCCGGTACATCGCCGCCACGTCCGGATACGTATACCCGAGCGGCAGCTCCAAGAGAGGGCCTTCAGCGCTTCCCGCACACGCCAGCGCTCGAAACGGCTTTGGCGTGGCGGCGAGCGGCATCACCGACATCCAGGTATCAGCGAGCACGCCGCCGACGACGAGCGCGGCAATGGCGATTCGTTTCTGCCCCAGCTTCGACGTCAGACGGTCGAACACGATTGCCCCTATGACAGCAAGGCACAGCGTGACGGCCATCCAGAATCGCGCCGGTACGCGGAGCGAATTGAACCCCGGCAGGTACATCAGCAACGAATACGGCCCACGAGACATCAGAGGGTTGCCCATCAGTGTCGGCGTCGGGCCAAGACTGAGCAACCACATGATGAAGCCGGCGACCGCATAGAACACGAGAACCGACCGCGCCGCGTAGGCCCGCCGGAGCCCGGGGCTCGTCAGCGCGAGGCCGAGCGCCAGCACGAGAGAGAACGTCAGCGGCCTGACGGGATTGGTCACCGACAGCAGGCGGATTCCAAACGGCTCGAGGCGCCATGGCCCCATGAGCACCGCACTCAGAGATATCGCGGCCGTCACGATGGTGAGCAGCACCAGAATGCGTCGCGCCACGGCCCAGCTGTGGATCGGCTTCTGATGACGATCGCGCACGAAGAATGCGCCCGCCAGCACCAGCAGCGTGATCGTCAGCCCGGGAAAGAGCTCGCCCTCGGCCCGGCGAAACACGTGAAGCGATCCCCACAACGCAAGGTGACTCGTGGCATACAGCACCGCCGCCACGTCGGCGCCAAAGTCGCTAATCGTCCCGAAATCGCGGGCGAGGCCGAACGACGCGTGAATCGTGCGATACCGCAGGAGCAGCGGCAGCATGGGAAGCGCCGCGAGGGTCCACGCGGCGCTCGTCGCGAGAAACTCGCGGCGCCGACTCCACGGGCTCGCAAACCACAGGATCCAGAGCCCCACAAACACGCTGAAGAACAACAGGTAGTAACCGTTGCAGATGCCCTGAAGGAACCAGCCTGCGCCGAAGAGCGCAAGCCATCGCGGCCGCGGGTCGCGCAGGTAGCGATGCAATCCGACGAGCGCGAACGGCATCGGAAACGACGCCAGCGCCTGAATCTGCGGCAGATGAGCGATACGATACGGCGCAAACCCGAACAGCAGTCCGGCGATGAACGCGGCGTCGTGCCGACGGGTGAGTTCGTACGCCAGCAGATAGGCACCGATCGCGCTCAGCGGAAACGTGAGAAGGAACACCACGTTGTAGGCGGCCTGCGGACCAGCGCCGAGCCATGAGAGCGGCGTCGCGATCAGGCTGAGGCCGAGCAGGTGCTCGGAAAAGCTCAGCACACCCGGCGCGGGATAGAACGCGGGCGCATTCCACCAGGCGGGCGAGAACGGAACCGTCTGCGTGTTCCACCAGAGAATCCAGGTGTTCAGCGCGGGGTCGCCGGCGTCGTTCGGAAGCACCGATCCGATCTGAAGGATCAGCGGATAGGTCAGCACCACCGTGAGACCGCAGTAGGTGAGCAACGCCAGACCGGCATGTTTCATTGCTGGGCGGCAGGACCTCCGTCCTGCAACTGAAACACTCGCACTTCGGGAATGCCCGGAACGCGCGCGATCGGTGCCCAATCCACCTTTCCCAGGCGGCTGGCCGCGGAGAATCGCGACTGAAATTCCTTCTGCTCCCAGTCATCGACGACCAGGTAGGCGGGATGGCCTTTTGCAGCCAACTCATGAACCGCGGCATCGAGTTGATCGGCGGGCAGCCAATCGTAGCGCAGCGTGATGCGGTTGGCGTAGTATCGCACGCTGCCGCTGTGTTGCACGGAGAGCACGATGGCGTTCTCCGGCGTGCGCGATGCCACCTCTGCCGCGGCACGGATATGGCGCTGCTCGAACCCGGCCTGCTTGAAGATGCCGGCATCGCGTCCAACCTGAAGCCCATAAAGCATCATTGCCACGCAAATCAGCGCCGCACCTGGCACGCGCGCCTCGGTGGGAAGCTTCTGGACCATCCAGAACACGGCGGCGGCCACCAGGACGAAGAGCGTCGGATAGGCCGGCAAAAGAAACCGCAAATAGAACCAGTGGTCGAAGACGGCGTAAAAGAGATACGACAGGAACGTGAGCGCGAGAAGCGTCGCGAGGCACGCGCGGGGCGAAAAGCCGGTGTGGTCCTCACGAAGCGCTCCCCGGACGAACAACGGCACGAGGGCGAGCAGAATAAGTAGCGTCTGCGTCTCGATGAGCCAACGGACGTAGTTGACGGCGTTCGCGGGCAGCGAGCTCATCGCGTACGAGTCGAAGATGCCGCCGTACCCGAACGTCAGGGGGCCGTCGTAGAGAAACGTATTCAACGCCATGATCGCGATGATCGCCGGCGTCAGCCCCCTGGCGTAGTTGACGAGAAGGGTTCCGGGATCCGTTTCCGCCTGCGCCTCGCGGGAAACGGATCCCGGAGCCGTTTGCCACGCCACCACAGGCAGAAGCGCCAGCAGGAACAGATTGGGGCGGATGAGCAGCGAGAGGCCGGCGGCCCAGCCGGCGGCGGTACTGCGTTGCTTCATCACGAGCAGGCAGACGAGGGTCCATCCGGCCGCTCCCGGCACGTCGGACATCGGCACCATCGTGTGCGTCAGAAACACCGGCGACAGGACGAGGAGCACCGCCGCCAGCGCGCCGACCCCTGTGCTGCCGGCAGCTTCCCTGCCAAGCAGGTAGGTCAGCCACACTGTGACCGCGGCGAACACAGGCACCACATAGAACGGCCCGTTCTCGCCGAACGCGGCGAGAAACAGTGCCATCACGATTGGGAGGCCCGAGGGATAGGTCGGCACAATCGTACCGGCCGGCGATGCCGGCCGGTATCCGAGCGGGGTAAACATCCACTCGCGATTCGGCCACGACAGTTGTTCCACGAATGGCTGCTCCACTCGCAGAGTACCGCTGAGCCACAATCGCGCCTGGCTGACGTAGCCGTACGAGTCGGAACCGGCGGCCGCATAGCTCCCGTAGCGCAGTCCCACGAAAAGCCCGAGCACGACGGCCGCCGCGACGGTGAACGGAACGGCTTTCGCCGACCAGCGCAGCAGCCAACGTCCGTCCGCTTCGCGCTCGTCGCGCGGGTAATGCCATACGTACCAGGCTGCCACCGCGAGCCCGATGACCAGTGGCCTGATCGGTTGGCGCGACGAAATCCGGATAGGCCCCAGCATCCAGCCGACGCCACCGGTAAAGAACGCGACCACGGCCCACAAGGGCAAGAGCCACGCGAGCACATAGAACACACGGCGGCCGAGGGTTGTTTGTGCCACTTTGACTATGGGATGGTAACCTACGCGTGCATTCAGGGAAACGACGCCGCGCGGGGCGACGCACTGGAGTACGCGGAAATGGCCAGGGCGGTCGGACGCAACTCCGAGAATTCCTCGATCTGATAGATGCCCGGGTGCCGCGGCGATGGACATGCACATCATCATGGACAACTACAGCACCCATAGAACGCCGCTGATCCGATCGTGGTTCGCCAAACGCCCGCGCTTCCACATCCACTTCACGCCGACCAACGGTTCGTGGCCGAGCTCGTGGAACGGCGGGGTGCCGGACTGACGATGAAACAGATCCGTCGGGGCGCCGACCGGGCCGCGCAAGCAATGTCACGAACCACCGGGACAGCACACTAGATTGATACCCGCCATTCGCGCCAAGCTGGTTGATTCGATTCTTCTGACTGCAATTGTGGCGAGCGCCCTACTCGCCGCCATGGCAGTTTTCGGCTCAGGTGTATTCACAAGCGCTTACGGGATTCGGCTCTCATCCCAGACACTTTGGCGGCCAGCACTCGTCGCAGGCGTCGCAAGTGCGTTTCTGTTGTATCGATCTGAATTACGCCAACAGACGCTCGCAAGGGTTTGGTCTCGGATATTGCACCATTCCACGGCCGTCGCGATTGTCCTCGGGGCAGTAACCGTAGCAATCGCGTTTCGAGTGTCAGCGTTCGAGGCGTTTGGAGCAGATGCGTACGGATACGTCAGCCAGGCGCACCTGTGGGCGGCTGGCAATCTCGTCCAACACGAACCACTTTCTCTTCGCGCGCCCTGGCCCGAGCCGGAGTGGACGTTCTCACCTCTTGGATATCGCCCGGGCCTCCAACGCGGAACAATCGTGCCAGCGTATCCACCAGGCCTTCCACTGCTCATGGCCGGCCTGCTCGTCCTGTTCGGTCGAGACGGTCCGTTCTTTGTTGTGCCATTACTTGGCGGCGTGACTATCGTCGCAGCATTTCTGCTCGGACGGCGTGTGGCTGGTGAGGCGTGCGGCCTCGCAACCGCCGCGTTGCTGCTTACAAGCCCGGTATTTTTGTTCCAACTGAAGGAGCCTATGAGCGATGTGCCTGTCACGGCATGGTGGCTCCTTGCGATACTACGTGCCTCAAGGACCACGCCCAGGCTCATCTTTTCCGGAGGTTTGGCTGCTAGTGCCGCTATCGTCACGAGGCCAAATCTTGTTCCTTTAGCCGCGGTCCTTGGGATGTTTGTTCTCCTTTACTCTGCGAAGCAATTGCGTAGCCGCATATTGAATGCGAGCCTGTTCTCCGCAGCGGTCATTCCTGGCTGCATCGCGGTCGCAATCGTAAACGCCAGGCTCTATGGTTCGGCGTTTTCGTCCGGGTACGGCGATATGTCCGTGTTGTTCAACATCGATTACTTTTGGACGAATCTCTCGCGATACTCGAGTTGGCTCCTCGACATGGAGACGCCTTTTATCTTGCTGGCCCCGGCAGGGTGGTTCCTGCTGAGACGACTCGAGGGCTCCCATGATGATCCGCGCTTTGGCGCAAGCGGAAGGTTGTCTGGCTTGTTCGTCGTGTTTGCGGGGGCCCTGTACGGATGTTATGCCGTCTATGTGCCATTCGACAACTGGACGTTTTTGCGATTCCTGCTGCCAGCGATATCGCTGCTTCTGCTGCTGTGCGCCCTCACGGTGTCTGACCTCGGTGAACGATTGCATTCGTTTCTTGCGAGGTTTCTGGTCGTCGCGTGTTTCGTCGTGTTTCTTGCCTGGCGGTGGGATGTGAGTGGTTCGACGCCGCCCAGGCCGCATGATCGGCGGTTTGCGGTCATTGGTGAGTATGTGCACGATCATCTGCCGCCAAACGCAATTGTGTTCTCTATACTTCACTCAGGTAGTCTCCGGTACTACTCTGGGCGGTTGACTCTCCGTTGGGACTGGCTCCCTGCTGATTGGCTCGACCGATCGCTGGTCTTCCTGACATCAAACGGCTATCAACCTTTTCTGTTAATCGAAGACAATTGGGAGCGAACACAGTTTGTTCAGAGATTTTCGGGCCACTCAAGAATCGGGTCTCTGGGTTTGACACCTGTTGCGACTTACCATGGGGGTACTCGGGCCTATCTGTACGACTTGGGGAATTCGAACCAGCCGACCGCTGGTGCTACGATCAGACCGCGCTCGCCTCAGCGTCGACCACAGTGACGGCCTGAGCGGCTGTCTGGACGCGATGCGGATCGGCTCCGCCATTTTGGCTACGGGATGGTAACCTACGGCTTCACTCCTGAGGAGGTGCTATGAAGTTGCGCGCGCTGCTCCTGCTGCTGCCCCTGACCGCGGCCGTCCAGGCACAACAACCGTCTCAGCCCCCTGCCGTCCGTTCGCCGGAAGTCTCTGCTGATCGCCGCGTGACGTTCCGCATGCGCGCGCCGAATGCCGCGAAGGTGACCGTGTTCTGCGAATGCCTGACGAGCGAACCGGCGATGACGAAGGACGCCGACGGCGTGTGGAGCGTCACGGTCGGCCCGCTCGAGCCGGACATCTACGAGTACCACTTCACGGTTGACGGCGTCGACAACCTCGACCAGCGGAACCCGGTCGTCAAGTACAACAGCCGGCCGAATCTCATCGAGAGCGTGCTCGAGGTGCCGGGCCCAGCGCCGCTGTTCTACGACGTCAAGTCCGTGCCGCATGGCAAGGTCGAAATCAGATACTACCCGTCGAAGACGACAGGCACGACCCGGCGGGCGTTCGTGTACACGCCGCCGAACTACGAGCGCGGCACCAACCGGCTGCCTGTGCTGTACCTGCTGCACGGCGCCGACGGTGACGAGACGGTGTGGACGCAGTTCGGTCGTGCCAATCTGATTCTCGATAACCTGATCGCCGAGCGAAAGGCCGCGCCGATGGTCGTGGTGATGCCGTTCGCCTACGCGTATCCATGGCACGCCGGTGTCGCCGGCGAGAAGCAGCGCGCGGATTTCGAAAAGGATCTCCTCACCGACCTGATTCCGTTCGTGCAGTCGAACTATCGCGTCAACACCGATCGCGACAATCGCGCGCTCGCCGGTCTGTCGATGGGCGGAGGCCTGACGCTCGCCATCGGGCCGCGCCATCTCGACATGTTCAGCCGGCTGGCGGTCTTCAGCTCGGGCGGCGGTCAGAATCCGGAGAAGACATTCGCCGACGTGGCCGCGAACGCAAAGAACGTGAACGGGCAGCTCAAGCTGTTCTGGATCGGGGTGGGCACCGAAGATGGCGCGATGGCGGGCTCCAAGCGGATGTCAGAATTCCTGACGGCGTCGGGCATCAAGCACATCTTCAAGACGACACCCGGCGCGCATACGTGGATCGTGTGGAGAAAGTACTTGAACGAAGTCGCCCCGCAAATCTTTCCGGCGACTTCTTGAGTCATACGTTCGTGGGTTCGTAGGTTCGGGAGTTCGGAAGTTCGCACCTGCGAACCAACGAACTACGACCCCACGAACTCTCGAACCTGCGAACTTACTTCACCTCGATCAGATTTCGAACGGTATAGTCCGGCGCCTTCTCCTTCGCGATGCGCTCGGCCTCAGCCTTCTGCGCAGCCGTCGGCACATGGCCCTTCAGCGTGACGGTCTTCGTCGCACCGTCGGTGTCCACGTTGATGTCGGTGGCGTCGAGGTTGTCCGCGTCGATCAACGCCGTCTTAATCTGCATCGTCTGCGCGGCGGCGTCGAGTGTCGAGCCGACGGACTGGGTAGCGTCACGTGCTTCCTGAGCGGCGCGTTCGCCCGCGGTCCCCACGCTCCGGCCTGCTTCGCGCGCTTCCTCGCGCGCCTCAGCGCCGGCCTCGCGTGCTTCCTGCTGCGCGGCGGCCGTGTTGCGTTCAGCGTCCTCTTCCACTCCGCGCGCGGTGTTCTGACACGCCGCAAACAGCGACGCCGACAGCAAAGCCGCCGGTAGGCCTAACGACGTCATAGAACTCTTCATGCAGTCCTCCTCAAAGTGTATAGACAGCGTACATACCGTCCTGCCTTCACACTTCAGTGAGCAAAACGCTCGCCATGTATGCCGATTGATGACGAGGCCCCGGGATGCGAGGCACATCCGAGGAATGGAACTTGCTCACCAGTTTCCACAAGAGCGCAGCCGTGCGAGTCGTGACCATCAGGCATCCACCATCGGCCATCGAGGGCATCACATCGGACAACTCCGTGGTGGGAACGGTGTACGATCTGCCGGCGCATCTGGCGATGCTGATGATCGCCGTAGGATGGGTGCGTAGCGACACGCGATCGCGACATCGCCGCCGCCAGCCCGAGCCCACACCGTCGTTCGATCGTCGTCGGGAAGTTGATCGCCGTATGCGGGCGTGACTACTGCAGGCGCGAGAAATCGACCGTCACTCGCGCGAGTTCTCTACCCTCCGAGACGATGCGGACCGGCAGAGCCCGGTCCTGGATCGACCGCGCGTCGAACGTCATTTCGATCGTCGCGCCAGCGATGAAGTCGCGGGTGTTTCGGTCGCCCGATGCAGGGACAATGTGTGGGGTGCGAATCGCCTGCTGCGCCGCAAGCGTCGGGTCGCCGAGCATGATGTCGAACGCCGGAAGCGTCACGTAGGAGTTGTGCGGGTGAAATCGCAGCCGTGCCCGAATCGATGCCTGGCCCGCAAACGGCTTCAGCAGGTCCTTGAGGGTGCGCCCTTTCTGATCGAACCCGCCGCGCCCGAGCATCCAGTTGCCGAGCTGCAATTGCTCCTCGGCGGCAAGCACGAACCGGCGGAACTCGGTGATCACCTCGAGGCGCTCGACGATCGCTTCGTCCAACGGGATGATGTACGGCGCGTGAAAGCGCGCGCGCGTCGCCTCGGCGTTGTTGGCCAGATTGAGCGCGTTGGTGATATCGCGATCGGTCAGCTCTTCGGTAAGGGCGGCGATCGGCGGCTGGACCAGCAGCAGCGCGGCCACAGCCAGTCCTGCCAGCGGTACTGTTTTCACGCGAGACAGTCTACGCCAACCGTGGCAAACTGAATGTATGGCTCTTCTCGTTCAGCGGATGCTTTCGCCGATTCTCGCGCGGCTCGGCTCGCGGACCATCCTCGGCGTCGGCGGCGCACTGTTTCTTCTCAACATGGCCATTCCCGATCCGCTTCCGCTCGTCGACGAGTTCCTCATCCTGGCCGGAACGATTCTGCTCTCGCGCTGGGCTCAGGAGGCCTCGTCGCGCCGGAGCAACGACCCCGCGGGCACGACCGGCTCCGCGCCCAAACACGTGGGCCGCGGCTCGACATCCGGTACTTAGCGTCCGGTACGTAGGGCGGGTCCTGCAGGACCCGCCCTACTGCTATACGGACCCTCTTCCGGCGTGCGGTGTCTAAGCGTTCAGTCACGCACAACATTCGCGGCGAGGGGGTTGACATGCCCGGAACCATGTTTCAGGACTTGGTGTCTTCGCGCGCGCGTCCGCACCGCAGTTGGTACACGCTTCCGCTCTCGTTTCTGGTCCACATCGCGGCAATCGCGATCCTCATCGTCGTGCCGCTTGTCGCCACTGATGTCTTGCCAGTACCGCGAGTGCCACTCCATTTCATGGCTGACCGCGTCACGCCCGTCATCCCGACAGCGCCGCCGGTACTGCCACGGCGCACGGCCGTGCCGCCGGCAGCGCCCGCCGCGGCTGGCGCTCCACTCGTCGCGCCCGACACCATTGGCGTTGAATCGGGAGTGATATTCCAGCAGGGCGCGATCGAAACTCAGACGCTCGATGGCATCGTCGGAGGACTCGGCTCGCAGAACGCGATTGTCGAAGCGGCGCCTCCCGCGCGCCCCGAACCCGACGCCCCCGTGCGCACGGGCGGCGCCATCAAACCGCCGACGCGAACCAGGTATGTGGCGCCCGAATATCCGGAAATCGCCAGACGCAACCGCGTCGAAGGCGTCGTCATGATCGAAGCGATTATCGACACCGACGGACGCGTCGAGAACGCGCGGGTTCTGCGATCGAGCCCACTGCTGGACAGTTCGGCGCTCGCGGCGGTGCGCGCATGGGAGTACACGCCGACGCTGCTGAACGGCAAGCCGACGGCGGTCATCATGACGGTGACCGTTCGATTCGATCTGCACTGAAGGACCGATCTTCGGCGTAAGATTCGGCGCATGCTGGTGAGTGCTGACGGAAGGACCGTTGTATCAAACCTCGGCTGGGTTGATCGCGGGCGCCTGTGGCTTTTCGACGTCGGCGTTCGGCACGAACGCGTCATCGACCTCGGGCAGGCGACGCACCTGTCTCTGCACCTCGGCAGCGACGACCATTTCGCCGTCGCGCATCATTACGATGGAAGCCGGTTCGAGATTACGGTCCATCACTTCAGCCGAATCGAGGTGCCAATCGCTCGCGCAGTCGTCGACACGGACGGAGCCCGTCTGACCGGTGACAGTTCGGCGTGGGCCTGCGTGCCGACGAACTACACCGGTTACATCACGAGTCGGGCATGGAAGGACTTCTGCCTGGTCCGCATCGAGCCCGCGGAGTTGCGCATCGAGGTGGAGCGGTTTGGCTGGTACGACGAGTCCTACGACAAAGGTTATCAGGGCGTCACCGGTGTAACGGAGATCCCCGGCCGCACGGAGCTGCTCGTTTCCGTGCAGAGAAGCTCGCGGCTGGTCATCTACGATCCGATCGCGCGAACGAAAGCGGGCGACGTGAAGCTCGCCGGCCGTGGGGGAAATCCCACGCTTTTTTTCCGGCGGCGCGCGAACGAGCTCTGGGCCGACGACTACGATACGCTCCTGAAGCTCGAGCCTGGCTCGTGGCGCACGCTCGCCTCGCGGCGGATGCAGCGCCGGTGGCTCGGGTCGAGGCAGTTCATCGGCCAGTTCTGGTTCGACCACGAAGAGTCGGTGTGCCTCGTCGCACGGCCGTTTTCGGGCGATATCGTCGCGCTCGATCCGCGCACGCTTCGAACGGTGGCGACGTGCACGACTCAGGCACAACCACTCGAAGCGGTGCTGGTTGGAGAGGCCAATGTGATTGCCCGCGACTGGAAATCGGGCACCCTCATCGCGGGACGAGTGTCGTGAGCTATCGCCTTCGGGGCATGTCGGCGGAAGCTGCCGCGGGCGACCGCGCCGGCTCCGCGTACCACTGTTCCTTCGGCACGACCTTGCGCTCGAGCGGGTCCATCTCGTACGCGGGCGTCATGATTTGCACGCCATACTCATTGAAGACGTCGAGAATGTTGCGGTGCAGCTCGGTGTAGAGCTGTCGCATCCGCTCCGGCGTGTCGCAGTACACGTTGAT
>Ga0105107_10000952_pt1 | contig 18850 bp, 14 predicted proteins | sample PPLLaktember2015_6_FD_79335 | JGI IMG/M metagenome (GOLD analysis project Ga0105107, IMG submission 79335) | Freshwater sediment microbial communities from Prairie Pothole Lake near Jamestown, North Dakota, USA - PPLs Lake P8 Core (1) Depth... | ecosystem: Environmental > Aquatic > Freshwater >... | reverse complement strand
TGTCTCTGTCGTGTGGACCGGATTCGGCGATTGTGCCGCACACCGCTTTCTCGGGTAAAGGCGTTTGAAGGCGCGTGCGATTGTGATAAACACGCTTGGTATATGCGTTGATGAGCAGGGGAGGTGACTGACATGGATTGCGCAGCAGGCAGGCGCGCGTCGCGATGACTGAGCAAAACGGCCCGCTCGCGGGGTATCGTGTGCTCGAGCTGAGCTCGACCATCGCGGGGCCCTATTGCGGCAGGATGTTCGCCGACTTCGGCGCCGAGGTGATCAAGGTCGAGCCGGCCGAAGGCGATCTGGTGCGCGCCGTGGGGAAGCAGTTCGACGGCAAATCGCTTTACGCGGCGAGCATACTGCGTAACAAGTCGCTCATCGCGCTCGATCTGCGCCGCCCTGAAGGGCAGGATGTCGCGCGCAAGCTGGCCGCGAAATGCGATTTCGTGGTCGAAAACTTCCGCGCCGGCGGCCTGGAGAAATGGGGGCTCGGATATGAAGCCCTCAGCCGCGACCATCCGGGTCTCATCATGGTGCGTATCAGCGGCTATGGGCAGAGCGGCCCGTACAGCGACCGTCCCGGCTACGGCATCATCTGCGAGGCGGTGGCGGGTTTGCGTCACTTGACAGGCGATCCAGACCGGCCGCCCGCGCGCGTGGCCGTCTCGCTTACTGACTACATCACGGGGCTTTACGGCTTTTCCGGCGCGATGATGGCGCTCGTGCACAGGCTCAAGACCGGCCACGGACAGGTGATCGATGCCGCGCTGTACGAGAGCGCATTCAGCTTTACCGAGCAGCACATCGCGGCGTACGAGAAGCTCGGCGCGGTGCCGAACCGCCTCGGGTCTGCGACTGGCACGGCGCCCAACAACCTGTACCTCACGCGCGACGGACAACACATTCATATCGCCGCCAGCGGTCAGGCGGTATTCCGGCGCCTGGCGCAGCTTATGCAACGGCCGGATTTGACCGCCGACGCACGCTTCAAGACCGCGCTTGAGCGCGCCCGGCACCACGAAGAGATGGATGCGCAAGTCGCGCAGTGGGTCGCTCAGCACGATCTGGTTTCGCTGGAGCGCATGTTGAATGAAGCCGAGGTGCCAGCGACGCGCATCTTCAACCTCGCCGACATCTATCGTGACCCTCACTACAAGGCACGCGGAGCGCTTGTCGAAGTCCCGGACGACGATCTGGGATCGGTCACGCTCGCCGCACCGGTGCCGCGTCTGTCGCGAACGCCCGGGCGCATACGCAAGAGCGGGGGGCGCATCGGGCAGGACACGCGGCGCGTGCTCGCAGAGCTGGCCGGCCTATCGTCAGACGAGATTGCGCAGCTCGAAAAAGCAGGCGTTATTGCTTGTGACAAGGGGAAGACGTGAGCTGGAAGCCCGAAGCAGACGAAATCCACCAGCGCCACCGGTGGGCGGAAGAACTTGGCGGCGCGGAAGCCGTAGCGAAGCATCACGCGCGCGGCCGGCTGTCCGTGCGTGAGCGCATCGCAAGTCTGGCCGATGCGGGCTCGTTCCAGGAAATCGGCAAGCTTTCAGGCCACGCAAAGTACGAACACGGGAAAATCGTGAGGGTCGTGCCGGCGCCTTACGTCATGGGGCTGGCAAAAATCGACGGCCGTTCGGTCGCCATCGGCGGCGAAGACTTCACGGTGCGCGGCGGAACGGCGACGGGTAACGAGCGCCGCAAGGGTGGACGCGGCGGCTTTGTCGAAGACCTGGCGTACGAATACCGCGTGCCGCTCGTCAATCTGATCGACGGCGCCGGCGGCAGCGTCGATTCGGTGCGCAAACGCGGCTACACCGCCTTTCCCGGCTCCGGCCCCAAAGGTTTCGAGCGCTCGGTCGAATTGCTCGCGCGTGTACCGGTCGTGTGCGCTGTCATGGGTGCTGCCGCCGGGGGCCCCGCAGCGCGCGCAGTGCTGTCACATTTCTCGGTGGTGGTGCGCGGCTCGAGCAAGATATTCGCCGCCGGGCCGCCGGTCGTCGAGCGCGCCTTCGGCAAACCGGTGGATCGCGAGCAACTCGGCGGAGCCAGAACGGTCGTGGACACCGCAGGTACCATCGACAATGCCGTCGCGTCGGAAACCGAGGCCTGTGCGTTGATCAAGCGTTTTCTGGGCTATCTGCCGCAGAACGTGTGGAGCCTGCCGCCAGTCCTTGCATGCGACGATCCCCCCGCACGGCGCGAGGAGGCGCTGCTCGATATCGTCCCGCGGGACCGGAGAAAAGCCTACGACATGCGCAAGCTGATCGCGCTGGTGGTCGATCGCGGCTCGACTTTCGAAATCCAGCCAACGTACGGCCGCGGACTGATTACGATGCTGGCCCGACTCTCCGGTAATGTGATCGGCATCATCGCTAACAATCCGATGGCCGGCGGCGTCATGGACGTCAAGGCCGCGCGCAAACAGACGCGCTTCATCGATCTATGCGACACCTTTCACATACCGCTTATTTTTTTTGTTGACGTCCCCGGCGTGATGATAGGCGAGCAGGCCGAAGCCGACGGCATTTTGCGCGAAGGCATGCGCGCGGCAATGGCAGGCATGCAAGCCACTGTGCCAATGCTTACGCTGGTGATCCGACGATGCTACGGCATGGCGGGAATGGCCACGCGCGATCGCGACGGCCTTGATTTCAAAATAGCCTGGCCATCCGCCGAATGGGGCTCGCTCCCGATCGAGGGCGGCGTCACGGCCGCCTATCGGCGAGAGATCGAGGCAGCCCCTGATCGCGAGGAGAAAATCCGTGAGCTCGAAGCGGAGCTGAAATCGCTTGCCTCTCCCTTGCGCACCGCGGAAGCGTTCGCGGTCGAGGACGTGATCGATCCGCGCGAGACCCGGCCTTATCTGTGCAGTCTCATCGACGCGATGCGCGAGCGACTGGCTACAGACGTCGGCATGAAACCGCGGTATGGGGTGCGGCCTTGAGATCGATCCTTGCGCGCCGACTGGTCTAATGACTTCCGGATGGCACGTAACTGCGTCGTTTCATCATGCGCAGCGGATTGCAGGTGAGCACGGTCTCGCCCCTCTGGTTTACCACGCGATTCATGGTGCGCACCAGCCCGCTCCCGCCTTTCGAGGTCGCACGCGCTTCGATCACCTCGCCTTCCACGTGGATGGTGTCGCCGACGAAAGTCGGTCCTTTCACGTCGATGGTGGCATTGAAGAATGCGAGCCCCGTGCCCTGCATGAACGGCACCACCAGCCCCTCGCCCAGTGCGTAGACCATCATGGCCGGCACGACACGGCCCTTGATTGCCGAATCCGTCTTGAGATACTCCGTGTCGGTGAACAGGACTTCGGTAAAGCCGGTGGCGTTGACGAAATTGACGAGGTCCGCTTCGGTGATGGTGCGCCCGAAGCTGCGAAAGGTATGGCCGAGCGGAAGCTCCTCGAAATAGAGACCATGGCCGAGCCGCAGCTTACCAGCTTGCATCTTGCTCTCCTCTGTTGAGTGTTCGCCTGATAGTATAAGTATGCACTGCACGTCCGAGGCGCGCGTTCGGAATAAGCGCGGAGGCGCATATCGTCATCATCTGGATTCAAAACCAATGCAGCAACCATGGAGGAGAGCAAAGGTGGATAAAACGATGATGCGATGGGCCCGCGTGCTTGCAGCGAATATCCTGCTCGCCATGCCGTTTGCTGCCTGGCCCCAATCCGCCTGGCAACCCTCTAAAAACGTCGAGATCGTAATCGGCGCGGGCGCCGGCGCCGCCGCGGATCGCACCGCGCGCGTGATCCAGAAAATCATTGAAGGACGCAAGCTCGTGCCGGTCACCAGCAGTGTCATCAACAAGCCCGGCGGTGGTTATTCCTTGTCGTGGATTTATCTCAACCAGCATCCGGGCGACGCTCATTATCTCGCCATTACCACCCTGGCGCTTCTCACCAACACAATAGCAGGCGTCAATCCGCTCACCTACACCGACGTCACACCGGTCGCGCAGCTCTTCACGGACTACGTCGTGGTGGCCGTGCGCGCCGATTCGCCGCTCAGGACGGGCAGGGATCTGGTCGAGCGCCTCAAAGTCGATCCGTCCGCGCTTTCGATCGCGCTTGCCGCAAGCCTGGGTAACCAGAACCATATCGCCATCGCACTCGCGCTCAAGGCCGGCGGGGTGGACGTGAAGAAGCTCAAGATCGTCGTGTTGAACTCGTCCGCACTTTCCGTGACGACGCTGCTCGGCGGGCATGTCGACGCCATCGCAGCGACTGCCACCAATGTCCTTTCACAGGTGCAGGCCGGCAAGCTACGCGTGCTTGCGGTGTCGTCGCCGCAACGCCTGCCTGGCGAGCTTGCGAGCATACCGACATGGAAGGAGCAAGGCTACGACGCGGTCTTCGGCAACTGGCGCGGCGTCATCGGACCCAAAGGCATCGGCACGGCGCAGATCAACTATTGGGAAAATGTGTTTGGGAAGGTCGTGGCCAGCGAGGAATGGAAAGAAGCCATGGCGAAAAACTTCTGGAGCGATTTTTATCTGAACAGCCGTGACAGTCGCACCTTCCTGGAACAGGAGAGCAGGCGACTGAAAGCTCTCCTCACCGATCTGGGCCTGGCGAAATAGGGGGTTGAGGAAAGTTTCTTCAAGCCGAGAACCGGTTGCTAGAGGAGCGCCTCCGAGGCAAGCGGCCAGCCCCGAGATATGCGGTGAACGCTGCATCCATTCAACGCCGCCCCCGACTCGGGGGAACGCTCAATTACTACTACCGTGCGGCAGCATGAGTCTTCCGACCGCGTTTCTGGACACTACGCGTTCAACAGGTTTCGAAAGTCGGTTACCCGCTCGCTCTACCTACGTGCGGGAAGATCGGCTCGGTCGCCGGCATCGCCAGGAGGAACGTTCGATGAATGCGATACATGAAGGGCGGTCTGCAGCGCTTGCACGCGCGCTGATTTTCTCTGTCTGCGCAGTCGCTGTGTTCGCGCTCGCGCAACAGAGCCGCGCACAAGCTGCCGCATGGAGCCCGCAGCGGAACGTCGAGATCGTCGTAAGCGCGGGACCCGGCGGCAATCAGGACCTCACAGCACGCGCGATCCAGGCGATCTGGCAGCAACGCAGAATAGTCTCCCCGGTAGTCGTTATGAACAAGCCGGGCGGCGGCGGCGCGATCGCCTACGACTACATGAGCCAGCACGCCCGTGATCCCCATTACCTGCTCATGCTTGCGCCGACGCTGTTGACCAACCACATCATGGGCAGGACGAGGTTTCGCCACACCGACTTCACGCCCGTGGGCATGCTCTTCGACGAATACATCTTCGTGTCCGTCAAGGCCGACTCGCCTTTGAAGAACGGAAAGGACCTGATCGAGCGACTCAAGGCCGCGCCCGATTCGCAGAGCCTCGCAGTCGCAACCGCGGTCGGAAACCACATCCACATGGGTATCGCCTTGCCGATGAAAGCGGCCGGCGTCGATATCAAGAGGATGAAGGTCGTCACCTTCAAATCATCGGGGCAGTCCTTGACCGCGCTTCTGGGGGGTCACGTAGATCTGGCCGCATCGACCTTCGGGACAGTGCTCCCGCACCTCGAGGCCGGGCGGGTGCGCGTAATCGGGGTGAGCGCGCCGCGACGCCTGCAGGGCGCCCTCGCCAATATCCCGACCTGGAGCGAACAAGGCGCCCGGGCGGCGTTCTCCGGATGGCGCGGCATGGCCGCAGCGAGCAACATCGAGCCGTCGCAGGTGAAATACTGGGAGTCCGCACTGGCGGCGCTCGCGCGGACCGACGAGTGGAAAGCCGACGTTGCGAAGCATCACCGCGATAGCCATCACATGGGTGGCGCAGAAACGCGCAAGTTCCTGGACGAGCAGTACGTCGAGCTCGAGAGCGCGCTCACGGAGCTGGGCCTGGCGAAGACTGCGAAATGACGGAAAACAAAAACGATACACCGCGCGCACTGGAAGGCGTGCGCGTGCTGGAGCTCGGCACCACCATCGCAGGTCCGTTGTGTGCGCGCCTGCTCGCCGACTTTGGCGCCGAGGTCATCAAGGTCGAGGCGGTCGAAGGTGACCCCATACGGCTTGCGGGCAGGCATTTCGAAGGCGAGTCGCTCTACGCCAAGAGCCTCATGCGCAACAAGAAGCTCGTCGCGATCGATCTGCGCAATGCGCAGGGGCAGGACCTGGTGCGCCGGCTGGCGGCGCAGTGCGATGTGGTGGTCGAGAACTTTCGGCCGGGTGGCCTCGAGAAGTGGGGACTGGGCTACGAAGACCTGAAGCGCATCAAGCCGGACATCGTGATGGTGCGCGTCAGCGGTTACGGACAGGACGGCCCGTACAGCAGCCGGCCGGGGTACGGGATCGTCTGCGAGGCGATCGCGGGGCTGCGCTACATCAACGGCGAGCCGGGCCGTCCGCCGGTGCGCACGAACATGGCGTTGACGGATTACATCACCGGAACCTACGCGGCGTTCGGCGCCATGCTGGCGCTGCGTCACCGCGATCGCACCGGCGTGGGGCAGTACGTCGACACCGCTTTGTACGAATGCGCGTTCAGTTTCCTGGAGACGCACATCCCGACCTACGACAAGCTGGGCGTCATAGCCCAGCCGATGGGGGCGGGCCTTGCCAACAGCGCGGTGAACAACCTCTTCGAGACGGCGGACGGCACCTACGTCCACGTGCAAGGCTCCCAGGCCAACGGCTTCAGGCGTCTCGCGCTCGCAATGGAACGGCCGGACCTGCTGGAAGACGCGCGCTTCAATACGCGAAAGGAGCGCGCGCGGCACGCCACTGAAATCGACGACATCGTGCGGGAGTGGGTGAAAGCGCGCAGCTATGTCGAGCTCGAGCAGATTTTCCGTGCACAGGACGTGACGTTCTCGCGCATCTACAACATGGCGGACATTTTCGCCGACCCGCATTACAAGGCGCGGGGCATGCTGGCGCGTGTCCCCGACGAGGATCTTGGCACGCTCACGGTCGCGGCGCCTGTTCCTCGACTTTCGGAGACGCCGGGCCGTATCCGCCATACCGGACGCCACATCGGCAACGACACGCGTGCCGTGCTGAAGGACCTGGCTGGCGTTGCCGAAGACCATCTGGCGAAGCTCGAGGCAGAGGGGATCGTATGGTGCGCGGACTCAAAGCACGAATGGAGTGAAGAAAAGGAGAAAAGGTCATGACGTTGGACAGCTGCGAGAGTGCCGGATCGACGGCGCGATTCATGAGACTTGGGGGCATGATCGTAACCCTGGTGATGCTAGCCGCACCGCCGGTGGATGCCGCGGAGTGGAAGCCCGAGCGCCCGGTCGAGCTCATCACCGGCGCGGCAGCCGGGGGCAATCTCGACATTACGGCTCGCGCCATCCAGACGATCTGGCAGAGGCAAGAGATCGTTTCGAACACCGTCGTGATCAATAAGCCGGGCGGCGCTGGCACGATCGCATCGGCCTACCTCAGTCAGCACGCCGGAGATCCTCACTATCTGATGACATTGCCGATGACGGTGTTCACGAGCCACATCATGGGTACTGGGAAGTTTACGCACACGGACTTCTCCCCGATCGCGATGCTTTTCGGGCAGTACGTCTTCGTATCTGTGCGAGAGGACTCACCGATAAAAAGTGGTAAGCAGCTCATCGAGAGGCTGCGCCAGAATCCTGCTTCCTTGAACTTCGCCATTGCGACAGCCATCGGCAATTCCATCCACATGGGGCTCGCGCTGCCGATGAAGGCCGCAGGGATCGACGTAAAACGGATGAAGGTCGTGCCATTCAAATCTTCCGGCGTGTCGATGACAAATCTGCTCGGCGGACATGTCGACGTCGTGGCTTCGACGTTCGGGACGCTGTTGCCGCATCTCGCCGCCGGCCGGGTTCGCGTGCTCGGCGTCAGCGCGCCCCAGCGCTTACCGGGCACGCTCGCAAGCGTGCCCACATGGAAAGAGCAGGGCGCGGATGCCACGTTTCTTAATTGGCTCGGTATTGCGGCGGCGAAGGGACTCAGTACTGCCGAAGTGGCCTATTGGGAGGCTGCATTCGCAGCACTCGTAAAGACCGATGAATGGCACAAGGACCTGGAGAAGAACCTCAGGGTCGACACTTACATGAACAGCCGCGGCACGCGAAAGTATCTCGACCAGCAATACGGCGAGATCAAGGGGATACTGACAGACATAGGCCTCGCAAAAGGGGCCAACTGAAGACAGCAGCTTCGCGTTGCGCAGGCGTGGCCATGAAAAGAGGGAACTGAAAATGAGCTGGGAAGCGGAAGCCGAAGAGATCAAGCTGCGCGGCGAATGGGCCGAGCAGATGGGCGGGCACGAGGCAGTCAAGAAGCGTCACGATCAGGGTTTTCTCACCGTACGCGAGCGCATCGCGGGCATTGTCGACCCGAATTCTTTTCAGGAGGTCGGTAAGCTCACCGGAAAAGGCAAGTACGTCGACGGCAAGTTGGTGCACGTTACGCCGGCCCCGTACGTGATGGGCATTGCGGAGGTCGATGGGCGCCCGGTCGCGATCGGCGGGGAGGATACGACAGTGCGCGGCGGCACGAGCTGGGGCCACGGCCGGCGCAAAGGCGGTCAGGGCGGTTTCATTGACGACCTTGCCTATCACTACCGCATACCGCTCGTTCGACTGATCGATGGCTATGGCGGCGGAGTGGCCTCGGCGAAGCGTGGGTTTACGGTCTTTCCGGGTCACACCAACGACCCCGGGGTGAACGTCGCTGAGCTGCTCGGCATGGTGCCCGTAGTGAGTGCGGTACTCGGAATCGCTGCGGGTGGACCCGCGCTGCGCGCGGTGATGTCGCACTGGTCCGTCATGGTCAAGAACAGCACGATCTTCGCGTCCGGGCCCCGCATCGTGGAACGGGGCATCGGTCAGAAGCTCACAAAGGAGGAACTCGGCGGACCGGGCGTCGCAGTCGAGAAGGCCGGCACCATAGATAACGTCGTGGCGACCGAGGAAGAGTGCTTCAGCATGATCCGGCGCTTTCTTTCCTATATGCCCGCGAACGTGTGGGAGCTTCCGCCGGTGCTTCCACCGGATGACCCTGTCGATCGCTGCGAGGACGAGTTGATCCGCATCGTGCCGCGCGATCCGCGCAAGCCTTACAGCATGAAAAAAGTGATCCAGCTGGTGGTCGATCGCGGCTCCCTATTCGAGATTCAGTCGACCTACGGCCGTTCCGCTATTACAGCGCTCGCGCGCATGGGAGGTTACCCTGTCGGCGTGATTGGCAACAACCCGATGGTGGGGGGACGCATCGACGTTAAATCGTCGCGCAAGCAGGCCCACTTCATCGAGCTGTGCGATTGTTTCCACATTCCTCTCATTTTCTTCATGGACGTGCCGGGGTTCATGATCGGCAAGGAATCGGAGGAAGCCGCCATTCTGCGCGAGGGCGCTCGCGCGGTGCACGCAAAATGTCAGGCGACCGTGCCGATCATCTCGCTCGTCACGCGCAAGTGCTACGGCATGGGCGGGGGTGTCGGCATTGACAAGTACGGCTTGGATTTCAAGGTCGCATGGCCTTCCGGCGAGTGGGGCTCGCTCGCAGTCGAAGGCGGTGTCAGCGCGGTCTACAAACGCGAAATTGAGAATGCGCCTGACCCGAAGCAACGCGAGAAGGAGCTGGAGGTGGAGCTCAAAAAAGTGACCTCACCGTTTCTGACCGCGGAAGCTTTCGCTGTGGAGGATCTCATCGATCCGCGCGAGACGCGGCCTTATCTTTGCCGCTTTGTTAAAGCGATGCAAAGTCGCCTTAATTCCGACCTCGGTCCCAAGCCACGCTACGGGGTACGGCCTTAAAGCTGCGTTGTGCGAGACGGGCCCGCTGCATGTTCGCCGTGGAATTCACCCAAGCTCTTTGTCGAAGAGGGATCGATCATGACTACGCGCACTGCATTTCGTTCCGTCCCGGTGCCCGCCGTGCCCGGTGACTCCCCGCTGCAATGCGTCGAGGGGCCGCAAGCCTGGCTCGGCCCCGACCTCGCGCGCCATCCCGAAGAATGGACTTACACACTGTCCACGACGGAAGTCGCGGAACTTCGCGATGCGATTCGCCGCGTCGAAGCGTCCGGCGTCGACGTCGTGGACATCCGCGCCGCAGACTTTCCTCTTCCCGGCTGGGCGAGCCTGTTGCAACGGGTGCGGCGGGATATGTTCGAGGGCCGCGGCTTCGCGGTCCTGCGCGGCTTTCCGGTGGCGAAGCTCTCGTCACTGCAGTGCTGCCTGGGCTATTTCGGCATTGGCGCGCACTTCGGCGTAGCGACCTCACAGAACGCCAAAGGCCACGCAGTGGGTCATGTCTGCGACCTGGACGTCGATTACCGAGCCACTACAGGCCGCGGCTATCAGACGAATGCGCGTCTGCCCTACCACAGCGACTCCGCCGACCTTGTCGGCTTGCTTTGCATCAACAAGGCGAGACGCGGCGGCTTGAGCAGCCTGGCGAGCTCGGTGAGCCTGTACAACGCGATGCTCGATCAGCGTCCCGACCTCGTGCGCGTCCTGATGGGGCCGGTCTACCGGGATCGGCGCGAGGAAATCCCGCAAGGACAGGGGCCGTGGTATGTCATCCCCGTGTTCAACCCTTACCAGGGGCGCGTATTCACGACCTACGTACGCAGCGCCGTTCGAAAAGCACAACGCTTTGCAGAGATCCCACGAATCTCGCCGCAGCTGGACGAGGCGATGAACTTTATGGACGCGCTCGCGGATGATCCCGCTTACCATCTCGATATGGATCTCGAGCCTGGCGATATCCAGCTCGTGTGCAACCACTTTGTGCTGCATTCCCGCACGAGCTTCGAAGATCACCCGGACAAGGCGGCGCGCCGGCACTTGCTGCGGCTCCATCTGGCGTGCGCGGATGGTCCCGCGCTGCCGCCCGTGTACGAAAACCTCCGGGGCTATAACGAGCACGGTCGTCCCTCCGGCATGCTGCTCCAGGGGGTGCGGCTCAACGCGCCGCTCACGCCGGTCGATGGTGGGCCCGGCACTTCCGCGCAGCGAATGCGCACGGGAGTCACGCTATGATGACCAGGGCTGCGATAGCGGGTTGCGCGCTCCTGACGGTTGCCACGATTGCAATGGCGCAGCCGCAGTATCCGCAACGTCCCATTCGCATCGTCGTGCCGTTCGTTGCAGGTGGGGGTTCCGACTTCGTGTCCCGGGCGCTGGGGCGGCGTCTGGAGGCGAACCTCGGAAAACCGGTCGTGATGGACTACAGGCCAGGCGGGGGCGGCATGATCGCTTCCGATGTGGTGGCGCACGCTGCGCCCGACGGCTATACGATCTATATGGCCGGCTCGACTTTCACCTCGCAACCCAGCCTGCACGCGAAGTTGCCATTCGATTCGCTGAAGGATTTCGCGCCGATCTCCCGTGTAAGCGTCACTCCGGCTGTACTCGTCGTGCACCCGACGGTGCCTGCGAAGACAGTCAAGGAGCTCGTTGCACTGGCAAAGCGGCGCCCGGGGGAGCTCACTTACGGGTCCTCCGGCGTGGGATCCGCGTCGCACCTTGCGGGCGAGCAGTTCAAGATCCTCGCGAATATCGATCTCCTGCACGTGCCGTTCAAGGGCAGTTCCCAGATATCGGCGTCGTTGTTCAGCGGCGAAGTTTTTGTTGCGCTTATCAACCCGATATCCATAATGCCCGCCATCAAAGCAGGGCGGCTGCGTGCCCTGGCGGTCACCACAACCGAGCGATCGCTGATGCTGCCCCATCTACCGACCATTGCCGAAGCGGGGGTGCCCGGCTACGACAATGCGATCTGGACCGGGTTGCTCGCGCCTGGTGGCACGCCTCAGCCGATTCTTTCGCGCTTGAACCAGGAGGTGCGCAAGGCGCTGCAGTCGCCGGATGTGGTGAATACCCTGGCCGGCAATGGTGCGCGGCCTTCACCGACGACGCCTGAACAATTTATGACCTACATCAAGTCCGAGGTGGAACGAACTTCGCAGATCATAAAGAGGGCGGGAATATCGGCACGATAGTGCAGGCTTCGGAGGACCCGTTCGTCAAACGCCGAGCCATCGAGGTTCTGGATGCGCTGCCGACAGCTTGTCGCAGCGCGATTTGCGAGCGATGTATCAGGCACCGCGCCGATCGCACGTGGACGCAACGCGCGTCGACGCACACGTACTGAGATATCCCGATGATTGCTTTGAAAGGCAACGAGGAGATTTAGGGATGCGCCTACTGCCGACAACACCCATCAGAACCCGCGCCGCCTGGCGCCCCGCCGATTTTGCCAACGACGACTCCTGGATCATTCCGATCTCGGATGAAATCAAAGATGAGATTGCGGCCGCCGTGAGCGCCTGCAGGAAAAAGGGAGTGGGCGCGTATGCAGCCACGCAAAAGGATTTCGCAACGCCGAAGTTTGCTGCAATGCTGATCGGGATTGCCGGTGAACTGGACAAGGGCCGGGGTTTTGTCCTGCTGCGCGGCATGCCCATGGATGGCTACAGTGCAGCTGAGCTGAAGTTGATCTACTGGGGGCTTGGCATATATCTTGGTACTCCAATCAGCCAGAACGGCCTGGGCGAGCTGATATCGGAGGTGACAGATCTTGGCTACAGCCGCAAGCAGGCGAACGTGCGCGGCTACACCACGCGCGAGGGACAGAGCCCGCACACGGATCACGGCGATGTGGTCGGCCTCATGTGCGTGCATCCGGCGAAGGAGGGTGGTCGCAACGTGATTGCTAGCACCATGACCATCTTCAATGAAATGCGGGCCACCACGCCGGAGCTGCTGCCGCCGCTGGCGGAAGGTTTCCATTTTGATCTGCGCGGTGAGGGGCCGACCCGAGACCTGAACGAGGTGACGAGAAATCGCATTCCCATATTCAGCTATTACGATGGAAACCTGTCGTGCAAATACAATGCGAAAACCGCAATTCGCGGCATGGAGAAGGCGGGCATGCCGCTGGATGGGTTGGCGCTGGCGGCAATAGAAAAGGTGCGCGAGCTCACATTGCGCGACGACATACGTTTCGACATGGATTTTCGCCGTGGTGATGTGCAGCTGATCAGCAATCACACTGTCGTTCATGCCCGTACCGGCTACACCGACTGGCCTGAGGAGGAGCGCCGGCGCCGCCTGTACCGTCTCTGGGTCAATCTGCCCAATGGCCGCCGGCTGGCGCCCGAGTTCGCCGATCGCACGAACATGGGCTACATGGCGGGGTTCTACGCCACGGCCGACGCGAAGTACTGGGCCGGTGCGCCGGAAGGCGATCACGGCAACCATCCGGTGTAAGCTTGTATCGTGCTGGATCTTCGGGGGTGCGCCATCGGCTGCGCTTCCGGAACTACCGGCACCCGCTCAATCAGGCTGAGGTTTTGTGCCTCGGTCTGGTTCGCATTGAATACGGAAAGCGCACACCGCGCGGAATGCCGGTTGCAGCCTCTTCCAGGGCCCCCTGCGACATGATTCGACACAATCTATCCGATGCGGTCTTGCTTCGATTGATGGCGGCGGCCGTCATCGCGATTGCACTGTGGTTCCTGGTGCGACCGTGGCTGCCGGAAGCCTGGCGTGTGCCCGGGAGTCCGGCGCTGTATCTCACCGGCGTCGCCGGCGCCGTGCTTCTCCTGGTGCCCGCCGCGTTCGCGTTCGTGAAGCGCGGCGGACTCACGCGCGATCCGGTGCGCTGGTTCAATGCGCATGTCGCCTGCTCCTGCGCGGGCGTTGTGCTGATCGCGATTCATTCAGGCGGCTACCTGCGGCGCGCGCCGGCGCTGCTGTTGCTCGCGCTGCTCGCGCTCGCCGTGCTGGGCGTGTGGGCGCGCGTGCGCGGGTCGCGCCGGATGGCGGCGACGTTCGCCAGCAAGGCACCGGCGTTCTCAGTGCCGGATGCCGTTACGCGCGAGCGGCTGAGAGCGATCCTCTCCGCGAAGCGGCAGTTGATCGGCGATCTCGACCCGCAAGCCCGAGAAGGCACCTTCTCGGTCACGTTGTCGCACTGGTGGCGATTCCCCCGGCTTGCCTGTGCCTATCACCGGCTCGCGCGCGAGGAGGCGTGGCTCCTGGGAACGCGCCGCGCGGTGAGTGTATCCCAGGGCTGGTGGCGACCGCTGCACATGTCGCTCGCCTGGATCTTCGTCCTGGGCGTGGTAATCCACGTCGTGACCGTCACATTCTTTGCCGGTTACGTCGCCGACGGCGGCCCAATCACGTGGTGGCATCTCACAGCATGGTGACGCGATGAACGACAGGGTGGAATCGATAGGCACCGGCCGGCTTGCGCTGATGATCGATCTCGAGCGCTGCACGGGCTGCAAGAGCTGCGAGGCTGCGTGCAAGCAGGAACACCAGCTCGGTCCCGGCGAGTACCGCAACAAGGTGGTCTGGGCGAGCGGTCTCGAGGAAGCGGGACTGGCCTTCCTGACGCTCACTTGCCAGCATTGCGAGCGACCGGCCTGCGTGCGCGCGTGCCCGGTCAATCCCAAGGCGATCGAGAAGGACCCGGTCACTGGCGTCGTCAGCGTAGTCGAATCCCGCTGCACTGGCTGCGGCGAATGCGTGATCGCCTGTCCCTACAGCGCCATGGGCTACGATCCGCGGGAGCACCACGCCGTGAAGTGCGATCTGTGCTCGGACCGCCGCGCGCAGGGGCAAACCACCGCCTGCGCCAGCGTATGCCCGACGCGGGCGATCCGCTTCGGGCGCCGCGACGAATTGCTCGCCGAGGCGGCCGCCGAAGGCCGGGCACCGCGCGACAACGATCACTTCCTGCTGGGGCCATCAACGATCTACCTCGAACGCCTGCCGGCGAACGACATCCCCGGCGCGCCGCACGTGCCGGCGCGCGTGCCGCCGCAGGATGCCCGGCGGCCTGCGTTCATGGATGCCCGGGCGTCGCAAGCCACGGTGATGGACTCGAAGCCGGCATTTCCCTACGGGCTGCCGCGCGAGGAAGCCACCGCCGACCGGGTGGTCCCGGGCGGCTGCAACATCTGCTTCAACTGCTGCTCCGCGAACTTCCACTTCAAGGGCACCGAGCTGGTGCGCATTACTGGCAACGACGACGACCCGCTGCTGCAGGGGCGCGTCTGCCCGAAGTCGCAGTTGACCCTGCAGCTCTACCACAGCGAGCACCGCTTGCTGCACCCCCTGAAGCGGGTCGGCGCGCGCGGCGAGAACCGCTTCGAGCGCATCTCCTGGGACCAGGCGCTTGACGAGATCGCGGAGAAGCTCAAGAAGGTGCGCGACGCCTACGGCCCCGAGGCGCTCGCCATGTTCATCGGGACCCGCACGGGCACGCTCGACGGCCGCGGCTACACACGGCTCTTTGCCCAGATGTGGGGCACGCCGAACAAGGACGGCACCGATCCCTTCTGCGGGGCCTCCAAGAGCGTCGCCTTCGAGCTGACCCAGGGCCGCGTCGGCAGCGGCAATAGCTACACGCCCGACGACCTTGGTTCCGCCCGGCTCTACGTCTACATAGGCGACAACCAGGCGGAGACGCGCCCGGTGTATTTCGGCATGATCAACGACTGGCGCATCCGCAACGGCGCGAAGATGGTCGTCGTGGATCCGCGCCTTTCGGCGACCGCGGCGAAGGCCGATCGCTGGCTCGCGATCCGGCCGGGCGCCGACATGGCGCTGGGCCTGGCGTTGTGCGAGCACATACTCGCGCGAGGGTTGAACGACGCGCGTTTTTGCAGCGACTGGGTGCTCGGCTTCGCCGAGTGGCGCGACTTCATCCTGTCGCGCGGCTACACGCCGGAATGGGCCGAGCCGATCACGGGCATCGCCGCCGCCGAGATCCGCCGGCTGGCGGAGGAGATCGCCGCGGCGGACGGCTGCGTGATCTTCGCGAGCCGCGGCGTCAACCAGCATACCAACGGCACGCAGACCAACCGGGTGCTGATGTTTCTCGCGGCCATCACCGGAAACTGGGGCCGGCGTGGCGGCGCCTACTTCAACATGACTCATGGCAGTCCCATCCGGGCGAACGCGCCGCAGCACCGCCGCACGAAGATCAACCGTCAGAAGGTGCGGCGCAGTCCCGCCGGCTGGACAGACGCTATGCTGCATGGCAAACCGTATCCGCTGCGCGCGCTCATTGCCTGCAACAACCCGCTCGCGCAATGGCCGGGCCAGGACAAGGTGCGCGCCGCGTTCGAATCGCTCGACCTGCTGGTCCACATCGAGCTCTTCGCCAACGAGACCTCCGCCTACGCGGACTACGTGCTGCCCGCCGCGACCGGCATCGAAAAGGGGGAGATCGGGCGCTCCAACGACGACCGCCGCATCGTGTGGATCGACAAGATGATCGAGCCGCCCGGCGAGGCTAAAGCCGATGGCTGGATCTGGATCGAGCTGGGCAAGCGCTTCGGCTTCGACGACGTGCTGCAGGAGCGCTACAAGGACACGAGCGTGTTCTGGGACGAGGCCTGTATCTCTAGCGAGCTCATCCGCGGCTGTACCCAGAAGCGCCTGCATTCGGTGCCGTGGCGCTGGGTGCGGCAACCGGTGGCGAGCGAGGACGCCCCGGAAATCGATACGCTGTACCTCGAGGGCACCACCGCGCCCGGCGCACCTGCCGGGCATCGCTTCCCGACGAAGAGCGGCAAGCTCGAGTTCTGGACCGCGGAGCTCGAGGACAAATTCCGCGTGCTCGGCCTGTCCGCCCTGCCCGAGTTCTACTCCGAGCGCGAGCAGCTGGTCGACCTGCCCTACCTCGAGCTCGAGCACAGCGACGCCGATGCCGGCGTGATCTCGCCGTTCTGCGAACCTGCCACCGGCACCTCGCGCGCGCGGATCGTCGCGCCCGGGGCGGAAAGCCCGGGCGCGCGATTGCGGGCGCAGGGGTACGACACCGAGCTTCTGACGGGGCGGCCGTCTGCGGCACACTTTCACAGCTGGACGCACTATTTCTGGCAGGCGGAAGAAATGTGGCCGGATCTCTTTTGCCAGATCCATCCCGACAAGGCGGCCAGCCTCGGGATTACCGACGGCGGGCGCGTGCACATCGAGACCGCTCACGGCGCGATCGACGCCGTGGCCTGGGTGAACACCGGCATTCGCCCGAGCTCGGTGTTCATCCCGATCGGCTGGGGCGAGCGGCAGCCCTACCATCCATGGCGCTCGGTGAACTTCCTGACCGACAAGACGCAGCGCGACCCGTTCTCGGATCAGACCAATCTCAAGATGCTGCTTTGCCGCGTGTCCTGTGCGAACACCTAGGCGCGCGGGTTCACCCGCCGTGCGGTTCCGACGTGCAACGCGGCGCAGGCTGCCAACCACGATCCAGGCACGCCCGGTTGCACCACAATTACATCAAGTCCGAGATCGAACGAACTTCGCAGATCATAAGGAGGGCGGACATCGCGGCTCGGTAGCGCTGCGGGCGATGCGCGTGGCGTTGGAGAGATCCGCAGGGTCCGCCCGGAAGCGTGAGAGCGACTCGTTTCTTGAGGTGCATGTGATGATGTTCCCACTCCGCACGCATCGACCCCAGCCGGTTACGCACGTAGTCGTCCCGTACCCGCGCAAGCTCCCGGAGAATCACGTCGAGGATGTTCCGCGCCAAGGCCGTGGCGCCGGACGGGGCGGATCAATCTCGTCCACAATGACATGCACCGTGTGCCGCAAAGGAGAACAGTTATGGCTTCGACGCTTACGACCGCTATCAGAGTGATCCCGCTTGGCCCGGCCATCGGCGCTGAAGTCGGCGGCATCGACCTGCGCGAGCCCATCCAGGCGGAAGCGCAGTCGATCATCATGGACGCATGGCTCGAACATCTGGTGCTGCGCTTTCGCAATCAGCCCGGCATGTCGACCCAACAATTCGTGAATTTCTCCAAGCTGTTCGGCGAGCTCGACCGCGCCCCGATCACCACGGTCGGAACCGGCAAACCCTATCTCGCCGAGTTTCCGGAAATCACCGCGATTTCGAACATCATGGTCGACGGAAGGCCGATCGGCGGCCTGGGCGCCTACGAAGCCGAATGGCACACCGACATGTCGTACAAAGAGGAGACGCCGAGCGCGAGTATTTTGTATTCGATCGAAGTGCCGCCAAGCGGCGGCGATACCTGGTTCTGCAGCATGTACGCCGCTTACGACGCGCTGCCGGACGATCTCAGGCGGCGCATCGCGAACCTGACCTGCGTTCACGATGCGAGCCGCAACAGTGCTGGCATGTTGCGCAAAGGTTACAAGGAGGTGACCGATCCGCGCGAGACGGTCGGTGCGCTGCATCCGATGGTGCGCACTCATCCAGTAACGAAGCGCAAAGCGCTTTTTCTCGGCCGGCGGCTAAATGCCTACGTGCCGGGACTTACGCTCGCGGAAAGCGAAGCGCTGCTCGATCAGCTTTGGGCGCACGCTGCCAAGCCGGAATTCACCTGGGTGCAGCAGTGGCGGACCGGAGACGTCATTATCTGGGACAACCGCTGCACCATGCACCGACGCGACTCGTTCGACGCGGCCACGCGGCGCCTCATGCATCGCACGCAGATCAGGGGCGACCGGCCCCACTGATCGCGTGAGCGCGCACGCTTCTTTCGATCCTGGTAGTGCGCCCCGTATTCGGGGCTTGGGAGAGATCTCCATGCAGGCGATACAGATCAAGCGCTTCGGCGGGCCGGAAGTCCTCGATCTCGCCGATATTCCTGTGCCGTCGCCCGGGAAGGGCGAAGTGCTCGTCAGAATGGCGTATGCCGGCGTCAATTTCACGGACGTGTACCGTCGTAGCGGGCTGTATGCAGATTCGCCAACCTACCCCACGCGGCTGCCTTTCGTGCCTGGCGTGGAGGGCTCGGGAACGGTGAGCGCGCTCGGTGATGAGGGCGCAGGGTTTGCGGCGGGCGAGCGTGTGGCCTATACGCGCAATCCGGGCTCGTATGCCGAATAC
>Ga0105107_10000950_pt1 | contig 18937 bp, 20 predicted proteins | sample PPLLaktember2015_6_FD_79335 | JGI IMG/M metagenome (GOLD analysis project Ga0105107, IMG submission 79335) | Freshwater sediment microbial communities from Prairie Pothole Lake near Jamestown, North Dakota, USA - PPLs Lake P8 Core (1) Depth... | ecosystem: Environmental > Aquatic > Freshwater >... | reverse complement strand
GGGCTCGGCACGCAGGTGAAGCCGCACATCGAGCGGCGCTTCGGCCAGCCCTGGTCGCGCCCGGTGGCGCGCATGCGCGAGTTCGTGAAGGCGATCCGCGCGATCTGGAGCTGCTGGAAGGGTGAAGGACGCCTGGACTTCCGCGGCGAGTTCTACACCCACACGCTGATGACACCGATGTTCAGCCCGCAGCCGGGCCCCTGGGGCGACCCGCCCATCTTTCTCGCGGGCGTGGGCGAGAAGATGGTCGAGATGGTGGGCGAGGTGGCGGACGGCTTCCTCGTGCACCCGTTCCACTCGAAGTCGTATCTGGAGGCCGTCACGCTGCCCGCTCTCGAGCGCGGCCTCTCGACCGCCGGCCGCGCGCGGAAGGACCTCGCCGTGTCGTGCCAGACCATCGTCGCCCTCGGCTCGAACGACGAGGAGGTGGCGCGCGCCCGCCGGAACGCGCGGGGCCAGATCTCCTTCTACGGCTCGACCCCCGCCTACCGCGGCCTCCTCGATCATCACGGCCACGAAGGCCTTCAGGAGGCGCTCCACCGCATGTCGAAGCAGGGCCAGTGGGGCGAGATGATGGACCTGGTCTCCGACGAGCTCTTCGACCAGATCGCGGTGAGCGGCACGCCGGACCAGGTGGCGGAGAAGCTGCGCTCCCGCAACACCTTCGCGGATCGCACCACGCTCGTCCTCTACAACGAGACCTCGCCGGACGCGGCGGTGGAGCTCGTGCGGAAGCTCAGCGTGTGATCCGCCGACCACTGATCGGAAGTCGCCGCGCGCGGTACCGCTGGCCATCGCCGAGCGGGCATCCTGCGGGTCGGCCGGCGTCCCCTAGTTCTGCCTGCACCACACCCTGGCGTTGCCGTTGCAGTTCGCAACAAAGTACTCGATGAGGCTTCCGAAATATTGGGTGCCCACCGCGGAGTCGGGCAGATCGAGCCTCAGCATGGCGCCTTTCAGGTTGGCGTTGACGCTGGTCCAGTTCTGGCAACTCTGGGCCAGGTTTCCCGCGCCTCCAGGGCGAATCCATCCAGGAGTCGCGGGCGGCATGCCGCGGCTGCCATCGAAGGCCGGAAACCCAAGCTGGCTGTCGTAGTCGAGGCTGCCCGGCTGCAGCAGCTCGGAGACGGACGCCATGTGGAAGCCCGGCGCGCACGCAGAAAATGCATGGGCACCGTCCACGCTGTTCGACGAGAGATAGAAGCGCGGCCTCGGGTGCTCCGTGCAGGTCCCATCGTCGCAGACATTGCTGGCGATCGCGCCGCCACCCGCCATGCTCGCGCCACCACTGCGCGTCACCACGTTGTCTTCGATCAGGGCCGGGCTCGCGGCAGTGATCCCCGTGCCGCCGCTCAGGTCCACGACGTTCGATGTGACTCGGCTTCCCGACCCGACGACGATTCCGCGCCCCCCGTTCCCTCGCAGCGTGTTCCCCGACACGGTGCAGCCGCGATCGGTCACGATGCCGCCGGCGCCGTTGCTCTCCACGATGATGCCTTCGGCCCGACTCCCCTCGGCGAAAAACAACGCGTAGACGCCAAAGCCCGTGACCCGACCGTTGCGAACGCTCACCCCGTTCGCCCCCGAGGCATCGATTCCGATGCCCGTGCCGACGGGTGCGCAGACCAGGGGCTGCCCCGAGCACGACGTAGTGCTCGAGATCGTGAATCCGTTGAGGTCCAGATGCGTGCCGCTCGCGTACACGAACAGGCCCGCCGGCGCGCCCGGAGGGACCGCGAGGTCTCCGGTGAGCCGGTAGCTCCCGGACGCGAAGATCTCGATGGGAAAGCCCGGATTGTCGCCCGAAGTGACGCCGCCCTGGAGGGCCCGCGCCTGGTTGATCTCGATCACGCCGTCGCCCGCGGTGGCCGTACCGGATAGAGAGAAGAGCACGGCCAGAGACGAGGCAAGCAAGCGAACGGCATCGGCGCGCACGGTTTACTCCTGCAGACCCGCACGTCAACTCCGGGCCGCACCCCGCGACGAGTCCCAGCGCGCTGTGGTGGGCACGCTACGCGAACGCGGTCCAGAAGGACATGGAATTCACCCGAAGCGTTCCTGGCGCGGGCCTCGCACGCCGTGGACACCACGCGATCGCGCGCGCTCGCACGCGGCATTTCTGCCTGTCTTCCAAGAGCTTGATTTGATGGAGCCGATGACCGGATTCGAACCGGTGACCTGCTGATTACGAATCAGCTGCTCTACCAGCTGAGCTACATCGGCGTCGAAGACCCGCGGGACGCGAGCGAGGCGGGAACATACCGACGGGCCCCGGGCCCGCCAAGCCGGCAGGGGCGGCCCGTCGGCAGCCAGCTCGACGAGGAACCCGAGCGCCGACGCGGACTCAGGGCCCGGCCTCATCCCTCAGAGCGTGTACTGGATCGAGAAGTACACGAGGTCCACGTCCCGGCTGCGCCCCGTCTGCTCCACGAAATCCCCGGCGAAGAAGTGCCCGTATCCGAGGCCGAGCTGCGTGTGTGGGTCGAAGCGCCAGCCGAGGACGAGATCGATCTCCGAGCCCGTCGAGCGCGAGCCACCGTCGGCGAAGCGCAGGACCTGGCCGGTGGCGTCGTAGAGGGCGTCGCGGTTCGAGGCGCGCCAGAAGCGCTGGTAGGAGAGGCCGGCGGTGACGCCGGTCAGGGGCCGGACCGTGACCCCGGCTGCGCCCGCGAGGAGGTTCCGGCGGCCGACCAGGTCGAGCTCGCCGAAGAAGCGGTGGCCGAGGGGGAAGAGCGGGTCGAAGGTGCCGGCCTTGCCGCCGGGGCGGCCGTCGCCGCTGGCCCAGTCGAAGCCCGCGAAGAAGCGGGGGGCGAGGGGCCAGTCGACGAGCCACCAGCCGAGTTCGCTGCTGACCATGCCTGAGCGGAGGGACGCGTCGCCGACGCGGCCGAGCTGGAGCGCGGCCTCGGTCTCGAAGTCGAGGCCCGAATCGCCGAGGGTCCCGATCAGGCGGCCGCCGAAGGTCTGGCGGCGCTCGCTGCCGGAGGTGCCGTTCACGGTTGCGTTCTGGCGCGCGCGGCCGAGCCAGTAGAGGTCGAGCTTCGCGCCGGGCCAGAGCTCGCCGGGCACGTCGCTCGAGCCGTACACGCCGAAGAACTGGTCGTTGCCCGGGTTGTCACGATTGAACTGGCGCTCGCGCACGCGCACGGGGCGGGTCCAGAAGCCGGTCACGTTCGCGGCGCCGAGGCGGAGCGCGGCCGTCGCGCCGTCGAAGGTGCGGCGCGCGTTGGTCCAGTCCGACGGCGAGACGAGGCGCTGCGCGCCGAAGAGGAGCTCCTGGCGTCCGGCGCGCAGGACGAGAGGCCGCTCGCCGCCGATCTCGGGCGTGAGCTCGACGAAGCCGTTCTGGAGATCGAGCCGATCGCGACGCACGGGTGTGGCGCCGCCCGGGAGGTCGACGTGGGTGACGAGGGCGCTCTTCGCTTCGGCGAAGAGGCGGAGCGCAGGGCCGAGATGGAGGTCGGCGTGGAGGCGCAGGCGCGTCTCGAGGAAGACGTCGTCCGTGTCGTCGCCCGGCACGCCGCCGAAGTCGAAGTCGCTCCAGCCCTCGGTCCGCGTCCGGGCCTGGGCGCCGAGCGAGAGCCAGAGCGCGCCGTCGTCCGAGAGCGCGATGAACTTCACGGGATCGAAGAGGTCGCGGGCGGGCAGGGCGGCGGGGTCGCGCAGCGCGCTCCAGTCTTCTTCGAAGCGCAGCGTCCGGTACGCCGGGCGCGACGCGCTCGCGGGGGCCTCGCCGTAGGGCTCCTCGGCGCCCGCCGCAGCCGTGGCCGGAGCGACACCGTAGAGCACGAGCGCGACGAGCGCGCCAGAGGCGGATCGATGCACGCCGTTCCTCCCAGTCTGGCTTCGTTCCTGGGCCCATGGTAATCGCTGTCACGAGGCGGCAAGCATGGGCGGACGACGATTCCACCGCACGGCGACGGCCCTGGTCGTAGCGGCGCTGTGCGCGGGGGGGCTCGGAGCCGCGCTGGCGGGCACGGCCGCGCCGGGCACGGGCAGCGTGCGCGGCAGCTTACGCGTGTACCGGGGCGCGCTCTTCGGCGGGCTCAGCGAAGCGTCGGACCACGGCGGCGCACTGGTCTACGTGACGGGCTTCGCGGTCCCGGCGCCGGAGGAGCTCGCGCTCCTCCACCAGCGTGGCGAGCAGTTCGAGCCGCGGCTCCTTCCGATCGTCGCGGGCCAGGGCGTGAGCTTCCCGAACCACGACCGCATCTATCACAACGTGTTCTCGGTCTCGCCGCTCGAGCCCTTCGATCTCGGGCAGTACAAGTCGCACGATCCGCCGCGCACGGTGCGCTTCGTGAAGCCGGGCCTCGTGCCCGTCTTCTGCAACATCCACCCGCAGATGCTCTCGTACGTAGTGGTGCTCGAGAACGGCGCCTTCGCGGTCACGGGGGCGGACGGCGCGTTCGAGATCACGGGGCTCCCGCCTGGCGCCCTCGAGCTGCAGGCGTGGATGCCCGGCGCCAGGCGCGTCACGGTGCCGATCGCCGTCGAGGCGGGGGCCGAGCGCGTGGTCGACCTGCGCCTCGAGCAGACGGAGCGCGTCGCCCCGCACAAGCGCAAGGACGGGACCGACTACCCGAAGCCGCGCTACGAAGACGAGTGACGGTGCGCATTCCGCTGCGCCTGCGCCCGAAGATCTTCCTCGCCCTCGCGCTCCTGGCCTGCGTCAGCCTCGCGGCGGCGCTGCTCGCGGTGCGCGTCGTCGCGACGCGCCGCGCCCACGCCGACGCCGCCGAGCGCTTCGCCCGGGCCCAGGACGCCTTCGCGCGCCTCCAGGCGCTGCGCGCGCGCTTCGTCGCGCAGGCGGTGGACGCGCTCGCCCAGACGAATCCGCAGTTCCGGACCGTGCTCGCGACGGCGTCCCTCGCGGGGGACGATCTCGGCTTCGGCGCGCCGGGCGACGCCGCGGGCGGTCTCGCCGACGCAAACCTGCGTCTACGCTCCCTGGTCCCATCCCTGGCCCTCGCCCAGCGCGCCGACGTGTTCGTGGTGACGAGCGCCAGCGGCGAGCTCCTGTACGCGAGCGCCGACCCCGAGCGCGTGGGCGTCGATCTCTCGGGCGTGCCGGTGCTGCGGGACGCCGCGCGCGGCGCCGAGGCGCTCGCGCTCTGGAGCCGTGACGCCGACGTGCCCCTCGGCGTGAAGCTCGCGCCCGTCGCGCCGCCGCGGGCGGTCTACGAGGTGGTGGCGGAGCCCGTGGTCTTCGGCGACGAGCTCCACGGCGTGGTGCTCGTGGGCGAGCGGATCGACCGGGCGATGCTCGAAGAGGTGCGCCAGATCGCGGCGCTCGAGATCGCGCTCGCGGTGCCGGGTGCGCCGCCGATCTCGACGCTCTCGAAGTCGGGCGCGGCGGGCCTCGCCGCGCGCCTGGCCGCGCCGCCCGAGGGCCACGGCGAGACGGCGGGCGCGAGCGACGGCTTCGAGGAGTGGACGCTCGGCGGCGAGCGCTACCTGGTCGGCCGCGCGGAGATCGCTCGGCAGGCGAGGGCGGCCGCGTCGACGTCCGCGCCGCTCGCGACCGCCGCGCCCTCGTCGCCCTCCGGCGCCGACGCGACGCCGCACTTCCTGCTCTTCTCGTCCCTCTCGCCGACCCTCGCGTTCCTTCACGCGGTCGAGCGCGCGATCCTCGCGGTGGGCGCGGTGGTGCTGGCGGCGGCGCTCGTCGCGGCGTTCGCCCTCGCGCGCGGCATCACCGAGCCGGTCGGCACGCTCGCACGGGCCGCCGCGCGCGTGGGTCGCGGCGAGCTCGACGCCTCGGTCGCGATCGCGAGCGGCGACGAGCTCGAGGCCCTGGGCCGCTCCTTCAACCAGATGGTCGCCGGGCTGCGCGAGCGCGACCGCATCCGCCACACCTTCGAGCGTCACGTCTCGAAGAGCGTGGCCGAGGAGATCCTGCGCCGGCCCGACGCCGTCCAGCGGCGCGGGGAGCGGCGCGAGGTGTCCGTGCTCTTCGTCGATCTCGGCGGCTTCAGCGCCCACGCCGAGGAGAGCGGCCCCGAGGCGGCCCTCGCGCGCCTGAACGAGTACTTCGACGCCGTGAGCGAGGCCGTCTTCGCCCACGAGGGCACGGTGAACGAGCTCCTCGGCGACGGCATGCTCGCGTTCTTCGGCGCGCCGATCGCGCAGGACGACCACGCGCTCCGCGCCTGCCTCGCGGCGCTGCGCTGCCGCGAGCGGCTCGAGGCGCTGACCGCGCGCTGGCGCGGCGAGGGGCTCGCGGATCTCCGCTTCCGCATCGGCCTCCACGCGGGGCCCGTGATCGTGGGCGAGATGGGGACCCGCGAGCGCGTGAAGTACGGCGCGATCGGCGACACCGTGAACCTTGCGAGCCGGCTCGAGGGCGTGAACCGCGTCTACGGGACGCGCATCCTGTGCTCGAGCGAGGTCGAGGCCCGCGCCCGCGACGCGATCGCCTTCCGGCCGATCGACGTCGTGCGCGTGGTCGGGCGCGCGGCGCCCGTTGCGCTCTTCGAGCCCCTCGGCGCGATTGCGGACGTCCCTCCGGCGGTGCGCGCGGCCGCCGAGCGCTACGCCGCGGCCCTCGCGCGCCACCGCGCCGGCGACTTCGCCGCCGCCGAGCAGGCGTTCGCCGCGCTCTGCGCCGACGCGCCCGACGACGCGCCTGCCCGGGCGCTCCTCGCCCGCGCCCGGGCCTACCGCGCGGCGCCGCCGCCCGACTTCGACGGCACGTTCCAGCTCGCGCAGAAGTAGCCGAGCACGGCCGTACCGTTCGGTTCATGGCTGCCCGCGCGCCAGGCCGCGGCTCCGTCGTTGACCCTGCTTCGCCCCGGCGCGTAGGATGCGAGCCAGCCTGGGGGCGCGCGGATGGGTGCCGAGCGCTCCCGTTCCTGGGGAGGTGGTGGCATGCCCGTGCTCCCGTTGATCGATCTCTTGATCCTGATGGGCTGGACGAGCCTGCTCGTCTCCGGCGTGCTGAAGGCGATCTGGATCACGACGTCCTACCGACCGTCGATCGTCGGGCTCATGCCCTTCGATTTCGCCATGGCCGCGGGCGTGTTCCTGCTGTTCGCGCTGACGTTGGCGGCGCGGACGTGGGTGCGGCTCAACGAGCCGCGGCTGGTGCGCCGGCACCGGAGCCTCGAGCCCGGCTTCGCGCCGGCCGAGGACGACGAGGATCTGCGCGCGACCGCGAGCCTGACGGCGCTGGCCGAGGCGCCGCGGCCCGGTCGCTAGAGCGGCCGCTAGGCCAGTCGGGGCGGGCAGCCGCGCAGCGTGCGATCGGCGAGCTCCGGGCTCGCACGCAGGCCGCCCCGGCGCGGGAGCAGCTGCAGCGCCGAAACCGCGAGCTCGCGGTAGAGGCCCGCGCTCGTCGTGAGGACCGTGGTCGCCTTCCGCAGGATCGTTCGCATCTCACCTCCCAGGCTGTCTCTTTCTGGTAGTGGCCGTTTTTCGGCACAGGTGGCGCGGCGGTTGCCCGGCTCCGGGCGCTGGCCCAACCTCGCCCCATGTCCACCATCCAGGCAGCGCTTCCGCCGAGCGATCGGCGCATCTGGCTCGACGGTGAGCTCGTCCCCTGGGACAGCGTCACCGTCCACGTGCTCTCCCACTCGATGCAGCGGGCAAGCCTGATCTTCGACTTCATGTCCGTGCACGAAACTCCGCGCGGGCCCGCGGTCTTTCGGATGGCCGAGCACCTGCGCCGCCTGCTCCGCTCGGCCGAGCTCCTGGGCCTCCCGCTCGAGCGCAGCGAGGCCGAGCTCCGGGCCGCGACCGTCGCGACGGTGCGCGCGAACCCCGGCGCGACCTGCGCCAAGGTCTGCGCCTACTTCCCCTCGATCGAGGTCGAGGTGGTCCCGATGGATGCCCGGATGGCGGTCTGCATTGCGGCCTACGACTCGGGCCGGGACGTGATCGCTCGCAATCCCGGGAAGCCCCACCTTGCGCCGGAGCTCCGGCTCCGTCTCGACCCGACGCACCAGAAGATGCGGCCCGAGATCCTGCCGCCCGCGGCCAAGGTCTCCGCGAACTACACCTCGCCCATGGTCGCGAAGTGGGCCGCCCGCCGGGCGGGCTACGACGAGATCCTGCTGGTGGACGAGAAGGGCTTCCTGGCCGAGGCCTCGACCGAGAACGTGTTCCTGGTCGAGCGCGACGGCACGCTCCGAACGCCGTCCCTCGACTACGTGCTGCCGGGCGTCACCCGCGACTCGATCCTCGCGATCGCGAAGCACGACGGGCGCCCGACGGTCGAGGGCGCGATCCGGCCCGAGGAGCTCTTCACGGCGTCGGAGGTGTTCCTGACCGCCACCTCCGCCGGCGTCTGGCCCGTGATCTCCGTGGACGGCCGGCCCGTCGGCCAGGGCGACCACGCGGGCAAGACCGGGCCGGTCTCGAAGGCGCTCGGCGCGCGGTTCCAGGACGTGACCTGCGGCCGCGTGCCCGACTTCGATGCCTGGCTCACGTACGTGAACGAGGGCTGAGTGCGCGTCCTCTCGGGCATCACGACCTCCGGGGTGCCGCACCTCGGAAACTACTTCGGCGCCATGCGCCAGCACGTCGCGCACCAGGAGCAGGCGAGCGAGGCGATCTACTTCCTCGCCGACTACCACTCGATGACCAGCATTCGGGACGCCGGCGAGCGTCGCCGTTTCGTGCGCACGCTGGTGCTCGACTATCTCGCCTGCGGCCTCGATCCGGCGCGGGCGATCCTGTTCCGGCAATCCGACGTGCCGGAGGTCTGCGAGCTGCAGTGGCTGCTCACGACGGTGACGCCGATGGGCCTCCTCGAGCGCAGCCACGCCTACAAGGACAAGATCGCGAACGGCCTGCCCGTGGATCACGGGCTCTTCGCCTATCCCGTGCTGATGGCCGCGGACATCCTGCTCTACAACGCGAACCTCGTGCCCGTGGGCCAGGACCAGAAGCAGCATCTCGAGATGACCCGCGACATCGCGACCAAGTTCAACCTCACCTACGGCGAGGTCTTCGTGCTGCCGGAGCCGCAGATCCTGGACGACGTCGCCGTCGTTCCCGGCCTCGACGGCCGCAAGATGAGCAAGAGCTACGGCAACACGATCCGCATGTTCGACGACGAGAAGGCGCTGAAGAAGTCGGTGATGGCGATCGTCACGGACTCGACCCCCGTGGAAGAACCCAAGGACCCGGGCGCCGTCGTGTTCCAGCTCTGGAACCTGTTCGCGACACCGGAGGAGCGGCGCGAGATGGCAGAGCGCGCGAAGCGCGGCGGCCTCGGCTACGGCGACGTGAAGAAGGACCTGCTCGCGCGGCTGCTCGCGACCTTCGGCGCGATGCGCGAGAAGCGCGCGGCCCTCGAGATGCAGCAGGGGCTGGTCGAGGACGTGCTCGCGGAGGGCGCAAGGCGCGCGCGGGCGATCGCGCAGCCGATCCTCGAGGCGGCGCGCGCTGCCGCGGGCCTCGGAGCCTCGCGATGAGGCGCGGGCGGATCGCTGCGGCGCTGGTCCTGCTGGCGGCCGCCGGCTGCGCGGGCACCCGCGGCGCGGAGCGGGACGCAGGGCCCCGGGAGCGCGACGCCCTCGTCGGCTACGAGTGGCGCCTGGTCGCGGTCGAGAGCCGCGACTCCGACGAGGATCGCACCCCGGTCGAGCCGACCGTCTACACCCTCGAGCTGCGCGCGGACGGGCGCGTCCTGGTGCGCGCCGACTGCAACCGCGGCGAAGGGCACTGGAAGCGCGACGGCTCGAAGCTGTGGTTCCCGGATCTCGTCTTCACCCAGATCGATTGCGGCTTCGAGTCGCTGTTCGAGGACGTCGCCCAGGGCCTCGCCAGCGTCGAGGGCTACGCATTCCGCGACGGCCACCTCTTCCTGCTCGAGGCCGGTAGCAACGAGCTGCTCGAGTACGAGCCAGCCCAGGAAGACGCGGGCGACGCCCGCTAGGGGAACCGCGCTCGCGGCGCGCGAGGCGCCCAGCGCGGCGTTCCTCGCCGCGCTTCGCGCGGCTGCGGTGCGCACGCGCGGCGCGCGAGGCGACCAGCGCGGCGTTCCTCGCCGCGCTTCGCGCGGCTGCGGTACGCCGCGGACTACATCACGATCGCGAGCTGCCTCGAGTGGACCAGGAGCTGCCCGTTCGGGCTCCAGAGCTCGCCGTCCTCCTCGAAGAAGCCCTCGCGCACCTCGCGCGCGCGGAACACCGCGAGCGTCCAGTCGGCGCCGGTCGCGCCGACCACCGGGAGCACGGAGCGGAAGTGGATCGTGAGGTCGATGGTCGGGAAGCCCGAGATCTGGAGGCCCGGCTGCATCACGGGCATCACGGTCGGCGGCCAGGCGTCGGTGATCGCCGCCGCGACGGCGGCATCCACCGGGCGCGGGTCGGCGAGGCGGATCCAGCCGCCGACGACGGCCTCGGAGGCGCCGGAGAACGGCGGTGCGCCGAGCGCCCAACGGTACTCGTAGCGGCCGTGCATCGAGAGCTGGCCGCCCTCGCGGCGCGGCATCGGCGGCGTGTCCTCGGGCGACGTCACCACCGGCATCCGTGCGTGATGGAATTCGAGCTCCGCCTTCCACGGCGCGGAGAAGGCGCCGAGGGCCAGGGCGAGCAGGCGCTCGCCCTGGCGCATCCGCGCCGAGAGGGTGGAGAGCGAGCGGCCGGCGCGCTCGACCACGACGTCGATCTCGACCGGGCCCTCGGCCGGCGGCGCCGCGTAGTGCACCGTGAGCGAGCGCGGCGCGCGTGCCGGGTCGCCGACGGCGTCGATCATCGCCCGCAGCAGTACGGCGGCGACGTAGCCGCCGTTCGGGCCCCGCAGGATCCACCAGCCGCGCGCCATGTCCGCGGCGTAGCGGCCCGGCGCGAGCCGGCGCACGGCGGTGTCGCGATCGAACTCGTTCGAGACTGCGTCGGTCACGTGTCCGACTCGTCCTCCACCCGCACGAGCATCTCGAAATAGGCCCACAGGGGCAGCCAGATCACCAGGAACAAGGCGACGAATTTCCAGGTTTCCACGGATCCCTCTCCGATTCCAGACACGACGCTCGCCCTCTGATCGGGCGGAACGTCGAAGGTGTGAAGACTCCGACGGGACGGCGCGACGTCACGTGAGATCCCGCACGGCGGATGCGGCCTCACCGAGCAGCGCCTCGGTCGCGTCCCAGCCCATGCAGGCGTCCGTGATCGAGACGCCGTACGTGAGCGGACGCCCGGGCTTCCAGTCCTGCCGTCCCGGCTTCAGGTGGCTCTCGAGCAAGAGGCCGCAGATGGCGTTCTGGCCACCGCGCACCTGCTCCAGCACCTCGCGCGCAACCGCGGCCTGGCGCTCGGGGTCCTTGCCCGAGTTGCCGTGGCTGCAGTCGACCATGACGCCGCGGGCGATGCCCTCGACCCCGACCAGCGCCGCCGCGTGGGCGACGGCCTCGCGGCCGTGGTTCGGGCCTCCGCTTCCGCCGCGCAGCACCACGTGGCGGTCGGGGTTGCCCTTCGTGCGCACCACCGCGCTCATGCCGTCGGCGTCGACGCCGAGGAAGCTGTGCGGGTGCCGCGCCGAGACCATGGCGTCGAGGGCGACCTGCAGGCTGCCGTCGGTGCCGTTCTTGAACCCGACCGGCATCGAGAGGCCGCTCGCCATCTCGCGGTGGGTCTGGCTCTCGGTCGTGCGGGCGCCGATCGCCGACCAGCTCAGCAGGTCCGCGACGTACTGCGGCGTGATCGGGTCCAGCATCTCGCTCGCGCACGGGACGCCGAGACGGCCGATCTCGAGCAGCAGGCGCCGGGCCAGCGCGAGGCCGGCCTCGACGTCGCACGTGCCGTCGAGATGGGGATCGTTCACGAGCCCCTTCCAGCCGACGGTGGTCCGAGGCTTCTCGAAGTACGTGCGCATCACCACCACGAGCTCGTTCCGCAGCCGCGCCGCGACGTCGGCGAGCCGTCCTGCGTACTCGAGAGCGGCCTTCGGGTCGTGGATCGAGCACGGCCCCACCACCACGAGCAGGCGCTTGCGGTCGCGGCCATGCAGCACGTCGCGGATCGCCGCACGCGTCGAGGCCACGAGCTCGGCCACCTTCTCCGGGACCGGGAGGCTCTCCTTCACGCGCCGGGGCGGGGAGAGCCGCACGATCGCGGTGACGTTCCGGTCCTCGAGGCGCGTGTCGAGGGCGGGGGCGGTCCCGCCTTCGGGCTTCGTGTCAGCGGTCGGCTGCGACATCTTCGACTCCTCGCGCACCTTCGCGCGCAGCTTCGGGCCCCAAAACGCCGGAAGCCCTGGGAGGTTCTCTCTCAGGGCTTCCGGGGTTCGGTCTGTCTCGACGAGATTTCAGACTGTGTCGCCCCCCGGCGCCCCGCCCGTAAACCACACGTACGCGATGGACGTGCGCTTGGCGGCCGCCATCGAGTCGTGGGCACGGAGCTGGACGAGGCAGTGCGACATGGAAACCTCTTCGGAACGACGGCACTCTGCCTGAAGCCCGGCGCGATGTCGACCCCCCTGAATGGGGTTCGTCGCGAAATAGCGGCTGCCCTAGCGTGACGTGACGGAGGAGACGCCCCGATGACCGCTGCGAGCCCCGCCAATCCGACCTACGCCGAAGCCTTCCTGCCCGGACAAGTCGTGCACGACGCCGACTCCCACGTGATGGAGACACCGGATTGGCTCTTTCCCTTCGCCGATGCGGCGACCCGGGAGCGCCTGCGGCCCCTCCACGTCGGGACGGTCACTCCCGGCGAGGAGTCCTTCATCGAAGTGTTGCGGCGCAAGCATCGCGACCCGGGCTTCCGCTCGCGCGACGCCGACGAGCTCCTGCTGCGCAAGAACTGGAAGGCGACGGGCTCGTTCGTGAAGGAGGACCGTCCGCGCGCCCTCGACCTGCTGGGCTTCGCGAGCCAGCTCGTGTTCAACACCTTCGTGAACGGCTACCTGCTGCGCGCCGAGCACGCGGGCGATCTCGACTTCGCCTACGGCCTCGCGCGCGCACACAACCGCGCGATGACCGACTTCTGTGCCGCCGACCGGCGCCTGCTCGCGGTCGGCTACGTCCCGCTCGCCGACTTCGCGCGCGCCGAGGCAGCGGCGGCGGAGGCGCTCGCGCTCGGCTGCAAGGCGCTGATGGTGGCCTCGGCCTGTCCGCGCGGGCACTCGCCGAGCCACGTCGGGCTGCATCCGGTGTGGGCGCGCGCCCAGGAGGCGGGCGTGCCGGTCGTGCTCCACGTGGGCGGCGGCGGCGAGCTGCTCTCGCCGGACTACTTCGTGAACGGCCTCCCGCCCGTGCCCGACTTCCACGGCGGCGCGGAGAACTTCCGCTCCGTCGACTACATGGCGATCCCCTACCCGCCGATGCAGACGCTCGCGACGCTGATCCTCGACCGCGTCCTCGACCTCTTCCCGCGGCTCAAGATCGGCGTGATCGAGCAGGGCGCGTCGTGGCTCCCGGGCTGGATGCGGCAGCTCGACTCCGCCTTCGAGGCCTTCCGAAAGAACGAGGAGCGGCTGCAGCAGCTCGCGCTGAAGCCGAGCGAGTACGTGCGCCGTCAGATCCGCGTGACGCCGTATCCCGCCGAAGACGTCGGATGGATCGTCGCCCAGAGCGCGCCCGAGATCTGCCTCTTCTCCTCGGACTACCCGCACGTCGAAGGCGGTCGGCACCCGATCCGCCGCTTCGAGGCGAGCCTCGAGGGCGCGAGCGAGGAAGTCCGCCGCCGCTTCTACTGCGACAACTTCGTGGATCTGATGGGGGCGGCGTTGGCCTGACGGGCTACGCGTCCCAGCGTCCGCGGAACCAGGCGACGGTGCGCGCGAGGCCGTCCTCGAAGTCGACCCGGGGCTCCCAGCCGAGCTCGCGCTTCGCCTTCTCGCCCGTCACTTCCTTCCCGCCGAAGTCGCCGGCGCGCTCGGGAACGAACTCGATCCGCACCTGGGGGCCGACGTGCTCGCGGATGCGCTCCGCGACCTCGAGCACGCTCACGGAGCGGTTGCCCTCGAGGTTGTAGGTCTCGTTCTCGGCGCGCTCGCCCATCGCCACCACGTGTGCATCGGCGAGGTCGCGTACGTAGACGAACTTCCGGAACTGCTTGCCGTCGCCCGCGACGGTCAGCGGCTCGCCGCGCAGCGCCTTGCGCAGGAAGACCGGGATCAGGAGCTCCTCGCGCATGCGGGGGCCGTAGGGGACGCCGTAGCGCAGCACCGTGAAGGGCAGGTCGTAGAGCGTCGCGTAGTTGTGGCAGAGCATCTCGCAGGCCATCTTGGTCGAGGTGTAGATGTGGCCCGCGCCGCCCAGGTGGAAGGGCACGCTCTCGTCGGCGGGCACGCCGTCCGGCACGCCGTTGTAGACCCACACCGTGCTCGCGAGGTGGACCCGCTTCGCGCCGTTGATGCGCGCGGCCTCGAGCACGTTCGCGGTGCCGACCACGTTCAGCGCCGTGCTGTAGACCGGGTACTTGAAGGCGTAGTTCACGTTCGAGACCGCGGCGAGGTGGAAGACGTGCTCGGCGCCGCGCGTCGCCACGAGGACCGAGGAGAGGTCGAGCAGGTCCACATCCTCGAACGCCACGTCGTTGCGCTGGGGGCGCACGCGGTGGTCGATCACCACCACCTCGTGGCCGGCGTCGCAGAGCGCATCCACCACGTGCGAGCCGATGAACCCGCTGCCGCCCGTGACGACGACCTTGCGACCCCTCATGCGCGTCCTACCTCCGTCCGGCGCACGACGCCCCGATCAGCCGATCGTGCGCTTCAGCGCGTCGAGCACGAGATGTGCCTGCTCGTGCGTCATGCCCGGGAAGATCGGCAGGCAGAGGTGGTTCGCGCACGCGGCGAGCGAGCCCGGGAGGGCGCCGTCGGCGTAGCGCTCGAACACGGGCTGGCGCTGGAGCGGCTCCTCGTAGACCTCGCCGGCGAGCGCCACGCCGTGGCTCTCGCGCAGCTCGGCCTTCAGGGCCTTGCGGTCGCCGAGGGCGTCGGCGACGACGACGTACTTGTAGTAGTTGCAGACACCGCCCGGGGGCACGGCGAGCGGCCGCAGGCGCGCGAGGGAACGCAGGCCCTCGTCGTAGATCGCCGCGATCCGCAGCCGGTCGGCGGTCATCTCGGGCAGCCGCTCGAGGTGGCGCAGGCCGATGATCGCGTGGGGCTCCGAGAGCCTCCAGTTGTATCCCATCCGCACGTGGGCGTTCTGCGTAAAGCTGGCCTTGCCCTGATCACGGTAGATCCGCGCCTCGGCGGCGATGCGCTCGTCGTTCGTGACGATCATCCCGCCTTCGCCACTCGTCACGACCTTCGTCGGGTAGAAGCTGAACGTGCCCGCGACGCCGAAGGCGCCCGCGGCGACGCCGTCGTGGGACGAGCCGTGGGCGTGGGCGGCGTCCTCGACCACCCAGAGCCCGCGGGCCCGCGCCGCCTCGACGAGCTCCCGGGTGCGCCGCGACACCAGCCCGCCGATGTGGACCACGATCGCGCCGGCCGTGTTCGACGTCGCGCGCCGCGCGATCTCCTCGGGCGCCGTGCCGAAGCTCTCGAGGTCGGTGTCCATCAGGACCGGCCGGCCACCGGCGTGGACGACGGCGGCGGCGGTCGCAAAGAAGGTGTTCGCCGGCACCAGCACGTCGCGGCCTTCGATGCCGAGCGTGCGCAGCACGATCTCGAGGGCCGACGTGCCGCTGCTCACGGCCACGGCATGGGCGACACCGCAGGTGCGCGCGAACGCCTGCTCGAAGGCGGCGCCGTACTGGCCGAGCGTGAGCTGGCCGCTCTCGAGCACCTCCTCGATGCGCTCGGCGATCCAGCGGCGGTCCTCGGGCCGGAAGACGACGCGCGCCGCGGGAACCTGGATCATGCCGTCGTGCCTCTCCGTCTCGGCGCGCGCGCGGGGGACCGCGCGGCTGCGGTACTTTCGCGGGCCGGAGCCGCGAGCACAACGCCGAATCTCGTCCCGGGCCGAAAAAGCCCGGGCACGTCGCGAAGGGGAGGCGATCGATGCGCACGGGGCTCCTGGTCGTGATCGCGGTGCTGCTCCAGGCGACCGGGAACACCTGTCTCAGCCGGGGCATGAAGCAGATCGGCGCCGCGTTCCGGCTCGACACCTCCGGGATCCTGGAGGGCATCGCCCGCGCAATCCCGAACCCGTGGATCTGGCTCGGGATCGCATGCCTGCTGGGCTTCGTCGTGGTGTTCTCGATCCTGCTCTCGGCGAGCGATCTGAGCCTCGTGCTCCCGGTGCTCTCGATCGAGGTCGTGGTGAACGTCGCCTTCGCGGCCTGGTTCCTGGGCGAGGCTGTGTCGCCCCGCGACTGGCTCGGCACCGGGCTCGTGACCCTCGGCGTCGCGCTCGTGGCGACGACAGGCCGTGCGGACGCAACCTCGTGACGGCGCTCTTGATCGCGCTCATGGTGATCGGCGACGCCGCGAGCGACGTCTTGATCACGCGCGGCATGAAGCAGGTCGGCGAGGTCTCGAGCCTTCGGCCCCTCGCGCTCTTCCGCACGGCGGGGCGGGTCGCTCGCAACCGGTCGTTCGTGCTGGGCCTCGCCGTCTCGACGCTGCACTTCGCGGCGTTCGTCTCGCTGCTCTCGTACATCGATCTCTCGTTCGTGATCCCGGCGTCGGCACTGGTCTACGTGGCGAGCACGCTCGGGGCGCGCCTCTTCCTGCACGAGCGCGTCACGTCGCGCCGCTGGCTCGGCAGCGCCTTCGTCTGCGCGGGCGTGGCGCTGCTCTCGATCGGGCGCTGAGCGCGCGCGTCACAGGTCGGCGTACCCGCAGGGCGTGAGGCCCGCGGCGGCCACCGCCGCGCGCACGCGCGGGCTCAGCAGCGCCGCGAGCTCGTCCTCGTGGCGGTAGTCCGCCATGAAGCGGTCGAGGGCGGGCGCGCGGCGGGTCGCGGGATGCAGGTAGAGCTCGCTCGTCCCGGCCGGGAGCGTCGCGAGCACGCCCAGCACGAGCCCTTCGTCCATGCGCCCGCTGTCGTGGAGCCCGAAGACCCGGTCGTTCGTGCGCAGGCCGGCGCGCCTCGCGCTCGCGCGAAGCCAGGCCGCGACGGGGGCGAGGCCCGCCCTCGTCGCGGCCCGGGACGCGAGCCCGCCACCGGCCGGGCGCCAGGCGCCGAGGACGGGCTCGACCGGGATGCGCACGCCGAGGCGTGGATGCGCCATGCCGAGCTCGCGTAGCGCGCGGCGAAGCAGGCTCCACACCGTCGGGTGGAGGTGCATGTGCTCGTGGGCGTTCACGTGGTCGAGGGCGAGCCCGGTGGCGCGGAACGCCTCGAGCTGGGCGCGGATCTCGGCGGCGAGCTGGCGGCGTGCGCGCGGAGAGAAGAAGTAGCGGACGCCCGTGGCGAAGAGCGCGGTCGGCAGCTCGCCCTGGGCGTCCACCAGATCGGGCACCGCGGCGGGCGCGAGCACGGGACTGCCCTCGACCACCACGAGGTGGAGACCGACGCGCAGGCCGGGGCTCCGGCGCGCCCGCTCCACGGCATCGGCCGCGGCCGGGGCGCCGACCATCAGGCTCGCGGCCGACAGGATGCCCTCGCGGTGCGCGCGCTCGATCGCTTCGTTCACGGGCTCGCAGAGGCCGAAGTCGTCGCCCGTCACGATCAGGCGGCGGGCCGCCGGCGTCATGCCGCGCCGCCCGCCGGCACGATCCGGCCGCCCCGGGTCAGGCCGAGCCGGACGCCGCGCCACACGAAGGTGCGACGGCGGAGCGAGACCGCCCAGGAGACGAGGCCCGCGACGTCGCGGAGCGGGAGCAGCCAGAGCGCCCGCGCGCCCTCCGCGCCGCGCAGGCCCGTGCGCAGGATCGCGGCGACCGACGCGCAGCGGACGCCGATCGCGCCCGCGGCGATCGCGAGGCCGGTGGCGTCGAAGCCGCGCAGCGCCGCGAAGAGCAGGGCGAAGGGGATCGCCTTCACGACCACCGTCGCGAAATGTCCGATCGGCCGCGCCGCGCGGTTGTTCTGGTCCCAGTACACCTGGTGGTGCCACCAGGCGCCGGGGCCGTCGAGGTCGATCCGGGTGTCCACGAAGGCGGGCACCAGGGCGAAGCGCAGGCCGAGGTCCTCGATCCGGCGGCCCATCTCGAAGTCCTCGACCAGGTACTCGGCCAGGGCCTCGAAGCCGCCGATCGCGTCCAGCGTCTCGCGCCGGAGCGCGGTGCTCGCGCCGAGGCAGAAGCTCGTCGCGCCCGACTCCGCCGCGAACACGAAGTTCGGCGCGAGGTCGGCGTTCACGGTCAGGAGCTCGAGCGCCTCGTACCAGCGCCGCGCGCCGCTCGCGCGGTAGAGCGTGCAGGCATAGCCGACGCGCGGGTCCGCGAGCGGCGCCACGATCGCGCGCACGTAGTCGCGCGGCACGCGGCAGTCGCTGTCGCTGATCACGAGATGCGCGTGGCGCGCGGCGCGCAGCGCGCCGATCAGGTTCTGGATCTTCCCGTTCACAACGGGCGGCGCGTCCTCGACCACCACCGTGACGCGCTCGGGCCCGAGCTCGCGCTCGATCGCGCGGGCGAGAGGCAGCGCCGGGTCGTCGGGCCGTTGGAGCGAGAGCACGACCTGGAGCGCGCCCGGATAGTCCTGGTCGCAGGTGCTGCGGAGGTTCTCCTCGAGGCCGGCTTCGAGACCGTGAAGAGGCTTCAGCACGCTGACGGCCGGCCAGGCGGCCTCGGATGGGGATGGAAAGCGCGCGGGCGCGTTCGCATCGCGGCGCGCGAAGCGGTGCGCGGCCCACACCTGGAGCACCGCGTAGATCGTGCCCGTGACGACCGGAGCCAGGCAGACCAGCTGGAGCAGGTGCAGGATGCGCACGCGTCTCCTTTTTCGCGGCCGCAGAAGGGTGTACAACGGCGACGGGACGGCGGCGAGGCCGCCGGAGGAGGGCGCGTGGCGTACGGCGCGAGCGTGGCGGTGCGTGGCGCGATCGAGCTCGGCTCCGACCGACACAAGGAGCTCTTCTGTCGGACCTTCCTCGACGCGCACCGCCGCTTCGAGCCCGCGGAGCTGGCCTGGCCCGAGCTCGGC
>Ga0105107_10000948_pt1 | contig 18958 bp, 20 predicted proteins | sample PPLLaktember2015_6_FD_79335 | JGI IMG/M metagenome (GOLD analysis project Ga0105107, IMG submission 79335) | Freshwater sediment microbial communities from Prairie Pothole Lake near Jamestown, North Dakota, USA - PPLs Lake P8 Core (1) Depth... | ecosystem: Environmental > Aquatic > Freshwater >... | reverse complement strand
CGCGTTAGCTAGAACGTTGAGAATCCAGCATGGTGGTTTTAGCCGTTTTTCTCAGCCTCTTTGTAGCTGTCTTGGGTGCGGTAGGCATCGTCTCGCCAACCAAGCTTCTCGGCATCGTTCGGCATTTCGAAAGCCAGGCCGGGATTTACGTTGCGGCGGTTCTCCGCGTCATCATGGGGGCGGCCCTCCTTTTTTCCGCGCCTACCTCGCGCTTCCCCGGGATTGTTCGAATCCTTGGCATCATCATCCTTGTGGCAGGTCTCATCACCCCCCTAATCGGGCGTGAGCGTTTCCGCAGGATACTTCAATGGTGGTTTGCGCGGCGGCCGGCCTTCATGCGTGTCTGGGCAGCGTGCGCTTTAGGATTTGGTCTCTTCTTGGCCTATGCGGTGATTGGGTAACATTTTTAAAAGCCTTCACGTTTGACAATACGTTATCCGGTTAATTTTTTTCCCTTCCCTTGAGCTTTTCCAGGATATCCCCGAGCATTTTTTCGTGTTCCAGGCAGATGGAGAGGAGAATGGTTTCCAATGGCCAGGGATGGGCCATGTAAACCGCGGCCGAGGTATGGAATTTGGCCCGGTCGAAAAGGCGATCGAAGGCTTCCTGGTCTTCTTTGCTCAGACTCTTGCGAAACTCTTTCCACCTTCCACGCTCCGTTTCCAAAACATGACTGAAAGGTATGACTGTCCGGCCCATGTTTTCCTCCAAATGGTGGTTTCGTAAAAAGTCCATCCGTCCCGCTCGGAGCGGGATTGCGCTGCACCTGTAGGGGCGGTTCGTGAACCGCCCCTACTCTTTATTTCTTGCGCGCCTTGCATTGTAGGGGTGAGCGGCGCTCGCCCGAACATAGGCATCCGGCCGGATGCCTCTACAGTCAAAACCATCGGTCTGCTGACTTATTATGTAATCATCAATTATAGGAGCGATTTTGTCACACCGGGATTAAACCGCAGCGGAAATCGCAGGATACTCATCATTTGATGAGTTTGTCAAGAAGTTTCTCGTCAAAGCTTTTAGGTCTTTGAATTTTCAAGGAAAATAGCAGATTCATGCACCTTGGAAGGTTATCGGAAGAAAAAGGCAGAGCCATGATGACCCTGCCTTTTTTAGGAAATTAATTTATTTCAGATCGCCCAAACGGGGGGCGCGCGATCGGTTCCCGGAGGCGTATTGCCCTTTTTGATCTAAAATGTTATATTAAAATAAAATGGATCATAAATGCACCCCAGGAGGAAAACGCATGACCGATTTCTATAAATGCAGCGCGTGCCAGAAACTGGTCAAGGTGATCAACGAGGGGAAAGGAGAGCTGTCATGCTGCGGCAGCTCCATGAAAATGCTCTCCGGATTCGGTTCCATCAACGAGATCCTCGATTTCGCTATCGAAAAGGAGCAGGAGGCCAGCCAGTTCTATAGCGATTGGGCGAAGAAATTGACCTCTCCCAATCTTCGTGATATGTTTGAAAACTTCGCCCAGGAGGAATTGAAGCACAAGGAAAAGCTGATCTGGGTGCAGAAGGGCAGCACCTTCCAGCCCTCAGCCAAACAGGTTACCGATTTGAAAATCGTCGATTATCTGGTCGATATCATGCCCTCCCCTAACATGGATTACCAGGAAGCGCTAATCATCGCCATGAAGCGGGAGAAAGCGTCATTCAAATTGTACAATGACCTGACGGAGGTCGCCGGCACCGAGAATCTGCAGTCGCTTTTCACCGCCCTTGCGCAGGAAGAGGCGAAGCACAAACTCCGGCTGGAAACTGAATACGAAAAAGAAATATACTCCGAGAACTAAACCATCCGGACGTAGATCCCGAAAGAGTCCATATCGGAGATTGAAAAAAACGAGGACGAATGAAAAAGAAAGTCAAAGACATTCAAGAAATCCTGGAAGCGGAGGTCCTGTCGGGGGAAGATAAGCTCGAAGCTGAAGTCAAATACGTGGGGGCGGCAGATATGATGAGCGATATCCTGGCGCTGGCCAAACCGGGGATGATCGTTCTGACCGGATATACCCATCCCCAGGTCATCCGCACAGCCCTGGTCACCGACCTACTCGGCCTTGTGGTGGTGCGCGGGAAATATGTCCCCCCCGAAACCATTGAACTGGCCCAGCAGAACAACCTCCTGTTAATGCGCACTAAGAATTTCATGTACTCCTCTTGCGGCAAGCTCTACGCCCTTGAACTCCAGGGAATCGATGAAAGAAAATTCTAAACTCTCCAAGTACGCCTCCATCTTTGAGGATATCAAGGCCTCGGACATCATGGCTTCCAAAGTGGTGGCGCTCACCGCGGACAAGAAAATCGCCCACGCCAAAGAGATGATGAAGATTAAGAAAATTTCGGGCATCCCGGTCATCGATGATAAGAAAAAGCTGGTTGGCATGATTTCGATCGAGGATATCATCAACGCCCTGGAATTCAACCGCATCAACGAACCGATCCGCAACATCATGACCCAGAAGGTGGTCGCGATCGGCCTCAGCGAGACCTTGTCAGAGATCGTCGATAAGTTCGAAAATTACAAATTCGGCCGGTTTCCGGTGGTCGACGACCAGTGCCGGATCCAGGGGATCATCTCTAAGGAGGATATCCTCCATGGCATCATCGAAAAATTTAACCTGATCTACATCCACGACAAAAAGCGAAGCGCGACTCTCAACTCCGAATCCTCGATCATTACGGGCGAACAACTGAAAATCGACGAGGCGGAATTCCATTACAACATCGAAACCAACGACATCGGCAAAGCCGGAACCGGCGCCATGCTCTTGAAGAAGTTCCTGAAGGAAAAAAAATTCAATGACGAAATCGTCAGGCGGGTGGGAGTGGCCACCTACGAATCGGAGGCCAACGTGGTCATCCACAGCAGGGGGGGAGGGGACATTTACGGTTTCATCGACGAGGACCGTATTATCGTCCGCGTTTTGGATAACGGCGTCGGAATCGAAGATCTCGACAAGGCCATGAAAGAAGGATACTCGACCGCTCCCGACTACGTCCGGGAACTCGGATTCGGGGCCGGAATGGGGATTCCCAACATGAAGCGATTTTCCGACAAGTTGGTTATTCTGTCGGAAAAAAACGTGGGCACCCACGTCGAGATGATTTTCTACCTTCCCAGCCAGACCACCCCGTAATCATAGGCCCAATAACCAGGTGGAACATCACCAAATACTGCTGAAAAATCCCATTTCAATACATTCAGCAAACCTGGATAAATAGTTTCCGGATGGAGACTATTTAATGCTTGTGGTGTTTGCCATCATGCCGCTTCTCTTGGGTAGAGGATGAGATCGTCATCTATTGTCGGTAGATTCGATCCTGTGCCGAAAGGATTCCTGCCAGTTGCTCGCTTTAAGCTGGATCAGTCCCAGGAAGCCCTGATAAATTTGCTTGAAGCCAAAGAAATCATAAAGGAACCAGGGCCTGTTCGATGAGATCAAGAGAATCAAGAATAATATCAATTAGGGATAAATCGGCTCTTGAATTCTTGATTGTCCTTCTCGCCGTATTCTGCCTCTGGTCATCCAGTTTGGCCGCCGCACCGATGAACGGCGAAGCCTTGCCCGGTCTGGAAAGTTTTGACAGGGCCATCATTAAATTTATTGAGAAACACCATATCCCCGGAGGCTCCCTCGCCGTATCCTTTCAAGGAAAACTGATCCTGGCCAAAGGGTATGGGTACGCAGATTTCTCGGTTCTTAAGAAAGTCCCCGCAAATTCCAGGAACCGATTCCGGTTAGCCAGTCTATCCAAACCTCTCACCGCAACTGCCATTATGTCCCTCATCGAAGATGGAAAATTATCCCTCGATTCCAAAATCCTTCCTCTGCTCCAGGGAAACCCGCCCCAAAAGATCCGTGATAAGAGATTGGGACAAATCACCATTCAGAACCTGCTTGAGCACCGGGGAGGATATAACAGGGACATTAGGAGTGACCCCATGTTTTCCGAAAAGCCCCCCTGCCCTGGAGATTTGGCCTCATTTTTTAGCGAGAACCTGGATTTTGCCCCTGGTGAGAAGTTCTCCTATTCCAATCTCGGATACTGCCTGCTGGGGAGGGTGATCGAGAAGGTATCGGGGAAACCCTACGAGGCTTTCTTAAAGGAGCACGTCCTCCGGCCAGCGGGCGCCAACAGCCTGGAGATAGGGGATTCGAAGGAAACTAAGCCCGATGAGGTCTGCTACTTTCAGGACTCCTCGGGAGGGAAGCAATCTCCATACGGCGGTTTCGATATGAGAGCTTTGGATTCCTGCGGGGGATGGATCGGGAGTTCGGTGGATTATTTGAAATTCCTGACTTCCCTGGACGGCCAGCGGGCACCGGCTCTCTTGAAGCCCGAAACGATGAAGGTAATGCTTGCTATGCCTGAAGACCCAACCGTCTGGAACAGGGACACATATTACGCCAAGGGATTCAATGTGCGTAAATTAAATGAGGGAGGGGTAAACTTCTGGCATACGGGAAGCTTATCGGGCACCTTAACCCTCGCCGTCAGGGGTTCAAGCGGGTATGGTTGGGTCGTTTTATTCAATCGGCGTCCTCCGGATTGGCGCAAATTGCAGTTTGAGATGGAGCGGGAATTGTGGCAGGCCTCAAAGGAAATCAAAGGAATCCTCCACGGAGATCTCTTCAGCAAATTTTAGGTGGGAATCTACTATTTTTCAACTTTCTCCATTTTCTCAAAGACGATTGCGACATGCTGTCCTTTTATTAAACGCAGCTATTTTTCCGGGTTCGCTCCTTTCACATAATCCAGGATGGCCTTAAATAGGGAAGCGCTATGGCTCAGTTGCTGGTAAGCCTCGTCCTTTGTTATAATTTGGAATTCGTCCTCCAGCTTGTACCCCAAAGCCATGGAAAGGACGGCAATCCTGGCAATCTCCTTGGCGAGTTCATGCTCTGAGGAAATGGTTATGGGATAGATCTTGATTTTGTCCAAATTGGTCAAAATCCCCTCATCAACGATCCCGTCAATATCCTTGTGGTAAGTATAATTGAATTCATTGTGTTCGATGTGATGAAGGGGCTGCGATAAATCACCGACATAGTGAGCACAGAAAGCCATATGGTACTCTGCATACTTCCCCGTTTCTCTTTTCTTCAGGTAATCTCTAACCGAGGCGATTATGGCCCCGTAAAGGTGCCCATGGCGGTCAAGCTTATTGTATTTCTCTGCCTGAGACAAGACCATCTCGGAAGTGACCTCCGTCCCACGAAAATTATTCACGAAATGGTTATGCCCTTCCCTATCTCCCATCTTCTCCTTAATCATGTCAGGGCCGACAGCGTTGAACCACTTCGAATAGCCCGCTGCTTTGGCAATGGCAACGTGGGTTTCATCACACCAGGCGTCTGAAGGAGTGGGGAAAAGAACAAATAATATAAAGGATACAGCAAGCGAAACAGAGATGGTCCGCTTCATATTCGAAAGCCCTCCCACTTTTAAAATTACTCTTTCTTCAAACTATATCCGCCTCGGTTCTCCATTTTCAAGCTCAAATTCCCTCCAAACCTATTATTGGCCACTTTTTCCGCTTGCCATGCAGGCACATTTTATCTTAAATTCGGGCGAGGAGTCCTCTTTTTCTTGTTGCTGCTGGCATTTCCATATAGTTTGGCTAAAAGACCTGCCAGAAAGCCTTTTAGAGCGAGCCTCGGGCATTTTGGCGGTACGCTTAATAAATTGAAATTGCGCTTATTCTCGGGGAGAGGAAAGGAAGCGAGACAAGGCTGATAAAATTGTGAAGGGGTTGACTAAAGGATTTAATAGATAACGAGGGGAGGCAATCAAAGCATTGAAAAGGCATGGCGAATAATGGCCAATCGTTGGCCTTCCTGAGACCAAATCTTCACCCCGCTGTTTGGATCGCTATTATTTAGTATTGAAAAGGCCAACAAAGAGATGAATCTCAGAAAAAATGGCACAAATATGGGGGCTCTTGCAAAACTCTTGGAAGCAAGAGAAAGTCGTCATTCCGGGCAAGCGAAGCGCGACCCGGAATCCAGGATTTTCAAACGATTCTGGGTTCCGGCTTTCGCCGGAATGACGGAGTGACCGACTTTTGCAGGAGGCTCTATGGTATAAATCAAAAAAATAGGAGTCAGGCTATTAAACCTAACTCCTTGTTTTTGTTGGAGCCGACGGGGAGAGTTGAACTCCCGACCAGCCGATTACGAATCGGCTGCTCTACCACTGAGCTACGCCGGCTCATCTGTTGTAAAATCAAGAACTTGCGCTTACTTTCTCCGCCTCTCTAGCCACCTTTTCTTGCCCAACGTAGAGGATTTCGTAGTTGTTGCGTTTTTCGGTGGCCTTCCGTAAGTCATCGCTGCTTACAATATTATATCGGTCGAAGACGGCTCTGGTTCGGTGACCGGTAATCTGCATCGCCACTCACTCCGGGACTCCCGCGCGAATGAGGTTACGTACTGCCGTCCGGCGAAGATCGTGGAACAGCCTTTCCTCGAACCCGATCATAGAGAACGGCCGGCTTTTGCCCTGGGCGATTTCGCCCTCCCGCGGCTTCAGAAGACGCTTGGCGTAATCCTCGCTCTCCGACCGTGTTGACTCTAAAAACTGCTTCCCGTCCTTATAACCCGTTCCAGATAAATTTGGAATCGCCCCGCCTGTGAATACTACCCAAATATCCCCCCTTTCTCAGGCAGCTCCCTTTTTATGATATGATTTCTGCCGTAACAGATCAAGAGTAAATTTATTTTTCTCGTAACCCTTCAGTCACGGGTGGCCCCGGGCAGGTTTTGTTGTGGCCTGGGGGTCCGGGCGGTACGCGCCGGAAGCATCGGCCAGGATGGGCAGGGACTCGAAGAAGGTACGGAACCTCTGCAAGAAGAGACGTTAATACCAACATTTTAGCTATTCTCTTGAAGGCTTGGCATTCTTTGTTTGGACGACTTCCTTATTAAATTTATAACTCTCCTAATTCCTCCAATAGCTGAACAACCCTCAAAGACTCAGCAACACCAGTTGTGCCTCTCATGCTGACCACCACGGAGAGGGCTTCCAAGATCTCTTCTTTTGTGGCGCCATTGTCAAGGGCATTTTTCGTTTGAGCAAGGATGCAGTTGCGACATCCAGCCCCCAACGCCAAGGTTAAGGCCATTAGCCGCTTGACCTTACAACTCAAAGCACCATCTTTATATACCTCAGCGGATAGACTTCTAACCGCTCCCATCACATTGGGGACCAATTGGGCAAATTTTCCCAATTGCTGTACCCGATTCTTTTCAAGGTCTAATTGACTTTCCGCCATGACAGCCTCCTTTTATTATAAGAATAACTTTTGATACCCATTTATTTCAGTTCCCTGAGGACTTTGAAGCCCGATTGCTTGCCTCCAAATCTGGGGCGGCCGGTGGAAATTCCTTTTGCTACCTGTGCTTCCCGCTTTCCTTTATTCTCTTTTTGAATTTTTCAGGATGACATGCCACATAACACTTGGAACAGGCAAAATATTGAAAGGCACCTCGAGTAGCTTTGTCCCAGGGAAATCTCTTTTCCCCGGCCAGGAGAAACTCCAGCCGAACCATCTTGGCGTCGTCCTCTTCCTCAATCTTGGGCATTGGCAGGTCTGACAAAGCATAAAACCGATCGCCCATCAACATGCCACCGCACCCCCACTGACAGCGCAGGTACGAGAGCCATCCGTACCGGAATTCCTTTCCGTTCATGACCATTACCCGATCTCGGTCTCGGGGGATGGCTTGCACCGGACAGATCGATACGCAAGGTTGAGGGCAATCGAGGCAGGGGTCTTCTTCCAACATGGGATCGGGTACGAGAGGGGCGGTCGTCAGGATGGTGATCAATTGTACGGCGCCTCCGTATTGCGGTGTTACCAGGAAACCGCCCCGGCCCAATCGGCCGAGTCCGGCCGCCATGGCGACGTGCTTATGGGAGATTTCCCCGATTCCTTTCTCTTGGGAATAATATTGATTTGCGGGAATCGGGAGGCTGATGAAGTCCAGATCCTCGAGAAAATTGGCCAGGTCGAGAGCCATCTCATCCAGCCGGACCTTGGGCTCCAGGCCGGCAAAGCGGGAGAAGGACATGGGACTTACGCCCCGCAAATGAAGCTGCTGGACCCCGCGGTTGATTCTGAAAGCCATGGAGATCAGGCTTTGGGCTTCGGGAAGCAGCCGTTTCGGGTGAACGTCCGGAGGAGCGTTTTCCATACGTTTCATCGGGGCAATTCCCACTAAGTGGGCGCCTAAGGAAAGGGCCTTCTCCTTAACAGCCCGAGTTAATTCTTCCGGTGAAAACCGGTCGATACTCGTTTTCGTTAACATCATATTGATTTTTTTCATTTTTCCCCCTGTTCCGGGCCAGGCATTCCATTTTCGGAACCGATGCCGCGGGCGATCAGATGCTCGACCTTGTGCCCTATCCGCTGTCCAAGGATCCGGGCAGATTTCAGCGCACTCAGTTGATTCTCTATGGGGTTATACATGCTCTTGCCGATCCGCTCCAGCATCCCGTAGTTGGCAACTACACCGCTAAATTCGCAGGAACTTAAGGAATCGGGGCAGCCCAAACAAGGATTCGCGCCGGCTGCAGTTACGCTGCCCAGAGGATTCATTCCGTTGTTGCGCATGAACTGCAGCAGGGCGTCGGCAAGGCTCTCGGAAAGCTCTCCATTATTTCCCACAACCACCGCGGCTCCTACTTTGCCCCGGGTGAGTTGGCAGTGATGGCGGAAAGACCAAAATCGCTCCATCATAGCCTTGGTGGCTGAATCGATTGTTCCGAAAAAAGCCCAACCCCCGATCACCAAAGCCCGGGATTCGATAATCTTGTTGCGCAATTCGGGCCAATCATCATCGATTACGCATAAATTGTTCCCTCGGCATCCATTACATGCCTTACATGGCTTAATGTTGAGTTCGTGCAGACGAACCACTTCAAAAGGCAGGCGGGAGGATGATAATACCTCCCGCATCAACGTTTCAACCTTACCACCTTTCTGCGGGGAGGCACTGACCCCCAAAATTTTCGTCTTCATTCGAGCTCCTTTTCATAACCTATTGATTTCAAACAGATTAAAGTGCGAAATCGCACGCAATCGTCATTGATCAAAAAGAAACTGATTTCCTCCCTTTTTTCGGAGGGCAAAATGCCTATCCATTTCAAGAAAACAACCCCATCGTGCGCAGATCTTTGAGCTTTCCGCAGGAGGCACAGTCTTGGGCTCCACAACCCTCACATTTTTTGGTTTTTTCAAGCAAATCGGAGACTCTGTCTCGGGCGGCGGATAACAATTCTATTTCATTTTGAATTTGAACCAAGGAGGAAGAAAGAAATTTTCTCAGCTTTCGGGTCAGCTTCTTGTCCCTGGTATTTTCGGACTTGGCAAGGGAAAGGATACCCCGGATTTCTTTAATAGAGTAACCGATACGTTTTAGAACTTGAACAGAATGGATAACAGAAACAGCCTCTTCACCATAAATCTTTCGTCCCCCAGGAGTAGTCGCGACAGGATCGAGAAGTCCTTCTGCTTCATAATGTCGAATGGTCCGAGGGGTACATCCGGTGCGAATGCATATCTCGCCAATTAAAATTCCATCTGCCATAAGCCAACTCTCATATTTGTAATTACTGCTTGGCAATGTTATCAGTACCTTTTTTCATATCCCGTTACGTAACGTAACAAAAGGAAAATGACCTGTCAAGGTTTTTTAAGAACGCAATCATCATCTTGATTCCGGTTTGGTTTCAGCTCTCGGCCCTCGAACACCCTTTCTCATTTCTTAGATGAATCTCAGAGAAAGATCTTGGATATCGGTCTCTGGGCTCAAACGAGGCGGCTACCTCATTTTTCCGGACCTTCAAACTCAGGGTGATCAGATCATAGGCGCCCCGCTCGTCAACCTGGTTGACGTCTCCTTCCCGAATGGCCGCTCGTTCCCCCAAGGAAGCTCCAGCAATATTTCTTCGGGCCGTTTCGACCTTGGCGTGATCTAGTTCAAGACCGATCACCCGAGACTGGGGTGGGGGGTACCAGCGGGCGTATTGGATGACGTGATCCCCTTCTCCGGCTCCGATATCCAATATCCTTCCCCCGGCAAGGAGGCGGGATAGGGTTTTAGGTGCCTGCGGAAGAACGTGATCCGTTATCATGAGGGCATCGGGTTTGGTCAGGTTTCGCAAGGCGGCAAGAAGCCAGGGGTCCGGGCTACTCCGCCGGTCCGTCTCCTCCGAACGAAGAAATTGCGGATAGCCCCGGTAGGTTTCATCCAAAGCCGTTTAGAACTCGACATGCCCCCTAAGTAGGCAGGATTTTCCGGTTTCAACAGTAATTCTTCCATATGGGGGCCCAGCCGGTATCCCGATTCATCCTCCCATTCCAGAAATTCAAAGGCCTAAACGCTCCGACACCATGCCCGAACCCCCCCACCCAGGCGTCATGCCCCGGAGGGAGATGGGAAGCATCCCCGGGTCCGAATTCCTCTTCCGAGCCGTCATCCATGACTACGCGGATGCGGCCGGTCACAGGGTACTGCAGATGGGAAGCCTCACAGTTCTTCGTTTTAACCAGAGGTTTCGCGGATGCAGACCATATCGGGTGAATTCCTGATTCTTTCTGGGGGAATTTCGGATTTTCACGGTCTTGGTCCAAGATGGGATCCGAAGCGAGGAAGGAAGTCGGCATGAGATTGGGGAATGGTCTTTACTTGATTTTCAGATTATGATTAAATTATCCTTGAATACGGAATCTACTTTTTCTCCCTTGCGAATCCGAGAGGCCTCATGAATCAAAAATATCGAATCGTGCTCGTGGAAGATCATGCCATCATTCGGGAAGGGCTTCGTTCGCTTTTTTCCGCGGAAAGGGATTTTGAGGTCGTGGCCGAGGCGGAAGAGGGAAGGTCGGCCCTGCGCCTGGTGGAGAATCTTCGACCGGATTTGGTGGTCACCGATCTGTCCATGCCCCAGATGGACGGCATCGACATGATGGCGACGCTCAAAAAGCAGAACCCGAAAATCAGGATCATCGCGCTGACCGTGCACCGAAACGATGAGTACGTCCTCGCTGCCCTGAAAGCGGGAGCCGACGGATACCTCTTGAAAGAAGCCCACTACTCGGAATTGATCACGGCCGCCAGGACCGTGATGAAGGGGAAACATTACCTGAGCCCCGAGATCTCCGGAAACCTCATTCAGGGATATCTGGAAGGGAAAGGGGCATCCCGAAGGAAATCTCCCTGGGAGATGCTCTCCAAAAGAGAACGGGAGATTGTGTCCCTCATTGCCGAAGGGCAAACCAACAAGCAGATTGCGGACCGGCTTTGTATCAGCGTGAAAACGGTTGAAACCCACCGGTACAAGATCATGAGCAAATTGAACGTTCACAATGCCGCGGCTCTGATCACAGTTGCCATGGAGCGGGGCCTGATCCGCAGGTAAGGCTCCACCTCCGTCTTATAACCCCCACGAGGCCTGGATCAACGTTCCCTCTCCCCTTTGGGACTGGACCGCAAAGAATCCCCTGCAAATACGGGATTTACCGGATGGTAGGGTCCGTCGTTCTTGAATAGAGTTTGGAAAATATAAAATCTTGGAGCCAAGAAGAATCACTTTCCGGAAAGGAGGGTATCCTGTCTCCAACAGGTTATCGGGAAGTCAGGGAATGGCTGGCCAAGAACCGGAATTTGATGGTCAACTGCCCCAACCAGCCGGGAAAGCTATTGATCTCGAAAAACGCCTGCAGCAAAAAACACAAGGCCGGCCTGAACCCGGACCTCCAGCAGGCGGTGCTCGGTTACCAAACTGCCTGCCGGATTTTTGTCCAGGTTCATTTCTGTCTCCATCGTCCTATCCTTTCCTCTCCAGCGCAGGCAGGACAGGTTTCTCCTCGGTCGCGGAAAAAGAGCACCGGAAAAAAACAGGCCCCCCGCCCCAAAAGCCGGTTTTTCAAAACATCAATTCCCGGGAGCATTTGAAAAGGATAAACTCCCCGCACTCATTCTCGCCGGGGCACCGGGCGCATTCGGATTCCGGGTCCTCGCCATCCATATGCCCGATAAATTTCACCTCGTTGCCGAAACAAGAAGGGCGTCTGATTTCCTGCTTTTGATCCTTCTCCAAATCTTCCATTCAACTTGATATTTTGCCACATTTCCAAAATCATTTCAAGATTTATTGACAGCCTTTGCGGTTGCTTTCGGGGGTCTGATTTGCTAAACTTTGATGGTTTCGTAAAAAGTCCATCTGCGGCGTTGCGCTTTACTCTTCAGTTTTTGCGCGCCTTGCATGTAGGGGCGAGCGGCGCTCGCCCATCATGGACGTCCGGCCGGACGCCCCTACAATCGAAACCATCGTTCCGGGGACTTTTTACGAGATCATCAAAGTCGCCCTGAAACCGATCCTCCGTTGGAAAACAAAAATTCTGGCCCTGAAAAGGGTTCGGGAGGGCGATTCGGTTTCTTATGGAAGGACGTTCGTCTGTCAGAAAGATTCCTTGATTGCGACGCTGCCGGTGGGGTATGCTGACAGATATTGTCGCCGCCTCTCCAATCGGGCCGAGGTATGGGTTAGAGAAAGGCGCGTCAAGGTGGCGGACGTGGTCTGCATGGGTCTAACCATGATCGATGTGAGCGATATTCCGGGAGTCCAGGTCGGCGACGAGGTCATTCTCCTCGGGAAGCAGGGATCCGAGGAAATTCATGCCGTCGAATTGGCCCGGTGGGCGGAGACGATTCCGTATGAGATTTTCTGCGGGATCGGCAAGCGGGTGCCCCGCCTTTATGCGAAGGAAAAGGGGTAGGCGCACCGAAATGATCACTCTTTTTGAAGTCATCGGCGCTTGGGCTTTGAGATTCCTGGAAGAAGCCGGGAGAGTCATGGTCCTGCTGGGCAAGACCCTGGCCTTCAGCGTCCGGCCCCCCTTTGATTTTCGCGCCTTTCTTCACCAAATCGAGGAGGTGGGAATCCGGTCGATTCCTGTCGTCCTCATCACCGGAACCTTCACGGGCATGGTTCTGGCCCTCCAGAGCTACACGGCTTTCAAGCGGTTCAATGCCGAAGCCTTCGTGGGCACGGTGGTGGCCCTTTCTATGACCCGCGAGCTGGGGCCGGTGCTTTCCGGCCTTATGGTTTCCGGTCGGGTGGGCTCGGCCATGGCCGCCGAGCTGGGAACGATGCAGGTCACCGAGCAAATCGACGCTCTTTACACCTTGGCCACCAACCCGATCAAATACTTGATCGTCCCGCGGTTTCTGGCTTCCCTCATCGTCATGCCGATTCTGGCGGTCTTCGCCGATGTGGTGGGGATTCTGGGCGGATACCTTGTCGCCGTAAATCTCCTGGGAAGCAATCCCACCATATACCTTAGCCGGACTTTCGACTTTTTGGATCTGGAGGACATCTACATCGGACTTTTCAAGGCCTTCGTCTTTGGAATGATCATCGCCATCATCGGCTGCCATGAGGGCTTCAACACCCGGGGGGGCGCGGAGGGGGTGGGTAAGGCGACGACGCGGGCCGTGGTCATGTCGTCGCTCCTGATTTTGATTGCGAATTATTTCATAACGGCTTTGTTTTTTTAAATCGAGGGTCCTGTAAAACCCTTGGAAGCAAGGGGAAATCGTCATTCCGGGCAAGCGAAGCACAACTTGGAATTTAGGATCTGGGGGCGATTCTGGATTGTTTTTGTCGCCTCCCGGTGGGAGAATCGTACGGACATGGTTATAGAGCAACATGATTAAAACAACAGACGGTAAAACCCTCGGCGAGAAAGTCTGCCTTTCCGAGGCGGGCCAGACCATGATCCAGCTCAAGGGGATCTTCAAATCCTTCGGGAAAAACCATGTTCTGCGCGGGGTCAACCTCGAAATCAAGTGCGGAGAGTCCATGGTCGTCATCGGGGGGAGCGGCACCGGCAAAAGCGTTCTCATCAAATGCGTCATCGGCCTCCTCCATCACGACCGGGGTGAGATCCACGTGGACGGGAAAGAAATTTCCAACTTTAACGAGGGGAAGTGGAACGATCTGCGCAAGAAATTCGGCATGCTCTTCCAGCGAGACGCCCTCTTCGATTCCCTGACCGTATGGGAGAACGTGGGCTTCGGCTTGCGGCGGCACACTCTCCTTGCGGATGAGGAAATCAAAGCCCTTGCCGTCGAAAAGCTCAAGCTCGTCGGCATGACCAACGTTGAAAACCTGATGCCTGCGGAATTGTCCGGGGGCATGCGCAAACGCGTCGCTCTGGCCCGGGCCATTGCCATGGAACCGGCGATTCTCCTATATGACGAGCCCACCACCGGTCTCGACCCCGTCATGGCGAACGTCATCAATGAGCTGATCGTGACCATGCGGGAGAAGCTGGATGTCACTTCCATTGCCATCACCCACGACATGAATAGCGCCTACCGCATCGCCGACCGGATCGCCATGCTCTATATGGGAGAGATCATCGAAGTGGGAACGCCGGATCAAATCCAAGAATCGCAGAGCCCCATCGTACAACAGTTCATTCAAGGAGACGTGGAGGGTCCGATCACCCGCGGGGCGGATTTCGGGGGACAAATCTTTCAGCCGTTCAGGAGGTAATCCATGAGGAACATCGGGACTGAAACCAAGGTGGGCATCTTTTTGGTCTTGGGGATCATCGCCCTGACCTATTTCACGGTCCGGGTGGGAAACATCCCCATTCGCGAGATGGGATACCGGGTTTTCGCCCAGGTCGAATCGGCCGCCGGTCTGGTCAAAAACTCCCCGGTCCGCATCGCCGGAGTGGAGGTCGGAAAGGTGGAGAGCATCGTCCTGGACGGAACGAAGGCTAAAGTAACCCTTCAGATGCCCAAGAACGTAAAGCTTCCCGCCGGGTCGAAGGTCTACGTGAAATCGGCGGGTCTCCTCGGAGAAAAGTACATCGATATTGCCCCCGGTCCCGGTCCCGAGTTCGTGAAAGCAGACGGGCTGGTGGAAGAAGGCGGGCCGGCCGTGGATGTGGACCGGGTTCTTACCCAGTTGAGCGCCATCGGGGGGGACATCCAGGCTGTTACCCATTCCCTGAAAAGCGCTTTTGGCGGGGAAAAAGGGGGGAAATCCATTCAAGAGATGGTGGCCAACACCGAAAAGACTATGGCCAACCTTCAAAATATCACCCAAACCATCGAGAGAGGGGAAGGAACTTTCGGCAAACTGGTCAAGGACGAGAAGCTCTACCGGGAAGTGCAAGAAACGGTGGGAAACCTGAAGCAGACGGCCTCCAGCCTGAATCAGGTCGCTTTGTCCGTGGAAAAGGGGGAAGGAACTCTTGGGAAACTCGTCAGGGACGAAGCCCTTTACCGGGAAGCCAAAGAAACGGTGACCAGCCTGAGCCAGGTGGCCAAGTCCATCGAAAAGGGCGAGGGAACCCTGGGCAAACTAGTCAAGGACGAAGCCCTCTACGAACAGACGAAAGCGACCATGGAGGAGGCCAAGCAGACCTTCGCCAACCTGAAGCAGATGACCGACTCCATCGAAAAGGGCGAGGGAACCCTGGGCAAACTGGTCAAGGACGAAGCCCTCTACACCCAGACCAAAGAAACCATGGAAGAGGCCAAGCAGACCCTTGCCGCCCTGAACAAGGTCTCCCAACAGATTGAAAAGGGAGAAGGTACTTTAGGCAAGCTGGTCAAAGATGAAGCGCTCTACGAGGATACGCGGCGGGCGGTGAAAGCGGTAACCAAGGCGGCCGAAGGACTCGATGAAACCACGCCGGTGACGGTTTTGGGAGTGGTGCTGGGTGCGGTGCTGGCCCGGTAGGCCATGGTTGGACAGGGCATGGGAAAAAAGAGGAGAAAATTCGCCTTTGGTTTCGCATTTTTGCTCATCTTGGTTTGGATTTCCGGTTGCGCCTCCCTCAACCCCGGCCCGCGAAGGGAAAATTTCGCCCCGTTTTTCATTTATAGTGAAGACGAAGAAAACAAGGGCTCCAGAACCGACGTCTTGGGCCCGTTCTTCACTTTCAGCGGGAGTCAAGCAGGCGAAGACCGGGCGTTCCGCCCTTTCCTGTATTGGCAAAAAAGAGAAGGGGCGTATTCCGCCCTGGAATTCCTTTACCCCCTTGGGAAGTACCTTCGAACGGATCAGAAAATCGAGACCTATTTCATTCCCTTCATTTCCACCTATGAGGATCTGACCCAAAAAGATCGGCAACCCAAGGATCGGACCTTCCTTCTGGCCATTTGGGGGAAGACGGACAAAGGCAAATCTTACGGCGGCCTGTTCCCCCTATACGGAAAACTGGAGAAGCGCTTTACCAAGGATGAAATCACGTTTGTGATGTGGCCGATTTACTCCGATTCCCGCCTGGGAGAAAACCATACCTACAACCTGTTCTGGCCCTTCTTCTCCTACAGCGAAGGCGGGGGAAGGGATATGCTCAAGATCTGGCCGCTGTATGGGCAAGACCGGAAAGAGAATAGTTACGAAAAATATTATTTCCTCTGGCCCATTTTCCACTTTGAAAATCGGTATCTTTACACCGACGATCCGACCCGGGTGAGCATGGTTTTCCCTCTATCCGTAAATATCTACTCCTCCCAAAGGGCTCACCACTCCCTCCTGTGGCCTTTGTTCAAATATGAGCACAGCCGGCGGGATAACTACACCGAATGGGATCTCCCCTGGCCCTTCTTTCGATATGGAAAAGGAGACGAGAAATCGGTCCTGCAGATTTTTCCCCTATACGGCCGCAAGGAGAACTTGAGCCGGGAAAGCGGTTTTTTTCTCTGGCCCATCCTCTGGTACTACCACGACAAAGAGGGGGGGGAGGTTCAGAAAAAAACCGACCACTTTCTGATCCTTTCCAAAGAAGAGACGCAAAAATGGCCAAAAGAAGGGCGAGAGGCTTACACTTTACGGATCTGGCCCTTCTTCCATTATTCCCGACGCAAGGAAGGAAATGAATATTTTTATTCTCCGGCGCTGATCCCCGTGGATGAAGACGGGTACGAACGGAACTGGGCCCCGTTTCTCACCCTTTATGAATACCGGCAGAATGCCCAGGGGGCCAGCGAGGCCAAATTCCTTTGGGGATTTTACACCCACCGCCAAAGTTCCCTGCGCGAGCTTTACGAAGTGAGCTTCCTTTTGACTTATTACAAAGCCGAGGAGGTGTCCTACTTTGGCCTGCTAAAGGGGCTCCTGGAGTACCGGGTGGGAAGAGAACAATGCGCCCTTCGGCTTCTCTACTCCCCCTGGCCGATTCAATGGGACTGTTCGAGGGAAGGCAAGGAAGCGGTTGCCGAACCATGGAAGATAGTGGCACTTAACGACCCGTAGCAAAAATCCTCGGGGGTCTTCAATGACGGAAAAGGAAAAAATCCGACTGACCGCTATGGTCAAAGCCGCCGGCTGAGCGGCCAAACTGAGTCCGGAGGACTTGGAAGAAGCGCTTAAATCCCTGCCCCTGGAGAGGCATCCCCGTCTTCTGGTCGGAACCGAGACGGCGGACGATGCCGGTGTCTACCAGATCTCGGAGGATCTCGCCCTGGTGCAGACGATCGACTTCATCACCCCGATTGTCGACGACCCTTTTGCTTTCGGGCAGATCGCGGCCGCAAATTCCCTGAGCGACGTGTACGCCATGGGCGGCACTCCTCTGACGGCGCTGAACCTGATGGGTTTCCCCCGGAAAAAAATCGCCCTCGGGGTCATGACCGAAATCCTGAGAGGGGGGTTGGAAAAAATTCACGAGGCGGGGGCCGTGCTTTTGGGCGGCCATACGATCGACGACGACGAATTGAAATACGGGCTTTCCGTAACCGGAACCGTGCACCCGCTGAAGATCCTGACCAACAAAGGGGCCCGCCCGGGGGATATCCTGATTCTGACCAAAAAAATCGGGACCGGTGTCGTTGCCACGGCGGCCAAAGCGGAAATGGCCGACCCGGCAGCCTCGCAATCCGCGGTGGAATCCATGGCCCGGCTCAACAAGGAAGCGGCGCAGGCCATGGCGCTAACGACCGTCCATGCCTGCACGGACATCACGGGCTTCGGGCTCATCGGCCATGCCGCCGAAATGGCCAAGGGGGCCGGCCTTTCGTTTCATCTTTTCTATCCGCAAATTCCTCTGCTTCCGGGGGCCAGGAATTATGCGGCCATAGGCTTGATACCGGCGGGCGCCTACTGCAACCGCGACCACTTCGGCAAAGCGACCTCCTTCGCCCCCCAGGTTCCCGAGACGGAGCGGATCCTGCTCTTCGACCCGCAGACCTCGGGCGGGCTGCTGATCGCCCTTCCCCCCCGGGAGGGAGGGAGGCTCCTGCAAACCCTCCATGATCTGGGCATCCAGGAGGCGGCCATCATCGGGGAAGTAGCGTCAAGGGAAGAAAAGGCGATTACGGTGGAGCCATAAAAAAGGGTTCAAGGATTCGAGGGGGCAAGGAAAAAATAAATTGCAAAGTGAAAATTGTAAAATGAGAGCGGAGGGATTTTCTGCTCTCACGACTTGCGACTTGCGCCTGACGGTTTTAACGCCATGCGATTTTGAAAGGAGAATACTCATGGGAAAAATTCAACGAGCCATCATCAGTCTCTCGGACAAGACCGGAATCCTGGACTTCGCGAAGGAGCTGGCGTCTTTCGGGGTGGAGATCCTCTCCACGGGCGGAACGGCCAAGACCCTCCGCGAGGGAAGTCTCCAGGTCACGGATATTTCCGAATATACCGGCTTCCCGGAAATGTTGGACGGCCGCGTGAAGACCCTGCACCCCAAGGTTCACGGCGGGCTTCTCGGGATCCGCGACAATCCGGCCCATGCCCAGAAGATGCAGGAGCACGGCATTCGCGGCATCGACATGGTGGTCATCAATCTATATCCCTTCGAAGCCACGATCGCCAAGCCGAACTGCACCCTCGAGGACGCCATCGAGAACATCGACATCGGCGGCCCCTCCATGCTCCGGGCCGGGGCGAAGAATTATCCATACGTGTCGGTG
>Ga0105107_10000947_pt1 | contig 18965 bp, 17 predicted proteins | sample PPLLaktember2015_6_FD_79335 | JGI IMG/M metagenome (GOLD analysis project Ga0105107, IMG submission 79335) | Freshwater sediment microbial communities from Prairie Pothole Lake near Jamestown, North Dakota, USA - PPLs Lake P8 Core (1) Depth... | ecosystem: Environmental > Aquatic > Freshwater >... | reverse complement strand
TGCTTTGCAGTGAGCATCACCGCATCGATACTGTTACCATTGCGTGGAAAAGCCGCCACACCAATGCTGACACTTGAGGCAATGCCTTTTGGGGTGTAGCGTTGAGCGGCAATACGCTCGCGCAGACGGTTTGCGAATTCGACCGCACCTTCAAGGCCCGTATTGGCAATCATGAGCACGAACTCGTCGAACCCGTACCGTCCCCCGGCATCAACCGGCCGGAGATGCCCCTGGACGATCTTTCCCATTTCCTTCAACAAGTGGCGCGACGTGTCATAGCCATACGTGTTCACCGTGTCTTTGAAATTGTCGATGTCCAGAAGGAGCACGGTGAAGCTCTCGCTGTATTCTTCCGCCCGCGCGACCGTGGCCTTCAGGCGTTCGAGGAATGAGACGTACTTCTCGAGACCTGTTTCGTGGTCGACCATATCCAGGCGTATGTTTTCCTCGAACAACGTGGCTTTAACGATTGCCAGAGCCGCAATGTCCGCAAAGAGCTGCATGAATTCGATGTCTCCGGCATCAAAAGCCTGACGTTCGGTGCTGTCGCAGTACAGATATCCCAGGGTGCGCTGGTCGACACTGATCTGCACGAGGAGACATGAGGCAAATGGATTCTCGAGTTGCACCTCCTCCGCCAGCCGGCGGTCTGCGGTGATGTCGCTGATGAGAATCGGTACGCCCGTCCATAAGAGCTTTCCGATTGCCGTAGTGGTAATCCGGCGGCGGAAGGCATTGCAGAATGTCAGGGAAAGATTGTGGCAGTAGTCGATCCGCAGATATTCTGTCTTGGGATCGATTAACACGATAGCGCAGGTATTGCAGTGGTATGATCGGACAATTCGGTCGACAACAAGGGAGAGTACACGCTCTGCACTGTTGGTAGACTTGCAGGTGCGAAGGATCTCCGCAAAATAGTGGAAACATTGCTGATTGATCGGGTGCATGGCCGTCATCCTCCTCCATGTTGAACGATCCACTCCCGTGCACGCAATGTGCAAAGGATGCCGGTCGTTGTCAAGGGCATTTCCCCAACAAAAGCAGCCGAGCTTGCTTTTCTCCCCCAACCCAGCTATCATAGGCTATCCGTTAGGGGTGTTCCGCAAAAATGGCGGGACTGAGATCAAACCCTGGAACCTGATCTGGATCATGCCAGCGTAGGGAAACGGCGACAGCAGGCGTTCGCAGGCAAGGCCGTTTCTCCGTGTTCCCCCGACGGAGGTTCGGCCTTGATTTGTTCTGGAGGGATCCGCAATGAATGTGGTATCAGTACTCGCAGCCGTGTGTGTGCTGACCGGCACAATGACCGCAGGGGTCATACGGGGAATTGTGGCTGACAGAGAGTCGCACCGTCCCCTTTCCTTGGTGAATGTCACGGTTGTCGGCACTACCATCGGAACGACAACCGATGCGCTGGGGAATTTCGTTATCTCCGGCCTTCCCGGTGGGCCCTGTATGGTGCGCGCTTCGCTCGTCGGATACCAGTCGGTCACGCGGACGGTGGACGTGCCGCCTGACGATACCGCACGTGTGGAGTTTTCGCTCTCCGTGGCGGTTCTCGTCGCCCAGGCGGTCACCGTCACCGCGACCCGCGGACGTGAGCGCGAGACTCCCGCCACCTTCTCCACGCTGGAGGGCTCCGCCCTTCGTGAACGTTACACGGTGCAGGATATCCCCGTTCTCCTCGCAGAACTTCCCTCCACGACGTTTTATTCCGAAAGCGGCACGGGCCTCGGCTATACATATCTGAACATCCGCGGGTTTGACGCACGCCGCATTGCAGTGATGATCAATGGGATCCCGCAAAACGATCCGGAGGACCATAATGTCTACTGGCTGGATTTTCCCGACATGACCGCAAGTATTGAGGATGTGCAGGTGCAACGCGGCGCCGGGAGCGCGTTTTATGGTTCGCCCGCGATCGGGGGGTCCGTGAATCTCACCACAACCCGATATGCGCACGAACGGTCGCTGGCCTTCGCTGCCGGCGTGGGGAGCTACAATACACGCAAATACTCTGCGTCTTACTTCTCCGGCCTCATGGACAACCGGTATGCGGTCCACGCCCGTCTGTCCAAAGTGCTGAGCAGCGGATACCGCGACCACGCCTGGGTGGATTTCAACAGCTATTTTCTCGGCGCTACCCGGTACGATTCGGCAATGACCACGCAGCTCAATTTCTACGGTGGGCCGATCTCGGACGGCCTGGCATACTTTGGGGTTTCCAAGGATGCAATCGCCGACCGTGATCGGCGAAGGGAGAATCCGATCAAACGTCCGGAAGAAATGGAAAATTTCTCCCAGCCTCATTTCGACCTGATGCACGAATGGAGGCTCTCGCCTTCCCTTACCCTCTCGAATACGCTGTTTCTGGTGCTCGGCGATGGATACTTCGACTACGACGGTGCATGGGCTCCGCTTTCCTATTATCGGATCACTCCGGCGCACGGCTTCCCGGTGAGCGGAGATCCGGACACACTCTACCTCCCCGGCGCGTTAATCCGGGCCCAGGTGACGAACAAGCAATGGGGCTGGTTGCCCCGGATTACGATGTATCACGATCGCGGCGAGTTCATTGTGGGTGGGGAGCTCCGTATCCACCGGTCACTCCACTGGGGCCGTCTGCAGTGGGCCGCACAAATCCCGGCCGGGGTGCCTAGAGACTATCGCTATTATGAATACCGCGGTGCGAAGGACATTGGTTCTCTCTATGCGCATCTGCTTCAGGATCTGCGGCCAGGCATGAAACTTATGGCTTCCGTGCAATATGCGTTCAACCGGTACCGGCTCTATGACGAGAAATTCGGAGGAACGGACTTCACTGTACCGTACCATTTCCTCAATCCACGACTGGGCGTGAATTTCAACGTTACCGAACGGTGGAATCTTTACGCGAGCCTCGGCTACACATCACGCGAACCCCGGCTGAAAAATCTGTATGACGCCGCCGAGGCCAGCACGCCAGGATCATGGGGTGCAGTTGTGCCGCAATTCGCACTGAATGCCTCCGGCAAACCAGACTTCTCGCGTCCTCTGGTGAAGCCGGAATCACTGCTCGATATGGAGTTGGGCGCAGGATATATCGAGGGGAACACGCGGTTCTCAGCAAATCTCTACTGGATGGAGTTTACGGACGAAATTGTCAAGAGCGGACAGCTCGATCGGTTCGGCCAGCCCGTCACTGGAAATGCGGAGCGCACACGACACGTCGGGCTTGAGGTGAGCGGGAGAATTCCCGTAACGCCGTCAGTCGAACTTACGGCAAATGCCTCCGTGAGCAGGAACCGTTTTATCCGCCACGCCGATTTCTCGTCGGGATCCGGAGTCAGCCTCTCAGGAAACCCTCTGGCCGGATTCCCCGATGTTATCGCCAATATGCGCCTGACCTACCGCAGCGAGAGGTTCACGGGTTCCCTTGCTGCGCGATTTGTCGGCAAACAGTACACCGACAACTTCAAAAACGAACAACTCACCGTCGACCCCTCTTTTGTCAGTGAGGCATCGGCATCCTATAGATTTGACCGGATTGTGGATGATGCATCCGTTGAGGCAAAATTGCAGATCAACAATCTCTTTGACGTGCTCTACGCCGCATACGGAGAAGGTGATCAGTTCTTCGTCGGCGCAGAGCGAAATCTCTTCTTCCAGATAACGGTGATCCTGTGAATCGACGAACGGCGGGTCCCCATCGTGCACTCCTGCTGTGCAACGGCGAACCGCCGGCGCGGCTTCTCGCGCGGCGTGCGGCTCGCATATGTGATCTTGTGGTGGCTGCCGACGGTGGGGCAAACCATGCCCGCGCGCTCGGTCTCTCCCCCGATGTCATCATCGGGGATCTCGATTCCGTGCGACAGTCAACCTTGCGTGCATTCCGGAACGCTCTCGTTGTTCGCGTGGAACGGCAGGACAACACCGATGTGGAAAAAGCCCTCGAGTATCTCCGCGATCGGGGGGTGCGCACGGTGCTCCTGATGGGAGCTACCGGCAGCCGCATTGACATGACCCTCGCGAACCTGACGGTGCTCTGGCGCTATGCGCGATCGTTAGACATCATGGTGATCGGTGACGGCTGGCACGCGGTGCCTGTGCAGGGAGCCCGGCGGCTGCATGCCGGCAGGGGGACGACGGTCAGCTTACTCCCCTGCGCTCCATGCCGTGGCGTCACCCTGCGGGGGCTCCACTACCCCCTGACAAACGCATCTTTCCGTCCGGGGGAGGTGGCGGTCAGCAATATCGTGAGAAGCTCGCCGTTCAGTGTCAACATTAAAGAAGGAAGGGCGCTCGTGGTGGTGATGGAATCGCCTTTTGCCGCCGGCAGGCGGAGACAAAAACCGCCTCCTGCCGATGGATGATAGACACCGTTGGATCCGCGGGCAATTCTCATGATTACATTTGCTCCAGTCGATGTCATCCTGATCGTTGCGTATTTCTGTGCGGTGATGGTAATCGGTTTTCGCGCCGGAAGAAAACCAGAGAACAGACGGGTAGGAGAGTTTCTTCTGGCCGGGCGTTCACTGACCACGCCCGTGTTCGTCATGACGCTTGTGTCTACCTGGTACGGTGGCATCCTGGGAGTTGGAGAATTCTCCTACCGGTATGGCATCTCCAACTGGGTCATCCAGGGGGTGCCGTACTATGTATTTGCGATCGCCTTTGCGGTCCTGCTTGCGAAGCGTATCCGCGCGACCAACCTTGCGACAATTCCCGACAAACTGGAGCTTTCGTACGACCGGCCGACAGCGCTCCTGGGAGCGTTCCTGATATTTCTCCTTATGTCGCCGGCCGCTTACGTTTTAATGATCGGCGTGCTGCTGGAAATGGTGACGGGATGGCATATTCTCTGGTGTGTCGTTCTCGGCACACTCGCCTCAACGCTCTATCTCTTTGCCGGGGGGTTCCGCGCTGACGTCCATACCGACATTCTCGAGTTCCTGCTCATGTTCGCCGGGTTTGCCGTCATCATCCCGTTTGCAGTGGCGGAATACGGCGGAGTCTCGTTCATTGAGATGAACGTGCCGGCTCAACACCTCACATGGAACGGCGGGAACCCAATGCAGTTCGTTCTTGTCTGGTTCTTCATTGCCCTCTGGACTCTTGTCGATCCGGCATTTCATCAGCGCTGTTATGCAGCGGTGTCCGGAGATGTCGCCCGGAGAGGAATTCTCTGGTCGGTCCTGTTCTGGATTGTCTTCGATGCCATGACAGCGACGGCCGGCCTCTATGCGCGTGCCGCTCTGCCCGGTTTGCAGCAACCCGTGATGGCATACCCCCTTCTCGCCGAAGCAATTCTCCCCCCGGTGGCGAAGGGGATGTTTTTTATCGGACTGCTTGCAACGGTCATGTCAACACTCAATACGCTGACGTTTGTCTCGGCAACCACGCTCGGCAGAGACATCGTTCTCCGACTGAGATCGGCAGCACCCGGCTCCGGGGACCGACTCAGCGGCGGTGAAGGCGGGGGTACGGCGGAAACCGTGTGGGTGAGGTGGGGACTTGTCGTTACCGCAATTCTCAGCGTTGCACTTGCCGCGGCGGTTCCTTCGGTGATCAAACTCTGGTATACGATCGGCACGGTAATCGTTCCGGGACTGCTTGTTCCGGTTGTGACGGCCTACTTTGAACCTGTGCGGGTCGGCCCGCGATGGGCATTTGCCTGCATGCTTTCCGGTTGGCTGGTCTCGCTGGTCTGGCTCCTGGCGGGCTGGTCCGAAGGTCTCGGCCCCGCGGACCTTTATCCGCTGGGGATCGAACCGATGTATCCCGGTCTGGCGGCAAGCGTTCTGCTGTGGGGGGCGGGAGTACTGATGAAGAAGTCTTAGTGCCGTCCCAACGATCTGCTGCTAGCAAAGAATTTGGGGGATCATTGTTGGGACGTGCACTGTGCCCCTTTATTTATAGCAAGTGAAAGTCGTAGGGGCACTAGTTCAGCTTGATCTGGTATTGCTGGATTTTCGTGTACAGGGTCTTCAGGCTAATCCCCAGAATCTTGGCGGATTCCGCTTTGTTGCCCCGGAAAGCCCGCAGCACTCCTTCAATATGCAGGTGCTCGATCTCTTTCAAGGGAAGTGCCGTGCCGATTTTCTGGTCACTCCGCCCCCCCGATGCGAACACCGATGCCGGTGCATTGGGGAGGGAGAAATCCTGCGGCTCGATAACGTGGTTATGGCAGAGGATGGCGGCACGTTCGATGACGTTCTCCAGCTCGCGGATATTCCCCGGCCAGTCATAGTCAACAAGCACCTCCATCGCCTTGGTCGAAATGCTGGTCTGTACCTTTGTCTTCATCCGGTTTGCGAGGAATGATGCGACCAGCAGGGGGATATCCTGTTTTCGTTCGCGCAACGGAGGGATTTCTATCGTAATCACATTCAGGCGATAGAGGAGGTCCTCGCGGAACCGGCCTTCCCGCACCTCTTCCTTCAGATTCTTGTTTGTCGCGGAGAGGATCCGGACATCCGCATTCAACGCGGTATTGCCGCCCACCCTGCGGAACTCCCCGCTCTGGATGAAACGGAGAATTTTGGGCTGCACTACCGGGCTGATGTCGCCGATCTCATCGAGGAACAGCGTGCCTTTGTTGGCGATCTCCACGATGCCGGGTTTTGTCGCGCGGGCATCGGTGAATGCCCCCTTCTCATAGCCGAACAGTTCACTCTCGATGAGCGTGTCCGGGATCGAGGCGCAGTTGAGGGTGACAAACGGCTGGTCTGTACGAAGGCTGTTCTTGTAAATGAAATTGGCGATGAGCTCTTTTCCGGTCCCGCTCGGGCCCTGGATCAAGACAGTGGACTCCGTGGGGGCCACCTTCGCCGCGACCTCGAGCACCCTGCGGAAAATATCGCTCTGGCCGACCATCTCGTGCGATCCCTGGAGGCGGTCGAGGGCGTCCTTCATGAGGATGTTGTCAATCAGGAGCTGACGGCGTTCCAGTGCGCGGTTAATCGTGGCGAGGAGTTCGTCGGCTGTCGTCGGCTTGGTAATAAAGTCGTACGCCCCGATCCGCATGCACTCCACGGCAGTCTTCACATCTGCCGCGCCGGTCAGCATGATCACCTCGATACCGGGGTAGTTGTTCTTGATGAACCTCAGGACTTCGATGCCGTCCACTTTCGGCATCTTCACGTCCAACAGCACCACGTGGTAGAGTTTTCCCTGCACGGCGTTGATCGCCGAAACACCATCGATGACGGTATCGACCTGGTACCCGGCACTATTGATGAGAGAAGTGAGGAGGTATCGAAATGCTTCTTCGTCGTCGACGACGAGGATGGAAAAATCTTTCTTGGGCATCGTCATGTCGGTTTGTTCTCGCTTATATAGAGAAAAGCACCATAAAATGCAACCATTCGTTGATTTTTACCCGGTCATGTTGTACTTTTTTGAACCACAGGAGGTGCGCATCTCATGCGAATGACCGATCGCTTCATCTGCTCGCTCCCCAAAGTGCTTCTCCATGATCATCTGGATGGGGGCCTTCGCCCTCAAACCATTGTCGCTCTTGCCAAGGAATCCAAGTATACCGGACTACCCACCACGAACGCCAGGGAGCTCGCGCTGTGGTTTCACCGGGGTGCGCAACGAGGAAGTCTGCCGTTGTACCTTGAAGGTTTTACGCATACCGCCGCCGTCCTGCAGACCGAAGCGGCCCTGGAACGGGTTGCGTACGAAATGATGGAGGATATGCACAAGGACGGTGTGGTCTACGTCGAGACCCGATTCGCACCGGTCTTTCACACGGAACAGGGTCTCCATTGGGACGAAGTGGTGAACGCCGTTCTCAGGGGACTGGAACGGGGGAAGAAGGACTTCGGTGTGGAGTTCGGCATCATAATCTGCGCCATGCGAAACATGAAGCTCTCCCTCGAAATGGCGGAACTGGCGGTGGATTTCCGTGAGCGGGGTGTCGTGGGCTTCGACCTGGCAGGCGAAGAGGGGGGGTACCCGCCGAAGAAACATGTTGACGCGTTTCACTACATCCAGCGGGAGAACTTCAACATTACCGTGCACGCCGGAGAGGCTTTCGGCAAAGAGAGCATCTGGCAGGCAATCCAATGGTGCGGTGCACACAGAATCGGTCATGCCACGCGCCTCATCGAAGATATCGGGCTCGACAAGCGCGACAACAAGAAGATCGTCCGCATGGGATACCTTGCGCAGTACGTCCTGGACAAACGGCTTCCGCTGGAAATGTGCCTGACCAGCAACGTTGATACCGGAGCGGTCAAGAGCATCGCAGAGCATCCTTTCGGACTCTACTATAAATACAAATTCCGTGTCACGCTGAATACCGACGACCGGTTGATGAGCAATACCACGATGACGCGCGAGTACAAGATCGCACACCAGGTCTTCAAACTGAATCTGGACGCACTGGAGAAGCTGACCATCAACGCGATGAAGAGTGCATTTCTACCGTACAACAGACGTATCCAGATCATCTATGACGTGATCAAACCCGGATACGCAAAAGCTCGGGCCGGGCTCGCCAAGAAGCGCACATGAACCTGTACCTCGTCCGTCACAGCGAAGCGCTCCCTATCGGCGGGAATATCCTCCGCGATGCTGACAGGCCGTTGAGTCCGCGAGGGGAACACGACGCTGCAGTGGTCGGACGGATGTTGTCGAAGGTGGAGCCTGCGGTCCGGATGATCGGCAGCAGTCCGCTCGTGCGTGCGCGACGCACCGCGGACATCATTTCCGCGCAATTTCCGTCGCCGCCCTCAGTGCGCCCCTGGCAGGTGCTTAAACCAGGGATTGCGATGCGTGAGGTGCTCGCGCAGGTCACAGAACACTCCGAGGGACCCCTGATTCTTGTCGCGCACCAGCCCGATCTCACCGATTTCCTGTCCTGGCTGGTGGCGGATGGCGCCGCCGAGATCGCCTTCCCTCCGGGGTCGGCCGCACGGGTCGTTCTTTCCACGACTTCACTGACTGCCGCGGCCCGGCTCCACTGGATTATACCGCCCGCCCTGATTTCATTACTCCACCCTGAACGGTGAGGAGGACGCGATGCAGATGACATCTGTTCGAATCGACAAGCCGGAAGAAATGAATTTCATTCTCGGCCATTCGCATTTCATCAAAACCGTTGAAGATCTCTATGAAGCGATTGTGCAGACGAACCCCGCCATGAAATTTGGCGTCGCCTTCTGCGAGGCCTCCGGACCCTGCCTGGTTCGCTATGCGGGCAACGATGAGCAGCTGATAGGAATCGCACAGCGCAACGCCCTTGCGCTTGCCGCGGGTCACTCGTTTGTGATCTTTATGGAGCACGGGTTCCCGGTGAATATTCTGAATGCCGTGAAGAGCGTCGCAGAAGTGTGCCGTGTATACTGTGCGACAGCCAATCCCACCGAAGTGATCATCGCTGAAACGGACCTGGGCAGGGCGATTCTCGGCGTGGTCGACGGTGAACGGACCCGAGGAATAGAGAACGCAATCGACATCCAGACGCGAAAAGACTTCCTGCGGAAGATCGGATACAAGATGTAGCGATGGGGTGATGCGGCATGAACACAAGGAACACGTCGAGACCGACGAGCCATTCAACATTGCACGGAGGATACGATGAACCGATTCACATTGACCTGTGGAACCGCCCTGCTGCTTGCGGCAGGTGTGTTGTTGCTGCCCTGTGATGCCAGCGCCCAGAAGAAAAAAGCACCACCCAAGTCAGAACAGGCTGTCAGCCAGCCGACACCCCCCGCTCAGGCCAGACTCGGGGGCACACTCAGGGATGTACTCGTAAAGCACAAAGGCGTAAAAACGAACCTCGGAATTCTGAGCAAGGTGGAAGGGGATTATTTCGTTGTCGAGGAGGAAGGTGTCAGCACGATGCATCCATTCAGCGCGATCATCAGCCTCAGAATGGTCCAGCCCGAAGAAGAAGAAGAGGATGCAGCGCTGCTTGAAATCGTCCTGATGCGGTAAGGCCCCATGCACACGACCCGAATGCTTCTGCTCATCACCGTGGTGACGATGGCCGGCTGTATGCAGGATCAGGCTGAGTACTATAAGCCGGGGAATGTCATCGGTCCGTATTCACCGGCAGTACAAGTCGGTCGCTTGTTGTTCGTGTCGGGCCAGATCGCGCTGGATCCGAACACCGGTGAACTCCTCGACGGCGACATCGAACAGGAGACGCGCCAGGTGCTGCACAATCTCCGGGTTGTGCTCGGCTCTGCGGGGTACGATTCCTCACACGTAGTGAATGCGACCGTGTACCTCCGGAACATGGGAGACTATCAGCGCATGAACGCTGTGTATGGGTCGTTCTTCCCCGAGGGGAAACATCCGGCACGCGTGGCCGTCGAAGTCAGTGCGCTCCCGAAACAAGCGAATATCGAAATAGCGGTGGTCGCATATAAATGATTACCCCGCAGTTCGATCCGGCCGCCATTAAAGCACCGGGAGGTACATCGCTGAGCTGCAAAGGGTGGCTGCAAGAAGCCGCCTTGCGCATGCTGATGAACAACCTGGATGCCGAGGTCGCGGAGAAGCCGGAGGAGCTCATCGTGTATGGCGGCGTTGGGAAAGCAGCGCGGAACTGGGCGTGTTATCACGCCATTGTCCGGTCGCTCCGGAGCCTCGAGAATGATGAAACCCTCCTGGTGCAATCGGGCAAGCCCGTCGGAATATTCAGAACCCACGGGGATGCCCCGCGCGTGCTGATTGTCAACTCAATGCTCGTCCCGAAGTGGGCGACCTGGGACGAGTTCCGCCGCCTGGAGGCCCTCGGGCTGACGATGTACGGCCAGATGACTGCGGGGAGCTGGATCTACATCGGCACGCAGGGGATTTTGCAGGGCACGTACGAGACGTTTGCAGCCGTGGCGGAACGGTACTTCGGCGGCTCTCTGGCGGGAAGACTTCTCGTCACCGCCGGGCTCGGTGGTATGGGTGGAGCACAACCGCTTGCGGCAACGATGAATGGCGCCGCATGTCTGGCCATTGAAGTCGACCGGCAACGCATCGAACGACGGCTTGCGACAAAGTACGTCGACGAACTTGCGCCCACCCTCGACGACGCACTCGGGATTCTGGAGTCCGCACGCGCGCGCAAGGAGCCCCGCTCCGTTGCCTTGCTGGGTAATGCGGCGGAAATCCTGCCGGCGCTCATTCAACGTGGCACTGCAATCGACGTGCTCACAGATCAGACGTCCGCCCACGACACTCTGAACGGCTATGTCCCGGCGCAACTCCCGTACGAGGATGCGCTTGCCCTGCGTGCCGCGGACCCGCAACGCTACATATTCCTGGCCCGGCAATCCATTGCGGAACATGTGCGTGCGATGCTCGCACTAATGCGGAAGGGTGCCGTCACATTTGATTATGGGAACAATATTCGTGGCGAGGCGCAGGCCAACGGTGTGCCGGATGCATTTGACATCCCCGGCTTCGTCCCCGAGTATATCCGGCCGCTTTTTTGTGACGGCAAAGGACCCTTCCGCTGGGTTGCCCTGTCAGGTAATCCGGAGGATATCTACCGAACCGACCGGGCGGTGATTGAGACCTTCCCGGAAAACGGGGCACTCTGCCGGTGGATTCACAAGGCTCAACAGCAGGTGAAATTCCAGGGGCTGCCTGCGCGCATTTGCTGGCTGGGCTACGGCGAGCGGGCGAAAATGGGGCTGCTCTTCAATGACCTCGTCGCCCGCGGCGAAATTACGGCGCCCATCGTCATCGGTCGTGACCATCTCGATTGCGGATCGGTGGCTTCTCCCAACCGCGAAACGGAAAAAATGAAGGACGGGAGCGATGCCATCGCCGACTGGCCGATCCTCAATGCCCTGCTCAATGCGACTGGCGGTGCAAGCTGGGTCAGTGTCCACCATGGCGGCGGGGTCGGCATGGGTCTGTCCATACATGCGGGTATGGTGGTCGTGGCCGATGGAAGCCCCGAGGCCGCGGCACGCCTTGAACGGGTGCTGACATACGATCCGGGAATGGGCATCATCCGCCATGCCGACGCAGGTTATGAACGGGCCCTGACAAACGCGGAGACGATGAGAGTCAAACTGCCTATGGCTGGAAAGTAGATCCTTTATCCCATACAGAAAGACGACGCGTATGCACGGATTCGGTTATGTAGATATTCCCACCACGAACTTCAAGAAGGCTCAGAAGTTCTTCGGAACGGTGTTCGGGTGGACGTTCAGGGAATTGCCTGAGCTTGAGACGGTAGCTTTTCGGGCAGGTTCCCAACCGAACGGCGGTTTCTACCTGGTGAAGAAGATGCCAAAGAAAGGCCAGGTCAACGTCTATATCGAAGTGGAGGACATTGACGCGAAGCTGAAAGAAATCAAGAAAGCGAGGGGAAAGGTCCTGGTAAAGAAGACTCCCGTCGGAGAGATGGGCTGGTGCGCCCAATTCGCCACCCCGGATGGGTGCTACCTTTCACTTTGGCAGGCTCCGGCTGACGGAACCGGCGCAGAGGAATCCCCGGCCCAATGATCGATCCGGTTCGTTTCCGGCGGATTCTGGTCCAGCTGTTGAAGGTGCTGGTCGTCATCGAACTGGTGGGGGCATTTCTGCAGGGCACCTCGGGCGGAGACTGGAGTCGCTTCGGCATCGATCTCATTGTCGCCGGCATCCTGTTTGTCGCGGGAGAGCGTATCACCGCTCTCCTGCACAAGCACCGTGAGACCACACGGAGAAGGATGGAGGAGACGGGAGAGAAAATTCGCTTATGGGATGCCCTTGTCTTCTCGCTGCTGTGGACGGACCAGATCTACGCCGGGATACCGGTGGATCGCCGCAGGCTCGTTGTCATCTCCTACACGCTCATTGCTCTCGGGCTTGTCGCGGCCTTTGTGAAAATCGGTTCCGGTCTCATGCCGCTGGTCGTTGCCGGGGCGTTGGTGCTCGGCGCGGTCAATCTCATCACATGGATCATCTCACTCGAGAGGGGAGAACGGGAAACACTCCAGACTGAGCTCCTGTTGGCACACGACGTGCAGGTCTCACTGATGCCGACAGAACAGCCCGCGGTCCGGGGATTCGATATTGCAGGAGTATCTCTTCCTGCAAAGGAAGTGGGTGGGGACCTGTACGATTTCCTTCCACCCGGAGAGGGCGAGACACAGTTTGGCATTTCTGTGGTTGATGTGTCCGGAAAGGGCATGGAGGCGGCGATGGCCGCGGTGTTTACCAGCGGTGCATACGCAAGCGAGGCCCGACAATCCCATTCTCCGGCGGCCATTCTCACCAGACTAAACAGGGCAGTGTACCACCATTCGCGCCGCGGGCACTTTGTGTCCTTCTTGCAGGCGAGCATTGACGTCGGAACGCGCATGCTGTCCTATGCAAACGCGGGCCAGACAAAACCGCTCCTGCACAGGGCGGCAGAGGTTCGTTGGCTCGATGTTGAGGGTGTCCATTTTCCTCTCGGGACACAGCCTGAGACGTTCTATCAGGAATCGATCTTGCAGTTGGTTCGGGATGACGTTCTGTGCCTCCTGACCGACGGTTTCACCGAAGCAATGAACGATTCACATGAGGTTTTTGGAGCGGAGCGCGTTGAGGAACTGTTCCGGAGGCCTGACCTGCCGACGCTGGCCGCGACCGAGATACTGAACACGATGGTCCGAGAGGTAAGGCAATATACGGGTGACGCACCGCAGCACGACGACATGACGATGGTTATCGTAAAGGTCCTTTAAGCGAATGGCAGAGATTCTGAATCGATTTTGTGAGAAGCCCGCAGGCCTGAAGCGGACCATCGTTGCCCGGGTTGTCCTTCCCCTTCTTGCAGCATTTGTGCCTGTTGTGCTGTCGGCACAGGAACATGCGCAATTCCAGCTCTCACTGGATCTCAATACGGCATCGGCCGATCGCACACTCGAAATCTACCAGGGTCTATCCGGCCGGCCGGCGGATGCCGCCAGCGAACGGGGGAGCCAGTTGTCGTTGGCAGTCACAAGGAGTCTGGCTGATCGCCCTCTTGACACATCCGATCTCGAAGCGGCTCTTCAGGCGGCGAAGTTCAACCAGAATCAAGGGGATGACCTGTTCCAGATGCGATTTGCCCGCGAGAATGTTGGCGCGCTCAAAGAGTTGCTGCTGGAGCTCCGGCGCAGAAATTTCGCGCAGAAGGTGGTGAGCACCGTTGAACAGCTCTTCCCCGCTGATGCGCGGGTCCAGGCGCGCATCCCGATGTTTGTTGTCGCGTTCGGCCATAAGAATATCGATGCCTATGTCGTCAGGATACGCTGGAAGGGGAACGAGCCTATTCCGGTGGGCGAGAATGAAGGGGAACTGACCATCGTCGTAAACCTCGCCAAGGCGGTACTCTACGGCGGCAGTACCGAGGAGCGGTTTGTCGGGCTCCTGAGCGTTGTGGCACATGAAGTATTTCATGCCGCATACGGTGTGTACAAGGACACATCCCCCGAATGGCGTGCGTACTACAGCATCCCACGGAGGCCGTTCGAGGAGCTGCTGGATCTTTCGCAAAATGAAGGAATCGCCTACTACCTCTCTCTGATACAACGAACACATGGCCGCCTGCCCGGGGACGGACTGCAACGCGCCCAGACTGCGTTTGCCCGGTTCAACGATGCCGCTGCGGAATTGCTTTCTCCCGCTGCGGCACCCGGCCGTATCTCCGACCTCCTGCGTGAAGCCAACACCGCGGGATATTGGGAAAGCTTCGGGTCGATCACCGGGATGATCGTCGCGCGGCAAATAGACCAGACGTTAGGACGGGCTGCGTTGGTGGAAACCCTGCGCGGAAATCCAGCGAAGTTTTTCAAAACATACGTAGAGTTAATGCGCCGTGACAGCGGTCTGCCCGCTTTAAGCCCCCTGGTGATCCGCATGTTGAGGTGAGTTCCTGTGATTCGTTGCGGTTCCCGCCAACTTTTGGTACCTTGTACTGCCAGTGAATCTCTTCGTCAAAAATATCACCCAGCTGGTGACCGTCGGTTCATCCGGAAAACCGTGGAAAATCGGGACGGAGATGCAGGATATCGGCCTGATTGAGCATGCTGGCGTGCTCTGCCGGGAAGGCAAGATCGCTTGGGTGGGCCCGATGAGCAGTTTCCAGGAGTCCCTTCCCGATGACATGCCCGAGTTGGATGCGTCGGGATCTGTGGTCCTTCCGGGGTTCGTTGACTCGCACACGCACGCGATGTTTACGGGGAGCCGTGTGGGCGAGTTCGCCCTCCGTTCCCGGGGAGCATCTTACCAGGAAATCGCCGCGGCGGGAGGTGGCATCCTCAACACCATACGCGACGTCCGTTCAGCATCGAAGAAAGAGCTCAAGCGCAAGACAGCCAGGCATCTGGCGGAGATGATGAAACAGGGCACCACCACGGTTGAGATCAAGACCGGCTACGGCCTCGAAATGGATTCCGAAGTGAAGATGCTGGAGGCCATCAACGAAGTGGCGGAAGAGGAAATGGCTACGGTCGTATCGACGTTCCTGGGAGCGCACGCAGTACCCCCGGAGTTCCGCGGTGATCCGAATGGGTACGTGCGGCTGGTAGTGGATACGATGATCCCCTACACCGCCAAGCGTCGCCTCGCCACATTCTGTGATGTGTTTTGCGAAAACGGTTATTTTGACCTCCGGCAATCCGAGGAAATCCTCTCGGCGGGGAAGAAACATGGGATGGCTGCCAAAGTTCACGCCGAAGAACTTACTCACCTCGGAGGCGCAGAGCTTGCAGCGCGTCTCGGGGCCGTCTCGGCGGATCATCTGGAACATATCGGCGACCGGGGCATCAGGGCACTGCACGACGCGCACGTCGTTGCGGTTCTTCTTCCGGGGGTCTCCTTCTTCCTGAATCACGGCTATGCCCCTGCGAGGGCGCTGATCGAGTCCGGTGTCCCCGTCGCCATTGCCAGCGATTTCAACCCCGGGTCCTGCATGTCGTATTCCATGCCACTTATGATGACCATTGCCTGCACACACATGCGGGTGAGCCCGGAGGAAGCGCTCACAGCTTGTACGCTCAACGGTGCGGCTGCACTCGGTCTGTCGGCCACGCACGGGAGCATCGAAGTCGGAAAGAATGCCGATCTCGTCGTGGCGGGGGTGGCGGACTTTCGCATGCTGGCGTATCATTTTGGTGTGAATCATGTAACTCACACCATCAAGAACGGGACCTTGCTGGAAATTCCCTGACCGGAGCTCTCATGTCCGCCATTGTCGAATGCGTGCCGAATTTCAGCGAAGGAAGAGACGCCGCGATCATCTCCGAGATCGGTGCCGCGGTGTGCGGGGTTCCCGGGGTGAAGCTCCTCAGCGTTGAGCCGGATAAGGACTACAACCGTACTGTCGTGACGTTCATCGGTGCGCCGGAAGGCGTGGTGGAGGCTGCATTCCAGGCGACGCGTGTCGCCGCCGAGCGGATCGACATGACAAAACACAAGGGCGAGCATCCGCGCATCGGTGCCACCGATGTCGTTCCGTTCGTGCCGGTGTCGGGAGTGGGCATGGAGGAATGCGTGCGGCTGGCGCGCGTATTTGGAAAACGAGTCGGGGATGAGTTGAGAATCCCCGTGTATCTGTATGAGGCGGCCGCGACCCGGCCGGAGCGCAGGAATCTGGCCACTGTGAGGAAGGGGGAGTACGAGGGGCTGTCTGCGAAGCTGAAGGACCCTGCCTGGCATCCGGATTTCGGCCCCGCGGATTTCCCGCCCCGCTCAGGCGCCACGATTGCCGGAGCCCGGATGTTCCTGATCGCGTACAATGTCAACCTCAACACCAACGACCAGGGAATCGCCCAGGAAATCGCACTCCGCATACGCGAGAGCGGCCGGGTGAAGAAGGATGGTCAGGGGAATGCCGTCGTTGACGCACAGGGACGGAAGGTTTTTGTACCGGGCACTCTGCGGTTCGTGAAAGCCATGGGAGTTTTGCTGGAAGCCCACGATATAGCGCAAGTCTCCATCAATTTGGTCAATTACCACCAGACTGCGCCTCACACAGCATTTGAAGAAGTAAAACGCCAGGCGGTGAGTCTTGGCGTGGAAGTGACGGGGAGTGAGATCGTTGGACTGACGCCGAAAGAGGCGCTTATCATGGCGGGCAGGTTCTACGCCCCCGGAGTGAGTGATGCGGCGGCACTTGTCGCCACGGCCATCGAACGTCTTGGATTGAGCCAGCTGGAGCGTTTCGATCCTTCTCGTAAGATCATCGAATCCCAACTTACATGATGAATGAGGTCCCCATGTCCAGTCGCAGAACGCTGAATACGTTTCTTGATGAACTTGCCTCGTCGTCCCCCGCGCCCGGCGGGGGGAGTGCAGCTGCACTTGCAGGTGCCCTGGGCGCAGCACTCACTTCCATGGTGTGCAATCTGACTCTCGGCAAAAAGAAGTATGCCGACGTGGAGGGCGACCTGAAGAAGGTACTCGAGCAAGCCGAACAGCTGCGGGCGCAGTTCACCGAATTGATTGACCGTGATACGCAGGCGTTCAACAAGGTGATGGAAGCATATGCGCTCCCCAAAGATTCTGAGCCGCAGAAAGCGCTCCGGGCGGCAGCCGTGCGCGAGGCGACCAAGGAGGCAACGCTGGTCCCGCTGGAGGTAATGAAGCATTGCATTGACGCGCTCGCTCTTGCGGAAAGCGTCGTATCGAAGGGGAACACGAATTCCGTCAGTGATGCTGGTGTGAGTGCCCTCATGCTCCACGCCGCCCTCGAAGGAGCGGCGCTCAACGTGCGCATAAACCTGAGTGCGCTGGGCGACCAGGAGTTTGTCGGGTGGAAAGAAGACGAAGTGCAATCCCTGCGCTCGACCAGTGCAATGATGCTGGAAGAAATACAATCCGTTGTCGAGGACAAGCTCAGGAAAGAATAAGACCGTCCTATGGTGTCAGGAGGCGCGCCGCCGCAACAATCGCAGCGGTTTCGCTTCTGAGACGCCGGTCGCCCACAGAAACGATTGTCCAATGGTGTGCGAGCGCGGAGGCCACCTCCGTGCCGGAAAACCCTCCCTCCGGACCGATACACACAGTCCACGCCGACGCATCGTGCGCACCGGCAGACCTGCCGAGCAATCTCGAAGCCTGTTCGTGGAACAATAACTTCTCACCTTGTGCTCCGGCGATCACTTCGTCGAACGTCATCGCCGATGGAATTGCAGGGAGGACGCAGCGTCCGCATTGCTTCATGGCGGCCAATGCGACCGCCTGCCAGCGTTCCACCCTGGCGTGCCGTGCGATCGTTCGCGCGGTGACCATGGGGATGATCCTGCAGACACCGAGCTCAGTGGCCTTCTCGACCACCAGGTCGAACCGGGCGGGATTCTTCAGGACGGCCACCGCCAGCGTAACATGCTGTGCAGGCTCGTGCAGGCGGGGGTGTGTGGAGAGGATGGAACACCGTGCGGAATGCTTGTGGAGAGCTGCCACGGCGGTGACGTAGGCCATCCCCGCGCCGTCGACGATGCCGATCGTGTCTCCTTCGACGTGGCGCATGACCTGTGTCAGATGCGAGAATTCCTCGCCCTCCACAGTAATGGTGCTGCCCACGACGGCCCCCGGGGGCACATAGAAGAACTCCAGCCCGGCGGGCACATCGCCGTGCGGCAATGTCTCCTCAGATGGCACGTCGGAAGTCCAGAATGAATTGCCCCTTTCCGAGGTTGTTCCAGGCGTAGTCCGTGCGGACGATCATGCCGTACGGGAGAAGAAAGTCGAGCCCGCCTCCGTACCCCGATGCAATGGAACTGAGGGCGACACCCTGACCGCGGTACCAGGTTGTGCCCGCATCTGCGAATAGCACGACGCCTATGCCGAAACGCCACACGGAAAATTCATCGGGGAGGATAGGAGTGGACACGCGGAATACGCGCGCCGGGAGGATCGGATAGCGCAACTCGACGGTGGAACAAGCAATGTGTTCCCCTTCAAACACGGTTTTGAAGTAGCCGCGAACGCGGTCGCCGTACCCCAGGAACACATGCGCATATGTCGGGATTTCTCCGCCTGCCATGAACGCTGCATGAAGCCTG
>Ga0105107_10000943_pt1 | contig 19032 bp, 16 predicted proteins | sample PPLLaktember2015_6_FD_79335 | JGI IMG/M metagenome (GOLD analysis project Ga0105107, IMG submission 79335) | Freshwater sediment microbial communities from Prairie Pothole Lake near Jamestown, North Dakota, USA - PPLs Lake P8 Core (1) Depth... | ecosystem: Environmental > Aquatic > Freshwater >... | reverse complement strand
AGCTGATACGAGTAGGTTAAGTGGACTAATTAAGGGTAAAATAGGCCAATGTCTTTGAAACAATTGGCACAATCCTGGATTTACGACCATAAGCTTTGGGTACTTCCCCTCCTGGCTTTTTTTGTTACCTGGCTTTTGAGCTGGTTTGGCCTGGCGGGTGTTTTCGGAGCTTCGAGCGCTAGGGTAATTCTCATCACTACATCCTCTGGATTAATCGCCTGGCTGGTTTATCTGCTGGTCCTACTAAGACAGAATAAGCAAGCAAGCCAGCTAGAGATCCTCCGCCTTTCCAACCTGACTGAACAAGCAAATGCCCGCATGGCAGGGGTATTTCAATTAAGCTCCGTGTATGCACACGCAGCCAGTGAAAACGAGGTCATCGAAACATTATTGAAGCTATGCCTGGAGCTTACCGGCGCCCAGGGTGCATCATTTGTCCCCCTGGATGATCGTGGCCAACCTATGGCCGCACTGGCACGCGGCGAGTTCCCTTTTCCGGCATTGAACGCCTGGATTGAATACCTGGCTACTCCGGCGGTGCGCCAGCGCTGCCAGCAGTGCCAAAACATGGCGCAATTAAATACCAGCTGCCCCCTGCTCAAAGGACCATTCGCGGATGTAAATGGGCTGTTCTGTCTGCCAGTCAGCACCGGCAATCGCGAATGGGGGGTGATGAACCTGTACATGCCAGACCTAAAACAGATGGATGCTGACACCGAGGCATTCTTAATGACTTTGCTTCAGGAGACGGCTCTGGCTTTAGAGTCCACCCGCCTACGTCAGCGCGAGTTTGAAGCCCTGCGACAGATACGCGCACTCCAACAAAAGGCTGATCTCTCGGGAGTGTTGGCTGCGTTATTGGAAAATATTCAATCTGCCTTTGAAGCCGACCTGGCACAGATCGAGATACAGACAGACAGAGGCCAACGCCAGGTCACCATCGGCATGCCGCCACCCGGCAGCAATGCACTGGTTTCCCAAACGATAGATAGCATCCTGCGCACAGGGGAAGCAGTACAAGTGCGCGAGACACCCCCCGACACGCGCATTGGTGAGGGTGGGTACATATTGCTGGCAGTGCCACTTCTCTCCATGCAAAAGCAAGTTATGGGCGCCCTGGTCGTGGTTACCAAACATTCAGCCAAGCACGAAATGCATCAACTAAGCCTATTGCACGCCTTTGCAGCTCAGGTGGAATTGGTTGTGGAAAATGCCAATCTTCTGGCAGAGATTGAGTACCGCACAGTGATCCAGGAGCGCACTCGTCTGGCACGCGAAATTCACGATGGGTTGGCTCAGACACTGGGTTTCCTAAAACTACAAGCTGCCCAATCGATGAATTACTTAAATAAATCGGATGTTGAAAGGGTACGTACCACCCTGAGCATGGTTTACAACACGATCAGCGAAGCCTATCAGGATGTACGTGCCGCGATCGATGGTTTGCGGATGGACACAGGTCACCAGGGTAATCTAGCCTGGATTGATCCTACCCTACTTGAATTCGAAGATTTGGCAGGGGTATCCGCGCATTTTGAGATGGATAGCCGGCCTGAGGCCGTGCCCGCTGAAATCGAGACGCAGTTAATCCGCATAGTGCAGGAAGCGCTGAACAATATCCGCAAACACGCCCAGGCGAAAAACGTGTGGCTACGCAGCGCGGTAAAATCAGGCGATTGGTGGCTTGAAATTCAGGATGATGGCACTGGCTTTATGCCCGAAGACATTCCTACAACTTCGCGTTATGGACTGCACGGGATGCGAGAACGGGCTGAGCTAATTGGTGCGGATTTCCAGGTGGTGAGCAAACCCAATCAAGGCACGCTCATTCGTCTGCGTGTACCAGCTAATTTGCTGCTGAATTGGTCCACACTGCACCTAAGAGGAGTAAGCTCGTGAGTAAACTACGCTTAGCCGTGGTGGATGACCATGCTCTGTTTCGGGCTGGCTTGATCAACCTGCTACAAGAGTCGCCAGATTTCGAGGTTGTCGGAGATGCCGGGGATGGTCGCGCGGCGCTTGAAATGATTGAGCGTACACACCCAGCAGTGATCTTACTGGATGTCAATATGCCTGGAATGGGCGGGGTTGAAACCGTGCGCGCGTTGCGCAGCCAACCATCAACCCGGGATTGCAAGATCTTGATGTTGACCATCTCCAAGAGCGAAGAAGATTTATTTGGGGCCATTCAAGCCGGTGCAGATGGGTATTTATTGAAAAACGCTGAACCCGATGAACTGCAGCGTGCCATCCATAACATCCACCAGGGATTATCCGTTCTATCTCCGCAGGTCACCCGTCAGGTATTGGGTGCGCTTCACTCGGGCACCAATGTGCGCGAGCCGATTCTAAGCGAGCGCGAGATGGAAGTCTTACGCTGCCTGGCTCAGGGCAACACAACCCTTCAGACAGCCAAAACCCTGGTCATTTCCGAAAATACTGTTAAAACCCATGTCCGGCATATATTGGAAAAATTGAACGCTGCTAACCGAGCTGAAGCAGTCAGTAAAGCCCTCCAGATGGGACTTCTTACGACAAAAGAATAAAAAAGCAACTGCAATTTTGGGCTTTGCAGTTGCTTTGCCTGGCTCCAACCGCCTATTTAACCAGTACCAAACTGGCGATCCCCAGCATCCCCCAGACCTGGCAAAATATATCCAACTTCATTAAGTCGTTCATCGATCGCTGCCAGGTAGATAGGCACTTCCGGGTGATGCGCTTGCATCAGCGCAATTCCCTCCGGAGCGCCAATAATTCCAACAAACTTAATTTTTTTTACTCCCCAGCGTTTGAGCACATCCACAGTCGCCACAGCTGATCCGCCCGTCGCCAGCATAGGATCCAGGATCAGGCATACAGACACCGTGGGTTCAACCGGCAATTTGTTGTAGTATTCGACCGGCTTAAGGGTTTTTTCATCGCGATAAAGGCCAATATGCCAGACTTCAGAGGTTGGCATTAAATCCCATACTCCTTCGACCATACCCAAACCAGCCCTCAAGATCGGGACAAGCCCAATTTTTTCCTGCAATTCCGATCCAATAGTGCTCGCCAGAGGCGTGGTGACTTTTTTGGGATTGGTCGATAGATCGATGGTCGCTTCATAGGCTAACAATGCTGCAATCTCACGGATCAATTCTCGGAATTTTTTGGGCTCAGTGTTTTGGTCGCGCAAACGCGTCAACTTATGGTGAACTAATGGGTGAGAGGATGGGAAGACATTTTCCATTGCCAGACTCCTGAAAGGGGATAAGCATATTATAGCTTTATTCCGGGTTATAATCAGCGCCATGAATGATGCTTCTCCGCGGGTAATCAACCCTCAACCCCAACCTGAAGATCGTTTAGATCAAAGCATCCGCCCGCGCACCCTCCAGGATTTGATTGGACAGGAGCGCGTCAAGGAAAACCTGGATATATTGATCCAGGCTGCCCGCCAGCGTGGTGAAGCCCTGGATCATGTACTTTTTTATGGTCCTCCAGGGCTGGGCAAAACCACCCTGGCGCATGTATTAGCCAACGAGATGGGTGTAAATATCAAAATCACGGCTGGACCAGCCATAGAGAGGGCTGGCGACCTTGCAGCGATTCTAACCAATCTACGCGCTGGAGATGTGCTCTTTATCGACGAAGTACACCGCCTGGGAAAAGCCATCGAAGAAGTGTTATATCCTGCAATGGAAGACTTCGCCCTGGATATCATTATTGGTAAAGGCCCTGCAGCACGTTCAATCCGATTAAAATTGCCTCGCTTCAGCGTCATCGGCGCCACCACCCGGCTGGCATTGCTCACTGCGCCGTTGCGTGCACGTTTCGGAGCTATTTACCGTCTGGATTTCTACGACCAGGCAGCCATGGAAGCCATTGTGCGCCGGGCAGCAGGCGTTTTAGGCGTCCAGGCGGATGCTGGGGGTGTGATCGAGATTGCCCATCGCGGGCGCGGGACACCTCGGGTAGCACTACGCTTACTGCGCAGGGTGCGTGACTATGCGGATGTGCGCGGTGATGGGATCATCAACCAGCAAATTGCCCGCCAGGCCTTGGATTTGCTCGAAGTCGATCCTCTGGGTCTGGATGATCTCGACCGGCGCGTGCTAAAAACCATTATTGAAAAATACTCTGGCGGCCCAGTGGGATTAAATACCATCGGCGCTTCGATTAGCGAAGAGCCGGACACCATCATGGATGTGGTTGAGCCATACCTGTTACAGCTAGGTTTTCTTGAGCGCACACCACAGGGGCGCACCGCCACGCGCAGCGCCTACGAACACTTACATATTCCTTATCCCAAGGACGACCAGGTGCGTTTGTTCTGAGAATATGGAGAACATCGCCCGTTACCTGATCATCACTGGCTTGATCCTGGTCGGCCTGGGTGGGTTGGTTTTTCTCCTGGCTCGCAGCGGATTGCCCATAGGACGTCTTCCTGGTGATATTCGTATCCAGACGAGTAATGTAACCTGTGTCTTCCCCATCGTCACAGGGCTATTATTATCCATCGTGCTGACAATCCTGTTAAATATTATCATTCGTTTGATAAACCGGTAACAGCTTCATACTCACCCACTTCGAGCTGATGAAAACAACCGATTTTGATTATTACCTACCCCCTGAATCCATCGCGCAGACGCCTATCGAGCCACGCGATGCCTCACGCTTGCTGGTGCTGGACCGCTTCAACGGGACAATACAACACCAGCGTTTTACACAGATCGGCGAGCATCTTCAGCGTGGGGATGTATTGGTCTTAAACCAAACCCGCGTTATTTCAGCACGGCTGGCAGTGCATAAAATACCCACCGGGGGCAAAGGCGAATTATTACTGCTAAAACAACGCGACCACCAGACCTGGGAAGCCCTGGTGGGTGGAAAGGGATTTATAACGGGACGATTGATCCAGGTTGAGAATGGACCACAAGCGACGATTACTGCCAATTTAGGCGGTTCCCAGCGCTTAGTCACCTTTCACAGGCCGATCGATGAATTGTTACCAGTGATCGGACAGGTGCCCCTGCCTCCTTATATTCATACCCCACTCAGCAATCCAGAGCGCTATCAAACTGTTTACGCCACTGATCGTGGCACAGCGGCCGCGCCTACTGCCGGACTGCATTTCACACCTGACTTGATTGAGGAATTGGGCGCAGCAGGTATCCAGTTTGCTAAAGTGACCCTGCATGTTGGTTTGGATACCTTTGCTCCTGTGACTGAGGAGGATCCCGCAGACCACGCAATTCATAGTGAATGGTGCCATCTCAGCCAGGATGCAGCGATTAAAATCAATCAGGCCAGGCGATCGGGAAAACGCGTTATTGCAGTTGGAACAACCGCAGTTAGAACGATCGAGTCGGCTGCTCAAACAGCGGGGCCGGGCGAAGACATCCCAGAGTATCTCGGTCCTACCAATTTATTTATATTGCCAGGCTACACGTTTCGTGCTGTCGACGCGATGATAACCAACTTTCATCTTCCCCGCTCCACTTTGATCATGCTGGTTTCAGCTTTCGCCGGGCGCAAGCATATCCTAAACGCCTACCAAACCGCGATCCAAGACGGTTATCGCTTCTATTCATTTGGCGACGCCATGTTTATTCATTGACCGTCAAATAGTCTGGCTATCCCCCTATCAAGCCTATCCAACTTTAATACGCATCGTGGCTAGCCGACATCAACCCGATTGCGTCCCCCATTCTTGGCCAGGTAGAGGGCATGATCGGCGCGCACTAATAAAGCATCCAGATTGGGCATTTCGGGCATAATTTTTGCGACACCAACACTGATGGTCGCCAGGACGATTTCATCTCCAACGATGAAGGGGGCTTCTTCCATCTTCTTACGCAGGCGTTCAGCGACATTTACGGCTGAGAAGATATCCAGCTCAGGCAACAAAATCCCAAACTCGTCGCCCCCGTATCTACCGACAATATCCACCTTGCGCACATTGTTATGGATGCGAGCAGAAATTTGCTGTAAGACTTGATCACCCACAGCGTGACCAAAATTATCATTAATCAGCTTGAAATGATCAACATCCACCATCATCGCCACCAAAGGACGCACAAAACGGTGGCTACGCTCAATCTCATGCTCGCCTATCTCAAAAAAGCCGCGCCGATTATATAATTCGGTCAGGGGGTCGGTGATCGCCTGGCGCTGCACTTCAGTGTGTAATTGGGCATTACGAATCGCAGCGGTCACCGTAGCGGCAAAACTGGCGATCAAGTCCAGATCCGCCTGATTAAAGGCTTTCTCCAGAGGCGATTCCAATGATAGCGCACCTAAGACTTCATCGCCCAAAATAAGCGGTGCAACCAAAGCCGAGCGAATTATTTCTGCATCTTCAACCGCTTCCAAATGGCCAGTTTCGCTAAAAGAGCCAATGTTTTGAATCAGGAGGGGGCGGCGTTCACGGACGGAAGTAGCGATATAGCTGACACCATCTTTTAAGTTTAATTTTTTAATACGAGGATCGTTTTCTTTGTAACCAAGCGCTGCTCGCATCTCAAGCTGGCCTGTATCGCGTGCAATTAAGTGTAAGGCGCCTTTCTGTCCAGAAGGAATTGCATCAAATGCAGCATCCAAAATTTGGCTGATGAGTGATTCGAGATCCAGATTTGTGAGTAAAGCCATCGTTGCTGTATAGATAGCATTGATCTGGCGCGTGTACTGCAAACTGGCAATCCTGGCCAGGGTATTGCTGGACAGAATGTGCCCACTGGCTTGGAACCCGGTCAGATGATCGCTTTCAAAAACACCTTTTACATTCCACCAATGCAGCGTGGGTTGACCCGTGGAGCTCTCGGCGCTATATTCCAAATCAAACGAAGCCTTAGCAGGGATAAGACCACGCATTGTCTGCCAAACCTGATCCTGCTCAGTTTTAGGGAGCAAACTTACAAACGTTTGGTGGGATAGTTCATCGGGAGAAATTTGGTAATATCGTAGAAAAGCTGGATTGGCGTAGGTCAGGTAGCCATCACAGTTAAATCGGCAAACCAAGTCCGACTGTTCGTCAACAATCGCCCGGTAGAATGCCTCATTTTCCAGTAAATCCTGATAATTTTTCTCAAACGAGCGCAGCATCCCTTTACTCGGTTCTGGCATCATATCAGTATTCACCCCATCTCTGGCTCTCATCCAGCAAAAATCACCATTTCTCTACGGACCAGCGCCATCGGAACGCGGATGACACCCATCGTCGGTTGAGCAGGTTGGCTGATATCGATATCATATAATGTGGCAAAAGTTTCTTTGCTCACGTCTAAGAAGCGTTGCAGATCGGTTTGTGTAGAAATCCGAATACGCCCATTAAATCGAAATTGCCCAACCATAGCCGTCACAGGCTCCATTTTTCGATTGGGTTCATGTTCGTCATAATCCAGCGGATCGTGGTCTGGCGGCATCATGTGGAAGCCATTGATTTGAGAAGTAGGTACATGGATCTGATGGAAATATTGGGGGCGGGCGGGAGAACTACCACCCAGTGTCATAACCTGAGCGTCACGGAGACAAACGTATTGAGGCGCCATCTGGGTGCGCAGCCATGTACTGACACGAATCGCCTTTTTCGTGATTACATCTCCCCAAACAATATAATTCTGTAAATATGCCATGGCACGGGTGATTTTTTCATCCATACCGACAGATTCACTAGCTGGTGGATGCGCTTCAGTCAAAATATCTGCTCCTGCTTGGCTTCACACGCTGGTTACTGTCAATGTTTAATATTGGCTTATTTTATCGCAACTTGTCTAGATTTAATCCAAATTCATCAAAAAGGTTTTTTTATCCGCTGAACACAATTTCTTGATTTCATTTGCCGTATCGGTAGAGCTTGTGTATGGGAAGGAAATTGAGCTATGAGGCAGGCATCCAAGATGAAGAAGGTCGTTTATAATCCATAATTGCACAGTTAAACAGAACGGAGTGGTCTATGCGAGCAGTAGATATCATCATTAAGAAACGTGATCGGGGCAGCCTGAGCCGCGCCGAAATTGACTTCTTCATCAATGGGTATGCCTCCGGTGATATCCCTGACTACCAGGCTTCAGCGTTGGCTATGGCTATTCTGCTGAACGGCATGACCGACCAGGAGACCACCGATTTGACATTGGCTATGGCAGCTTCGGGGGAAACCTTGGATTTATCCGGTGTAGTCCCAATTGCTGTCGATAAGCACTCTACGGGCGGTGTGGGGGATAAGACGACCCTGGTCATAGGCCCGATGGTAGCTGCCTGCGGTTTACCGGTCGGTAAGATGTCCGGACGGGGACTGGGCTTTAGCGGTGGCACCCTCGACAAGATGGAATCAATACCTGGATATCGGACCGACCTGACAACAGATGAATTCCTTCAGCAGCTCAAAGCTATCGGTATTGTGCTCACCGGACAAAGCGCCGACCTGGCTCCAGCCGATGGCAAATTATATGCGCTGCGTGATGTCACCGGGACTGTCCAATCGATACCCCTGATTGCATCTTCGGTGATGAGCAAAAAAATTGCTTCCGGTGCACAGGCGATTGTGCTGGATGTAAAGGTTGGCTTGGGCGCTTTCATGACGGAACTCGAACAAGCGCAAAAATTAGCGCGTTTAATGGTGACGATCGCCCATCTAGCCCAACGTAAGGCAGTCGCGATCATCTCAGATATGAACCAACCCCTGGGTTGTGCCGTTGGAAACGCTCTGGAGCTCAAAGAAGCGATCAATACATTAAAGGGCAATGGCCCCGAGGATTTCTGGCACCACTGCCTGGAAATTTCCGCACATCTCTTAGTGATCGGCTCCAAGGCTAAAGATCTCGCCAGTGCGCGTGTATTGGCTCAAGAAAGTATCCAATCAGGTCGTGCCTGGGAACATTTTCGTCTCCTGGTCCAGGCTCAGGGCGGTGATGTCAGTTATCTCGATGAACCGGATCGCCTACCGCAAGCCAGCCTGATTGAAACTGTCAATTCGCCCCAGGCAGGCTTCCTGAGCCAGATCCATGCGAGACTTATAGGAGAAGCAGCGGTTCTACTGGGTGCAGGGCGTGCCCGTAAAGGGGATGCAATCGATTACGCAGTTGGTATTGAAGTGCTGCATAAAGTAGGCGATTATGTAGATCGAGGCATGCCGTTGTTCAAAATCCATGCCAATCAAAAAGAGGCCGGGCAGGCTGGCCGCGAAATGGCGCTCCAGGCGCATGCCTGGAGTAAAGCGCCTGTCAAATCCCTGCCATTATTTTATGATCTAATTCAGGTTTGAAATCATCTATTGAGAATATTTAATCACCAGCAATCTTAATCGCAGCTAGTAATTTCTCAGGCGCATGGCGGTATGCGTCCATAGCGATGGACCGGTTCGTCAAGCCTTCCAGGATCTCGGTGAGGCGGCGGTTGACCAGAGCATCGTAGCCATGCGCCTCCCCGTGCAGAACGACTGCGCCATTTAAAAAGCGCACTTCGCTGAAACCCCGCCCCTGGTGTAGATCAATATGAAATGAAGGCATTTTGCCTCCCCGCCCGCCGCCAATCACCCGCCGCATTAACGGACCTAATAGTGAAGCTGGCAGCCAATCGATCCCCCACACCAGGATCTGCAAAGGTGTCCCAGGGAGATTGACAGGCTGCAAACCCAGTTGGCGCATTACATGCAGAGCTTCCTTGATTTGTTGTATCTCCAGACGTACCAGGCCTGGGTGGGCATAGATTTGTGCGGGGGTCATATCCAATATGGCAGAAGTGGCATTGGCCAGCAAGTTGGTCAGCATTTTAGACCACTTCATACCCGCGCCATTCGCATACGAGCGCGCACTCAAGCCAGCTTCGTTCAGAGCACTAACCAGATGATCGGAAATTGGAAAGCCAGCAGTTACCCCTACCCCACGCAAGCGTTCCAGAACGATTTCACCGACTCCCAGGCGACCTATCGCACTGGTCACCGTTCCAGGGATGACACGCGCCACGCCAATTACCTGACCTACTTGTGATTCGTTATCAACTCCATTTTGCAGGCAGAGCAAAGGGGGGAGAACTTCACGATATGGAGCCAGGGATTGGGCAAATTCTGCTGTGTCGTAAGCCTTAACCGCTACCAAACCAGCATCAAACCTGATCTCATCTCCCGACAGTAATTCATCGAGTGATTGGATGATATGCGGTCGATCGACGGAGAATTGACGATCACCCAACGTGAGATGCAGACCATTCAGGCGGAGCTGATCCGCCAGCATGGGTCGTTCCAGGAAAACAACCTGATGGCCTGCCAGGGTCAGGCTACCACCGATGTACGTACCGATCGCGCCCGCTCCGAAACACAAAATCCGCAGCGGTTGCGAGGTGGGTGTTATCGAGACTTGCCCGGATTTATGCTCAGCCATCTCAGATTCAGCGCCCCCAATCCCGAGCACCATTTAAAAATTCACTGCCGCTGAGTGCTTTTTTCCCGGCAGGCTGCAAGACATCCAGGACCAGCAGGCCTTCTGCTGTCGAAAGTGCAGGTAGATTATCTACACGCAATTTAGTTCCGGGCTCCCAGGATGTTTCCGCCTCGCTCATCTGATTCGGAAGGGTATGGGCGCGCAAGATTTTAATCAGCTGTCCCTTCCATTCCATGTAGGCGCCCGGCCAGGGATTAAACGCCCGCACTTGCCGCTCCAGCGTTTGCGCAGACCTGAGGAAATCCAGAGAACCGTCCTCTTTCTTGAGCATCGGGGCATAGGTGGCTAATTGATCATCCTGCTCCTGGATATGGATACGTCCTGACAGATATTCTGGCAAGCTCTCCAGCAGCAAATCTGCGCCTAACTCAGCCAGTCGCGCGCTCAAACTCAAACTGGTATCCTGTGGGTGAATTTCGATCGCCTGCTGACTGAGAATGCCTCCCGTATCGATCCCGGCATCCATCCGCATAATTGTCACCCCGGTTTGTTTGTCCCCATGCAATATAGCAGCCTGAATGGGGGCTGCGCCACGCCAGCGTGGCAATAACGAAGCGTGTACATTCACACATCCAAAGGCAGGCAAATCCAAGACCTGGGGTTTCAGGATCTGTCCAAAGGCAGCCACGATGATCACATCCGGCTGCCAGGCAACCAATTGGGCAAACGCATCAGGTTGGCTTAAGCGGCGCGGTTGTATGACCGGAAGCTGATAACGTTCAGCCAGGGATTTTACAGGCGGTGGCGTGAGCACTTTCCCCCTCCCAGCCGGACGATCTGGTTGGGTGACGACACCAACCACTTCATAGCGCTCCACTAAAGCCTGCAGGACTGGTATAGCAAAATCAGGAGAACCCATAAAAACTAGCTTTGGATGCATGGCGCACATTCTATCATAACCTCCAAGATGGGCTCAGCGTACCCGCGTCGCCGGATCCCCGAACAACAAGAAGGTGAGCAACACATCGCGCGTACCCGGCGAGTCGAGTGGAATCGAGCGGCGAGCAGTCAGGAGAACATCGCCAATGACGACCTCATCTGAATTAATAAGCGCCGCAGACAGTGCACGGCTTAGGAAGCCCTGGTCGCCAGGCAGGGTCAGGCTGGAGGGTGCAAGTACGAGCACAGCCCCACCTGGCTCTTGAAAAAGCATGGCTTCCGCTAACGAAACAGTCTGCGGGTGAACAAAAAACCCAGTTAAACAGGTCATATTGAGGAAGATCGTAGTGGCGGTTGGATCGTCCAATTGAGCTACATCTGCGGTGGTCAGCAGGCGATCTCGCCCCCACATATCAATACTGCCGTGTCCGAAGTAGGAAACCAGCCAGTGACCTCCCTGGATGGCCTGGAGCACCTCTTCAGCAGCGTTGTTAGAGCCAGCCTGAGGTTGAACTAGCTGTGTGGCAGCAGGGGCTGGAAATTGTTCCAAAAAGCGATTGGCGTCAGCCGCAAAATTTGGATCCTGCCCGTCGGCAATTGCCAGAATGGAGCTGGTTTTCTGATTAGCCAATCCTGCTTCGTAGGCCAGAATCTTGTTTACCACCTTACGCACTTGTTGCGGCGTCTGGGCAGGGATGCGCCCTACAGCGAGATCGGGAAGCTCATCTTCATCCAACAGCGAAAAGGGGATATCGCTGGCTGTCTGCCCGCCAAATATCGTGTCGACCAGAAATACTGGTAGGCGGTTTACATCAGGAGCAGATAGATAACCACGCATGTCATAGGTGCTATCGCCGACCAGAAGCACGTAACGAGGCGCAGAAGGCCAGTGTTGGGCCGTATATTGTATATAATGCTGAATCGCTTCTGGTTCGGGGAAGCCTCCATTGAATTGGTTATAGATGGCTTCTACATTGATGGCGCGTGTGGTCAGCCCTTGTGAACTGCGTAATTCAAAGAGTTCAGAAAGCGGAGCTAATAGATCTGCAGGACCTATCGCCAGATAATGAGCTGCCTGGCTGGCGGATAATAACTCGGAGTCAATCCAGCCTGGTCGAATTTCTGCGGGAGTGAGATAGCCCTTAGGACCGGACAGCCAATAACGTTGACCGGGGATGACTGACAGGTTGTCTGCCTGTGTGAATATCCCCACGGGAATTGCATCTTGAGGCAGGACACCGAGCATAAAACCAGCAATCGGTCCTGTAAACCCATCTACTTTGAGCGTATCTCCTGCAGCTTGAAATACCAGTGTGTCTACATCTGGCTCAGGGCGCGCTACATATTCGAGTTCGATACGATCGATGTAAACAATATCCGCTTTCAACCCTAAATCATCCAGTGCCTGCAATTCAAGGCGATTTTTTCCGGATTTCAGTACGCCTGCTGGGATGGATAACTCAAAGATATGCACTCCTCGACCATCCCATTGTTCATCTCCCACAAACTGATCATTTATTACGAACTCCCAGTGGTGATCAATTGGTCCAGGCGCCTCCGTACGCGCCCAGGCGCGCACCTGCAACCGCCCTGGGCCGCCATCGGACGTGGGCATGTCAAACTCAAGCGACCAGCTATAGGGAGCAGAGAAGGATTTCCACAGCCAGCGATCACCTTGCTCAACTTGCGGGGTATAAAGACTGTTTTCTTCTAACAGAATTATTTTTACGACACGATCAGCAGCGCCTGTTGGCCAATCTACTTCTGGCGGTTTAGTGACGGCCTCAACGTGTGCCCCGGATTGGTCTAATTGGAGATATGGGATGATCCTATCCCGGTCCTGCGTGCGCATCAGCCAATAGGTATCATAAGCTGAATACGGGCTGGCAGGCGACGTGGCATAAAACAAAACGGCTGCACCTTGATCAGCCACCAGGAACGGGATCGCGTGCCCCCTTTGCCAGATGACTAGGGAATCCGCCTCGAAACTTTCAAGCCCTAAACCAGCATCGCGCATCTCGGATGCTGAAATCCGATAAACTCCCTCCTGGGAGACATGCAACGCGATCCAATCCGGGTTGATCTTTGAAGATGTCTGAGGTGCCTCAGATGATGGGACGTTGCAGGCGCTCACCAGGTTGCTTGCCAGGAGCACTCCACACAACCAACTAATCCAACGCAAATGAGATGACATACCAGCAAGACCTGGAGGAGATTATTCTAACTGCCGGACAGACACATAAAACCAGCCCGCCAAAATTGCCCAGATCAATAGAATGACCAGTAATGCTGTGAATGGCGGCATCTGCAGCCCGTCCGTATCTTCAACAGATGGGGCTGCGCCGCCAATAGCACTCGCCTGATCCGTTACTTCAACCATAAGCGTTGCTTGCTGCGTTGGCTCAGTGGCAGAGGTTGGAGACACTGTAACCTGCAATCCAGGGTACTGGGTGGGTAAGGTCGGAGTGAACGCCTGATCAGGGTAAGGAGTAGGGGGTAAGGGCGTGGGGATGTCAGGGTAGGCAGTGCCCTGGCTGTTCAGGCCGGCTGCCGGATTTACCGTGGCTGTTGGCTGCTGAGGATACGTTTCATTATCTACTGAGGTTGGGATAAGGGTCTTGGTGGCGGTCTGGGCCGATAAGACCTGGGTTGCGGTGGGCGTCGAGGTTGAGACCAGCCCACCATTCGCTTGGGTGACAGTTGATGTCGCCGTTGCTGTAGAAGTTAGGGTAGGCGTCAGCAAGACTGGAGCAGCAGATTCTGGCCCAAAAAATTCGCTGGTCTGGTCCAGAGCGACAGCTTCTAATTTATAGTATTTGGTAACCCCTAATTCCACGTCGGCATCCACAAAACCATATACAGCGCCGGTAACCCCATCCCCTTGAGCTTCGATGAAATCACTGATAGGATTATAGGTGCCATTCTCCGAATCGCTTGTCCAGACGAAAAACCCGGCATTGTCAAATTCGGTAGCGGTCTCCCACTCAACCAAAATATTATTCACGCGGCCTGTGGCGGTAAAACGTAAAAGGGTGACTGCCGACTGACCTGCAACTACCTGCGGCGAGAAAAAACCGGCGAGTGCGAGAAGGCAGCCCAGCAGAATCAGGATGGCTGACCGCCATCCTGGGAGAGAAAGCTTACCGGCAGGGACATGCAATCGATTCAAGAACCTATCACCTGAATAATCTCTTTCTTCTCCAGATCTGCCAGGAACTCAAGTGTATCAACTTCCACCTGAGCTAGTTCTACATAATATTCCAGGCAGATGCGGCCTGCAATCTCACCGATTGTCAAACTCCCGTTCAGCAGCGACCAAATGCGCGTACCCACTTCATTTAAGACTTTGATCTGGCCAACTTGAGGCAGCACCACAACTGCTTCGCCATCTACTATTTGATATACCACACCCGGATGCGGCCTGCACACCGTCTCTAAAGTTAACATATTTGTACCTCAGGATGATTTTACTCGACCCCGCAGCCTGCGCAAGTGATAAAAAACGATACCTAACCAATAATGGTGCAAACCCAAATAGCGATTTACCCACGGCCATGGGAATTGCTGTAAATGGATGGTTCGAGCCTGGCGGTTGATCTGGATTACCCGCCCGATTAGAGCAATCTTCTTAGCCGGCCTGTCAAAAGTACCCAAATGATCTCCTTTAGTCAACCAGCCCTGTTTTGAATTTCCCACCAGGCGATGGACGACCCAGTCGCCAGAGGGAGCGCCTGGTGGTGTTTCTTCCAAACGCACAACGATATCTCCCCGCCGGAATGGCTTTTCCTGATGCGTCTCGACCAGGATTGTATCCCCAGAGCGAATCATGGGCATCATACTCGTGCTGGTTACGCGCAATTGAATTCCCGTACCCTCTGATTGAGCGATCAATCCAGTTGCTATCTGCCGAAAGCGTTTCCGGTCATCTATAAGTGGTTGAGGGGTGGTTGGTGGACGGTTCATATAAAAATTTAGGGGATGAACCGGTTGGGTAATACCGGGATATAGACCCGGCTGCCGGTTAATGTACTTACCAGGGTGGCTGAAGCAACTACACGTCCATTGAACTGAGAAAAGACCTGAACTTCCTCGCGCAGCCGGGTTACTGTCCCTGAGTCGAGTGGTAAAAGCACATCAATCAGAATATTTGCAGCTTCTCCTGGCTGGAGAAGGAACTGCGTTTGAGGAATGATCACGGCGCTGTCATGATTGGCGAGAGTCACAGTAAAGGTATCTACGACTTCGCTGACGTTGCTGAGCTGCAAAGTATATTCGAGCGTCTCACCTACCTGCCCGCTCTGCTCTGCCCGCACGGGCGCCAGGGTTGTCAGCAGGCGCATGGCAGGATCACCAAAAATGGTGTAGGTGTGCACCAGGTCCAGGTTTTGCCAGGTTGCGTACAGCGCCACTTTACTGGATGCAACTGCGCTGCCCAGCTCCTGAATGCCTTGCTCATATATAGCATCGAAAAAGGCGCGGTTGAGGATATCGTGTCCCTGGGCTACGCCCAGACCGGTGGGCGAATAAGCCGCAGCCACACCCCCACCAGGCTTGCGCAGCAGGTTAACCGCCAGGCTGGGTCTCTCTAATGAGGGATAAATCCAATAGCCGTCCAGGCAGGTCATCGAAAGTAAGATCGGTGGCTGGTTCGAATTCGTCATGGACGCCAGATCATTATAGGCAAGGTCATCCATGCGATCAGGTAGGCTGGAGGTTACCAGCAACCACTCATTCGCCCAATAATTTATGGAAGCATGGCCAATATAATTCAGGAAGTGCGCACCATCAATGTTCAGTGTATCCACGATAGCCTGATTCACCTGGGGGCAAACTTTGGTATCCTCCGGCGTACAGAATTTATCATCCACCTCAGATAGATAATCATTTAAGTAAATCTTCTCGGCGTGCTGGTGGTCTGGAATGCTCGAGTTAATCACCAACTCCGACAGATCCATGAAATCGCCGGCCAAATCCGGTTGATTATCGGCAACGAAAGCCAGGCGATTTTGCCAGGCTTGGCCCGGGCTTTTCTCGTAGCTCATGATCTTATCGATCACAGCTAACAACTCATCCGGCGTATCCACCGGGATACGCCCAATCGCCAGATCGGGTAAGGTATCGGCGCCGATCACAGCCGCCAGGTCAGAGGAACTATCCACCTCGCCCTGCCAGGGATCCACCCAGACCAGATGGGGTGGCATGTAGATGGAGGCATCCGAATAATTATTGGTGGGTCCAGGGCGGCCAAAAAAATTCCAATGCCCGCTGCCGATCAGGAGCACATAAGAAGGTGCTGGCGCGACCCAGTTTGCCATGCTATAAGCCAGAAAGCTCTTGATTGCCAATGAATGGTAGATGCCATCATTGAATTCATTGATGATATCTTCCAGATCAATGACCAGGCTGCGCAAGCCCTGATCAGCACGATAGTCAGCCAGAACTTGAGCTGCCTGGATGAATTGGGCGTGCGCAATAAGCAGATAATCTGCGCCCAGAGAAGTTTGGTGCAGGTTTTTGAAAGTGTAACTCGATACCAGAGGCGTTTTCAATGCGCTGCCTGAAACCAGATAGCTGGCTTCCTGTGGGTGCTGGGCTTGAAATTTCACCTGATAAGTTCCCGCAGCCTCTACATACTCCGTCCACCCCAGGATGAAAGCTGTTTCAAGCGGATTGGATATATCCAGCACCCTGATCTGGTCCGATGTAAATCCATCGATCTCATATTGCCAGATGACGCCTGCTTCATTGAAACGAAAGAAAAGCTGGTCATTCTCAGCGTGGAAATTACGCGCATAGCTTAGCTCAAACCAGTCAATATCAAATTGAGCTGCAGTGGTATTGGAGGCAAGCGATGCAACCAATGAGAGCTGATTGCTTCCCGCATTTAAGAGTTGAGGATCTATTTCTACCTCAAATGAGTACCTGCCGCTGCCATCCCAAAGACTCTCCAGGATGGGTGTAGGATGATCATTAATAAATAGCTGGATGTGATGGTCTGGGTCAACGCTACTGTTTTCGGTGGCTGAAAACAACTCGCCAAGCAGGACTGCTGGATTGATGGAGGAGGCCAAACCTGGCAAATCCAATGTATAGGTGCTGGTGACCACTGAACTGGCAGTGCTGAGGGAAATTCTCTCCCAAAACCAGGTATCTTCATCCGAACGATGCAGTGTATACCAACGATTATCCTCTTCGAAATGTTGGGTATCCGTGAATAGCAAAGGCTGAGGTGGGTTACCGGTCGGTATCCCGCTTATTTCCCCTATTCGCAATCCAGCCGGTCCATCTACGTCCAACCAATAAACATTTTCAGCGGTATATTTCTCAAACATTTCGGCAGTCATTTGAGGCTGCCAACCAGTGGGCATTATCGGCCAATCGTCATCTTCAGACGCATACCGTTCAGCCATCCGATCGCCGCGAAAACGCTCCCCGTAAAAAACCACCCGATCCGTAAGCGCAAAGATCCCATCCCCTTCACCATCATTTCCATCAGCGTCCTGAACTTGAATGGCTACCGGCGCGCCTTGATTGGTCAGGCGAAAATCCAACGGATTGACCTGGGATAGATCCAGGCCTGCAGCACTTAGATCTGCGCCTGTCACCTGATACAACCCATCTTCGAGCACAATGATCTTATAGCGAGTTTCGTCATAATCCTCTGCGACAGCCGCACTTGCCAGGGAGAGCTCTTCAACAATACCTGAGGGCTGGCTACGCCATTGACGTGCGCTATCAGGATTGATGACCAGATTCTCTGCCAGCCAGTCCAGGGGACCTTCAGGCTCTGGCTCAGACGAGACCGACCAGGCGTTGTCTGCGGTGCGTGGCTCGAAACTGATCACAACTTCCAGTGCTGTGTGCCAGCGCAAACGACCCGATGATAACTCATACTGAAAAGGAAATAAATCGACGCGCAGCATACGTTGGCCGCGCATCCAGGCTTCTTCTCCTAACTGCACCGGTTGGACCGGGTAGAAACCTTCGAAATCAAGGAGTGAGGTTTCAAAAGCCGGTAGATCCTCCTGATAGATTCCTGGCTCCCATTCATCTTCCAGCGCTTGCGGGCCACCTGCAAGGGCCAGATTGAATTTCCCGGGTAACACCGGCGGATCAAAAGTGTGGAATGTCATCTGCACATCCACGCCAGCTGGTATCGCTACCAGGCGTGAAAGTCGAGGCAGACGGGGCTTGCCTGGGGTTACATCATTTGACATGCCTGGGACTTGCAGTGAAACTGTCTCAGGGACAGCAGCCTCAGATGTCAGGATCTCATATTCTGGCGTCTCCAGGCGAAAGCGCACCTGGTGCAGATCCGAAATTAAAAGGGTTAAACCTGCCTGGGGAGATTCAGAGGCCACACCTTGAGTCTGACGGACCGCTAAGGATGACACGAAGATGGCTAAACTAAAGATGATGCGGAATAGACGAGCAAGCATAGTCAGCTCTGATACAAGTAAATATTGTGCAATTATTGGGATGCCCTACTTTCCTATTTCCAGTAAATTTATTATAGCAGATTGCAATCCCGTGCCTGGAATATAAAAAGCCGCGCAACATACGCGCGGCCATTTTGACTTCATTGGAGTTGAACAGTTAAAAGCCTAAATCTGCTCTATTTACCCAGGCCAAGCGGGTTCAAAGGATCAAATATTTGAGCACCTGATCCTGCTCTTATCTCGAGCTCCAGCTCGTGCTTGACCGCAGGTTTTTCATAAGGTTTGCGCTCATCAGATTT
>Ga0105107_10000942_pt1 | contig 19042 bp, 12 predicted proteins | sample PPLLaktember2015_6_FD_79335 | JGI IMG/M metagenome (GOLD analysis project Ga0105107, IMG submission 79335) | Freshwater sediment microbial communities from Prairie Pothole Lake near Jamestown, North Dakota, USA - PPLs Lake P8 Core (1) Depth... | ecosystem: Environmental > Aquatic > Freshwater >... | reverse complement strand
TACATCATCCGCAAGAGCTCCGGCCACGCCATCCAGGCGCTGAAGCTGCAGCACGGCAAGGAGTTCTACGTGCCGACGATGTCGGCGCGCACCATCTGCTACAAGGGGATGCTCCTCGCCTACCAGGTCGGCGAGTACTACCTCGACCTCAAGGACGCGCGCGTCGAGTCGGCCTTGGCGCTGGTGCACCAGAGGTTCTCGACCAACACCTTCCCCTCGTGGGATCTCGCGCATCCCTTCCGCATGATCTGCCACAACGGCGAGATCAACACGCTGCGCGGCAACGTCAACTGGATCCGCGCCCGCCAGGGCGCCATCTCCTCGCCGATCCTGGGCAAGGACCTGGAGAAGATCTGGCCGCTCATCTACGACGGCCAGTCCGACTCCGCCTCGTTCGACAACGCGCTCGAGCTCCTGGTGATGGGCGGCTACTCGGTGGCCCACGCCATGATGATGATGATCCCGGAGGCATGGGAGAACCATGCGCTCATGGATCCGGCGCGGCGCGCCTTCTACGAGTATCACGCCGCGATGATGGAGCCCTGGGACGGCCCGGCCTCGATCGCCTTCACCGACGGGCGGCAGATCGGCGCCACGCTCGATCGCAACGGCCTTCGCCCTTCACGCTACATCGTCACCGCGGATGACCTGGTGATCATGGGCTCGGAGTGCGGCTGCCTGCCGGTGCCCGAGGAAAAGATCATCAAGAAGTGGCGCCTGCAGCCGGGCAAGATGTTCCTTGTCGACCTCGAGCGCGGCCGCATCGTCGACGACAAGGAGCTCAAGGACTCGCTCGCGGGCGCCAAGCCCTACGCCGAATGGATCGAGCGCATCCGCGTCAAGCTCGACGAGGTCGAGACCGAGAAGACCGCGCCGCTCAAGTCCGAGGTGCGCCTTCTCGACCGCCAGCAGGCCTTCGGCTACACGCAGGAAGACCTGAAGTTCATCATGGAGCCGATGGCGGCCGCCGGCGAGGAGCCGATCGGCTCGATGGGCAACGATTCGCCGCTCGCGGTGCTGTCGAGCAAGAACAAGACCCTCTACAACTATTTCAAGCAGCTTTTCGCGCAGGTCACCAACCCGGCCATCGACCCGATCCGCGAGGACCTGGTGATGTCGCTCGTCTCCTTCATCGGCCCGAAGCCGAACCTGCTCGGCATCGACGAGATGAACCCGCCGCTGCGGCTGGAAGTCACGCAGCCGGTGCTCGACTTCTACGAGATGGAGAAGGTGCGCCACATCGAGCGCTACACCGCCGGCAAGTTCAAGGCCTGCGAGCTCGACATCACCTACCCGGTGTCCTGGGGCAAGGAGGCGGTCGAGGCGCGCCTCGCCTCGCTTGCCGCGCAGGCCGAGGACGCGGTGCGCTCGGGCTACTCGATCATCGTCATCTCCGACCGGCTGGTCGACGCCGAGCGCGTCGCCATCCCGGCGCTGCTCGCGCTCTCGGCGATCCACCAGCACCTGGTGTACAGGGGACTGCGTACGTCCACCGGCCTCGTGGTCGAGACCGGGAGCGCTCGCGAAGTGCACCACTTCGCGCTGCTCGGCGCCTACGGCGCGGAAGCCGTCCATCCCTACCTCGCGCTCGAAACGCTCTTGCTCTCGCACGGCGGGGACCGGACCAATGCCTCCAAGGCCGTGAAGAACTACGTCAAGGCGATCGGCAAGGGGCTGAAGAAGGTGATGTCCAAGATGGGCATCTCCACCTACATGTCCTATACCGGCTCCCAGCAGTTCGAGGCGGTCGGGCTGGCGAGGTCCATCGTCGAGAAGTACTTCACCGGGACCGCCTCGAACATCGAGGGCATCGACGTGTTCGACGTCGCCGAGGAGGCGATCCGCACGCACCGCGCGGCATTCGGCGAGCGCGACCCGGTGCTCGCCACCATGCTCGAGGCGGGCGGCGAGTACGCCTGGCGCGTGCGCGGCGAGGAGCATACGTGGACGCCGGACGCGATCGCCAAGCTGCAGCATGCGTCACGCGCGAACTCGTACGAGACCTACCGGGAGTACGCGGCGCTCATCAACAACCAGTCGGAGCGCCACAAGACCTTCCGCGGGCTGTTCGAGTTCCGCTTCGACAGCAGGAAGCCGGTGCCGATCGAGGAAGTCGAGCCGGCCGCGGAGATCGTCAAGCGCTTCTCCACGGGCGCCATGTCGCTCGGCTCGATCTCGACCGAGGCGCATACCACCCTCGCGATCGCGATGAACCGCATCGGCGGCAAGTCGAACACCGGCGAAGGCGGCGAGGATCGCCGCCGCTATGCGCCCGTAAAGGCGGGAGAGTCCCTGCAAAGCAGGCTGGGAAAAGGCCGGGTCGAGGTCGACCTGCCGCTGCGCGAGGGAGACTCGCTCAAGTCGAAGATCAAGCAGGTTGCCTCCGGGCGTTTCGGCGTTACTGCGGAGTACCTGGCGAGCGCCGAGATGCTGCAGATCAAGATCGCCCAGGGCGCGAAGCCCGGCGAGGGCGGGCAGCTGCCAGGAAAGAAGGTCTCCGAGTACATCGCCGAGCTGCGCTACTCGACCCCGGGCGTGGAGCTGATCTCGCCGCCGCCGCACCACGACATCTACTCGATCGAGGACCTGGCGCAGCTCATCCACGACCTGAAGAATTCCAACCCGCAGGCGGCGATCTCGGTGAAGCTCGTCTCCGAGATCGGCGTCGGCACCATCGCCGCGGGCGTAGCGAAGGGCAAGTCCGACCACGTGACGATCGCCGGCCACGACGGCGGTACGGGTGCCTCGCCGTGGTCCTCGATCAAGCACGCCGGCACGCCGTGGGAACTCGGCCTGGCGGAAACCCAGCAAACGCTCGTCCTCAATCGCCTGAGGGGAAGGATTGCGGTCCAGGTCGACGGCCAGATGAAGACCGGCCGCGACGTGGTGATCGGCGCCATCCTCGGGGCCGACGAGTTCGGCTTCGCCACCGCGCCGCTGGTGGTCGAGGGCTGCATCATGATGCGCAAGTGCCATCTCAACACCTGCCCGGTCGGCGTGGCGACCCAGGATCCGGTGTTGCGGCGCAAGTTCGAAGGCAAGCCCGAGCACGTCGTCAACTACTTCTTCTTCGTCGCCGAGGAAGCGCGGGAGCTGATGGCCCGCCTGGGTGTTCGTACTTTGAACGAATTGATTGGCCATACGGAATTGCTCGACGTTAAGAAGGGCATCGCGCACTGGAAGGCGAAGGGCCTCAACTTCTCGCGCGTCTTCGCGATGCCGCAGATGCCCCCCGAGGTTTCTCGTTTCAACAATGAAGTGCAAAATCATGGGCTCGAAAAGGCGCTCGACAACCGCCTGATCGAGCTCGCGCGCGCGGCGCTCGAGCGGCGCGAGAAGGTGTCGATCGAGATGCCGATCCGCAACATCAACCGCACCGTCGGCACCATGCTCTCGTATGAGGTGGCGAAGCGCTACGGCCACGAGGGCCTGCCCGAGGACACCATCCGCATCCGCTTCGCCGGCTCCGCCGGGCAGAGCTTCGGCGCCTTCCTCGCGCGCGGCATCAGCCTGGAGCTGGTCGGGGACACGAACGACTACTGCGGCAAGGGGCTCTGCGGTGGGCGCATCTCGGTCCAGCCTTCGCCGAAGTTCCGCGGCGAGCCGACCGAGAACATCATCACCGGCAATGTCGTGCTCTACGGTGCGATCGACGGCGAGGCGTATTTCCGCGGCGTCGCGGGCGAGCGCTTTGCGGTGCGCAATTCCGGCGCCCGCGCCGTGGTCGAGGGCGTGGGCGACCACGGCTGCGAGTACATGACCGGCGGGCTGGTCGTCGTGCTCGGCTCGACCGGACGCAATTTCGCCGCAGGGATGTCGGGTGGCTTCGCCTACGTGCTCGACCTCGAAGGCGAGTTCGCCCGGCGCTGCAACACGGCGATGGTGGATCTCGAGCCGGTGCTGCCCGACTCCGAGGACGACGCCACGCTCAGGCGCTTGATCGAGAACCACGTTCGCTACACCGGCTCGAAGCGCGGCAAGGAGGTGCTCGAGCAGTGGACGAGCTACCGCGGGCGCTTCGTGAAGGTCTTCCCGAAGGAGTACCGGCGCGCGCTCGCCGAGCTCGCGGCAAAGACCAAGGCAGCCGCGTAGTTTGGAAAATAAGGTGGATCAATAAGTGGGCAAAATTACCGGGTTCCTCGAGTTCGAGCGGCTCGAGGAGCCGCACGAGCCGACCGAGGCGCGCAAGAAGCACTACCGCGAGTTCTACGCGCGCCTCTCCGACGAGGCGGTCGGGATCCAGGGCGCACGCTGCATGGACTGCGGCGTGCCCTTCTGCATGTCGGGCTGCCCGGTCAACAACATCATTCCCGACTGGAACGACCTCGTGTACCGCCAGGACTGGCAGCGGGCCATCGAGGTGCTGCACTCGACCAACAATTTCCCCGAGTTCACCGGCCGCATCTGCCCGGCGCCCTGCGAGGAGTCCTGCGTGCTGCGCATCAACGAAGACGCGGTCGGCATCAAGTCGATCGAGCACGCCATCGCCGACAAGGCCTGGGAGGAAGGCTGGGTGCGCCCGCAGCCGCCGGCCGTGAAGAGCGGCAGGAAAGTCGCCGTGGTCGGCTCCGGACCCGCGGGGCTCGCCTGCGCGCAGCAGCTCGCGCGCGCCGGGCACGCCGTCACCGTGCTCGAGAAATCCGACCGCATCGGCGGGCTCCTCCGCTATGGCATCCCCGACTTCAAGCTCGACAAGGGCGTCATCGACCGGCGCCTCGAGCAGATGCGCAGCGAAGGGGTGAAGTTCCGCACTTCGGTCCTCGTCGGCACGCAGCCGCCCGGCAAGGGCATCGTCAGCGATGCCCGCGAGAATATTGCTGCGGCCAAGCTGATCTCGGGGTTCGACGCCGTGGTGCTTGCCGGCGGATCGGAGCAGCCGCGCGACCTGCCGATCCCGGGGCGCAGCCTCGAAGGCGTGCATTTCGCGATGGAGTTCCTGCCCCTGCAGAACCGCCGCGTCGCCGGCGACATCGTCGCCGACGAGCTGTGGGACACGGACAAGCACGTCGTCATCATCGGCGGCGGCGACACCGGCTCCGACTGCGTCGGCACCTCCAACCGCCACGGCGCGAAGAGCGTGACGCAGTTCGAGCTGCTGCCGATGCCGCCCGACGTCGAGCGCAACCCGGTCTGGCCCTACTGGCCGACGCGGCTGCGCACCTCCTCATCGCACGAGGAAGGCGCCAACCGCGACTGGTCGGTCGCCACGAAGGAATTCATCGGCGGGTCAGGTGAAATGAGGGGCAAGCTGAAGGCGCTGAAGGGCGTGCGCCTGGAGTGGCACGACGGCAAGCCGGTGGAGGTCGCCGGCTCCGAGTTCGAGCTGCCGACCGACCTCGTGCTGCTGGCGATGGGATTCGTCTCGCCGCTGCAGTCGCTGCTCGAGGAATTCGGGCTCGAGCGCGACGCGCGCGGCAACGCCAAGGCGGCCACCGAGGGGCGCGGCGCCTATGCCACCTCGGTGCCCAAGCTCTTTGCCGCCGGCGACATGCGCCGCGGCCAGTCGCTCGTCGTCTGGGCGATCCGCGAAGGCCGCCAGTGCGCGCGCGCCGTCGACGAATTCCTGATGGGCGCCTCCGAGCTGCCGCGCTAGCCTTCGGTCAGGGCGAGCAGCGCAAAGGAGGCGAGCCAGTGCGCGCCGACGTAGTTGGCAGCCACGTGCGGCAGGGCTTCAGCCAGGTGGCGCTCGGCCGGTTCCGGGTGGTTCAAGCGGCGCAGGCACCAGGCGCGCGAGAGCGACAACCCGTCCAGATGCACCTGCTTTGCGTCGGCGCGGTCGAATCCGCGCGGCGGCTGGGCGAGCGGGCCGATGCCGGCCGGCAGGAAGCCGCTCTTCCATGGACCGAAGCGCTCGGGCGGCAAGACTTCCTGCATGAGCAGCGCTTCGATGAGCGACGGCGAGAGGAAATCGTCGAGCGACGGCTCATAGGCGAGCGGCGCCTCCCGATCCTGCAGGTACCAGGTGTGGGCAGCCCTTTCGATCGCCGCTGACAGAGCGTGATCGCCGGCGGCCCGTGCATAGTCGAGGGCGAGCACGCAGGCGAAGGCACTGTTGCCGTGGCTTCCCGCCCGCACGGGGTACGGCGCTTGAAGGTACTGGGCGAGGCGCGCGGCCAGCTCCGCGGCGAGCGGGGCGACGGCCTTCTCCCAGCGCGTGCCGGCGAGCTCGACCTGCAGCTTGAGCAGCCAGGCCCAGCCGTAAGGGCGCTCGAAAGTGCGGCCCGCGGGACTGCGAAAGTACGCGAGCTCTGCGGCAAGATGTTCCGTGCTCAGGTGCCTGTCGAGACACGCTGCAATGTCCGTGGAAGGAAAGGTCCCATGGATCCTCGCCAGCGACCAGTGCATGTGCACCGCCGAATGCCAGTCGTAGCTGCCGAAGAACGCGGGATGGACGCGGCGGTGGTCGAGCTGCTCGCCTGCCGCGGTCAGCAGGTGGTCGAGCTTGTGCGGGTAGGGCCGCGCGACGTTGGCGAGCGCGACGCGGGCGAGTCGCCCGGCGGTGTCGGCGTCGAGCCGGCTCAATCGCTGGTGGGCGCGATGCGGTACTCGAGCACCGCGCGGTTCGCGCGCAGGGCGTCGGACAGGGCGCGCGCGCTTTCGCGGCCCATGCTGCGCAACACCATGCGGTACTCGAACTGCGTTCCCTCGGCGGCGAGCCGGTAGGTGAGGTTGTACACGGAGAAGCCGTGGGCGGTGACCGCCTTCAGCAGCTCCCCCTCCGGCATCGCGGCATCGCGCGAAAAGCGCACCATGAAGTTGGCGTAGGTCTCGGTCGGCAGGCGCGCTTCGATCCAGCGGAACAGCGACAGCGTGCCGAGCGCGAGCAGCGTGCCGACCACGGCGGCGAAATAGAAGCCGACGCCGGTGAGGATGCCGATCGCCGCCGTGATCCAGATCGACGCCGCGGTGGTCAGGCCGCGCACCGTGAAGCCTTCCTTGATGATCGCCCCGGCACCGAGGAAGCCGATGCCGGTCATGATGCCCTGCGCCATGCGTGTCGGATCGATGACCACTCGCGCCGTGGTGCTGTCGGGCATCCAGTGCGTCTCGTAGACCGTCACCAGCATCAGCAGGCTGGAGGCGAGGCAGACCAGCGCGTGCGTGCGGAACCCGGCCGGCCGGCCCCGATGGCTGCGCTCCAGGCCGATCAGTCCGCCGGCGGCAAGCGCGGCCACCAGGCGGAAGAGGATCTCGAAATACTCCTGGGCCATGCCGCCGAGTCTAGGCGAAAACGATAGAATCGGCACGGATTCAAACGGATGGCGCTACAAATCGTGATTCTCGCGGCGGGCCAGGGCAAGCGCATGCGCTCGGGCCTGCCCAAGGTGCTGCACCCTCTCGCCGGCCGCCCGCTGCTCGCCCATGTGCTCGACACCGCGCGCGCGCTGAAGGCGCGGAGAATCGTGGTCGTGCACGGCCACGGCGCCGAGGCCGTGCGCGCTGCCTTTCCCGATGCCGGCATCGCATGGGCGCTGCAGCCCGAGCAGCTCGGCACCGGGCACGCGGTACAGCAGGCGATGCCGCACCTCGAGGCGGGCGGCGACGTGCTCGTTCTTTACGGCGACGTGCCGCTGGTGCGCGAGGCGACGCTGCGCCGGCTGCTCGAGGCAGCGCGCGAGGGCCTGGCCGTGCTCACCGTCGAGCTCGACGACCCGGCGGGCTACGGGCGCGTGCTGCGCGACCAGGCCGGCCGGGTGGCGCGCATCGTCGAGCACAAGGACGCCTCCCCGAGCGAGCGCGCCGTGCGCGAGGTCAACGCCGGCTTCTACGCCCTGAGCGCGCCGCGCCTCGCCGGATGGCTGAAGAGGATCACCAACCGCAACGCGCAGAAGGAGTACTACCTCACCGACATCGTGGCCCTGGCGGTCGCCGAGGACGTGCCGGTGATCGGGGTGAGGGCCGAGGATGAATGGGAAGTCGCCGGCGTCAATTCCAAGCGCGAGCTCGCCGCGCTCGAGAGGCGCTACCAGAAGCAGGCGGCCGAGCGCCTGCTCGACGAAGGCGTGACGCTCGCCGACCCGGCGCGCATCGACGTGCGCGGCGCGCTGCAATGCGGGCGCGACGTCTCGATCGACGTGAATTGCGTGTTCGAGGGCCGCGTGACGCTGGGTGACGGGGCGCGGGTGGGCGCGAACTGCGTCCTGCGCGACGTCACCGTCGGGGCCGGGACCGAGGTCTTCGCCTTCAGCCACCTCGACAGCTCCGTCATCGGCGCGCGCTGCCGCATCGGCCCGTATGCGCGCCTGCGCCCCGGCGCGGACCTCGCCGACGAGGTGCACATCGGCAATTTCGTCGAGATCAAGGCGAGCCGCCTCGGCGCCGCGTCGAAGGCGAACCACCTCGCCTATATCGGCGACGCCGAGCTGGGCGCGCGCGTCAACGTCGGCGCCGGGACCATCACCTGCAACTACGACGGCGCGGAGAAGCACCGCACCGTCATCGAGGACGACTGCTTCATCGGCTCCGACGCGACGCTGGTGGCGCCGGTGCGCATCGCCCGCGGCTCCTATATCGGCGCGGGCTCCACCATCAGCAAGGACACCCCGCCCGGGCAGCTCACCGTCGCGCGCGCGAAGCAGGTGTCGGTCCCCGGCTGGAAGCCGCCGAAGAAGAAGGGCTAGCGCCAATGTGCGGCATCGTCGGCGCGGCTGCGCGCCGTGACATCGTCCCCGTCCTCATCGAGGGGCTGCGGCGGCTCGAGTACCGCGGCTACGACTCTGCGGGCATCGCCGTGCTCGACGATGCAAAACTGAAGCGGCTGCGCGCCGCCGGGCGCGTCAGCGAGCTCGCCTCGCAGGTCGACAGCCAGGCGCTCTCCGGGATGACGGGCATCGCGCATACCCGCTGGGCGACGCACGGCGCCCCGACCGAAGCCAACGCGCATCCGCATGTCTCCGGCGGCCTGGCGGTGGTGCACAACGGCATCATCGAGAACTACGAGCAGATTCGCGCGCGCCTGAAGAAGGCCGGCTATGCGTTCGCTTCCCAGACGGACACCGAGGTCATCGCGCACCTGGTCGTCGAGCTGCGCAAGACCGCCCCGGATCTGCTCGGCGCGCTGGTCCGCGCGGCGGCGGAGCTCGAAGGCGCCTTCGCCATCGCGCTCGTCTCGGTCGACGACCCGGCGACCGTGGTCGTGGCGCGAAGAGGTCCGCCCCTGCTTCTCGGGCTCGGCAAAGGGGAGAACTTCGCCGCCTCCGACGTATCGGCCCTGGTCCAGGTCACGCGGCGGGTGGTCTACCTCGAGAACGGCGACTGCGCCGAGATCCGTCCCGACGGCGTGCGCATCGTCGACGCCGGCGGCGCGCCGGTGAAGCGCGACGCGCACCTGTCCGAGCTCGCGTCCGAGGCCGCCGAGCTCGGACCGTACCGGCACTACATGCAGAAGGAGATCCTCGAGCAGCCCGGCGCCGTGGCCAACACGCTGGAGCTGCTCGGCGGCGCCAATACCGTGGCGCCCCAGCTCTTCGGCGTCGCGGCGGCCGAGGCATTCGTGCGCACGACCTCGGTGCAGATCGTCGCTTGCGGCACGAGCTACCACGCCGGCCTCGTGGCGCGCTACTGGATCGAGGAGCTCGCCCGGGTTCCGTGCAACGTCGAGATCGCGAGCGAGTACCGCTACCGGATCACGGTCCCCGACAGCAGCGGACTGCTGGTCACCATCTCGCAATCGGGGGAGACCGCGGACACCATCGCCGCCTTGCAGCACGCCCAGTCGCTCGGCTATCGCAACGCGCTCGCCATCTGCAACAGCCCGGAAAGCTCGCTGGTGCGCGCATCCAACCTGCGCTTCATGACGCGGGCCGGACCCGAGATCGGTGTCGCATCGACGAAAGCCTTCACGACGCAGCTCGCAGCGCTCTTCCTGCTCGCCCTCGCCCTTGCCAAGGCACGCGGCCGGCTGGAGCCGGAGCGCGAGCGCTCGCTGCTCGCCAGCGCGCGCCACCTTCCCGCCGCGCTCGCGGCGATCGTCGCCATCGAGCCCCGGATCGAGCCCTGGGGAAGGCGCTTTGCAGCCCACCAGCACGCGCTCTTTCTCGGCCGCGGCATCCACTACCCCATCGCGATGGAGGGTGCGCTCAAGCTGAAGGAGATTTCCTACATCCATGCCGAGGCCTACGCTGCCGGCGAGCTGAAGCACGGCCCGCTCGCCCTTGTCGACCGCGACATGCCGGTGGTGGCGGTGGCGCCCTCCGACGCGCTGCTCGAGAAGCTGAAGTCGAACCTGCAGGAGGTGCGGGCGCGGGGCGGGGAACTCTACGTCTTTGCCGACCAGCAGACCCGCATGGAGGAGAGCGAAGCGGTGCACGTCATACGCCTGACCGACCACGCCGGGCTCCTATCGCCGATCCTGCACGTGGTGCCGCTGCAGATGCTCGCCTACCATGCGGCGCTCGCGCGCGGCACGGACGTCGACAAGCCGAGGAATCTGGCCAAGTCGGTCACAGTAGAATAATCTTCAGGACGTGTAATTGGCGTTTTCGAATCCTAAAGGAGGGGAACCAATGAAGATCAGAGCATCCATGGCGGCGCTCGCCGTGGCGGCGGCTTTTTCGCCCGCCGCGCACGCGCAGACCGAGATCCAGTGGTGGCATTCGATGCAAGGCGCGCTGGGCGAAAGGGTCAACGACTTCGCCAACAAGTTCAATGCCAGCCAGAAGGATTACAAGGTCGTGGCCGTGTACAAAGGCCAATACCCGGTTTCCATGACGGCAGCGATTGCCGCGTTCCGCGCTGGCAATGCGCCGCACATCCTCCAGGTCTTCGAAGTGGGAACCGCCACAATGATGGCTGCCAAGGGGGCGATCGTTCCGGTGGCAACGGTGATGAAGAACGCCAAGGAGCCCTTCGATCCGAAGGCGTACCTGCCGACCGTCGCAGGCTACTACACGGATCTGAAGGGAAATATGCTGTCGTTTCCCTTCAATAGCTCGACTGCGCTTTTCTACATCAACAAGGATGCGTTCAAGAAAGCCGGTCTCGAGCCCAAGGCGCCCAAGACTTGGAAAGAGCTGCGGGTGACCGCGGAAAAGCTGAAGGCGGCAGGGCAGGAGTGCGTTTACACCACTGCCTGGCCCTCCTGGGTTCACGTGGAGAACTTCAGCGCCTGGCACAACGTGCCGATCGGCACCAAGCAGAACGGCATGGGCGGCTTCGACACCAAGTTCACGGTGAACTCGCCGCTGCACGTGCGCCATATCGCAATGCTGGGCGACATGGCGAAGAAAGGTCTATTTACGTACGCCGGGAGGACGAACCAAGGCGATGCGAAGTTTTCGAGCGGCGAGTGCGCCATGTTCACCGGCAGCGCCAGCGCGCAGGCGGGCATCAAGAAAGCCGGCAAGGTCGACTGGTCGGCGCATTTCCTTCCGTATCACGACGACGTGAAGGGCGCGCCGCAAAATTCCATCATCGGCGGGGCCTCGCTATGGGTCATGGGCGGCAAGAAGCCGCAGGAGTACAAGGGCGTGGCCAAGTTCCTGGCCTTCCTGTCGCGGCCCGAAGTTCAAATGGAATGGCACACCGGCACAGGCTATGTGCCGATCACCATGGCCGCCTACGAGCTGACCCGCAAATCGGGCTACTACGACAAGGAGCCTGGTGCCGAGACTACGATCAAGCAATTGACCAACAAGGCGCCGACCGCGAACTCCAAGGGCCTGCGCTTCGGCAATTTCGTCCAGGGGCGCGAGGTGATCGAGGAGGAGATGGAGGCAGTATTCGCCGGCAAGAAGGACGCCAAGACCGCGATGAACGACGCGGTCCGGCGCGGCGACCAGATCCTGCGCAAGTTCGAGGCGGCCAACAAGCGGTAAGCAGATAGCAAGCTGCGCCGGGCGGAAATGGAAAAGCGCGTCGTCTTCCGCTCGGCGTGGTTGCCTTACGCGCTGCTCGCGCCGCAAATCGCGGTGACGCTGGTTTTTTTCTTCTGGCCGGCGGCGCAGGCGGCCTGGTTTTCGCTCCAGTTGCAGGACCCCTTCGGCCTGCACACGGAATTCGTCGGCCTGCAGAACTTCAAGGAGCTGTTCGCCGACTCCAACTATCTCGCCTCGTTTCGCACGACCGCGGTGTTCAGCTCTTTGGTCGCGTTCTCGGGCATCGCGATCTCCCTGCTCTTCGCCACCATGGCCGACCGTGTCCTGCGCGGTGCGCTCGCCTACAAGACGCTGCTGATTTGGCCGTACGCCGTCGCGCCTGCGATTGCCGGCGTGCTGTGGGCTTTCCTTTTTGCGCCCTCGATCGGGATCATCAGCTATGTACTCAAGCGAGGCGGCATCGATTGGAACTGGGTCATCGACGGCGATCAGGCAATGCTGCTGGTGGTGATCGCGTCCGTCTGGAAGCAGATCTCGTACAACTTCCTCTTTTTCCTCGCGGGCCTGCAGTCGATCCCGCGCCCGCTGATCGAGGCGGCGGCGATCGATGGGGCGGGACCCATGCGCCGTTTCTGGACGGTTGTCTTCCCGCTGCTCTCGCCGACGACCTTCTTCCTGCTCGTGGTGAATATTGTCTATGCATTCTTCGACACGTTCGGCGTGATCGACGCAACCACCCAAGGCGGCCCGGCCCAGGATACGCAGATCCTCGTCTACAAGGTGTACTACGACGGCGTCAAGGCAGCCGATCTCGGGGGGTCGTCGGCGCAGTCGGTCATCCTGATGTTCATCGTCATCGTGCTCACCGCGGTGCAGTTTCGATTCGTCGAGAGAAGGGTCCAGTACTCGTGATCGAGAATCGGCCCGGGCTTACGGTGCTCTCGCACGCGGTGCTGATGCTCGGCGTGCTGGCGGTAGGATTTCCGCTCTACGTGACGTTCGTCGCCTCCACGCTCAGGGTGGAGGAGATCATGTCGGTCCCGATGCCACTTTTGCCCGGCGATCAATTCGTCCAGAACTATACCCAGGTGCTAGCCGCGGGGTCGACGACGGGGTCCACTGCCGCCGCCTCGCGGATGCTGTTCAACAGCCTTGTGATGGCGCTCGCGATATCGCTGGGCAAGATAACCATCTCGATCATCGCCTCGTTCGCGATCGTCTATTTCCGCTTTCCGCTGCGCAACTTCTTCTTCTGGATGATCTTCATCACGCTGATGTTGCCGGTCGAGGTGCGCATCATTCCGACCTATAAGGTCGTTGCCGATCTGGGCATGCTCAACTCCTATGTCGGCCTTACGCTGCCGCTGATCGCCTCGGCGACGGCGACGTTCCTGTTCCGGCAGTTCTTCCTTACCGTTCCGGAGGAATTGGCCGAGGCTGCTCGCATCGATGGCGCCGGGCCTCTGCGCTTCTTCCGCGACGTGCTGCTGCCGCTTTCCAGAACCAGCATCGCGGCGCTGTTCGTCATCCAGTTCATCTACGGCTGGAACCAGTACCTCTGGCCGCTGCTGATCACCAGCGAGGAGAGCATGTATACGGTAGTGATCGGCATCAACCGCATGATCGTCGGCGGCGATGCGGCGAACGAGTGGCATCTCATCATGGCCACAGCCATGCTGGCGCTCTTGCCACCTGCGCTGGTCGTCGTGTTGATGCAGAAATGGTTCGTCAAGGGCCTGGTGGAGACGGAAAAATAATGGCTGAGCTGTCCTTCCGCGACGTGCGCAAGAACTACGGGGAGCTCGAGGTGATCCACGGCGTGAGCATGGACGTCACCGACGGCGAGTTCGTGGTGATCGTCGGCCCCTCGGGCTGCGGCAAGTCGACGCTGCTGCGCATGGTGGCGGGCCTCGAGCCGATCACTTCCGGGGAAATCGTCATCGGCGGTCGGGTGGTGAACCAGCTCGAGCCCAAGGACCGGGACATCGCCATGGTGTTCCAGAACTACGCCCTGTACCCGCACATGAGCGTCTACGACAACATGTCCTACGGCCTGCGCATCAAGGGGTTCAGCAAGGCCGAGATCGACAAGCGGGTGCAGAGGGCGGCGGAAATCCTTGAACTGAAAGGCTTCCTGGAGAGAAAGCCGCGCCAGCTCTCCGGCGGCCAGCGCCAGCGGGTGGCCATGGGCCGCGCCATCGTGCGCGAGCCGGCGGTGTTCCTCTTCGACGAGCCGCTCTCCAACCTCGACGCGAAGCTCCGGGTGCAGATGCGCGCCGAGCTGCAGGCGCTGCACCGCCGGCTGGGAACTACCAGCCTTTTCGTGACTCACGATCAGGTGGAGGCGATGACGCTCGCGCACCGCATGATCGTGATGAACGCCGGCCGGGCCGAGCAGATCGGCGCGCCGCTGGAGGTGTATGCCAAGCCGGCCACGGTGTTCGTCGCCGGCTTCATCGGCTCGCCGCCGATGAACCTGATCCCGCAGAAGCGCAACGGCCGCGATGTCCTCTTCGGCATCCGTCCCGAGCACCTCGAGCCCTGCGCCGAGTCCGACGCCATGCTGGTGGTGGACGTCGACCTGATCGAGCCGCTGGGCTCCGATACCCTCGTCTACGGGCACGTCGGCGACAAAGCGCGCATCGCCGCGCGCCTGCACTCGTCCGTCGACGCGCGCGCGGGCAAGCTGCCGGTGCGCTTCGACCCCGCCCTGGGGCACACCTTCGATCCCGGGAGCGGCGCGCGCATCGACTGATGCTGAAGACCACGCCGTTCCACGAGCGCACCGCGGCGCTCTGCGCGAGCCATTCCTGGCGGCGCTGGGCGGGCTACGTGGCGGCGAGCTCCTACGAGCTCTCGCACGAGCGCGAGTACCACTCGATCCGCAGCTCGGCGGCGCTGTTCGACATCTCGCCGCTCTACAAGTACCGGCTGCGCGGCCCGGATGCCGCGCGGCTGCTCGACCGGGTGACGACGCGCGACGTCTCGCGCACGCAGGTGGGGCAGGTGCTCTACACCGGCTGGTGCGACGGCGCGGGCAAGCTTCTCGACGACGGCACCGTGGCGCGCCTGGGCGAGGAGCATTTCCGAATGACGTCCGCCGACCCCAACTTGCGCTGGCTGCAGGACAACGCGACCGGCCTCGAGGTCGAGATCGAGGACATCTCGGAGTCGGTGGGCGCGCTCTCGCTCCAGGGCCCGAGCGCGAAAGCCATCCTGCAGCAGCTGGGCGAGCTGCCACCGCTCAAGTACTTCCGTCTCGCCGAGACGCGGCTGCGCGGCATCCCGGTGAGCATCTCGCGCACCGGGTACACGGGCGACCTCGGTTACGAAATCTGGGTGTCCAGGGAAAAGTCGCTCGAGCTCTGGGACGCGCTCATGGATGCCGGCCTCGGCTACGGCATCACGCCGGCGGGCATGCTCGCGCTCGATGTGGCGCGCATCGAGGCAGGCCTCATGCTCCTCGACGTCGACTACGTCTCGGCGCGCAAGGCGCTCATCGAGAGCCAGACCTCCTCGCCCTACGAGCTCGACCTGGGCTGGACCGTCGACCTGAAAAAGCCCGCGTTCATCGGCCGCGAAGCGCTCGCCGCCGAGGCAACCCGCGAGCCGCAGTGGCGCTTCGTCGGCATCGAGGTCGACTGGGACTCCCTCGAGCAGCTGCACGCGGAGGCGGGACTTGCCACCCGCGTGCCGCCCGTGCCGTGGCGCACCAGCGTGCCGCTCTATGCGGCGGGCGAGCAGGTCGGCTACGCCACGAGCGGCGGCTGGTCGCCGCTGCTGAAGAAGTACATCGCGCTGGCGCACCTGCGCGCGCAATGGGCGGCGCCCGGCACGGCGCTCGAGATGGAGGTCACGGTCGAGCACCGGCGCCGGCGCGCCGCCGCGCGCGCGGTGAAGAAGCCCTTCTTCGATCCGGAGCGAAAAAGGAAGTGATGCGGCGCGCCGTGACGCGCTACGACGCCGTCGTCATCGGCGGCGGCCACAACGGGCTGGTCTGCGCCGCCTACCTTGCCCGGGCCGGCCGCAAGGTGCTGGTCCTGGAGCGCCGCGAGCGCGTCGGCGGCGCCGCGATGACCGAGGAAGTCTTCCCGGGCTTCCGCTTCTCGGTGTTCTCCTACGTGGTGAGCCTGCTGCGCCCGGAGATCATCCGCGACCTCGAGCTGCCGCGCCACGGCCTGCACATCCTGCCGCTCGAGAGCACGCTCACGCCGCTTGAGAACGGCGACTACCTCGCGCAGTGGAACGACCACGACCAGAACCGCCGCGAGCTGGCGCGCCATTCCCTGCGCGATGCCGAGGCCTACGACGAGTTCGGCCGCGTGCTGCACCACATGGCGCGCGCCATAAAGCCGATGCTCGCCATGGCGCCTCCGGATCCGACTTCATTGCATCCGGGGGAGCTCGCTTCGCTCCTTCAGCTCAGAAGATACTTCAAAGACCTCGGAGCGGAGCGCTTCCACGCCCTGCACAAGCTGCTCACTATGAGCGTCGCCGACTACCTCGACGAATGGTTCGAGACCGAGGCGCTGAAAGCGACGAAGTCCGCGAGCGGCATCATCGGCACGCTTCTCGGCCCGCGCTCCCCAGGGACGGCCTACGTCCTGCTGCACCACTACATGGGCGAGCTCGACGGCGTGTTCCGCGCCTGGGGCTTCGCCAAGGGCGGCAACGGCTCGGTGAGCGCCGCCATCGCCGCGGCTGCCTCGGCCCACGGCGCGGAGATCCGCACTTCGACCGCAGTTTCCAACGTATTGATAAAGAATGGAAAGGCGAGGGGCGTGGTGCTCGAGAGCGGCGAGGAGATCGAGGGCGAGGTCGTCGTCTCGGGCGCCGACCCGCGCCGCACCTTCCTGTCGCTGGTCGGCGAGAAGCACCTTCCAAGCGAGCTCGTCGAATCGATCCGCCGCTTCCGCTTCCGTGGCTCCTCGGCCAAGGTCAACCTCGCGCTCGGCGAGCTCCCGAACTTCACCTGCCTCCCGGGTCGGGGGCCGCACCTGCGCGGCGCCGTGTCGATCAGCCCGAGCGTGGAGTACCTCGAGCGGGCGTATGACGACGCGAAATACGGCGAGATCTCGCGCCGCCCTTACATGGACATCGTCATCCCCTCGATGATCGACCCGTCCATGGCGCCGCCGGGGAAGCACGTCATGTCGATCTTCGTGCAGTACGCGCCATACCACCTGAACGGCGGCTGGACCGACGCGAAACGCGAAGCGCTGGGCGACGCGGTGGTCGACACGCTCTCGCAGTACGCGCCCAACCTCAAAGGCGCGATCCTGCACCGGCAGGTCGTCACGCCCGCCGACATCGAGCGCATCGTCGGTCTCTCGGAAGGAAACATTTTCCAGGGCGAGCTTACGCTGCAGCAGATGTTCTTCCTCCGCCCCGCGCCGGCCTGGTCCAAGTACCGCACGCCGGTCGCGGGCCTGTTCCAGTGCGGCTCGGGCACGCATCCCGGCGGCGGCGTGATGGGCGCCTCGGGCCGCAACGCCGCGTTCGCCATCCTCGGAGCCGGCGCGTGAGCTCCCGTGCGATCGTCATCGGCGGCGGCGTCAACTCGCTGGTGGCCGCGCACATGCTTTCCAGGTCTCATGAAGTCATCCTGTGCGAAGGCGATTCGCCCGAGGACGGCTTGGGCTGGGTGCCGCCGCAGATCGCGCGCGCGCTGCGCCTCGAAGGCCTGAAGATCGAGGCGCCCGATCCCTGGGCGGTGGCGCCTTTGCCCGGCGGCGGCCGGCTCGAGCTCTGGCGCGATGTGGCGCGCTCGGCCGAGTCGATCCGCCGCGTCAGCCCGCCGGACGCGCAGAAGTGGCCGCAGTTCTGCACGCGCATGGCGCGGCTTGCGCGCTTCCTCGAGAAGGCCTATCTCGAGCCGCCGCCGGACCCGCTCGGCGTCCGCTTCGCCCTGCGCGCTCGGTTGCTCGGGCGGCAGGGCCTCGTGGACCTGATGCGGCTCCTGCCGATGTCGGTGGCGGAGCTGCTCGACGACTGGTTCGAGAACGACACGCTCAAAGGCCTGCTGGGCGCGGCGGGCGTCATGCACCTGCAGCAGGGCCCGCGCTCCGGCGGCACCGCGTTCCGGTTCCTGCACCACCATGTCGGCAGCCCGCCGGGGGTATTCCGGCCCCCGCGCTCGAACCTGCACGACATACTGAAGAAGCGTTCCGGCATCGAGGTTCGCAAGCAGCCGGTTCGAAGCATCCGGGTCGAGGCCGGGCGGGCGGCGGGCGTGGTTCTCGCGGGCGGCGAGGAGCTTCCGGCATCGCGTGTGCTCTCCGGCGCGCATCCGCGCCGCACGCTACTCGAGCTGGTCGACCCCGCCTGGCTCGACCCGGAGCTCGTGCGCGGCCTGCGACATCTGCGCGAGCGGCCCGTGGCGGCGCGCGTCACGCTGCAGCTCGACCGCGCGCCGGGCTTCTCCGCCCTGGTGCACGCGCCTTCGCTCGACTATCTCGAGCGCGCCTACGATGACTCGAAGTACGGCCGCATTTCGCAGCGTCCGCACATCGAGGCCTACTGCGATGCGCAGCACCGGGTGGAGGCGCATGTTCAGTACGTTCCGCCCGGAACTGACACGCCTGCGCTCGGCGACCTTGTAGCCGCGGTGCTCTCCGATCAGCTCGGCGACGCGGTCATCGAATCCCTCGAGGTGGCGCAGCCGCAGCAGCCGCACCAGGTCGAGCTTTCGCTCGACCAGGCGCTGTGGATGCGCCCGCTGCCGCAGCTCGCGCACTACCGCACGCCCATCCAGGGCCTGTGGCTATGCGGCGCCGCCATGCATCCCGGCGGCGCGATCGCCGGCGCCGCGGGCTACAACTGCGCGCGTGTGGCGCTCGCTAACCGGACATAGTGGAAGCGCGCTGTCCTACAGCTTGGTGGCGCGCAGCCTCAGGGAGTTGGCGATCACGCTCACCGACGATAGCGCCATGGCCGCCGCTGCAATGATGGGCGACAAGAGCAGGCCGAACAGCGGGTAGAGAACGCCGGCGGCCACGGGCACGCCGGCGGCGTTGTAGACGAACGCGAAGAACAGGTTCTGCCGGATGTTGCGCATGGTGGCCCGGCTCAGGTTGCGCGCGCGCACGATGCCGCGCAGATCGCCACCGAGCAGCGTGATGCCGGCGCTCTCGATCGCGACGTCGGTGCCGGTGCCCATCGCGAGCCCCACCTGTGCCTGGGCGAGTGCCGGCGCGTCGTTCACCCCGTCGCCCGCCATCGCGACC
>Ga0105107_10000941_pt1 | contig 19070 bp, 15 predicted proteins | sample PPLLaktember2015_6_FD_79335 | JGI IMG/M metagenome (GOLD analysis project Ga0105107, IMG submission 79335) | Freshwater sediment microbial communities from Prairie Pothole Lake near Jamestown, North Dakota, USA - PPLs Lake P8 Core (1) Depth... | ecosystem: Environmental > Aquatic > Freshwater >... | reverse complement strand
CGGCCGAGGCAGCGGCCGCGCTTGGTGACGAAGTTGTAGATGCCGCCGCGGCCTTCCTTGTCGCCCGGGTACCAGTTCTGCACCGTCGAGTACTTGATCTCGGCGTCGTCCAGGGCGACCAGCTCGACCACCGCGGCGTGGAGCTGGTTCTCGTCGCGCATCGGCGCCGTGCAGCCCTCGAGATAGCTCACGTAGGCGCCTTCCTCGGCGACGATCAGCGTGCGCTCGAACTGCCCCGTCTCGCTGGCGTTGATGCGGAAGTAGGTGGAGAGCTCCATCGGGCAGCGCACGCCCTTCGGGATGTAGGCGAAGGAGCCGTCGCTGAACACCGCCGAGTTCAGCGTGGCGAAGAAGTTGTCCGAGTAGGGCACCACCGAGCCCAGCCACTTCTGCACGATCTCGGGGCGGCGCTGCACGGCCTCCGAGAACGAGCAGAACACGATGCCGTGCTTCTCCAGCTCCTTCTTGTAGGTGGTGGCGACGGAGACGCTGTCGAACACCGCGTCCACCGCCACGCCCGCCAGGCGCTTCTGCTCGAGCAGCGGGATGCCGAGCTTCTCGTAGGTCCGCAGCAGCTCGGGGTCGACCTCGTCGAGGCTCTTCGGTCCCTCCTTCTGGCGGGGCGCCGCGTAGTAGTACATGTCCTGGTAGTCGATCTTCGGGTAGTGGACCATCGCCCAGGTCGGCTCGCGCTCCTCGGCGAGCATCTCCACGAAGCGGCGGTACGCCTTGAGGCGCCAGGCCAGCAGCCACTCGGGCTCGTTCTTCTTGGCGGAAATCAGGCGCACGGTCTGCTCCGTGAGCCCCTTCGGCGCGCGCTCCTCCTCGATATCGGTGGTGAAGCCGTAGCGGTACTCGCGGTTCGCGAGGCGCTCGAGCTCGCTGGTCTCAGACATGCTGGCCTCGCTCCGGGAGCGCGTTCACGAGCCCTCCCAGCGTGACGCGCGAGAGCGTGCTGCGGATCGCGCCGTGGATGGTCTGCCAGGGGTCGCGCACGCGGCAGGTCGCCTCCTGGTGGCAGTGGCCGGGGCCCGCGCTGCACTCCATCAGGGCGATCGGCCCCTCGAGCGCCTCGATGATCTCGACCACGCTGATCTCGCCGGGGGGACGCGAAAGCGTGTAGCCCCCCTTGGCGCCGCGGTGGGAGACCAGCAGCCCGTGCTGGGCGAGGCCCTTCAGCACCTTCCCGACCGCCGGGAACGGCAGGCCGGTGGCCTCGGCGAGCTCCCGCGCGTTGCAGGTGTCCCCGGGCCGCTCGGCGACGCGAGCGAGCAGCACGATGCCGTAGTCGGTGAGCTTGCTGATGCGGAGCATCGGGGGATCCGCCTGGCTGGCTGGCTGACCCCTGGACGATACGGGACCGGATCGGTCCTGTAAATCGCGGACCGACGAGGTACAGATTTCCCCGAGGGGGTTTGGCGGGGACGGAGTCAACTAATCAACTAACTTCACCCGCGGGGGGATTTAGTTGATTAGTTGACTCCGTCCCCGGCTACCGGGCCTAGCCCGGGCGCCGCGCCGCCGCCCCGCTGACACGTCGGCGACGGGCGATCAGCCCTCCAGCTCGACGTCCGTCCACCTCGCGAGCGGCAGCAGCACGCCCTGGCCGTCGTGGCACCAGGCGAGGGGAGGCGCCTGCATCGCGCCGAGCGGGCAGACGCGCGACGCGCCGAGCGCCGCCGCGCCGCGCGCGAGGTCCGGCGCGCCGCCGGCGAAGCCGGCCGTGCCGAGCGCCGCGAGGTGAGGAGCGTAGGGCGCGAGCGCGGCCAGCACGCCGGCGGCGTCGCTCACCGGGGCGACGCGCACGAAGCGGTGGAGCGGCGCCGGCCGCGGGCGCGCGTCCTCCTCCGCGACGACGGTCCAGCTCGGGCCCCCGAAGAGCGCCGCCCGTCCGCGCGCCGCCGCCCGCAGCTCCGCCTCGGCGCGCTCGTGAGCGATGCCGGCCGCGGCGGCGGGCGAGACCTCGCCGCGCGGCAGCTCCGCCTCGATCCGCCCGAGGGCCGCGGCGAGCGACTCCGCCGCGGCGCGCGCGGCGCGGGCGTCGCCCGCCACGAGGAGCGACACCGGCGAGAGACAGCCGAGCTGGTCCCAGAGCGCGACGTCGAGGGCGAGCCGCGCGCAGGCGTCGGCCAGCGCCGCGCCCGCCAGCGCCGCGGGGCCGAGGGCGGCGAAGGAAACGCGGTGGCCGTAGGCGACGAGGCGGCGGGGGGGCGCCACGCGCGCCGCGACGCGCGAGACCGTCGCGTCCGAGCCCGTCGCCACCGCGCAGTCGGCCTCGAGGAAGGCGTCCAGCAGCGCGTCGTCGCGCGCGTCGAAGGCCGCGATCTCGAGCGCCGCCGCGAGCCCGGCGTCGGCGCGTGCGAGCGAGGCGCGCAGCAGCGGCGCGGTCAGCGGATCGCGCGCCGCGGGCTTCGCGAGCGCTGCGCAGCGCAGCGCGAGCGGGGCCACCAGCGTCGCGAGGGAGGCGGAGGGGATCGCCCCGGCGAGCAGCAGGGCCGCGTTGTCGAAGCCGCTCGCGAGGCGTCGCGGCGGCGCCGCGTCCGCGAGCGGCCCCAGCTCCCGCTCGTAGAGGGCGCGCAGCGCGGCGCCGCTCCAGCCGCCGAGGGCCAGCGCCAGGCCGCGCTCGACCACCGGCCGCGAGAAGCCCGCCGCTTTCGGAAGCTCCTCGGCCAGGCTGCGCCGCGGCGGCGAAGCAGGCTCGCGCCACTCCTCGAGCACGGCGCCGAGCGCTGCCAGCACGCTCTCGGCGGAACGCGCGCGGAGCGCGCGCCCGGCCTCGCGGAGCCGCCCGAGGGCGGCCCGGATCGCAGCCGCGCCGCTCACCGCGCTCCGGCTCCGAGCATCGCGTCGGCGGCGATCGAGCAGCCGCGCTCCTCGGCGCCCGCCGCCCGTCCGAGCACCTCGAAGCCGTCGCCCAGCCGCCTCCCGAGGTCGGCGGTCTGCACGGCCAGCACGCTGCCGGTGTTGGCGAGGTCGACGATCGTCAGCATGCCGGCGGCGCCGGGCGCGGCCTCTTCGCCGGTCTCCGGGTCGAGCAGCCGCACGCGCGTCCAGGGCGGGCCGAGCTTGCGGCGCGGAGCCTCCGGCTCGCGCAGCACCGTGTCGTGGAACTGGCTGCCCAGTTCGGTCATGCCGTACTGGTTCACGATGCGCGCGGGCGGGATGCCGAGGCGCGCCTCGATCTCCGCGTAGAGCGGCTCCTGTCCGAGCTCGCGCGCGCGGCCCTTGAAGCCGCCGGTCTCCATCGCGCGGCTCCCGGGCGGGAGCGCCACCCGCTCGCCGCGCGCGGCGAGCCGCTCGAGCAGGTGCACGAAGGCGAAGGCGGCGCCGCAGAGCACCAGCGCCTCGCCGTCCCGCTCGGCGCGCCGCAGCGCCTGGCTCAGGCGCTCCTCGGCCAGCTCGCCGCCGCGCACGAAGAACTCGCTGCGCGGGCCGCCGCGCCGCGCCACCAGCACGCCGAACATGTGCGAGAGGGAGCTCTCGCCGGCTTCGCCCGGGGAAGGCGCGAGCATCGCGAAGCTCGCGCGTGCGTCCGGCGCCAGATCCGGCAGCACGAAGCGCTCGAAGCTCGGGAGCAGCGAGGCTTCGTAGACCTCGAGCGTGTCGAGGTAGAGCGCTCCGCGCCTGCCGGCCGACGTGCCGCTGGTGCGGAACACCTTGCAGGTGCGCTCCGCGGGGAAGCTGCGCAGCGCCAGCTCCTTGAAGGCGCCCGTCGGCACCGCGGGGATCTCGCGCCAGGAGCGCACGCCGTGCGGGGTGCAGCCGCGGCCCTCGCAGAAGCGCGCGTACGGCGCGCAGTGCTCGAACTGGAAGGCGAAGAGCTCGAGGGCCAGCGCCTCGAAGCGCGCCTCGTCCTCGCGCCAGGGCTCGCGCATGAAGGCGCGCACGCGCCGGTCGAGGTCGGCGCGCGCCGGGTCCGGTCGGCTCACGCGAGGCACGGGAGCAGCTCCTCGAGCCCGGCCCGCAGCGCGTCGCGCTCGATGCAGAGGGGCGGCGTCACCGAGAGCACGCGCCCGTCGTCGCCCGATGGCAGCAGCAGCACGCCGCGCTGCAGCGCGCCCTGCACGGCGCGCGCCGCGCGCTCCGGCGTGTCGCACTCGATGCCGAGCATCAGGCCCGCGCCGCGAACGTCCTTCACGCCGGGCCGGCCGGCCGCGCGCTCTTCGAGGAACGCCAGCGCCTCGGCGCCGTTCCGCGCGGCGCGCGCCACCAGGTTCTCGTCGTCGAGCACCGCCAGCGCGGCCACGCCGGCGGCGCAGGAAGGCGGGTGGCCGAGGAACGTCTGGGTGTGCAGCGCCTCGCCGTGGGAGACGGGCCAGGCGTCCATCACCTCCGCGCGGCCGAGGCACGCCGAGAGCGGCATGCCCGAGGCCAGACCCTTGCCCACGCAGAGCAGGTCCGGCACGACTGCGTCGCGCTCGCACGCGAACATCCGACCGGTGCGCCCGAAGCCGGTGAAGATTTCGTCCGCGATCAGCAGCCAGCCTCGCTCGTCGCAGAGCCCGCGCAGCGCGGCCAGGAAGCCCGGCGGCGGGATGCGCACGCCGCCGCGCCCCTGGATCGGCTCGACCAGGATCGCGCCGATCTCCTCCGGCGCCCCGCCTGCGACCCGGCGCGTGTCCTCGGCGTCGCCGAAGCGGGCGAACCAGGTTCGCCCGGGCAGGCGCGCCGCGAAGGGAGCGCGGAACTCCGCGCGCCAGGTGACGTCGAGGGCTCCGTAGGAGAGGCCGTGGTACGCGCCCTCGAAGGCCAGCACGCCCGCGCGCCCCGTCGCGAGCTGCGCCGTCTTGAGCGCCGCCTCGACCGCGTCGGCCCCGGAGGAGCCGAGCACCGCCCGGGCCGGGCCGCCGCCCGGGAAGCGCGCGGCGAGGGCCTCGAGCAGCTCGACCTTCACCTCGGGCGGGTGCACGTCGCCCATGCCGTGCAGCAGGCGCTCGGCCTGCTCCGCCACGGCGCGCACCACGCGCGGGTGCGCGTGGCCGACGTTCGCGACGGCGAAGGCGCCGCCGAGATCCAGGAAGCGGTTGCCGTCGACGTCCCAGACGTTGGCGCCGGCGGCGCGCGCCCAGAAGATCGGCGGCTCGGGCTCGAGGCAGGTGACGTTGCGGCTCTCGACCGCGCGCAGGCGGCGCGCGAGTTCGCGCGAGCGCGGGCCCGGCACCGCGGTCACGAGCGCGGGAGGGAGCGCGGCCGGCTGCGACACGCCGCGAGTCTAGCCCTAGACTCGCGGCCATGGGCGCGGCAGCCGCGAGCAGGGAGGTCCCCTCGCCGATCCGGCCTGGCGATCCGGCGCGTCTCCGCGCGGGCTGGGTCTCGCTCCTCGCCGGCTCCGCGATCTGCGCCGGGAAGTTCTCGGTCGCCTCCGTCACCGGCTCGACGGCGCTGCTCTCCGACGCGCTCGAGTCGATCGTGAACGTCGCGGCCGCGTCGCTGCTCCTCTACGCGCTGCACGTCGCCGCGCGGCCGGCCGACCGCGACCACCCCTACGGCCACGGCAAGATCGAGTTCTTCTCCGCCGGCGTGGAGGGCGCGCTGATCGCGGTGGCGGCGCTCGCCATCCTCTACCACGCGGGCCTCGACCTGGCGCGCGGCCCCCACCTGCGCCGGATCGATCTCGGCATCGCCGTCTCCGCGGGGCTCGCCGCCGCGAACGCCGCGCTCGGCGCCTTCCTGGTGCGCAGCGGCCGCCGCCACGGCTCGGCGGCGCTGGTGGCGGACGGCCGTCACGTGCTGACCGACGTCGTCACCACGGTCGGCGTGATCTTTGGCCTCGGCCTGGTGTGGCTGACGGACGAGCCGCGACTCGACCCGCTGGTCGCGATCGCGGTGGCGCTCTCGATCCTGCACACCGGCTGGCAGCTGGTGCGGGGGGCGGTCGGCGGCTTGATGGACGAAGCCGACAGCTCGCTGCTGGCGCGCATCTGCGAGGCGCTCGAGCGCGAGCGCGAGGACGCCTGGATCGACGTGCACTCGCTGCGCACGTTCCGCTCCGGCGCGGTGCAGCACACCGACCTCCACCTGGCCGTGCCGCGTTACTTCGACGCGGACTCGCTCCACGACATCGGAGATCGGGTGCGGCGGGTGGTGCTCGGGGCCACCGAGCGCGCGGGCGACGTGATCGCGCACTTCGACCCGTGCCGGCCGCGGCAGTGTCCGGGCTGCGCCCTGCGCGACTGCCCCGTGCGCGCGGCGCCGTTCGCGAAGCGCGAGCCGCTGACCCTCGAGCGCGCGCTGCGCGGCGACGAGAAGCTGGAGGACGGCGCGCCGCTGCCGCCCGTCGAAGCGCGCCCGTGAGCGCGGGCGGGCCGGAGGTCGCCTTCGTGGCGCTCGGCTCGAACCTCGGAGACCGGGCGGCGCACCTCGCCGGGGCGCTGGCGGGCCTGCGCGCCACTCCCGGCGTCGCCGCGCTGGTCTGCTCGTCGATCTACGAGACGGCGCCCGTCGGCCCGCCGGGCCAGGGCCCCTACCTGAATGCGGTCGCGCGGCTCGAGACGCGCCTCTCGCCGAGGGCGCTGCTGGAGCGCCTGCTCGCCCTCGAGGCGGCGGCGGGGCGCACACGCAGCGGTGTCCGCGACGAGGCGCGCACCCTCGACCTCGACCTGCTGCTGTTCGGCGCGCGCTGCCTGGACGAGCCGGGGCTGTGCGTGCCCCACCCCCGCCTGCACCAGCGCCCCTTCGTGCTGGCGCCGCTGCGGGAGCTCGCTCCGGACCTTCGCCACCCGCGCCTCGGCCGGAGCCTGGCCGAGCTGGCCGACGCGCTCGAGGCGTCGGGGGCGTGGCCCCCCGGTGCGGTGGCGCGCTTCGGTCCGAGCCCTCAGGAGCCCGGCGCGCCCGGCCGATGAAAAAAATAACGTGCCGCAGAGGATCGCCGTCTCGAGCGCCGCGACGCCGCTGCCCGCCACCGAGGTGGCGCGGCTCGAGGCGCTGCGCCGGCTCTCGATGGGCGCCGCCCACGCGCTGAACAACGCGTTCACGAGCGTGGTCGGCGAGGCGAGCTTCCTGCGCGAGGAGCACAAGGGCGACCCGGCCGTTGTCGAGGCGTGTGACGCGATTCTGCGTGAGCTCGACCGCTGCACCAAGCTGACGCGCGCGCTGCTCGCGCGCCGCCATCCGCCCCAGGCCGGGCGCGACGAGGTCGACCTGGCGCGCCTGGTGCGCGATCTGGTGCCGCTGCTGCGCGAGACCCTGGGGCGCCAGAAGGAGCTCGCGGTGCAGCTCCCCGACGATCTGGTGCTGGTGCAGGGAGAGGCGGGCGCGCTCGAGCTGCTGGCGCTGCTGCTGGTCCACCAGGGCGCCGACGTCGCGCCGGGCTCGGCGCGGCTGCGTCTCGCCGTGCTGCCGGCCGGCGCGACCGCGCGCGTCGAGCTCGAGATCGAGGCCGACGGCCTCGCCGACGAGGCCGGCCGCGTCTTCTCCCAGCCCGACGCGGCGGGCGATTCGCTGGCGCGCAACCAGCTCGCCGCGCTCGCGGAGCTGGTCGCCCGCCACGGCGGGCGCTGCAGCGCGCGCCGCGAGGGCGCCTGTCATCTCGTCGTCGCGGTCGAGCTGCCGGCGCTGGGCGCCGCCTAGATTCCGACTCAGTAAGTCGGGAATTTGTGGCGCGCGTGGCCCCGGCGGCCTACGCTGAAGCCCGTCATCCGTCTCCCGCGCCCCGACCGCGAGGACCCGTGTCCGCAGCAACCGTCGATCTCCAAAGAGATTTTTCTGCTTCCGAGCTTCCCGCGGTCGAGACGTGGAGCCCGGAAGAGATCCTCACGTGGGCGATCGGAAAATATCACCCGCGGCTCGCCCTCTCCTGCTCCTTCGGCAATCCCGAAGGGCTGGTGCTGCTCGACATGATGCACCGCATCGAGCCGAGCTCGCGGGTCTACGTGCTCGACACGGGTCGCCTTCCCCAGGCGACCTACGACCTCATCGACCGCATCCGCGACCGCTACGACAAGGCCGTGGAGGTGGTGTTCCCCGACGCCGCCGCGGTGCAGTCGATGGTCCGCCAGCACGGTATGAACCTGTTCTACGAGTCGCTCGAAAAGCGCCGTCTGTGCTGCGCGCTGCGCAAGGTCGAGCCGAACCGGCGCTACCTCGCGCAGCTCGACGCCTACGTCACGGGCCTGCGGCGCGAGCAGAACGTGACGCGCAGCGACGCGCGGCACCTCGAGATCGACGAGGGCAACGGCGGCATCCTGAAGATCAACCCGCTGGTCGGCTGGGGCTCGGACGAGGTCTGGCGCTACGTGCGCGAGCACGACGTCCCGGTGAACCGCCTCCACTCCGAGGGCTACCCGAGCGTGGGCTGCGCCCCCTGCTCCCGCGCGGTGAAGCCGGGCGACGACCCGCGCTCCGGCCGCTGGTGGTGGGAGAACGCCGACACCCGCGAGTGCGGCCTCCACGTCGACGAAGAAGCCGGCGGCTCGGGGATCTAGGTCGATTCAGGGCTTCGCCGGGCGTCCTTCCCTCTAGAACGGAGGGTCCCCGCATGCTGAAGAGAATCGCCCTCGGCGTCGCCGCGATCGTCGTCGTCCTCGTCGTCGTGGTGGCGCTGCAGCCGGCCGAGTTCGCCGTCGAGCGCTCGGCCACCATCGAGGCGCCGCCCCACCTCGTCTACGGTTACATCGAGAACCTGCGCGAGTGGGAGGCCTGGTCGCCCTTCGCCCGGATGGACCCGAAGCAGAAGAACTCCTACTCGGGCCCGGCGGCCGGCGTCGGGGCCATCACCTCGTGGGAAGGGCCCGAGGCGGGGAAGGGCCGGGCCACCATCACGGCGGTGGAGCCCGACCGGCAGGTGGACCTCCGGCTCGAGTTCCAGGAGCCCATGCAGGCGACCAACCGCGCCGTGTTCACCCTGGTGCCGGCGGGGAGCGCCACCACCGTCACCTGGCGGCTCGAAGGACGCAACGGCTTCCTCGGCAAGGCCGTCGGGCTGCTGATGGACATGGACTCGATGGTGGGCGGCGAGTTCGAGAAGGGCCTCGCGTCGATGAAGACGCTGGCGGAGACGGCCTCGGCCGAGCGGAGCAGCGGGTAGCGGGTCGCGCGGGCGAGCCAGCCTGGCTCCCCGCGGGGTCAAGAGCCCGGGACGAAGGGCCGACCCAAGCGAGCGGGGAAGAGGCTATCCAGGAGGTCCGCCCGCCATGCGACGCACGAACCCGATCCCTCGACTGCTCCTCGCCGGCGCGCTCGCGCTCCCGCTGGCTGCGGCCGCGGCGGAGGGCGACGCCCAGGCGCCGGCCCCGGCGGGCGGCGCCACCTGCAACGTCGCGCCGGACCTCGGCTCCGACCGCGCCGAGCTGATGGCGCGCCTCCAGGCGAAGCTCCAGGAGGAGCAGGCTCGCAGCGGAGAGGACGTGGTCGTGCTGAACGGCCGCGGCTACCGCTACGACAACGCGCCGAGCATCGCGAGCGACCTCCGCGTGCTCGAGCTCGAGCTCGAGCGCGCACGCGCCGCCGCGAAGGCGAAGCAAGCCACCGCCAAGCCCTGACGCCCCGCGGCGAGCCTCGCCGACCTCGAACCGGCCGCGGAAACGGGCCGAGCTAGCCCGATCCCGCGCCAGGCCGTACACTCCCCGCGGGTGCGAGGGGTGAGATGAACCCGAGGTCGACCCAGCGCTTCCGCCGGGCGACGGCGCTCCTCGCCATCGCGTGGGCGCTGTTCGCCTTCGTGCTGGGCGTGCGCGGGCAGCTCTACGCGGTGAGCACGCCGAGCCCGCCCTTCTCGTACTCGGGCATCGCGGGCCGCGCCGTGCTGCACGGCACCACGGCGGCGGCGGCGGAAGCGGGCCTCGCTCCGGGCGACAAGCTGCTCTCGGTGGACGACCTGCCCGTCGCCGTCTGGGTGCGCGACGGACGCTGGCGGCTCGAGGTGGGCGTCGCGAACCGCTACCGCGTCGAGAAGCGCGACGGCGCGCTCCGGGAGGTGGCGCTGGCGCCCGTCCCCGCCGGCGAGCGGCCGTTCCCGCTGGAGCAGTTCTTCGCCCTCGCGATTCCCGCGGTGGGCGCCGTGTACCTCGGCATCGGCCTGCTGGTGTGGGGCCTGCGGCGCGAGCGGCGCGACGCCTGGGCGCTGCTGGTGTTCAGCGCCACCATGGCGGCCCAGCTCTTCGTCTCCGGGCCCGGCACCAGCACCCAGACGGTGTTCGTGTGGGCGAACATGCCGCTGATCGGCGCGGCCTCGTTCTTCCTGTTCAGCGTCTATCCGTTCGAGCCCGCGAGCTTCGTGCGCCAGCCGGGCCTGCGCGCCATCCCGTGGGCGCTCGCCTTCGCCGCCGCGGCGCTGGTGCCGCTCGAGGGGCTGCTCGGCCTGCCGGCCGGCGTCGGCGCGGGCCTCGGGTTCTTTCTGGCGATGGGGCTCTGCACCGCGTCCCTCGGCATCGTCGCCGCGGAGCGCTGGCGAAACCGCACGGACCACGGCACCGACCGCGCCGACGTGCTGCTGATCGGCGGCCTGTTCGGCTTCATGCCCGTGATCGGCCTGATGATGTTCGAGTACTGGCTCGGCACGACCTATCCCTGGTACGTGGCGCTGCTCGGGCTGGCGGTGTTCCCCGCAGCGGTCGGCGTCGGCATCGTCCGCAACCAGCTCTTCGACATCCGCCTGGCGGCGCGCAGCTCCGCCGCCTACGGCGCGGTCACGCTCGGCATCACCGGTCTGTTCGCCCTGACCATCAGCTTCGCCGACGCGCTGTTCGCCGGCTTCAACGTCGACGCGCGCACGCCCGGCTTCTCGATCGTCTTCCTGTTCTTCGCGATCCTGATCTTCAACCCGGTGCGCAACCGCGTGCAGCGCTTCGTCGACGGCTTCTTCGACCGCGATCGCGCCGGCTACCGCAAGGCGGTGCGCGAGATCTCCGAGGCGATGGTCTCGATGCTGTCGGTGCAGGAGATCGTCGAGCGCATCCTGGTGGCGGTGACGGACACCATGGGCCTCGAGCGGGCGCTGGTGCTGCTGCAGGGGGACGACCAGCAGAGCTTCGGGGTGGCGGCGTCCCGCGGCGACTGGGACGAGGACGCCGAGGAGTTCGAGCTGCCCGTCGACCATCCGCTCTGCCGCCAGCTCTGGATGCGGCGGGAGGAGCTGACGCGCGGCGACTTCGACGACGAGGAGGACCCGGAGGTGCGCGAGCTCTGCCGCGACGTCTTCGACACCCTCGACGTCGAGCTGCTGGTGCCGGTGCTCTACGGCGTGGACCTGCTCGGGGTGATCGCGGTCGGCCGCAAGCTCTCGGGCGACCGGCTGGCCGCCGACGACCGCCAGCTGCTGCGCACGCTCGCCAACCAGAGCTCGATCGCCATCGAGAACGCCAAGGCCTTCGACGAGATCGCCAAGCTGAACGAGACGCTGGAGGCCCGCGTCGAGGAGCGCACCGAAGAGCTGCGGCGCACGCAGGCGCAGCTCGTGCAGAGCGAGAAGATGCGCTCGCTCGGCCAGCTGGTGGCGGGCGTGGCCCACGAGCTCAACAACCCGATCGGCTTCGTGCACGCCAACCTGCAGCTCTTGAACGAGTACATCGACAAGCTCGACAGCGACGACGAGCGCACCCGCGCGCGCGCGCGCGAGGCGATCCGCAAGCTGCTGGCGCGCAGCCGCGAGGGCACCGGGCGCGTCACCCAGATCGTGCAGGACCTGCGCAGCTTCTCGCGCATGGACCAGGCGGAGCTGTCGGACGCCGACCTGAACGAGGAGATCGAGCGCACGCTCGGCCTGGCGGAGCCGCGCTTCAAGGACCAGGTGCGCGTGGAGCGCGACTTCGCCCCGCTGCCGCGGGTGCGCTGCTACGCGGGCCAGCTCAACCAGGTGTTCATGAACCTGGTGATGAACGCCTGCGACGCCATGGAGGGGCAGGGCACCCTGCGCATCCGCACGCGGCCGGTGCCGGCCGGGGTGCGCCTCGAGTTCAGCGACGACGGGCCGGGCCTCGCGAAGGAGATCCAGGGCCGCATCTTCGAGCCCTTCTTCACCACCAAGGGCGTCGGGCAGGGGACCGGGCTCGGCCTCTCGATCTCCCACGGCATCGTCGAGCGCCACGGCGGGCGGCTCTGGGTGGAGTCGGAGCCCGGCCAGGGCGCCACCTTCGTGATCGAGCTCCCTCTCGAAGCGCCCCCGGCGGTGTAGACTAGAGCGCGGTCGCGCCCCGACCCGAGGATCCGATGAGCCCTGCTGCGAAGCTCCGCGTGCGGCGCTGGACCGCCGCCGGCGCCGTCGGCTGGGCGGTGCTCGCCCTGGCGCTCGCGGTGGCCGGCCAGGTCATGTCGCGGGGCGAGTACATGCCCCCGCTGCAGACGTCGGGCACGGCCGGCGTGGTGGTGATCTCCTGGGTCGCCGAGACGGCGCTGCGCAGCGGGGTGGAGGTCGGCGACCGGGTCCTGTCCGTCGACGGTGCGCCCATCAACGATTGGTTCCAACGGCGCGGCTGGGAGGAGCTGCGGCCCGGCACGACCGCGGAGTGGGAGGTGGAGAAGCCCGACGGCTCGCGGCGCAGCGTGGCGCTGCTGCCGGTGCCCCGGGCGGTGGCGATCCAGAGCCTGATGCTGCCGCTGCTGCTGGCGTCCTTCGCGGTGGGCGTCGCCTACCTCTCGCTCGGCGGCCTGGTCTGGCGGCTGCGGCCCGACCGCGACGAGAGCTGGGCGTTCCTGCTCTTCTGCTCCGTGATGGCGGTGCAGCTCTTCGGCGCCGTCCACACCTACGACGCGCCCCTCGGCTACGAGCGCAGCCTCGTCAACCTGCCGTTCCTCGGCGCCACCGCCTTCCACCTCTTCACCACCTTCCCGGTCGAGCCGCCCTGGGTGGCGCGCTGGCCGGGGGTGCGCGCCTTCGGGTACGCCCTGGCGGCGGCGGTGGCCGCGCTCTCCGCGCTCGGCATGGCGTTCGGCTCGGGCTCCGAGCTGTTCCCGCTGCTGGCCTACACCTGCGCGATGCTGGGGGCGGCGGCCGGCGTCGCGGCGCTCGCGCGCGAGTGGGTGCGCTCGCGGCGCAGCGCGGACGCCGCGCGCGTCGACGTGGTGTTCTGGGGCGCGGTGCTGAGCTTCGTGCCGGTGCTGGTGCTGCTCTCGTTGCGGCTCTTCTTCCGCGTGATGTTCCCGACCTCCCTCGCGCTGATCTGGTTCGTGGTGCTGCCCGCCTCGGTGGCCTACGGCATCGCGCGCAACCAGCTCTTCGAGATCCGCGGCGTGGCGCGCTCCTCCGCCGCCTACGGCGCCGCCACCCTCGCCATCACCGGCCTGTTCGCGTTCCTGATCACCTTCGCCGACGCCCTGTTCGACCGCTTCAACATGAACGCCAGCTCGCCCTGGTTCTCGGTCACCTTCCTGTTCTTCGCGATCCTCGCCTTCAACCCGCTGCGCGACCGCCTGCAGTCGCTGGTGGACCGGGTCTTCGACCGCGACCGCTCGGGCTACCGCGACGCGGTGCGCGAGATCTCCGAGGCGATGGTCTCGATGCTCTCGCTCGACGAGGTGGTCGACCGGCTGCTCGAGGCGGTGACCGAGAGCATGGGCACCGAGCGCGCGATGGTGCTGCTGCTCGAGGACGCGACCCAGCGGCTGCGGCCCTCGGCCTGGCGCGGCGAGTTCGAGGCGGACGCCCTGCGCCTCGAGCTGGCCATCGACCACCCGGTGGGCAAGCACCTCTGGATGCGGCGCCAGGAGCTGACGCGGCTCGACTTCGACGACGCCGGGGACCCGGAGGCCCGCGACTCGTGCCGCGACGTGTTCGACGTCCTCGAGGTGGAGCTGCTGGTGCCGATCCTGTTCGGCGTCGACCTGCTGGGGGTGATCGCGGTCGGGCGCAAGCTCTCGGGCGAGGGGCTCGGCGCCGACGATCGCCAGCTGCTGCGCACCCTCGCCAACCAGAGCGCGATCGCGATCGAGAACGCCAAGGCCTTCGACGAGATCGCCAAGCTGAACGAGACGCTCGAGGCGCGCGTGGACGAGCGCACCCGCGAGCTGCGCGACACCCAGGCCCAGCTCATGCAGAGCGAGAAGATGCGCTCGCTGGGCCAGCTGGTGGCGGGCGTGGCCCACGAGCTCAACAACCCGATCGGCTTCGTGCACGCCAACCTCCAGCTGCTGGAGGGCTACGTGGTGAAGCTGATCGCCGCGCAGGAGCGCGGCGACGGCGCCGAGCGCGTGCGCGAGGCGATCTCGAAGCTGCTGCTGCGCAGCCGCGAGGGCACGCAGCGCGTGAAGGACATCGTGCAGGACCTGCGCACCTTCTCGCGCATGGACCAGGCGGAGCTCGGCGACGCGGACCTGAACGAGGAGATCGAGCGCACGCTCGCGCTGATGGAGCCGCGCTTCAAGGCGGGCATCCGGGTGGAGCGCGACTTCGGCGCGCTGCCCCGGGTGCGCTGCCTGCCGGGGCAGCTCAACCAGGTGTTCATGAACCTGGTGATGAACGCCTGCGACGCCCTCGACGGCAAGGGGCGCATCGTGGTGCGCACGCGGCCGACGGCGGACGGCGTCTCCCTCTGCTTCCAGGACGACGGGCCCGGCATCCCCGCGGAGCACCGCGAGCGCATCTTCGAGCCGTTCTTCACCACCAAGCCCGTGGGCAAGGGCACCGGCCTCGGCCTCTCGATCTCCCACGGCATCATCGAGCGCCACGGCGGCCGCATGCTCGTCGAGTGCCCGGACGGCGGCGGTACCCGCTTCCAGATCGAGCTCCCCCTGGTCGCGCGCCTCGGGGACGGAGTCAACTAATCAACTAAAGTCACCCGCGGGGCGAGTTAGTTGATTAGTTGACTCCGTCCCCCCTTCAGGAGGAAGCGATGTCCGTGCGTGAGCAGCTCGAGGGCGTCTCGATCGATACGAAGGCGAACGTGTACTTCGACGGGCGCTGCGTGAGCCATACGGTGCGGCTGGCCGACGGGTCGCGGAAGAGCGTCGGGGTGATCCTGCCGTCGAAGCTCAGCTTCGAGACCGCCGCCCCGGAGCGCATGGAGATCGTGGCGGGGCGCTGCCGCGTGAAGCTCGCCGGCAGCGGCACGCCCAGCGAGTACCGCGGGGGCCAGAGCTTCGACGTGCCGGGCCAGAGCAGCTTCGAGATCGAGGCGCTCGAGCCGGTCCACTACGTCTGCCACTTCGGCTGAGAGGAGCCCTCTTGAGCGTCGGTCGCATCGCGGAGATCTGGCGTCACCCCGTCAAGTCGATGGGCGGCGAGCGCATCGCAGCGGCCGAGATCGGGCCGCAGGGGATTCCCGGCGACCGCGCCTGGGCGGTGCGCGACGAGACGCGCGGCGGCATCCGCGGCGCGAAGAAGATCCCGGCGCTGATGCGCTGCCGGGCGCGCCAGGTCCGGGGGCCGGAAGGCGCGCCCGAGATCACGCTGCCCGGCGGCGAGGTGATCGTCGCGGACGCCTCCGACGCGAACGCGCGCCTCTCCGAGGCGCTCGGCACCAAGGTCACGCTCTGGCCGCTGCTTCCGGCGAGCGAGCTGGACCACTATCGGCGGGGCGCCCCGGACCACGCCGACGTGCTGACGGAGCTGCGCTCGATCTTCGGCCGCGAGGAGGGCGAGCCGCTTCCGGACCTCTCCAAGTTCCCTCCGGACCTCTTCCAGTACGAGTCGCCGCCCGGCACCTACTTCGACGTGGCCCACATCCTGCTGCTGACGGACGCCACGCTGCGTCGCCTCCAGGAGCTGGCGCCGGCCTCGCGGGTGGACGTGCGCCGCTTCCGGCCGAACCTGGTGGTGGAGTCGAGCGAGGCACCCGGCTTCCCCGAGCTCGGCTGGGTGGGCCGGCGCCTGCGCGTCGGCGGCGCGGTGCTGAAGGTCGACCTCGCCTGCCCGCGCTGCGTGATGATCACCCACGGCTTCGAGGACCTGCCGCGCGACACCGCCCTGATGCGCACCGTCGTGCGCGAGGCCGACCAGAACGTCGGCGTCTACGCCCGCGTCGAAACCCCGGGAACCGTACGCCCCGGCGACCCGGTCGAGCTGCTCTAGAAAGGGGTCTGGCCTCGACCTTCAGAAACTCGCCGCCGGGTCCGGGCGCGAGCCTGCGCCCGTTCCGCGCGGGCCTCGCCTTCGGCGTCTTCAACGGCCTCACCTGGATGATCGGCCTCGGCACCCCGATGGTGCTGTTCGCCGAGGCGCTCGGCGCGAGCGCGCTCCAGGTCGGCCTCGCCTCGTCGTTCCTGTACCTCGTGCTCCCGGTGCAGGTGCTCGCCACCGCGAGCCTCGCGCGGCTCGGCTACAAGCGGCAGATGGTGATGGGCTGGTGGATCCGCGCGCTGTTCCTGCTGGTTCCCCTCGGCCTCGCGCTGTACGCGCCGCAGCCGCCGGCCTCCTGGATGGCCGACCTCTTCGTCGGCAGCGTGCTCGGCTTCTGCCTGCTGCGCGCCTTCGGCACCGCGGCGCATCTGCCCTGGATGGCCGCGATCCTCCCGGTGGAGGTGCGCGGCCGCTTCTTCGCCACCGACCACGCGCTGACGAGCGGCCTCGGCGTGGGCACCTTGCTGCTCTGCGCCGCGCTCTTCGCGCGCTTCCCGGGCTGGACGGCCTTCGCGCTGGTGTACGGCCTCGCCCTCGCGGGCTCGGTGCTGGCGGTGGCGAGCCTGCTGCGGCTCCCCTCGGCGCCTCCGCCCGCGCCGGTGGCGCTGCGCAGCTTGCCCGGTCAGGCGCTGGCGCTCTGCAGCCGGCCCGGGCTGTTCCGCTTCTACCTCGGCCTCACCTTGCTCGGCTGGAGCGCCAACGCGGCGCTGGCGCCGTTCGTGGCCTACTACCTGAAGGTCGAGGCCGGCGTGCCCGAGCAGCGCATTCTGGTGTACACCGCGGCGCAGTTCGCCGGGCAGATCGCTGCCAGCGCCTCGATCCGCGCCGCCATCGACCGCGTGCCGCTGCGCCGCTTCTTCCAGCTCGCCTCGCTGGCCTTCGTCGGCGTGGCGCTGTTCTGGCTCGCAGTGGTGAAGGGCGCGCCGGTCCACGGGTTCCTGCTGCCCGTCGCCTACTTCGTGTTCGGCGGCGCCGCGGGCGTCGGCAACGCGGCGCACAACACCCTGCTGCCCGAGCTCTCGGAGGCGCAGCAGCGCCCGGTCTCGATCGCCGTCTTCACCTCGATCCTCGGCGTCGTCGCGGGCCTCGCGCCGATCGCCTGGGGGCTGGTGCTGAAGCAGCCCGGCCCCGGCCCGGGCCTCCGGCTCGACCGCTTCGCCGTGTACTTCGCGGTGGCGGCAGCGGCGAACGCGCTGCTGGTCGCGCTCTATCAGCGGCTGCCGGAGCGGCGGACGGTAGGCTGAAACCAACGGGGGCGTGCCCGCGCCAGCGCTGTGTAGCGCTTCGCCTCGCAGAAGTTCGCCGAGGCACAACGCCCCTCGATCGGTCGTCAACGAATCGTCACCGATCGTTCTCACGCAGTTGCTATCGATTGAAAGTCGGACTCCCCACCATGCTCATCCTCCATCTTCCCGGACACACCGAGCCGGGCCGCGTCACGAGACACTCGCGCGCCGCGCGGCGCCTGCGCGTCGACGTGCCGGGCCTCCGCGGCAACCCCGTGCTCGCCAGGCGTCTGGAGCGCGAGCTCGCCTCGCGGTCGAAGGGCGTCGAGACGGCGCAGGCCGATCCCCAGAGCGGCCGCCTCTTGATCCGCTATCGGCCCGGCGCATCGCTGCTCGATGCGCTTCGCACGCCGGAAGGCCCCGCGACGAGGCGCCGCGCGGCAGCACCCCGCCGCCGGCGCGGGCGTGAGGCGGCGGGCGGCGCCGAAACGGCGGCGCACGCGCTGCGCGTCGAGGAGGTGCTGGAGCGCCTGGGCGCGACGAGGCAGGGCCTCGGCGAGGCCGAGGCCCGGCGGCGCCTGCGGGAGCTCGGCGCGAATGCCGTCGATGGCGCGCCGCAGCGGGCGCCCCTCGCGGTGCTGCTCGGACAGGTCCAGAACCTTCCCGCCGCCCTGCTGCTCGGCTCCTCGGCGCTCTCGGCCCTGGCGCGCGACTTCGGCGGCTCGGCAGCGATTCTCGGCGCCGTCGTCCTCGACGCGGCGATCGGCTACCGCATCGAGCGCAAGAACGAGGACCTGCTGGCCTCCTGGCAGCGTCTCGAAGCGGGCGAGGCGCGGGTGCTGCGTGCGGGGCGCATCGGAGCGGTAGCGGCCGCCGATCTCGTTCCGGGAGACATCGTTCTGTGTCGTTCGGGCGACACCGTGCCGGCCGACGCGCGCGTGATCGACGCGCACCGGCTGAGCTGCGACGAGTCGATGCTGACCGGCGAGAGCGAGCCCCGACCCAAGTCGGCGGCGCCGGTGTCGCCGATCGCACCCCTCGCCGAACGCGCCTCGATGCTGTTCTCGGGCACGCGGGTCGCCTCGGGGCACGGCCGGGCCGTAGTGACGGCGACGGCCGAGCGCACGGAGGCGGCCCGCATCCGCGGCCTCGTCGAACGGGAAAATGCGCCGGAGACACCCTTCGAGCGACGGCTCCGGCGCCTGGGCCGATCGCTCACGCTGGCGGGGGCAACGGCTGGCGGAGTGGCGCTGTCGCTGGGCGTCCTGCGCGGCCGCGGCCTCGGCCCAACCCTCGGGCAGGCGGTGGCGCTCGGCGTCGCGGCGATTCCCGAGGGACTGCCGATCGTCGCGAGCTCGGCGCTCGTGCAATCGATGCAGCGCATGCGCGAGAAGGGGATGATCGTGCGCCGCCTGGTTTCGGCGGAGACGCTCGGTGGCGTAACCGTGGTGTGCGCCGACAAGACGGGCACGCTCACCCAGAACGACATGCGACTCGAGGTGCTCGATCTCGGGTTCGGCGAGCTCGCGGCCGCCGAGCTGCGCGCCGATCCCGAGAAACTCTTCGACGACCCGGTCAGCCTCGCCCTCGCCGCCGCCGTCCTGAACAGCGACGTCGACGCGGAGGGCGACGCCGGAGTGCTCTCCCTCGATGGGAGCTCCACCGAGCGCGCCCTGGTGCTGGCGGCGCACCGCGCGGGAATCGACCGCGACGCGCTGCGGCGGGCCTTCCCGCGCCGCCTGCTGCGCGAGCGGGACGGAGGCACGCACTACGTAGTGAGCCTCCACGACGCCCCGGGCGGCGGCGCGCTGGCCTTCGTGAAGGGCGCGCCGGAGCAGGTGGTGGCCCTGTCCGCG
>Ga0105107_10000940_pt1 | contig 19082 bp, 15 predicted proteins | sample PPLLaktember2015_6_FD_79335 | JGI IMG/M metagenome (GOLD analysis project Ga0105107, IMG submission 79335) | Freshwater sediment microbial communities from Prairie Pothole Lake near Jamestown, North Dakota, USA - PPLs Lake P8 Core (1) Depth... | ecosystem: Environmental > Aquatic > Freshwater >... | reverse complement strand
CGGCCGGGCCGGCGGCGGCCCAGATGGCCCTTTCGCCGGGAAGCTCCGGACGTTCGGCCGCGATCAGCTCGACTGGATCCTCGGGCTGAATCCGTACGATGCCTGCATGCTCCACGGCAGGGGGCGCAACAACATCGCCTACATGTTCTTCGATTCGTACGAATATACGAACGCGCCCGGCGGCATCTGCAACGGCATCACGGGCGGCGCATCGAACCCGGAGGGCATCGATTTCGGGTTGCGCTACGCCGAGACCGGCAAGGACGACGATTGGCGCTGGGCCGAGCAGTGGCTGCCCCACGCGGCCTGGTACCTGCTGGCCATTGCTATCGGCGATTGACCCGCGCGGTCGCGTCCGCCACTTCCGGCAGGCCCGGATCGGCCCCCGCCCAGAGAGCCAGGAACTTGCGGGTGTGGCGGCGCTCCGCCTCCTCATCGCCCATCTCGCCGGCGATCTTCCCCAGCCAGTAATGGGCCCGGGCATAGATATCTCCGTCGTGGCGGCGGCCGGTCGTGAGGAGCGTGATCTTTTCGTAGATTTCGCGGGCTCCGGCGAGGTCGCCCGATTCGCGAAGCGCCCGGGCATAGGGATCGAGGAAGGCGGCCTGCTCATCGCTCCAGAAATCCTCGAAGTCCAGGCGCCCGCAGGCGCTCGCGAGCGGCTCGACGGCAGCCCCCGGATTCCCCTTCGCGAGCTCGATCAAGCCAAGGACGTGCTCATAGTACTTCAGGTCTTTCCTGTTGAGGCCGGACTCGATGACCGACTTCAGCTCCCCGGCCGTCTTCAAAGCTTCCGTGGTCAATCCCATCCCGGCCTGGATCCTCGCCTGGACGAAAAGATCCCGCTTTTTGAAGATCGGCCGGTAGGGCAGGCCGGTGCCGCCGGCCGTCGCCCGCGATTCGGCGGAAAGCCGCAGATATTCGCCGAAGGCGGCGGACGCCTCGGCGTGCCGTCCCGCCTTCTCCAGCGCCGACGCCAGACGCCGGTTGGCGGCGGCTTCGTCGTCGATCTTTCCCCGGGCTTTCTCCACGTCGCGCCGGGCAAAATCGATATGGGCTTCGAAGAGTCCCCGGTTCAGAAGGAGCATCCGGGGGCCCCAGAGGGCTTCTGCACCGGCCAGGTCGTCCATGAAGACGAGCATCTCGAACTCGGCCGACCGCATTTGGGGATTCGCCTGGGAGGTTTTCCGGGCCTCGGCCAGGGCCAGGCCGAACTCCCTCAGGTACGCATAGTCATAGGCCAGGAATTGCCGGATGTTCCAGGCCTCCTCGATATTCAGAAGGTGCGACACGAGGAGATCCGCCGCTTCCCGATAGCTCCCCTTTTTCTGGAGGTACCCGGCCAGCGTGCGAACATCCAGAACGGTGTTCCGGTCCCGGGCGACGTTGCGTTGATATTCGATGGCCTTGTCGAGATCGCCGGCGCCGTTGTAGGCGTAGCCAAGATAGGTCATGGCGTTCAAATGGCCGGGATGCGCCTTCAAAAGGCCTTCCAGGATCTCGATGGCCTTCGCATGATCATCCGCCCAGAAGGCGAGCTGGCCCTCGATGAGCTCCCTCTCCCCGAGGGGAAGCCGGCCGGCGAATTCAAGAGCCTTCCGGATGGCGGCCAGGGCTTCGGCCGGGCGTCCGGCGTCCCGCAGGGCCGTCGCCAGGGTCCGGAAGGCCAGGGCGAACTCGGGGTCGATCTCGATGGCCTTCTGCATCGAGGCGACGGCGTCGGGCCAGCGGTTGTTCAGTTGGTGGCGCCGGCCCTCGACATAATGCTTGAGCGCCTCGGGGAAGGGCGTGACCGTCTGGCCGGCTTCCCTGGCGAAATCGTACTCGATCTGAGCCCGCGTCAGGAGGAGCTCCTTCTTGATCCGGCGGGCCAGCTTGTCCACGGTGGGGATGACATCGAATTCGTCGTGGGCCACGAACTTCACCATGCCGAGGCTCCGGCCCAAGCCGGATTCCTGGACGTCAGCCGTGATGACGATCTTGCCGCCGGCTTTGACGAAGCTGCCGGTCAGGACGTTGGCGGCGCCGGTGACTGCGGCGATCCTCGCGATATCCTCGGACGAAAAGACGGCCGCCTCTTCGAGGCCGAGCCGGCGGAGGGCGGTGAGCATCTGAGCGCTCGAGACGACACGGACGTATTTCGATTGGGCTAGGCCGGTGAAGAGGAGCTCGGCCAGGGCATGACGCCAATAATCGAGCGATCCGTCGCTCGACTTGTTCTCGAAGGGGACGACGGCGAGGACGGGCTTGATGAAATCGGCCGGAAGAGGCGGGGGCTTGGGGGGAACGATGGCGCGCCAGATGAAGAGGCCGGCGGCGACGCAGGAAAGGGCGGCGATCCCGGGGACGACAAGCGCCTTCCGGGCCCGCTCCGGCGCGGGCTTCTGGCCCGGCGGTCCCTCCCGTTCATGAAGCCTCTGATCGAGCCAGGCGCTGAGCTCGTCCCTGTACGCGAAGACGCGCGCTTTGGGCGAGCCGTCGAGACGGTGGATGGGCAGGCCCAGCTCCCTCTCCCACCTCTGACAGGTCCGGAGGTCCCGTCCGAGGAAGGCGGAGATCGCCTTCCAGGATTCGAGGAGCTGCCCTTCGTCCATCGTTCTCCTGCCCGGTGGGAGCGGCCCGAGCCGGATGACCTTACGGAGTGAGCCTTGAGTATAGGACCGGCCGGAGGGCCGAGTCAAGCCGGACTTGACTAGTCAAATCCGTTATGACGCCCGTCCCTCTTTGTTGAAATCGGCGACGGCGCGGAAGAAGGCGTTGAGGTTGGCCAGCGGCGACCCGGGAGGGATGTCGGAGCCGGACGAGATGACGAAATTCCTGAAGCGGCGCGTCGCCTCGAGGAGCGCCCTGGTCGCCTCCCCGGCCGCCTGCGGCGTTCCCTGCCGGAAGACCTGCGCGGCGTCGAGATTGCCGCTCAGGACGACCTCCGGGCCGACCCGGGCGAGCGCGGCGGCGACGTCCATGCTCGGGCCGAAATGAAGGAGCCCGGCGCCGGAATCCATGATTCCGTCGAGGTGGTCGATCGCGGCGTGAGAGCTGTGGAGGACAACGGCGAATTCCGTCGTCTCGATGGCCTTGATGATCCGCTTGACGAACGGCGTCGAGAACCGTTGCAGTCGCTCGGGCGAGAGCCGGCCGGGCGGCGCCTCGGCGACCAAGACCCCCCACGCGCCCGTTTCCCGGAACTCCAGGGCATAGCGGCAGAGGAAGCCGGTCACATTGTCGAGGAGGGCCTCGATCGTTTCTGGCTCGGCGGCCATGGCGGCGGTCGTTTCCTCCGGGCCGAACAGGCGCGCAGCCAGGGCAAACGGCCCCAGCATCGCCCCGAGAACGGGAACGCCCTCGCCGACCTCGGCGGTCAGGCGCCAGGACGTTTCGAGGGGGACGCGCGTCCGGGCATCGCCGGGCACGGGATCGGGAAGCGCGCCGACTTCGGCGGCGTTGGTGACGAGCCGCCCGACGATCGATGGGACGTCCCGCGCGGTGAACTTGATCTCACAGCCGTAGGCCTCGGCTTCGGCGGTCGGATCGATGGCCGTGACCAGGACGGGGGTTTGATAGCGCTCGGACAGGGCCATGATCGCCTTGAACTGAGAGCCCGGCACGCTGACCATGTCTTCGATCGACTCGCCGGTGATCTCCAGCCCCGAGTAGGCGCAGAGGGGCATGGCCAGCCGGCCGGGAAAGCCGTTGACGAACTTGATGAGACGTGTGTCCATAACTGAGCCCCATGATATCCGAGACGCGACGGACGGTCAACTCGGAGAGAGATGGGTTCCGCTGGCTCCGGTGACAGCAGGCTTGGGCCTTTCGCCGAGATACGGCCGGAGGGCGGAGAAAGCGACGGCGATGACGAGGCACGCCGCGGCGCAAACATACCAGACCGCGTCGGGGCCGAGGCGGTCGTAGATGGCCGTGCCGGCCGCCGGGGCGACGACAAAAGCGAGCGAGAAGACGAAGCTGAATACGCCCATGTAGCGGCCGCGGTTCGAGTCGTCGGCCCGCGCGGCGATGAGCGCGGTCACGAGGGGCATGCTCAGCATCTCGCCGAAGGTCCAGATCGCGACCGTGAAGGCGCCGAACGCGACCCCCCGGCCGAGAGGCATCAAGCCGAGCCCGATGCCGAGAAGGATGAACGATAGGTTGATCATCCGGGCCCGGGGATACCGCCGGACCCGTTCCATCAGGATCATTTCCAGGGTCACGATCAGGATGGTGTTGACCGCGAAGAGCTGGCCGATCCGGTTCTCGGCCAGGCCGTAGACATCGCGCATATAGAGCGGGAACGTCGTCAGGAGCTGGACGAAGACCGCGCACCAAACGAGGAAGATGAGCATCATCAGGAGGAACGGGACGTCCCGCCAGGGAGAAAGGGCTTTCCGGGAGGATGCCGACGGCTCGCCGCCGCGCGAACCGGGCGTCTCGCAACGCTCCCCCTCGATCCCGGATTCCCGGGCGACCCTCACTCCCTTCCACAGCACCGCAAACACCGCGGCCGCCGCGAGCGACGTCAGCCCGTCCGCCCAGAAGAGCAGACGGTAGTCCCTGAGCGCCAGCACGCCGCCGATGGCCGGGCCGATCGTCGCCCCAAGATTGTTGGCCAGCCGGTTGAGGGCAAATCCCTTGATCTGGAGCTCGGCCGGGCAGATCTTCGACATCGAGGTGCTGTTGGCCGGGTAGAGCATGCCGGCGAACAGCGCCAGGCCGAAGAGAAGCGGCAGGATCCCCGCCATCGTCCGGACCTGGCCCAGGGCGATGAGCGCGACGCCACAGACGGCCAGGCTCATCTTCTGGACGCCGATCGATCCCATGCGGTCCGAAAGCCAGCCTCCGGCGAACGCCCCCGCGAGTGAGCCCACGCCGTAGAGGCTGAGCGCCTGCCCGGCCCGCGCGGTCGTGAGACCGAGCTTGCGGGTCAAGTAGAGCGAGAGGAAGAACAGGACCATCCCTCCGGACGCGTTGACCAGGTTGACGCCGAAGAGGATCCAGGCCCGCCGCGGCAGCCCGCGATAGGCCTGGACATACTCTTCCCTGATGAAACGGAGCGGTCGGAGGAGCGGGCTCATGGTCGTTGCCCGGGATTATAAGAAAATTCGGGGACACAATACCAATTTCCGATTTAATTAATTCGGAAAATAGTATTGTGTCCCCGAATTAATAGCGGAAGCAGGTGACCAGGTGGTCGTTGACCATGCCCGTCGCCTGCATGTGCGAGTAGACGACGGTCGATCCGACGAACTTGAATCCCCGGTCCTTGAGGTCCTTGCTGAGGACGTCGGACTGGGGCGTCCGGGCGGGCATCTCGGCGAACGACCGCAGGCCCGAGCGCAGCGGTTTCCCCCCGACGAATCTCCAGATATAACGGTCGAACGTGCCGAACTCCTTCTGAACCTCGAGGAAGCGCTTGGCGTTGTTGATCGCGCCGAGGATCTTCAGCCGGTTGCGGATGATCCCGGCGTCGCCGAGCAGGCGCTTCACGTCGCGATCCGTGAACCGGGCCACCTTCCCGGGGTCGAACCCTTTGAACGCGCGCCGGAAGTTCTCACGCTTCCTCAGGACCAGGCTCCAGCTCAGGCCCGCCTGCATGCCCTCGAGGATGAGGAATTCGAAGATCTTGCGGTCGTCATGGAGGGGCCGGCCCCATTCGAGATCGTGATAGTCGCGCATCAGGGGGTCGTCGAGCTCCCCCCAGCATCGCCTCTTGGGGCGCGCCGCGCGCGCCGGCTTCGAATCGGCCTTGATCTCTTTCTCTGCCATCCCTGGCCTCTCGGGCATCTTAGCATAAGTCCGGGGGGCAGGCGCGGACGAGGGGGCCGCAACGGCCCGCGATCATCGCCCGGCCTGCTGATAAGATCCGTCTTGCTGGGGCCCGAAACCGATCGACTCGACTTTTTCCCTGTAGAGCTCATGGATGAGGGTGCGGTCGAATTCCATTTCCGCCTCGATCATCGCCGCTTTCTCCCGGTCGTCGAGATAATCCATGACGGGCAGGAAGAAAGCCTGATCCTCTTTCCGGATGTGGTCCGGGTAGAACGCGGCCAGGAATTCGAGCCGGTCGAGGATCTTGGACAGCGCGGCCCTATCCCCCCGTTTATAAGCCTCCGAGGCGTCGGCGAGCTCGCGGACCATCCGCCGCCCAACCCTGTGCTCCTCCAGGAGCTCGTTCAGGATCGCCCGAAGGCCCGGGTCCAGGGGCTTGCCCTCCAGCGCCTTGAAGAGGATGTCTTCTTCCTTGCCGTGATGGCAGCGGTCGGCGTACGCCCTGATGAAATCCAGCGCGAGGTCGACGAATCCCAGGTCGATCGTCCCGTGGCGCCGGCCGGCCTCCACCGCTCGCCTGATCGGAGGCATCAGCTTCTCGATGATCCGGTGTTCCGCCATCAAAGGCCCGACTGGCAACATCATCCGTCTCCTTTCCTATAAATCCTATAGTATTTATACAGACGCGTCAAACGCCTGTTAGGTTCCCCGTGACGGCCGCCCTCAGGGGCCGCCGTCCCCCGCTTCGCCGGGCTTGATTAACGCCCCTGTTACTGCTAGTATTTCGTTCCTCGACGCGTCCGCCGTAAAGGGAGACATGCCGATGAAGAGACTGCTCATCCTGGGGGCCGGGACGGGCGGGACCGTCATGGCCAACCTCCTCCGCAAGCGCCTCGCCCCCGGCGATTGGGCCATCACCGTCGTCGACCGCGACAACGAGCACTACTATCAGCCGGGCTTCCTCTTCATCCCCTTCGGCTTCTTCAAGAAGGAGGACATCGTCAAGCCCCGGTCGCGGTTCCTCCCCCGGACCGTCGAATTCATCGTCGCCGAGGTCGACCGGATCGATCCCGCCTCGAACGAGGTCCTCTTCCGGGATGGCCGCATCCTCACCTACGACATCCTTATCGTCGCCACGGGGGCCGACATCGTGCCCTCCGAGACCCCGGGCATGGTCGACGGCTGGCGTGACACGATCTTCGACTTCTACACGCCCGATGGCGCTACGGCCCTGGCCGAAAAGCTCAAAGCCTTTCCGGGCGGCCGGCTTGTCATCCACGTCAACGAGACGCCCATCAAGTGCCCGGTCGCGCCCCTCGAGTTCGCCTTCTTTTGCGATTGGTGCCTGCGCCGGCATCACCGGCGTGACAAGATCGAGCTCGTCTATGTGACGCCCCTGAGCGCGGCCTTCACGAAGCCCGTGGCTTCGAAGGCCCTGGGGGCCCTGCTCGCCGAGAAGCGCGTCGGAATGATCGCCGATTTCAACGCCGAGCGCATCGACGCAACGGCCCACAAGATCGTCGGTTACGACGGCCGCGAGGTCCCCTACGACCTCCTCGTCACCGTCCCGACCAACATGGGTTCGGAGATGATCGAGCGGTCGGGGATGGGCGACGAATTCCGCTTCCTGCCCACGGACCCGTACACGCTGCGCTCGAAGAAGCACGAGAACATCTTCGCCATCGGCGACGCGACCGACGTGCCCACGTCCAAGGCCGGGTCCGTGGCCCATTTCCAGGCCGAGATCCTGGCCCGGAACATTGTCCGGGCCATCGCCGGGAAGCCGCTCGAGCCGGCTTTCGACGGACACGCGAACTGCTTCGTCGAGTCCGGCCGCGGCCGGGCCATCCTGATCGACTTCAATTATGACGTCGAGCCGCTCCCGGGCCGGTTCCCGTTCCCGGTCATCGGCCCGATGCCGCTGCTCAAGCCGAGCCGCATCAATCACTGGGGCAAGCTCGCGTTCCGCTGGATCTACTGGCATATGCTCCTGCCGGGGCGGCCGATCCCCTTCGTCCCGGCCCGCATGAAGATGGCCGGGAAACGGCGTCCGGCAAGCGAGGCCGCCGGCGGAAGCGCGGGTAAAACCCCATAGCCCAAAGGGGCAGAGAAACTCCAGAGACAAACGCCAAAGAAGGAGGGATTCGAAATGGCACAGAAACAGTACGGAGCGGCCACCGTCGACGTCGACGACGAGGGCTTCCTCGCCGACTTCACCCAGTGGACGCGCGAAGTCGCCGCGGCCATCGCCAGGGACGAGGGCGTCGCCGAGCTCACGCCGGCCCATTGGAAGGTCATCGAGTTCATGCAGAAGGAGTTCAAGGAGAACGGCCAGGCGCCGAGCATCCGCAAGCTCAACAAGAGCGGCGTCATCAGCACCAAGGAGCTCTACGACCTCTTCCCCGGCGGCCCGGCCAAGAAGGCGGCCAAGATCTCCGGCCTGAAGAAGCCCGAGGGCTGCGTCTGAGGAGGCCGCGATGGCAGACAAGATCAAGAAGGTTTCGATCATCGTTTCCAAAGGCAGCCTGGACGGGGTCTACCCCGGCCTGATCCTGGCCAACGGCGCCCGGATGGAGGGCATCGAGGCGAACCTGTTCTTCACCTTTTTCGGCATGGACGCCATCGTCACGAAGCGGATGGGCAAGATCAAGGTCGCCACGGTCGGGAATCCGGGCATGCATATGCCGTCGCTGCTGGGCATCCTGCCGGGCTTTTCGGCCTTCGCCACCTCGATGATGATGAAGACGATGGACAAGCTCGACATCCCGCCCGTGCCCGAGTTCGTCGAGATGGTCGCCGACGCCGGCTGCAAGCTCTACGCCTGCAAGGCCACGGTCGACATGTTCAAGCTGAAAAAAGAGGATTTCTGCCCGCAGGTCGACTCGATCATCAACGTCGGGAAGTTCTACGAGATCTCGGCCGGCGGCGAGATCATCTTCACCTGATCGAATTCGGGGACACAAACCCATTTTCCGAATTGCCGGTTTGACAACGGTCGTGGACATCAAATCGGAAAATGGGTTTGTGTCCCCGATTTAGGAGGCGGCCATGGAATGGATCACGCATTTCCAATCGTGGATCGCGCTCGGCACGCTGACCGCGCTCGAGATCGTCCTCGGCATCGACAACATCATCTTCATCTCGGTCCTCGTCGGGCGCCTCCCCCGCGACAGGCGCAACCGGGCCCGCGTCCTCGGCCTGGCCCTGGCCATGGTCAGCCGCATCATCCTCCTCCTGTCGCTGACCTGGGTCATGGGACTGAAGGCCACGCTCTTCGACGTCTTCTCGCGGGAGTTCAGCGGCCGCGACCTCATCCTCATCGGCGGCGGGCTCTTCCTCATGGCCAAGAGCACCCGCGAGATCCACCACAGCCTGATGGGCGACGAGGGCCACGTGAAGGCCAAGGCCTCGGCCCGGATGGCCTCGGTCCTGGCCCAGATCGCCGTCCTGGACATCATCTTTTCTCTCGATTCCGTCATCACGGCCATCGGCCTGGCCAACCACGTGACGATCATGATCGCGGCCATCGTCATCGCCGTCCTGGTCATGATGTTTTCGGCCAAGCCGATCGGCGAGTTCGTCGATACCCATCCGACCATCAAGATGCTGGCCCTGAGCTTCCTGCTCCTCGTCGGATTCACGCTCTTCGGGGAGGGCTTCGGGCTGGTCATCCCCAAGGGCTACATCTATTTCGCCATGGGCTTCTCGGTCGGGGTGGAATTCCTCAACCTGAAGGTCCGGAGGCGGATGGAGAGGCCGGTCCATCTCCACACGGACCGGCCTTCGGGGACGGCCGCCTAGTTCTTATTCGATTTCGGGGTAGCGCTTGTCGGCGAACTTGAGCAGGGCCGCGTAGCTCGCCGCCGACAGGGCCGCGAGCCCCGCGAAAACGATCCCGAGCACGGCATTCGTTCCAAGCTTCGCCTTGATCAGCGCCTTGACGCCGAAATACACGACCGTCAGGATGCCGATGTCGGCCAGCATACCCAGCAGGACGTTCAGGTTCTGCTTGATGGCCTTCTGCGGGTTGGCCCAATCGAGGAGCGGCCTGGCCAGGTCGATCATCATGCCGGCGACCGTGAGAAGCACCCCGGCCACGAGCGCGAGTCCCGCCGCCGCCGCCAGCTGCGCCGCGCCCAGATGGAGAACCACCGCCCCCACGAGGCCCGCCGCGACCACCCCCAATGCCGCGACCAGATACGAGTGCAGGAACTTGGCCGCCGCCTGTTCCCGCGGCGCGACGGGAATGGCCTTCGAGATCCAGAACTGCGCCCCCTCCCGCGAGAACGTCGAAGCGGCCGTCCCGTTGATACTGCCGCACACGGTCATGAACAAGGCCGTCGCCAGGATGACGATCAGCGGATTGGCCGAGGCCATCGCCTTTAGGAGCGCCGTGGCGTCCCCCTGCCCCTGGCCGCCGCCCCCGGAGTTCGTCATGGCCATGATGACGAAGATCGCCGGCACGAGGACCACGACGAGGGTCCCGTTAAGCAGGAAGATCGGCGTCCGGTTCATGATCTTCCACTCGCGTCCGAACACCGCCGCCTTGGCCCGCCGGCCCGACGACACGCGCCGGGCCATCTCGTCGCGCGTCAGGCGCCTCCTCTTGCCCGTCGTTTCGCCGAGTCCGACCAGCCCGCGGTAGAACAGCGCCTCGGCCGCGGCGATCATGGCCGCAAACAGCAGGATCGACACGCCCCACAGGAGCGCCAGGTTCGCCAGCCCCTTGCCCGTGAAGCCCCCGGCCGCGGCCCGCGCCGCCCAGATCGCCGGCGGGAAGAAAGCCCCGACCCGGTTGAGGAGGCTGTCGGGCGAGGTGAAGAAGGCGGTGACCGCCGCGGCGCTCGTATCCGGTCCCTGGCCGCCCGCCGACCGCCCCATGACGATCTGCAGCCCGAACGCCAGGACGAGGAGCAGGATGCTCCCGATGAGGATGAGGGCGTCCTTCTTCCGGCTGACGTTGACGAAGCGCATCAGGGCCACGACGACAAGCGACACGACGGCCAGCGGGATGACCGGCAGCGCCAGGTACACGAGCGCGGCGTTGACCCAATACCCCGGCCCTCCCTTCGCCAGCACGCCGTACGTGAGGACGATCGGAAGGACCACGGCCGCGGCCGTCAGGTACTCGTTGATGACGATGACGGCGAACTTGCTGGCCATGACCTCCGACGGCCGGAGCGGCAGCGGGATGAGGAGCTCGAGGTCCCTCGAAAAATAGAACGCGGCGATCACGTAGTAGATCCCGAAGAGCAGAATGAGGAACTGCCCGGCCAGGAACCCGAGCGACAGGAGCGCCCGTTCCTGCCCCAGCGGCTGGAGGACCCCGTAAACGTTCTGGAGGGCCAGCACGACGCCGTAGTACATCGGCACGACCCCGAGCGCGGAGACCGCGATGATCGGCACCAGCCAGCGGTCCTTCTTCTCTTTGAGCAGCCGGTGCTTGAGGACGGCCAGCCCGAAATTAGACCGCAGGCCGGCGCGGACGACCGTCAGGAGCGTCCTGGCCCTCATTTCTCGGTCACCTCGAGGAAGATCTCTTCGAGCGATTGCCCGGCTTCAGTCCGGTCGAGGGCCTTCAGCTCCTCCATCGTGCCGCTGGCCACGAGCCGGCCCCTGTGGATAATGCCGATCCGGTCGCACAGCTTCTCGGCGACCTCCATGATGTGGGTCGAGAAGAAGAGGGTCTTGCCGGCCTCGCAGTGCTCGCGGAACATCTCCTTAAGCTGATGGGCCGCCCGGGGGTCGAGCCCGACCAGGGGCTCGTCGAGCACCATAACCCGGGGGGCCGGCAGGAGCGCCGCCGTGAGCACGATCTTCTGCTTCATGCCGTGCGAATAGCTCTGGATGGGGTTCGTGACGGCCGGCGCGAGCTCGAAGATCTCGAGCCATTTGCCGATGCGCTCGAGGCGCTCCGCCTTCGGCACGCCGTAGACGTCGCCGATGAAATTGAGATATTCGAGTCCGGTCAGCCGCTCGTAAATCGCAGGAAAATCAGGAACATAGGTTGTCACCTGCTTGGCTTTGAGGGGCTCCCTGGCGACGTCGTGGCCCTCGACCAGGATCTTCCCCGCGTCGGGCCGCAGCAGCCCGACGATCATCTTGATCGTCGTCGTCTTGCCGGCGCCGTTCGGGCCCAGGAAGCCGAAGATCTCCCCCGGCTTGACGGACAGGGTCAGGCCGTCGACAGCCCTGATCTTGCCCCGGTTGTAGCTCTTGGTGACGCCCGTCAGCTCGATCATCGGACCCGCCTGTACTTGATGAGGAGCGAGGCCGGCGCTTCGGGGATCTTCAGCGTGAGGCCCGCGGCGAGCTCGCGCCCGCTCTTCACGACCGTGACGCCATAGTCGTCGTAGGTGACCTCGTAATCCGCGCCCGCGTCGAGCGCCGCCAGCTTGGCCTCGATCGCCGGCTGCGGCGCCTGCGGCCGCCGGAAGGCCAGGACGATCCCGTCCCCGTCCTCCGGCCGGTCCCATTGGAAGGCCGCCCAGGCGTCGTCCCCGGTCGAGTACGCCGTGAGCGGGTAGTAATCGCCGTAGAAATAGCCGCGCAGCGCCCTGAACTCGGCCACGTCCTCGAGCGCCCCGCGCAGATTGAAGCCCGGCGTGAGCTCCCAGCCCATGACGACCGCGCCGCCCATGGCGCTGCGGAACCAGTACTTCCGCGGATCGCCGTTGCCCGTGCCGCTCGCCGGGACGAAGAAATGCAGCCCGTACGTGTGGCACTGGTAGCCGTTCGGCTCGTAGTACTGGTAGTCGGTCCGCCAAAGCGGGATGCTGCGGCTCGTCGTTTCCAGGTCGATCCGCCGACCGCCCGACGCGCAGTTGTCGATGAGCAGTCCCGGGTGGCGCTCGAGCAGGGCATCCCAGAACGCATAGAGCCCCTCGATGTGCTTCATCTCGGCGATCCCGACGCGGTCGGGCGCGTCCATGGCCCGCCAGAACGGCGCCGGGTCGAAATTGAAGTCCTGCCGGTAGATCGTCACGCCCTCGTCCCGGATGAAGTTCGAGACGTGATCGATGAGCCAGGCCAGCGCCTCGGGGTTGCCGAGATCGAGCAGGCGGTTCGCGTTCCCCGGGAGGACCGTCAGCCAGTCCCTGTGCTCGCGGTCGAGCCATGTCCCTTCATAGACTCGCTCGGGCTCGAACCAGACGACGAAGCCCTGGCCGAGCCTCTTGGCCGCCTCGGTCACCGGCTTGAGGCCGCGGGGGAAGTTCTTGCGGTTGACCGTCCACGTGCCGACCCCCGACCACCACTGGCCCGTCGCGTTCTCGTACCAGCCGGCGTCGATCCAGCAGGCGTCCGGCTCGATGCCGAACTGGTGGAGCCGCTCGATCATGCCGATGGCATAGCTCTCGGTGGCGCACACATACTCGTTGCACGGGAAGGGCCCGCCGAACCCGACGCCGTGGGCGATGGGCAGCGGCCGCGGCTTGCCGTCCGCTTGCGGCATGTGGTGGGCCAGGACGAAGCGGCGGAAGAGATTGTGCCCGGCCATCCTGTCCGCGCCCTTCCAGAAGAGGAGGGCCAGGGACGGCGTCCGGACCTCTTCCCCGGGCCGGAGCCTGAAGCGCGTTTCGGCCAGGCCGGCCGTGAGATCGAGCGACCGCCCGCCGGCGCCACTGCGCCCGACGACCGCTTCCCAGCGCCCGCTCCAGCCGACGGCGGCCACGATGCCCCGCTCGGGCGTCGCGATATTGAAGAAGGGCAGAGCGCTCGTGTCCGAGGACCGGCCGGCCTCCGGGCCGAAACGGATCTCGGCGTTCGGCGAGACCGGCTCGTCGATCGGCCCGAAGTCCGAGCGTTGGGCGCTGCTCCCCCGGGCCCGGTACAGCATGACCGGCCCCGCCGGGGAGGCGGCGAAATCCGGGAACGAGACGGCGCAGGCCCGGACTTTTTCGATGATCGGGGTATCGGCTCCGCCCGTGTTCTTGAAGCGCACGACCCATTCCGCGGCCGGGAAATCCGCGTAAATCGTCTGGGTGACCGTAACGCGGAAGCCCGTCGCCGGGTCCATATAGGCGACCGTCCGGACGAGCTTCGGGCCCTCGGTCTTCTCTTCGGAAGTCACGCGCCACTTGCGGAGGAGCCCGGATGAGGCCTGGCCTCCATAGACGAACGAGAACGGCGGCGGGGCCGTTTGAGCCAAATGGCCGCGGACGAAGGCATCCCGGCCCGCCCGGTCGTGAGCCGTCGCCGGATCCCAGCCGGCGATCCGGCTGGGGGAGACCGCCAGGAGCCCAGCCCAGGTGAACAGGACGGCCAGCGCGGCCCGGCTGCCAATCGATTTGACTTTCATATCCGCTCCTCCCGTTTCCTCAAAACCGAATTCCTATCTTGTCCACCCGGCCTTCTCTTCGGTCGCTCCGATCGTGTCCGGAAACCCGCCGCCCGAGGCCCATCGATGGCCTTACCGTCCGGGGCCCTGCCCGGGAACGCCCGGCGATGTCAGGTCCGCGGTCGGCAGCATCTTCGGGGCCGTCCGCATCCCGAGCGCCTGCTCGAGGCCATAGGCCAGCCGGATGAGCTCGGGCTCGCTCCAGGCCTTGCCGATGAGCGAGATGCCCACGGGCAGGCCGAAAACGGCCCCCGCCGGAAGCGTGATCGTCGGATAGCCGGCGACGGCCGCGGGCGATGACGAGCTCCCGGAGAACGAATCCCCGTTGACGAGATCGGTCAGGTGCGCCGGCCCGTTGGTCAGGACGAGGAGCGCATCGAGCTTGTGAGCGGCCAGCACGGCGTCGATGCCCTTCTCCCGCATGAGCTCGCGGCACTTCGCCAGCGCTTCGAGGTAGGCCTTGTCGGTCAGCGGCCCCTTCTTCGCCGCCCGCTCCACGATCTCCTGGCCGAAATAAGGCATCTCCCGGCCGGCGTTCTTCTCGTTGAAGGCGAAAAGGTCGTCGAGCGTCCGCACGGCCCCGCCCGGTCTCGAGGCGAAGTAAGCCTCGAGGCCGGCCTTGAACTCGTAGAGAAGGACCTCGTACTCCGCGTCGTCCGTCTGGCCGAGCGTCGGGATCTCCACGGGATCGACGAGCTCCGCCCCCTCCCTTTTCAAGGCCTCGACGGCGTTCTGCAGGATGGGATCGAGGTTCGACGGGAAGTTGAAGCCCCGGCTCCGCAGGATGCCGATGCGGGCGCCTTTCAGCCCGCCGGGCTTGAGGAACTCCCGGTAGTCCTGGAAGAGCCGGACACCGGTCGTTTGCGTCGCGGGATCGTTCGCATCGGGCCCGGCCATCGCCCCGAGGAGCGTCGCGGCATCGGCGACGGTCCGGGCCATCGGCCCGGCCGTGTCCTGCGAGTGGGCGATCGGGACGATCCCCGACCGGCTGACGAGCCCCACGGTCGGCTTGAGCCCGACGACGCCGCAGCACGAAGCGGGCGAGACGATCGAGCCGTCGGTCTCCGTCCCGACCGCGACCGCGGCCAGATTCGCCGCGACGGCCGCGGCCGATCCCGAGCTCGAGCCCGACGGATTCCGGTCAAGAGCGTACGGGTTCCTGGTCTGGCCGCCGCGGCCGCTCCAGCCGCTTGTCGAGCGCGTCGAGCGGAAATTCGCCCACTCGCTGAGGTTCGTCTTGCCGAGGATGATGGCCCCCGCCCCCCTGAGCCGCTCGACGACGGACGCGTCCTTGGCCGGCTTGGAGCCGAGAAGGGCGAGTGACCCGGCCGTCGTCTCCATCTTGTCGGCCGTATCGATATTGTCCTTGATGACGACGGGGATGCCGTGGAGAGGTCCCCGCGGCCCTTTCTCCCGGCGCTCCCGGTCGAGTTCGCGGGCGATGGCCAAGGCGTCGGGATTCGTCTCGATGATGGCGTTGAGCCGCGGCCCGCTCCGGTCGACCGCTTCGATGCGCTCGAGATAGAGCGCGACGATCTCCTCGGACGTCCGCTCGCCCGAGGTCATCATCTCCTGGAGCCCGGCGACCGTCGCCTCCTCGAGCGGGAACGGGGCGGGCTCGGGCGCCTTCGCCGGGGCTTTCCCGGAAGGCCGTTCGCCCGAGGGGCCGCAGGCGATGACCAGCATCAAGGCCAGGACGGCCATGATCGCCGCGGGAATCCAGCGGCTGGGCAACATTTTCATGATCTTCCTCCATTCGTCGCCCTCATCCGGCCCCGGCGGGCGGGGCAGGGGGCGCCTGGGTTAATGCTCACATTATCCCAATTACGGCCCCGGGCTCAATGGCCGGGCTCATTTTGGGGAGAAGAGAGAGAGCCCTCTTTGTGCTAAGATTGGGGCCCGGGGTCAGCCAGCCCCGCCGCCGCCACTCCACGCATACGGAGGCCGCATGGACAAGACGATCCGATTCAAGCTCAACGGGAGGGAGGTCGCCGTGGAGACCTCGCCGGAGCGCATGCTCCTGTGGGTCTTGCGGACGGATCTCGAACACACGGGCACGAAATACGGCTGCGGCGAGGGCTTCTGCGGCGCCTGCACCGTTCTCGTCGACGCCCGGCCGGAGCGTTCGTGCCAATTCCCGCTGGCCGGCGCCGAGGGCAAGAGCGTCCTGACCATCGAGGGCCTGTCCAGGGGCGGCAAGCTCCATCCGCTTCAGCAGGCCTTCGCCGATCTCGGCGCCCTCCAGTGCGGCTACTGCACGCCGGGCATGATCCTCATGGCCTATGCCTTGCTCCTCAGGAAGCCGGACCCGACCGAGGCCGAGATCGCCGACGCCCTGGAAGGCAACCTGTGCCGGTGCGGCTCCTACAACCGTATCATCGCGGCTGTCCGGCAGGCCTCCCAGGCCCTGAAGATGAAAGTGGTGGACCGTGAAGCCCTCTGATCTCGACAAGCTCAAGGTCAAGCCCCGGATCAAGGACGACGAATACACGATGTTCGGGCCGGAGCGCCGGGCCGGCCGGATGAATCTCGAGCGCCGCGAGTTCCTCAAGCTCGCCGGCGGCGGCCTCGTCGTCTTCTTCACGGCGGGCGAGGCCCTGGAAGGGCAGATCGGCGGAGCGCGCGGGGCCGACGGCGGCTATCCCGACGATCCCAACGCCTACCTCAAGGTCGGCCCGGACGGCCGCGTGACCTGCTTCACCGGCAAGATCGAGATGGGCCAGGGCATCATCACCTCGCTGGCCATGATGCTGGCCGAGGAGATCGACGTCCCTCTCGCCTCCGTCGATATGGTCATGGGCGACACCGCCCTCTGCCCTTATGACGCGGGCACGTTCGGATCGCGAAGCACCAAGTACTTCGGGCCGCCCCTGCGCCAGGCCGCGGCCGAAGCGCGGGGAGTGCTCGTCCGCCTCGCCTCGTCGCGGCTCGGGACCGCCGAGGAGGGCCTGGCAACCAAGGACGGCGCGGTCTATGCCCTCGAGACGCCGTCGAAAAAAGTCTCCTACGCCGACCTCGTCGGCGGCCGGAGGATCGAAGTCCGCCTCGAGAACAAGCCCCCGATCAAGGCGATCGCGAAGCACACGGTCTCGGGCCGGCCGACCCCCCGCTCCGACGCGCGGGCGAAGGTCACAGGCGAGGCCAAGTTCGCAGGCGACATCCGCTATCCCGGTCTGCTCTACGCCGCGATCCTCAGGCCGCCCGCCCACGGCGCCAAGCTCAAGAGCGCCGACACGTCCGCCGCCGAGAGGTTCGCGGGCGCGCGGGTCCTCCGCGACGGGGATCTGATCGCCGTTCTCCACGAGAAGCCGGACCTCGCGGCCGAGGCCCTCACGCTCGTCAGGGCGGAGTTCGAGCCGTCCCCGTCGAAGCTCGACAACGAGACGATCTTCGCCCACCTCAAAGAGGTCCCGGCGAACTCCGACGTCGTCGTCGAGTCGGGGACCCTCGACGAGGGCGCCAAGCTCGCCGTTAAGAACGTCGAGAGATCCTATTTCGCCCATTATGTGGCCCACGCCCCCTCCGAGCCTCACACGGCTGTTGTCCGCATCGAGGGAGACAAGGCGGAGGTCTGGGCTTCGACGCAGTCGCCCTTCCGGGCCCGGCAGGAGGTCGCCAAGACGCTGGACCTGCCGGTCGAGAATGTCCGCGTCCGGACGCCCTTCGTCGGTTGCGGCTTCGGCGGCAAGAACCAGGGCGGGCAGATCGTCGAGGCGGCGCGCCTGGCCAAGCTCGGCGGCAGGCCGGTCCAGGTCGCCTGGACGCGTCAAGAGGAGTTCTTCAACGACACGTTCCGTCCGGCTGCTACGTATGACATCCGCTCGGGCCTCGACGCCTCGAACAAGATCGTCCTCTGGGACTATAAGAACTACCAGGCCGGGAGCCGGAGCTCGCAACCGGTCTACGACATCCCCCACAAGCGCGTGCTATCGTTCGGAGGAGGGTTCGGCGGCGGCGGTGTCGCGGTCCATCCCTTCGGGACGGGTGCCTGGCGGGGACCAGGCAGCAACACGAACATCTTCGCGACGGAATGCCACATCGACATCATGGCCCAGGAGGCGGGCATGGATCCGCTCGCTTTCCGCCTGGCCAACCTGGCGGACGCGCGGATGAAGAAGGTGGTCGCGGCGGCGGCCGGCCAGTTCGGCCGGACATTTGCCCGAGCGCCCTCGGGCCGCGGCTACGGCATCGCCATCACCGATTACCTGGGCTCGTACGTCGCGGCGATGGCCGAGGTCGAAGTCGACAGGGCGCGGGGCGCGGTCCGCGTTCTGCGCGTCGTCTGCGCCCAGGACATGGGCGAGTGCATCAACCCCGACGGCGCCCGCATGCAGATCGAAGGCTGCGTCACCATGGGCCTCGGCTACTGCCTGACCGAGGAGATCCGCTTCAAGGACGGCCGCGTGCTCACCGAGAATTACGACAGCTACGAGGTCCCGCGGTTCTCCTGGCTGCCCCGGATCGAGGTCGTCCTCGTCGACAACCCCGACCTGGCGCCGCAGGGGTGCGGCGAGCCGGCCGTCACGGTCATGGGGGCGGTCATCGCCAACGCGATCCACGACGCGATCGGGGTGCGGCTGTTCACCCTTCCCATGACCCCGGCGCGGATCAGGGCGGCGCTCGCCTCCAGGGCTTAGGGACGCCCGCTGTCACTTTTTAATTCGGGGGCCTTGTGTTATAAGTCCCTGCGGTAAGGCCATGAAAACGCTTCTCGTCGTCAATCCGGCCGCCGGACACGGGCGCGGCCGCAGGGTCTTCGAGCGGCTCGAGCCCCGCCTCCGGGCCGCCGTCCCGGACCTCGAGATCCGCTTTTCCGAGTACGCCGGGCACACGGTCGAGATCGGCCGCGAGGCCGCCCGGTCCGGCTTCGACCGCCTCCTCTGCCTCGGCGGCGATGGCACGCCCTACGAGCTCATCAACGGCCTCTATGCCAAAGGCCGCCCAGCCCGCCTCCCCGAGATCGGTCAGATCCCGGCCGGGACGG
>Ga0105107_10000938_pt1 | contig 19114 bp, 22 predicted proteins | sample PPLLaktember2015_6_FD_79335 | JGI IMG/M metagenome (GOLD analysis project Ga0105107, IMG submission 79335) | Freshwater sediment microbial communities from Prairie Pothole Lake near Jamestown, North Dakota, USA - PPLs Lake P8 Core (1) Depth... | ecosystem: Environmental > Aquatic > Freshwater >... | reverse complement strand
TGCCGGACGTCGCGCTCCTGGCGCGCGTGGGAACGCCCATTGCCGTGGCCGACGCCCATGACCTGGTGAAGGCGCGCGCCGTTTTCCAGACCCGGGCCAAGGGCGGCGCGGGTGCGGTGCGCGAGGCGTGTGAAGCCATTTTGAAAGCCCAGGGTCTCTGGTCTAAAACCCTCAAACGGGTTCTTGATCTTGAAGTCTAAAAGGCCCTTTAAACATTTCAAGTTTCTCCTGGTGGGCCTGATGGTCACGGCCGCCGTGGCGTTAGCGGGTTTCTTCGCCCTTCACCGCTACGTCCTCAGCAAACCCGAAGTGCTCGTGACCGCCCTGGACGACAAGGCCCAGCTTGCGCTGCAAAAGATTCACCAGACCGCCACCCGCGGGGGCATTACCGAGTGGTCGCTGGACGCCGACTCCGCCCGCTACCTGGATGAAAGCAAACAACTGCTGCTCGAGAACCTGGCGGTCGAATTTTTCATGGATGACGGCACCCGCATGCTCCTGACGGCCGACCGGGGCACCCTCCAGACCGACACCAACAACATCGCGGTCCGGGAAAACGTCCACATTACCAAAGAGGACATGGCGCTGAGGACCGAGGCGCTGGATTACGACCACCAGAAGCGGCTTTTGACATCCCAGACGGATGTCAGAATCACCAGCAGCGGCTCGGAGATCACCGCGGAAACCTTCAGCTACGATCTAAACACGCGTCAAGCCGTTCTGGACGGCAACGTCAGAGGAGTTTTTCTTGAAAACGAGCCATCATAGAACGCCCACCCGCCCCAACGATTCAAAAAGCCGCTCACATTGCAGGATCTGCGTCCGGACGCTCTTCACCGCTGCCATCTTGCTGGCTTCAGTTTCGGCATGGGCCGACGATAAAACCAATAGCCCCGGGCCGGAGGTGGATGCCCAAAAAATCCTCATCACGGCGCGCCAGCTGGTGACCAACACCGCCACCCGCCTGGCTGAATTCAAGGGTGAGGTCCGCGTCCGGCAGGGCGAGACCGTTATCGACGCCGACAGCTTGAAGATCCACTACACCGGCGGCCCCCAGGACAAAACGACCGCCAGCGCGGAAGGCGAATCCATCGAGAAGATCATAGCCGAAGGCAACGTCAAGATTCAGATGGACAACCGAATTGCATTTGCCGATCATGCGGTCTATACTACCGCAGACAGTGTTCTGGTGTTGACGGGCAAAAACTCCCGCCTTACCAGCGGCGACAATTCGATCACCGGAAGTAAAATCACCTTTTTCAGGGCTGACGGTCGCGTCAAGGTGGAAGCAGGCGAAGACCGCCGGGTCGAGGCGGTGCTTTTTCCGGGTGACAAAGGACTGGACATCGGCCTGCCCCAGAACCGATAAGCGTCCGGGGCGGGCGCCGCGGGCCGGTGGGCGCGGCCTCTGACGTTTCTGACGGGATCAAATGACCGTTTTATCCCTGCTAAACCTGATCAAAACTTACCGCGGCCGGCCGGTGGTTGACGACGTCACCCTGAAACTGGAGAGCGGTGCGGTCGTAGGTTTGCTGGGGCCCAACGGGGCCGGCAAAACCACGACATTTTACATGACCGTGGGCATCATCAGACCCGACCATGGCCAGGTTTTTCTCGACGACGAAGACATCACCGATGCCCCGATGTACCTGCGGGCGCGCAAGGGCATCGGCTACCTCCCGCAGGAGGCGTCGATCTTCAGGAAGCTGACGGTCGAACAGAACGTGCTGGCGATCCTGGAGTTTATGACAACTTCCAGGACCGAACAGCGGGAGCGGACGGATCGTCTGCTGCAGGAACTCGGCATCAAACATCTGGCCGCCCAGCGCGCCAGCGTGCTTTCGGGCGGCGAACGGCGACGGCTGGAGATCACCCGGGCGCTGGCGACGGAACCGACCTTCATCCTCCTGGACGAACCGTTTGCGGGCATCGACCCGCTGGCCATCAATGACATCAAGGGGATCATCGGCCACTTGAAACACCGCGGCATCGGGGTCTTGATCTCCGACCACAACGTCCGGGAAACGCTTGAAGTCTGTGACAAAGCATATATATTAAATCAGGGCAAGGTGATTGAATCCGGCCCGCCGGAAAAGATCGCCGCCAGTCAAACAGCTCGCCGGATATACCTCGGCGACGGATTCAGATTGTAGCTATGGCGCTCGAATTAAGACAGCAACTCAAACTCACCCAACAGCTGATCATGACGCCGCAGCTGCAGATGGCGATCAAGCTGCTGCAGCTGTCACGCCTTGAGCTGATGGATGTGATCCGTCAGGAAATGGAGGAAAACCCGGCATTGGAGGAAATCCAGGAGGTGCCTGGGGCCGACAACACCATGGAGGCCAACGAAACCCCGGCGGAAGAACCCGAGCCGGAAAAAGAGGTCACCATCGATGAAAAACTCCATGAAGAAATCGATTGGAGCAACTTCATCGACGAGTACAACTCCGTGGGACGGGTCAATTACGAGTCCGAGGACCGCGAGGCCCCCAAATTCGAAGCCTTCATTGCTCAGAAAGAGTCCCTCAGTTCGCATCTCTTGTGGCAGCTGCTGCTGACCTCGCCCAGCGAAGAAGAGCAGAACATCGGCAGCCTGATCATCGGCAACCTCAACCGCGACGGGTACCTGGACATCAGCGTGGAGGAGCTTGTCAGCAACTGCGGCTGCACGCCGGAAAAGGTGCAAGAAGTCTTGGCCGTCATGCAGAGTTTCAATCCGGTCGGGGTGTGCGCGCGCGACCTGAAGGAGTGTCTGACGATCCAGGCAAGGCAGCTGGGCCTCGACAACACCATCGTGATGGAGATTATCCAAAACCATCTCAACCACCTTGAAAACAAGAATTTCAAAGCCATCGTCAAAACACTCAAAATGAGCCTCGAGGAGGTGATCGCCGCGGTGAAGGTCATTCAGGCCTTGGAGCCGCGTCCGGGGCGCCAGTTCAGCGATGAGATGCCGCAATACATCACGCCGGACATCTATGTCTACAAGCTGGAAGATGAATTTGTAATCCTTCTCAACGACGATGGCATGCCGAAACTGCGGGTAAATTCCTACTACAAGAAGGCCATCAGCGAGGGGCAAAAGATTTCCAGCCAGGCAAAGGATTACATTCAGGAAAAAATGCGCTCCGCCACCTGGCTGATCCGCAGCATTCATCAGCGGCAGAAAACCATTTACAAGGTGATGGAAAGCATCCTCAAATTCCAGGGCGATTTTTTCGAAAAGGGGATTGCCTATCTCAAACCCATGGTTTTAAGGGATGTCGCCCAGGATATCGCGATGCATGAATCCACCATCAGCCGGGTGACGACCAACAAATACGCCTTCACGCCCCAGGGTATTTTTGAATTGAAATATTTTTTCAATAGTTCTATTAACCGGGTCCACGGTGAGGCCATTGCCTCCGCCAGCGTCCAGGACAAAATCCGGCAGATCATCGAAAGCGAAAACCCCAAAAAACCCCACAGCGACAACCAGATCGCTGAGATTTTAAAACACACCAACATCGACATCGCACGCCGAACGGTTGCCAAGTACCGGGAAATGCTGGGTCTGCTCTCTTCCAACAAACGCAAACAATTCTGAGATGGAGGTCTGAAACATGCAGACATCGGTCACATTCAAAAATCTCGACCCTTCTGACAATTTAAAAACATATGTTACCGATAAATTGAACCGGTTTGACAAACTCCTCGACAACCCGGCAGAGGCGAGTGTGGTGCTGTCTGTGGAAAAATTCCGTCACATCGCAGAGATCAATATCATCGGCGACCGCCTGAATATCAACGGCAGGGAAGAAACCAACGACATGTACCCTGCCATTGACATGGTGCTGGACAAGCTTGAAAAGCAGATCAAAAGAAGCAAGCAGAAAATTCGCAACCGGCGCGCGGGGTCTAAAACCAAGGGACTGGACATGGCTTTCCCGGAGGTGGCCGCAGGCGCGGGGGATCGCACCCGCGAAATTCTGGTCGAGAATATCGAATACAAGCCGATGGATGTCGACGAAGCCGTCATGCAACTGGACCTGATCGACGACAATTTTCTGGTATTTACCGATGCCCGAACCGAGAGGGTCAATGTCCTCTACCGGCGCAAAAACGGGGATTACGGTCTGATTCAACCCAGGAGCTGACAGCGCGCGGTCCTGCGGGAGCAGCCGCACCCCGCGCTGATCCCGCAGGATAAATTTCCGCCGGTTAAGATAAAATGCGAATTTTAGATGTGTTGCAAAAAGAGTCGATTCTCGTCGACATGCAGGCCAGCGACAAAAAAGGGGTCCTCGAAGAGCTGAGTTCTCCGGTGGCGCAGCTTGCCGAGGTAAATGGCAAGGACCTGGTTCGGGTCCTGATGGACCGCGAGAGGTTGGGCAGTACGGGTATCGGCGGCGGAATCGGGATTCCCCACGGCAAACTGAAAGATCTCAAGACGTTGGTGTTGGGTTTTGGGTTGAGTCGCAAAGGGGTTGACTTCGAGTCCATGGACGGCAGGCCGACCCATATTTTTTTCCTTCTGGTCACCCCCGAAAACTCAACCGGCCTGCACCTGAAACTGCTGGCCAGGATCTCCAAAATCCTGAAAAACGACCCCATCAGGGAAAGACTTCTCAAGGCCTCCAGTTCTGACGAGGTGCTGGCCATCATCCGCGAGGATGATGATGAAGAATTCTAACCTGACATCCGCCGCCAGCGATCCAGGACATTGCCCTCCCGCATAGTGTAAAACCAGACACCGACCCGGCAGCGGGTCCATCGAATCCGGTGAAAAATTTCAACTTCATCATCATTACCGGGTTTTCCGGATCCGGCAAAAGCACCGCGCTGGCGGCATTGGAGGATATCGGCTTTTACTGCGTAGACAATATGCCGGTCGCGCTTTTACCCAGGTTTTTCGAACTCTCCCTGGAGCCGGCAGCAGGCGGCAACGGTCTGGCCTTTGTCATGGACCTGCGTGAAAAAGGGTTTCTGGCAGGTTACCGCGAGGTTTTGGCGGACTTGCGGACAAAGGGGTTTCGCTTTCGGATTCTTTTTCTTGAGGCCGCCGAGGAAACCCTGGTTCAACGCTACAGTCAAACCCGAAGGCACCACCCGCTTGCCGGCACCAGCACCCTGCGGGACGGGATCGCGGCTGAAAAGAAGCTTCTTTCGGCGCTGCGCAGGGATGCAGACGCGGTCATCGACACGACCCGCTTCAATGTGCATGAACTCAAGGCCTTCATTCAGGCCCGGGCGCTGAAGGCCGGGTATCCGAAAACCATGCAAATCAGCGTCTTGTCCTTCGGTTTTAAATACGGAATCCCCATCGACGCCGACCTGATCATGGATGTCCGTTTTTTGCAAAACCCTTTTTTCGTGCCCGAACTGCGGGATTTGGACGGAGAGACGGATGAGGTCCGCCGTTTTGTCTTTGGGCAGCGCGATACAGAGGAATTTCTGGCCAAATACTTCAATCTCCTTGACTTCCTTATCCCCAGGTACTTTGAGGAAGGCAAGGCCTATCTGACCATCGCCGTCGGGTGTACCGGGGGCCGGCATCGCTCCGTATCCATTGCCAGGGCCCTTTACGAGCGCATCAAGGAAATGGGACACCCGGCCAATTTAACGCACCGCGACATTCAACAGCAGGGTTCTCCATGATCGGAATTGTTATCGTCACCCACAGCCAGCTCGGACAGGCCCTCATCGAAGCTGCCGAATTTATTATAGGCAAAAAACCGGATAACACGACGGCGGTCTCTATCAACATCAATGAGAACGTAGACAAACTCCGCAAAAAAATCGCCGCGGGCATCAAAGCTGTTGATCAGCATGACGGGGTTTTGATCCTTACGGACATGTTCGGCGGCACCCCTTCCAACCTGAGCTACTCTTTTCTGGAAGAAGGCAAGATCGAGGTCATCTCAGGGGTCAACCTGCCGATAGTGATCAAGGCTGACAACTCCCGGGAAAAGCAGGAGCTTACCAAACTGGCGGTCAATCTTGAGATCTACGGCCGCAAAAGCATTTCTCTGGCCAGTTCCATTTTAAAAGGCAACAAACGCACCGGCTGAGATTTCCAGCCGGTCGTTGACTGAACGCTCACGAGCGGAAGGAGACAACACATGGCGATCAAACTTGGCATCAACGGTTTCGGCAGAATCGGCCGTCTGGTCTATCGGGCAGCCCTCAAGAACCCCGCGCTTGAAGTGACAGCGATCAACGACCTGTCAGATGCGGCCACTATGGCGCACCTGCTGAAATACGATTCGGTCCACGGCATACTGGATGCCGCTGTCAGCGCCGGGTCGAATAGCATCGAAGTCGACGATCGGAAGGTGGCGGTTTCCGCTGTCAAAGACCCCGAAAAGATCCCCTGGAAAGAAGCTGGCGTCGACATTGTCGCGGAATGCACCGGGCTTTTTCGAGACCGGGAAAGCGCCGCAAAGCATCTGGCGGCAGGGGCCCTCAAGGTGATCATCTCGGCCCCCGCCAAAGACCCCGATGCCACCATCGTGATGGGTGTCAATGCCAACCACTACGACCCCCGCAACCACCATGTTATTTCAAACGCATCCTGCACCACCAACTGCCTCGCCCCGGTGGCCAAAGTCCTGCTGGAAAATTTCGGGGTCCGCAGCGGTCTGATGACGACAATCCACAGCTACACCGGTGATCAGCGCCTGCTGGATTTCCCGCACAAGGATCTGCGCCGCGCCCGCGCCGCCGCCCTTTCCATGATTCCCACCACGACGGGCGCGGCCCGAGCCGTGGCCCTGGTTTTGCCCGAATTAAGCGGCAAACTGAACGGGCTGGCCATCCGTGTGCCGACGCCGAATGTTTCGATCGTCGACCTGGTTGTCAGCATCGAAAAGCAAGGCGTCTCGGTCTCCGATGTAAACACGGCCCTCAAAGAAGCCTCCGAGGGCGAGCTGGCCGGCATCCTCGGCTTCAATGACCTGCCATTGGTTTCATCGGATTTTAACGGCTGCCCCCTCTCCTCGATCGTCGATGCGCCCACGACCTACGTGATCGGCGATATGATCAAGGTTCTCGCCTGGTATGACAATGAATGCGGTTATTCCAACCGCATGGTGGATCTGGCGGTTTTAATCGGCAATCAGCTGTGATGGCGGTACAATCGGACTGGGTTCAGCGGATTTCGCAAAAAGCGCACCAAAGGGGACTCGTCCATTTCAAGAGGCAAAGAGCTGCTGGCTTATAGAGCAAGGCCAACGGAAGGCGGAGGCCGGTTTCCCCTGCCAGAGGAGAAACCGGTGGTTGCCGGATAAAAAGCTTAAGGAGACGCCGGAATGCAAGCGCGCAAACCACTGATTGCGGGTAACTGGAAAATGTTCAAAACCCAGCAAGAGGCGGTCGAGACCGCCAAACGGCTGGTGGCATTGGCCGGGAAGGTGACTGAATGCGATATAATGATCGCCCCCCCATTTACGGCGCTTTCAAGGGTCCATGAGATCATCGGATCAAGCGCCATCGGTCTCGGCGCTCAGAACTTTTTCTGGGAACCGGAAGGCCCCTTTACGGGTGAGATTTCTGCCGCCATGCTGGTTTCCACGGGCTGCCGTTACGTCATTATCGGTCATTCGGAACGCCGTCAACTGTTTGGCGAAACGGATCAGACCGTCAACCAAAAACTGGCTGCCGCCTTTAAAAACGGGCTGATACCGGTCTTTTGCATCGGAGAATCCGAAACCGACCGGGACGCCGGCAATACTTTTTCGGTGCTTGACAAGCAGCTCAAAATGGGGTTAAAGAAACTTCCTTTAAAAACCTACTCTTCCCTGGTTATTGCTTATGAGCCGATCTGGGCGATTGGCACCGGAAAAACTGCCACCACAGATCAGGCTCAGCAAGTCCACCATTTCCTCAGATCCCTCCTTGCTGACAACTGGGGAAATTCACTTGCAAATTCAACCCGGATCCTGTATGGAGGGAGCGTAAAATCCACCAACATCAAAGAGTTGATGGGCATGCCGGACATTGACGGCGCTCTGGTTGGGGGCGCAAGTTTAGATGCGGACGATTTTAATGCCATCATCCATTTCTTCAAATAACGAGAAACTGTTTCGCTTATGTCGATATTTTTGATTATTCTGCACACGATTGTCTGCATCGCGCTGATTTTGATTGTTCTGCTGCAAACCGGGAAGGGCGCCGACATGGGTGCAGCTTTTGGCGGCGGCTCCAGCCAGACGCTTTTCGGCAGCACGGGTGCATCGACATTTTTGAGCAAAGCCACCACAATGGCAGCGATCATCTTCATGATCACCTCTTTGGGCTTGGCCTACATATCAGGATCACGCCCGACAAGTTCGATCATGATGGACTCCAAACCAGCGGTCGAGCAACCGGCAGGCCAGACTCAGAATGCGCCTGTTGACAAAGCCGCAGAACCCGGGCCCTCGGAGGCGCCATCGAAGCAAGCTGACTAGTGCGTTTATAATGCAGTTGTTGTCCGTTTTATTACGTGCCGAAGTGGTGGAAGTTGGTAGACACGCTATCTTGAGGGGGTAGTGGGGAAACCCGTGCCGGTTCAAGTCCGGCCTTCGGCACCATCCCATCGATGATACGGCGGATGCGCCATGTTGACGAACCCAAAAAAAAGCGGAGTGAACTAGTGATTAATTTTTGCTGCAACCCTAACACCTGAATAATCTTCTGCCTGATCCCTCACCTACCCATTCCCGTTCGAGGGGACACCGTACCGGTGATAAATGCGCCAAAATTTTGCTCTAAAGGGCTCACACCAACCGATTGTTGACGCGAACACGTCCGGGGACGCCCTTTTTCTCGGCATCAGCCAATAGGGAAGCACATATGGGCAGGCCTATCAAACTCCTCATCATCGATGATAACGAAGAAGTCTTGATATCGCTATACAACTACTTCAATGAAAAAAATTACCAGGTCGACTCCGCCGCCAATGGGCTGGATGGCTTGAAACTGATTGAGGCCGAACAGGGCCGTTACGACGTGATCATAACCGATCTGATTATGCCCAGCATCAGCGGTGTTGCGGTTATCAGCATCGTCAAAAAAAAATATCCAACGATCCCGGTTATTGCGATTACCGGTTACGGGGAACACCCCGAGGCGCTGGCTACCGAAGCGCGGGCAGACCTGGTTTTGGAAAAACCGTTCGATTTAATTGAGCTTGATAAAATTATCACCGATATGCTGTCGTCAAAATCCAATTAGGTTCTTTTTTGCCAGCCCACTTTAAAGCGCCAGCAACCGTTTGCTGGCGCGGCTCTCACCGTATTGACTTTGATGGCCCCGTAAAAGTCGCAAAGTGGCTAATCGGTGCATGTAATTTTTATAAGTCAGCTCCTTGAAAATGCCTGAAATAGGACTTTTACCGGTCCATCAATTTTATGCCCTTTAAGCTAAAGATTTTGTGACATGCTTCCTCCAATTATTGGTGTCAGCCAAAGCATCGAAAGAGTCCGGGAATTGATCCACCACGTTGCCGATACCGGCCTGAATATCGTCATTACCGGTGAAAGCGGCGTCGGCAAAGAAGTTGTCGCCCAAAATCTCTGCTACCATTCCCCCCGAAAAGACAAACCTTTCGTAAAAATCAATTGCGCCGCCCTTCCGGAAGGGTTGCTGGAAAGTGAACTTTTCGGCTACGAACGGGGTGCCTTCACCGGCGCCGAGCAGCGCCGCCGCGGAAAGTTCGAGCTGGCGCATGGGGGTGTTCTGTTTCTGGACGAAATCGGCGATATGCCGCTTTTACTGCAAGGAAAGCTCTTGCATGTGCTGCAGAGCGGTGAATTTTCCCCCTTGGGATCGGAAAAGGACCTCAAAACCGATACGTGGATTATCGCAGCGACAAACCATGAACTGGAAAAGGATATTCGCAAGGGCGCTTTCAGGGAAGACCTCTACTATCGACTGAACATCATCAAAATCTTGATCCCGCCGCTACGGGAGCGACCCGAGGACGTCCCGCCGCTGATCGAATATTATATCGAACGTTACACCGCCCAGTTTCACAACAAGCCGCTGTTAAAACCCAGCAGCCGCATCGTTGAAAGGCTGACCGAGTATTCGTGGCCCGGAAATGTCCGGGAGCTCCAAAACGTTCTCAAGCGGGCACTGGTGCTGGGGGATTGGGAAGAGGTGGTTGCCGAGCTGGCTAAGAACCGCGCCCTGCTCACGTGCAACAAACCCGATTTTGTGGCAGGGGCCGCACCTGACAAATTCAAAGGCATTTCCGACCTTGTTGACCTGAATGGTGAGAATCGACCCGATCTGGCCTCTCTTGCGTTGAAAAAAATCAAAAAGAAAGCACTGGAAAATGTCGAAAGGTGCGTCATTTCGTACGTTTTGGAACAAACCGGCTGGAATCGTACAAAAGCTTCCAAAATTCTAAAAATCAGTTACAAGACCTTGCTCTATAAAATATCCGATCTCAATATCGAGCCCTCGGCAGACGTCAAAAGCGAATTGAACTGATTTTCCTCTATTTAGGAATTCCCCTTCCCACTATTGGGGTTTTTTTTTCTTAATCCTTTTCCCAACCAATTTCCTGCCCGTTCCAGCCTTATTGCGATAAGCTTCCCGGATTAAAAAGACGCCGCTTTTATAAACAAATTCTTCATTTATTTTAAATAGTTCCCACGTTATTCAGAAATTTCAGATGCACCCAGCAGATGTAAACCATTTTTGGCATGAATATTGATGGTAACGGAAAGAGTAGAAACCGCCTCACCGCCACAGCCTGCATAAATTTCTGACGTCATCAAAAATGCGCGACAGCTTTCCTGCTGTTAGTTAATAAGATAAAGGTCCGTGATAATCCCGGACACCAGAGAAGAGCGGATTGCCTTAAGCATCTAACTCCCTGTAAAAATGAACGAATTCAACTACAAAATAAAGCTCCGAGACAATGGGGGGCGTCGTTCCGGGATCGAGCGCAGGCAGTATTCCTACACCTCGCACATACCGGAAAGGAGAAACGGGGAGGATCGTCGAAACGGCAAAGACAGAAGAAAAACCCCGCGGCTTTTCTCCAGGCTGCAGACAGATGGGTAAATTACCACCCAGTCCGGCAATGGGCTTGCCATCAGGGTGAATCTTCGGGCTGTTCAACAGCCATGATGCGCAAAAGGCGAATAATTTCCTTGTTTTGCTGGATCAGCTCATCATACCGCTCAAGCATCCGATCGTATTTTTGGGCCAGCTCCTGGTTCTGATCGTAAATCAACCCCAGCGTTTTGGTTGTGTAAAACGTTCCAAGGGCCGTCTGCCCAATTTTGTAATCAGAATTAACCGAACTGCCAGGTGCCGGCGGTTGGAGGGCTTCGAAGGCCTGACCGAATTGAGTCATCAGTTCTCGGCCACCCTGATCTGCGCCCTTCGCCGGCCACGCCATCACGGCGCCGCAGATCAGCGCCATCCAGATGGCTTGCGAGACCGCTATTTTTCTCCTTTTCATTCTTCTTCCTCCCCTCCACCCTCTTCCGGTACAGCTGAATTTGAAACGGCCACTCCCGGACCAAAAACAAATTTCCAGTCGGAGTAAGTTTTTGCATTTTCAAAGTCACTGTAATCTTCCGCAAACTGCTTCACTTTGAGCGGCTTTTCCTTCCGATTGGCGAATACCCCTTTGATCCGCCCCGTCCCATCCAGCACAAATTCCCACTTGCCCTCTGGGTCAAGCGGGTTTGGGTACATCTTCCGCAGATGTCTTCGAATCACAGGAAATCGGGGATCCTTCAGGAGGTCTTCCATTCGCTGGGGATACTCCCCCTCCGATCCGGCTTCAACGGCTGTGTAGTAGGATGCAATCGCTCTTCTGATCTGGTCACCCTGAAAGAGAAGCGCCGCCTCGCGTTCTCTTTGGACGATTGTCCGCCAGCTATGACTCGCCCCCATCAGGCCGATTCCCGAAACGGCCACCAGAACCAAGACCCCCATCAGCGTGAAACCGCTGCTGCCGGCGATGATGTCAAACGCTTTGCACCGAGCCGAGATCGCCATGACCTTTTTTCCCGAAACCCCTTTTTTACCACTCGTTGTAAGGCTCCCCATCCAGGCTGACCCGGTCACTTCCACTGTGGACATCATAAACCCCACCCTTTTCTTCCCCCTCCGGCGGGGTGATAATCCATGTGCTGCTCGACCCCGTGATCGGATCGATCGGGATCGATCGGATATATTTCATTTTCACCAATTCCTGGAGACTGCCCGGGTATTTACCTTGATCGCTGTAGTGCTGGTCGATAACGTCTCTGAAAACAAAAAGGGTTTCCCTGAGGGACGCTTCCCGGGCACGCACGATGTAGCGCTGCATGTTGGGGGTGGCGATGGTGGCCAGGATGCTCATGATCGCCAGCACGATCATCATTTCAATGAGCGTAAACCCCTTTTGATTTCGCGTTGTCACTGTCACCAATCCTTGTAGTACGTCCCGTCCAAGGCCTTTTTTGCACTTTTGGAATACACGTCATAAACATCCTGCCCGCCCCACGAGCTGCTGTCCGAGTCATCGGCATAAGATCGAAGTCCCCACTTGCCGTCCTCGGTCATGGGATCTTTGGGCAGACGCCTGAGGAATTTTACCTTGTAAGGCACAGGGCCTTGGATCTCCACCCCCTCCACCAAAATTTCAAGGGTGGATGGATATCCGGTGGAAAAAGCCTCCTTGGGGATTTCCCCGTTATCGATCTTTTCCTTGTAGACATCGAGTGCCGTGCGGATGGTGCGCAGATTTCTCTTCAGTTCGAATTCTTTTGCCCGTTTGGCGGAAATGGCCGACAAGGGCATTATCCCCATCGCCAGAATTGACAAAATCGTCAGGGTGACGACCAGCTCGATCAGGGTGACGCCGGCGTTGGTTCTGAAAAACTGAAACACCATCAGTCACCCAAGGCCACAGAACGCGCCACGACGTGAAGGTCCTCGGTAAAAAGGGGTAATTTTTTCAGTTCCTCGCTGGCGACCCGGGCGCTCTCAAGGTCTTTGAATTTGCCGACAAAAACCCGGTAAATGCGGCCATCGTCTGAACCGCGGGCTGCCAAGGTGAAAGAGTCAAAACCGGTCTGCCCGGCTATCTCCTGGAGCCGACGCTGGGCCTCTTCCTCCCGGCTGAAGGAGTTTACCTCAATGCTGTACGGCAGCGAAACCGGCCAGAGGAGCACCTCGTCCTGACCACGGGCGCTGGTCACCTCCGTTTTGCCAGGCGAAGAGGTGCCGGGTTCGGGTGCGGTCAGGACCCCCGGCAAATCGCCAGGGGGCGCAACCCGACTGCGCCGGTTGAGGTGTTCCAGCAGGCCGTTATCCGGGGTTTCGCGGTACTGCTGCTTTCTTTCACTATAGCTGCCGTAAGGCTCTCTGAGGCCAAAATCCTGTTCGCTTCCCGACCAAAAGGTCAGCACGTCGGTTCCGGGTACTTCCTGGACCCTGGCGAGTATCGGGGTAAAGGTAAAAAGCACGTCGGTTTCGTTTACCCGCGATTCAGTGTTTGAAAAAATACTCCCCAGGGCTGCCACCTCGCCCAGGAGGGGCAGCTTGCGAACGGTCGTACGCTCGTCGTCCTGAATCAGACCGCCGATGATGACCGGCTCGCCGTCCCGGACGGTCATCACCGTAGTGACGGTCCGGGTCAGAATTTCATACTGGGGGTCCTCTAAAGTTCCGATATTGGGCCCCAGGGCACTCAGCTCAAGCGCCAGTTTCAAGGAGATTTCCCCATGGAGGTTGATGATCGGTTCGGCATCCACTTTCACCCCGATATCAAAATACTGGAAATCATTGGTGACCTGACCGGTGGTTTCCACGCGCCGGTTTGTCCGCAAGGGGATCCGCGACCCGATCAAAATCGAGGATTTTTCACGGCTTCGAACCCTCAGCTGCGGTTTGGCCAGAATCCGGGTATCCGTATCCTGTTTGAGAAAGTTCAGGGTCACCGTCGGGACTGCCAGGAGAAGTTCGTTGCTGGAAATATTTCCGAGGGCTTTTAAAGACGCCAGGTTGGCAAACTCGGAGTCGGAGCTGATGTTCGGGGCTGTCTCCCCGATCCCCAGGGTCAGGGCGTAAGGGTCAAAATCAAGGCCAAGCTGCTTTTCCTTGGCACGGCTGACCTCTAATATCTCCACATTCAACAGCACCTCCGCCGGGGCGCGGTCATTGGCTTCTATGATTTTTCCGGCCAGTTCGATGACTTCCTTTGACCCCCGCACCACAATGGTGTTTGATTGCTCATTGGCGCTGATGTCCTTTTCCTTGAAAATTTTGGCCAACAGCTCGACCACTTTTGTGGCTTCCAGGGAGCTCAAGTAAAAGGTGCGGATTTGAAGGTCCTGGTATTCTTTTTCCTTTTCGGGCGTCTTGGCGTAAATGACCATGGTTTTTTCATCGATCACATTGGCGGCCAGATTGCTGGTTTTCAGCAGTACCTCCAGGAAGTGATCAAAAGACACATCGGTCATGAAAAGGGTCACCCGGTTGTCCTGCAGATCCTTATCGAAGATGAAGTTGATGCCGGAAAGCTTCGTGAGCACCTCGAAAACGTTGAGTATCGGGGAATTTTTGAATTTCAATGAGATCGGGGCGCGGGATTTCATTTTCAGATGAAACTTGGGCGGAAACGCTTCCTTTTTTTCAAAAAACGCCAGGGCCTCGCGAGCATCGTCGTTGTCGGGGTTTAAATCGAGGGACTTTTGAAACAACTCCCGGGCCTGATCGTATTTTTCGACCTTGACCATGGTTTCGGCCTTGGTGAAATAACGGTCTGCCTCCTGGAGGTTTCTGGCTTTCAGGATGAGTTCGCCCGCCCGGCTGTTTGCCGGGTTCATGCTGATGCTGATCTGAAACTCACCAATGGCGTCATTAAAGCGACTGTTTTCCAGAAGGGCCTCCCCCCGGGCCATGTGATACCGTGAGGCCTCCCCGCGGGCCCGGTTCAGCTGCAGTTTGATTTCCGGGTTGTTGGGGTTTTCCTGATAGGCCTGCTGATAGCTTTTGACGGCGCTATCCCAATCACCGGCCGTGGCGAACTGCTTTCCTTCTTCCATAAAAGAAGTGGTGGCTGTGCACCCGCCAAAAACGGCTAGAGCTGCCAGCAGCAGCAGCGATGTCAGGGCAAAAGCGGCCTGCTGTCTCATGGGAGTCACCTTGAAGAACGGTTTTGGGGTCCCGATCGCGGCTGCGGTCCCAAACACGGGCGCGGCAGCACTCTTAAACATCAATGGTTTCAACCGAAAACTGTTCATCATGCCTTATACGTCCTTTACGGTCGTCAAAGTTGGCGAATCTGCGACAGCCACTTTTCAGGCGGTTCCACAAAAAGCGGCCGGGCTGGGGCGCACGCACCTCAGGAAATGACCTGTCCCGATGCTAAGCGGCAACGCCTTGCGCGCCCCCGTCAAAATCCTCCCAAATCAATATGAACCGCCTCATCGATATTTTCCGCCCGGATGGTCAGGACCTGGGGTGTGATCTCCTCCACTAAATAAACCCCATCGATGCGATCTCCTTTACGGACGACAAGAATTTCCTTGCCGCGCTCCATGAAAAGGGCAAGCTCCCCACGGCTTTTAAAAAACCCGAAAATACGAAACTGGCTAAGCTCCTGTTTTACCTGCAGCACGGGATCGAGCAGCGCGACCTCCGGAGCCGTCGCGGCATCTGGATCGGGTGCGGTTTCTGGTGGCGGAGATTCGACAGACAGCGACCGGTCGCCCGGTCCCCAAAAACCGGGGTTGAGCACCCGCCCGGAATGCTGCGGCGGGCGCTGCAGCAAGGCCAGATGAAAATCGGCATCCTTGAGCTGCGCCGCCGAAGAAGTCGGGGAACTCGCCTCGCGGCTTTCCCCTCCACCCTTGCCGGTATGGGTCAGCTGGGCCACCCGTTCCTGGCGAAAGGGGTTCATCAAACGGTACACCACCAGCGCAGCCAGTAGGAAAAGCAGAACGGTGAGAAGCTTCTTCTTGTTATCCATCAAACCGCCGTATCAGTGGTCATCGGAAAAAGGTTGAAATGTTCAAGGTCATTTCTAATGGTTCGTTGTTTTTCGGGTCGTTTTCGAACGACAGTTTCTCGATTGCAAAGAGGCTGGGGGAGTTCTGAAGGTCTGCCAGAAAGCTTTTCAAGCTGGCATAAGGCCCCTTCACCGCAAGCGACGTCGCGTACCTCCATAGCCCCAGCTCTTTGGCCTCGCTGGGGGCAAAGCTCATTTTTTCAACCTGCAGCCCGTTTTTTTTCAGCAGTTCATCAATTTCAGCGGCTTTTTCCGTGAAAGCGACCTTCTGGGGCAGCTGGTTTTGAAAGGCTTCCAGCACGGCGACCTGTTTCGCATACGGCCCGCTGCCACCGGTGGTCCCTGAAAACTGGAGCAGTTCGGCCCGCTGACGCGAATACCGGACCTGCAGGTCGCGAACCTGCTGCTGCTGACCCCGAATAAAAAAAACGTATAAGCCGGCGTTGAGCGCCAGCAGAACGAGACAGAGACCCCAGAGGGCCCGTCTTTTTTGGGCTGCGGCCAGAAAACGCTCAAACTCCATCTTACTTTTCCTTCAGAGACGCGGCGGTCGGGGCTTCGAGAATCGAAGCCAGATTGCCATAGGTTTCCGCCGGCAAAAAGCTTTCAAGAGAAAGGGCGCCTTCGATCACGAACATGATCTGTTCAGGGTCTTGGGCTGATTTTCCGTTTTTTCCCTGGTTAAAAGTGAGCTTGGCAAGGGCGACCCGGCTGACGGCTTCCAGCGACTCGAGCTGATTGATAAAAAGGGTGACACGGTCCATCGACCCGGCAACGCCCTCCAGCACGATGGCGCCGATAGTCTCGTTTGCCTCCAGACGCAGCAACTGAACCTCGTCGGGCAGGTTGGATTCCAGCATGTCCAGAAGGCGGTCGATTGGGAAAACATCCCTGGCCACCAGTCGGGACATCCGGATGATGTTGTTTTCAATTATTTCAGGTTCCGCCGCTCCGCCTTGGGCTGTCTGAGCCTTTTGCCGGCCGCGCTGTTCCGCCAGACTGCTTTCGAGACGCTCGATTTTGTGTTGATAGGCCGCTATCCGGCTCCTATTTTGGAGCCCCAACCGGATGGAATTGATGGAAATCAGCAGCACGGCAACCGCAAACCCGATCAGCACGAGCTTGGCAATACGCTGGTAGCGGAAATCGAAGGTTGCCAAGTTGATTCTGATAGCGTCCAAATCGGGTCACCCTCCAATCAGCGAAAGGGTTTGAGCGGCGCCGATGGCAGCCGCATAAGCTCCTGCCACCGCGCGTGAATCGGCCTCTGGGGCTGGTCCCGGCTGAATTGAAATCAGGCTGTCCTCATTCAATATCTCCACCTTCATGTCGCTGAGATTTTTAAATACCTCCTCCAACTCCCGGTGGAAGCCGACTTGACTGCCGACGAACAGTTTTTCAATTTCCCCATCAGGGTTCAACCCCAGGTAGTGTTGCATGGTCATATCCACATCCTGGAAAAAGTGCAGATTTGAAAAGCCGCGTTTGACACCGTGATAAAAAGTTAAACGGGAGTCTTCAAAAACAAAAAGGCAGAAAAAGTTTTCAAACAAGCCGAGGTAGGCAATGGTCCCGGTATCGGGCAAAAGGCTTCGGTAAAAATTAAACTGGTTGATCCTAGTAGGCCGGATCACCTCGGGATCCAGCTTGACCAGCTTGAACAGCCTTTCGTATTCCCTGATCACCTCGCGGTTGCCGATGGATACCAGCAGCCGCTGGCTGCCACCGGCGGCGGGGCCCAACGGCTGGAATGAAATCTGAGCGGAATCGGGCGCAAAGCGAAATGTTTTTTCCGCCCACCAGACAATCATTTTTTCGGTTTCCGGACGGCTGCCGGGAAGGGCATCAAATTTCTGGATGGACAGCTTGACGTTTTCATTTGGAATCGAAAGTCCCACCCGGCTAGTCCGGCCGTCGAGGCCGGCCAACGCTTCGTGCAGCGCCTCGACAAGTTTAGGTTCATCCAGTATGTTTTGCGCCCGAAAGGATGCCTGAAGGGTCGCCTCCGGCAGCGCCACCCGTTTGAAATGCAGGAGCCGCCAGCCGTCTTTGGCCTTTTCAACCTGGGCGAGCTTGACCGCGGTCGGACTGATTTCGATGCCGGCATACCTTTGTCTGAAGTGCGAAATCATTGGCGCCAGAAGGTTATTCCTGATTGTAAGCATATGGCAATTGCTCAAAATTGACGGTTCCGAAAAAAATCATTTACTACTGGCCAGACTCGGTTCAGGCCGCCATTAAAATTCATTCTGTTTCGATAATGCATCCTTCGGGCTCGATAAAAGTGACCCGGTTGGCTTCCTTGAAGGTCGTTTCCCCTTTGAGAACTTCTGCCAGGGCGGCGTTTCTCAGAAATACGGTGCCGGAAGCGGCTGCCGTTTTCTTGAGCTCCGCGAGCGGTGCTTTTTGAATGAAGAGTTCGCGAATAACGTCATCCAGTTCGATCAGTTCAATGATGGCTTTGCGGCCCTTGTAACCGGTGCCTTTGCAGAGGTCGCACCCCTTGGCCTCGTAGAAGACATGCTCCCGGTAGCGGGAGGGGGTCACCCCCCACTCGGCCAGCTGGGCCTGGGAATACGTCGCCGGTTCCCTGCAGACACAAAGGGTTCGCATGAGTCGCTGGGCCACGATGCAATTCAAGGCGGCCATCAAATTGTATGGTTCGATGCCCATGTGGATGAACCGGTTGATCACCTCAAAGGCGCTGTTGGCATGCACGGTGGTGAAAACGAGGTGGCCGGTCAGGGCGGACTGCAGCGCAATCTGGGCGGTTTCGGAATCCCGGATTTCGCCTACCAGGATCTTATCCGGGTCGTGCCGCAAAATGGAACGCAGACCACGGGCAAAGGTCAACCCTTTTTTTTCGTTGACGGGGATCTGGACAATGCCCTTCAGCTGGTATTCGACAGGGTCTTCGATGGTGATGATTTTTGCCTCGGTGCTGTTGACCGCCGAAATCGCCATGTAGAGCGTGGTGGTTTTGCCGCTGCCGGTGGGGCCGGTCATCAGGAACATCCCGTAGGGCGCATTGATCATCCGCCGGATGCGGTTCATTTCGCGGGCGGGCAGCCCCAGGCTTTCGAGTTTGAATTCCCCCACGTCGGCGGCGAGCGATTCCCGGTCAAG
>Ga0105107_10000935_pt1 | contig 19133 bp, 16 predicted proteins | sample PPLLaktember2015_6_FD_79335 | JGI IMG/M metagenome (GOLD analysis project Ga0105107, IMG submission 79335) | Freshwater sediment microbial communities from Prairie Pothole Lake near Jamestown, North Dakota, USA - PPLs Lake P8 Core (1) Depth... | ecosystem: Environmental > Aquatic > Freshwater >... | reverse complement strand
GTAGCCGCCGATCTCAGGCACCTGGGAATCCACTCGATCAAAGACCTCGCCGAATCGAATCCAGAACAACTCTTCCAGCGACTCCAGAAAATCACCGGACACGAACAGGAGCCCTGCCTCCTGTACACGTTCCGCTGCGCGACTTACGCGGCGCGAACTTCCGAGCCGCAGCCCGAGTTGCTCAAGTGGTGGAACTGGAAGGATCGCCGCGTCGACGACTGACAGGAGGGGACGCTCAACTTCGCGAGGTGAGCGTCCCATTCGATACCTCGCGGTTCAATCGTCGGCGGCGGGCGACTCGGCGTTCGCGTAGACAGCCATCAGCTCGAGTTCGTCGTCGCGCACCAGCCCGACACCCGGGCAGTAGGTCTTGAAGGACTCCTCGCCGGGCTCGAGAGGCGTGGTCTCGGTGACCTCGACGCAGTTCTGGAACTCGCCGGCCGGGACCTCGACCTCGAAGCCCATGGACGTGTGCTCCCCGCGGTCCTTCGCGTTCGGCGCGATCTCCTGGTAGTAGCGCGAGCCGAGCAGGAATGCGCGGTCCGGCATCAGGATGCCCGGCCGGGCGCCGTTGCGGCCGGCCAGCCAGCCGTCCGGCAGCGGGTTGCCGTCGCCGTCCTCGACGTCCTCGCCGAAGTAGTACACGTCGTGCATCGGGCTGCAGTCCGCGACGAAGTTGCGCGAGATCTCCTCGACCTCGCCGTCCGCGGTCTCGTACTCCTCCATGATCCGCGCGCGCACGGTGATGGACTTGCCGCCGTGGTTGAAGGTGATGGTGCGGGTCTCGGGCAGCATCGTGATCCAGAGTTCCGCGAGCTCGTCGCACTCGCCATCGTCGACGCAGCGCTCATTGCTGAGGTAGAGCTGGCGGCCCGGCTTCAGCTTGAGGAAGTCGTTGCCGCCGGTGGCCTTGAACTCGCAGGCGGAGAGGGGGAACTGCCGGGTGAAGCCATCCGCGTCGACCGCGAACGGCGAGAGGGCGGCGACCAGCGCCGCTACTGGCCGGTTGAGCGAAGTCATGTTGGCGCTCCTCGTTGTGTGCCCAGTCCTTGGACGCACCACCGGCGCCAATCAATCGTCACATATGAAAAGGGGGCGCTCCCCTTCGTACGGGAATGCCCCCCCTTGGAGTGCCCCGAAGCGGGGTCAGCCCGCGGGCGCCTCGGCGGTCGCATCCGCGGCAGGCGCAGGCGCCGGAGCCGGCGGCGGCCGGTCCGAATTCCACGTGTCGCGGATCATCAGGAACTTGCCGTCCGGCTGGCGCTGCATGACGGCGAGATAATTCCCGCTGTCGACGACGCTGCCCGCCGTGTCCTTGACGACATACGAACCGGAGTGCCAGCCGAGGTCGCCCGATGCGGCGGCCTTGTCGTCGTCGTTCAGCTCGATCGCGACGCCGCCCGCCTGCATCTCGCCTGAAAGCTTCGTCACCAGCGTGCGGATGGCGTCGTGGCCGATCGCGCGCGGGTTGCCTGGCGCCAGCACTTCAGCATCGGGCGCGTACATCGCGAGGATCGTGTCGGCGTCGCCCGTGTTGAACGCGGGTATGAACACGCGCACGTCTTCCTTCGCCTGCTTCTCGAAGGCGGCTGAGTCAGTCGGCTTCGCGCCGCAGCCGGCGAGTAGCAACAATCCGGCCGCCGCCGCAGCGGCCGCTTTCCAATGGTTCATCGTGAGTCTCCCCTGGTTCTTGTCCGGCCCCCGAGTGGGGTCGTGTACCATCCTACTCCTCCCATGCGCGACCTGACGCAAGGCCCGATCCCGGGGCATCTCGTGGCCATGGCGGTGCCGATCGCGGTCGGCATGCTGGCGCAGACGCTCTACTTCCTGATCGACCTGTATTTCGTCGCCCGGCTCGGCGATGCGGCTCTCGCCGGCGTCGGCGCGGCGGGGACCGCGATGTTCCTGGTGATGGCGCTCACCCAGATGTTCGGCGTCGGCACGATGGCGCTCGTCTCGCAGGCGGTCGGCCGCAAGGATCCCGCCGACGCCGACCTCGTGTTCAACCAGGCGATGTCGCTTTCGCTCCTCGCCACTGCAGCGACGCTGGTCGGCGGCTACCTGCTCTCCGGCTTCTACATGCGGATCGTGGGCGCCAACGAGGCGACAATGGAGGCGGGCATCACCTACCTCGCCTGGTTCATGCCCGGGCTTGCGCTGCAGTACGTGAACATCGTGATGATGTCGGGACTGCGCGGCACCGGTGTCGTCCAGCCGACCATGGTGGTGCAGATCGCGACCGTGCTGCTGAACGCGCTGCTCGCGCCGATCCTGATAGCGGGCTGGCTGACCGGTCACTCGATGGGCGTTGCCGGCGCGGGATTCGCGAGTACGCTCTCGGTCGGGGCGGGCACGCTGATGCTGCTGATCTATTTCCGCAAGCGGGAAAAGTACATCCACGTCCGGCCGGCGACCTGGCGGCCGCAACTGCCCGTCTGGGGCCGCATGGTCAACATCGGGTTGCCCGCCGGCGGCGAGTTCGGGTTCATGTTCCTGTACATGGCGGTGATCTATTGGGTGATCCGCGATTTCGGCGCCCCCGCTCAGGCGGGGTTCGGGCTCGGCATGCGGCTCATGCAGTCGATCTTCCTGCCGGCGATGGCGATCGCATTCGCGACCGGGCCGATCGCAGGCCAGAACTTCGGCGCGCGGGAGTTCGACCGAGTGCGCGCGACCTTCTCGAGCGCCGCAAAGATCAGCGTCGTCCTCATGTTCGCGATGATGCTGTGCGCCCAGTGGCGCCTGGAATGGCTGGTGCGCGGGTTCACCGAAGATCCCGCCGTGATCGAGGTCGCGACGCAATTCCTGCGCATCGCCTCGTTGAACTTCGTGGCGTCGGGGCTGATCTTCACCTGCTCAGGCATCTTCCAGGGCCTCGGCCACACCTGGCCGGCGCTCGCCTCGACCGCCTCGCGCATCGTCACGTTCATGCTGCCGGCCATCTGGCTCTCCACCTTGCCGGGCTACCAGATCGACCAGGTCTGGTACCTGTCGCTGGGCAGCGTGTGGATCCAGGCGGCGATCAGCATCGTGCTGCTGCAACGGACGATGAAGGCGCGGCTGGCGTGAAAGCGAAAGAGGGGACGCACCCCTTTCCCCCCCGCCGCGCGGGGAAACCGCGTGCCACCTCGGAAAAAAAGGGGTGCGTCCCCTTTTTCGCTTTCGACCTCGACCGCGGCGAGTCGCTTAACCTGCAGGAGCAGGTCCGTCAGCGGATCGTGGAGCGCATCGCAGTCGGTTCGCTCGCGCCTTCGCAACGGCTGCCGTCGACGCGCGTCCTGGCGCGGCAACTGAAAGTGTCGCGCAACACGGTCGCGGCGGCCTACCAACGGCTGGTCGCGGACGGCCATCTCGAAGCCCGGCCACGCAGCGGCATCTACGTCAGCAACACGCGCTACGCCGCGGTCCGCCGTGACGAGCTGCGCGCCGCGGGCGAGCCGACGCCGGTCGAGCCGCCGGTCTGGGAACGGCAGCTCGGAGGCTCGCGCCAGATCGAGGGCCTGATGGCCGTGCCGCCGCACTGGCAGCAGTTCCCGTATCCGTTCGTCAGTTCGCAGCTCGACCGTTCGCTGTTTCCCTCCGCGGAATGGCGCGAGGCAAGCCGCCTGACATTGAGCCTGGCCGAGATCGACGACTGGGCGGCGGACAATGCGAACGCCGACGACGCGAAGCTCGTGCAGGAGATCCGCAGCAAGGTGTTGCCGCGCCGCGGCATCAACGCGCGGCCGGACGAGGTGCTCGTGACCTCCGATGGCCAGCAGGCCTTGCACCTGACGGTCGAGCTCCTGGTAGAGCCGGGCACCACGGTCGCCGTCGAGGAGCCCGGCAATCCCGAACTGGTCGCGCTCCTGCGCCGCCGCGGCGCCAAGATCCTGTTCCAGCCGGTGGACCGCGACGGCATGGTCGTTGACGACGGGCTCGCCAGTTGCGGCGTCGTCTACGTATCGCCGGGCCACCAGCGGCCAACCGGCGTCGCGCTCTCCGGCGCCCGCCGCGCTGCGCTTATGGAGATGGCGGTCGAGCGCGACTTCATCGTGGTCGAGGACGATTTCGAGAGCGATGCCGACGATCTGGGCGCAGCGCCGCCGGCATTGCGCGGCGGAAGCCAGGGCCGCCGGGTCGCCTACGTCGCGACCTTGCTGCAGCCGCTCGCCCCGGCGCTGCGCCTCGGCGTGCTCGTCGCGTCGCCCTCGCTCGTGCGTGCGGCGCGCGCGCTCAGGCGCATCACGACGCGACACCCGCCGTTGTCCGTGCAGCGCACGGCCGCCCACCTGCTCGCGCTCGGCCACTACGACTCGATCATGGCCCGGGTGGCAACGACGTTCAGGCAGCGACTGCTGGCACTGCGCGACGCGCTCAACCACCATCTCGTCCACCTGATCGACATCGCCCCGTTGCGCGGAGGCACGGCTTACTGGGTGACAGGCCCGGAGTCGCTGAACGCACGCGACCTGGCGGCGGCGGCGGAGGCACGCGGCGTGCTGATCCAGCCGGCCGCGCATTTCTATTCGGGCGAACGCGTGCCGCGCAACGTGTTCCGCATGTCCGTGAGCGGGATTCCCGTGGAACGCATCCGCCCGGGTGTCGAGGCGCTCAGCCGCGTACTGCGCGCGATGCTCGCCCGCGAGCGCAGGGCATCAAAGCCCCTCGAGTGCCTGGACGAGGCAGAGCTGGCGGCCGCGATCCCGGGCGCCACGATCCTGGGCCGGACCGTTTACGGCGATCCGGTCACCATCGAGCTTCTGCCGGACGGGCGCATGACCGGACGCGCCGGATTCGCCAATGAAGACCTGGACGAGGGCCGATGGTGGCTGGAGGGGGATTTCTGGTGCCGCCAGTGGCGCGAATGGTCCTATGGCCAGGTGGTGCGCTTCCGGATCGCGCTGGAAGGCGGTCGAATTCATTGGGTTAGCCCCGACGGACGGCTGATCGACTCTGGACTGTTCATGCAGTCAACTGGCTCCATAGAAAGTCACTAACTGGACCCATTGGCTGCCCCGTCGACGCGTCATCCTTGCGACGATCAACGGGGGGCTGCATGCGGCGATTCGGCCTGGCGGCGCTACAGCTCGAGCTGAGGGCGGCAGACAATCTCGACGCCATCGCGGCGGAGATCGCCACGGTCCGTCGCCGTTTCCCGTGGGTGGACATGGTATTGCTCGCGGAACTCGCGACGCACGGCGTTTCGCTCGATCGCGCCGAGCCGATGCCGGGTCCGACCGAGGAGCGCTACCGCGCCATCGCGCGCGAGCACGGACTCTGGCTGCTGCCCGGATCGCTTTACGAGCGCGCCGACGGGCGCGTCTACAACACGGCTCCGGTCGTCGACCCGGACGGCAAGGTCGTCACGCGCCACCGCAAGATCTATCCGTTCCTGCCTTACGAGCGCGGCGTCGCCAGCGGCGACAGCCATACCGTGTTCGACGTCCCGGGCGTCGGACGCTTCGGGCTCTCGATCTGCTACGACATGTGGTTCCCGGAGACGAGCCGTGCGCTGGCCTGGATGGGCGCCGAGATCATCCTGCACCCGGGCCTGACGAACACCATCGATCGCGACGTCGAGGTCTCGATCGCTCGCGCGAGCGCCGCCGTGAACCAGTGCTACTTCGTCGACCTCAACTGCGCGGGACAGCTCGCCTGCGGACGCTCCTGCGTCTTCGGGCCGGGCGGCGAGACCGTGCACATCGCCGGCACCGCGCGCGAGATCATCGCCCTCGAACTCGACCTCGACCACGTGACCGCCGTGCGCGAGCGCGGCTGGCACGGGCTCGGGCAACCGCTCAAGAGCTTCCGCGACACCGACGTCGAATTTCCCCATCACGCGCCCGGCGCACATCGCGCCGGCGCATTCGCAAACCTGGGACCGCTGGAGCGCCTGCCGCGCCGGCCCGGGAATTCATGAGGACCCACGCCATGGCCAACGACCGCCGCATCCCACGTTCCGCACTCTCCGCCGCCATCGCCCAGGCACTCCTCGCCGGTGCCGGTTCCGGCCTCGCCGCGCCGGCGCTCGCGCAGGATGCCGCAGCACAGGCCGAGCTGGCGCCGGTGATTGTCACCGCGCTGCGCCGCGAGCAGGACATTCTCGATGTCCCGTACAACATTTCGTCCGTCTCGGGCGACGAGATGGCGCTGCGCCAGACGCTGGACGCACCGGAGCTCCTGCGCGGCATCGCGGGTGTCAGCATGGTGGACCGGGGCCAGCGCAATGCCGCGGTCGTGAGCGGCGTCCGCATCCGCGGCCTCAATGTCGACAGTTCGGCGCTCGGCGACTACGCGGTCTCCGCGGTTTCGACCGTCTCGACCTACGTGAACGACACACCGCTGTACGCCAACTTCCTGCTCAAGGACATCCAGCGCGTCGAGGTGCTGCGCGGCCCGCAGGGCACGCTTTACGGCTCCGGTTCGCTGGGCGGCACCGTGCGCTACGTGATGAACCCGCCCGAGCTCGGCGAGTTCGGCGCGAGCGTCGGCGGCGCGCTGTCGTCGGTCGAAGGCTCGGACGGCGTCGGCCTCGCGGGCGACCTGACCCTCAACATGCCGGTCGGGGAGACCGTGGCATTTCGCCTGAACCTGTCGGCTGCCGACTATCCCGGCATCACCGACTACGTGAACCTCTACGCGCTCGACGCCGACGGCATACCGGTCGCGCCCAACGGCGTGCTGGATCCCGCCGCCGAGTACCGCAGCAAAGAGGACACTGACGACGTCGAGATCTGGTACGGACGGCTTGCCGCGCGCTGGGAGCCGTCGGACACGTTCAACGCGACGCTGTCGTTCCTTGCGCAGTCCGACGACGTCGGCGGCCGGCGTCAGCAGACGCCGGGCAGCGACGGCTTCGGCACGCCCTATCGCGACTACGAGAACGGGTCCATCCAGCTCGAGCCGGCGACGCGCGACGCAGAACTGGCCGCGCTCGAGATGAACATCGACCTCGGGTTCGCGACGCTGACGTCCTCGACTTCGTATTACGACCATAGCGGCGACAGCACGAGCGAGAACACGGGTTTCTACGCGCAGGCCGGGTTCCTCTCTTTCTACTACAACTACCCGCGCCCGATGGCCTCGGCGGAGCGGACCTGGAGCGACCGCTCGTTCATCCAGGAGCTGCGCCTCGTTTCGGACACCGGCGGCAAGGTCGATTACGTCGCGGGCCTCTGGTACCAGGACCAGGACCTGTTCTCCACCCAGGACAGCTACCTGGTCGGCTTCAAGCGCTGGTGGGACGCCTTCGCACCGGGCGCCGCTGGCGCGGTCACCGGCGACCAGGACTTCCTCTATCGCCGGGCGGAGACCTTCGAGGACAAGGCGATCTACGGTGAGCTGACCTGGCACGCCACGGACCGCGTCCACCTGACCGGCGGCCTGCGCTGGTTCGACAACGAGTCGCGCAACGACACCGTGATCAACCTGCCGTTGTATACCGACCTTTTCAGCGAGACGGAAGCGACCTTCGAGTCGAGCGAGGACGACGTGCTCGTCAAGGCCAACGTCGCCATCGACGTCGGCGACGACGAGCTCGTCTACGTGACCTATTCCGAGGGATACCGTCGCGGCGGCTCGAACGCCGTGCCGCTTGCGCCCAGCAACTTCTCCGAAGACCCGGCCTGGCAGGTCTTCACGGCCGATACGGTCGAGAACTACGAGATCGGCATCAAGGGCACGGTCGGCGCGCTGCGCTACGACCTGTCCGTCTTCCAGGTCGACTGGAAGGATCCGCAGCTCAATACCGCGACGCCCAACTGGGGTTTCTTCGTGGTCGCGAACGGAGAAAGCGCGGAGTCCAGGGGCGTCGAGCTGCAGCTCTCGGGAACGGCCGGCGACCACGTTTCATACGGCTTCGGCTGGGCCTACGTGGACGCGGAACTCAGCGAGGACTTCATATCGCCGGTCGGCACCCTGTTCGCCCCCGGCGGCGACCCGCTGCCGGGCGCGCCGGAGAACACGCTCAACGCCGCCCTCGACTGGCGCACGGGCGTCATGGGGGACAAGGAGTTCATCGCCCACCTGGACGGCTATTACCAGTCTTCGATGCGGAACTCCATCGGCACGTCGGAGGTCTTCAACGTCCCGCTCGACGGCTTCCAGATCTGGAACACTGCGTTTACGCTTGCGGCGGACCAATGGAACGCATCGCTCTGGGTCAAGAACCTGTTCAACGAGGAAGGCATCACCGGCACCTTCACCGAGCTCTACATGGGCACGGCGCCCGCGCTCGGCTATTTCGGTAACGGCGCAAAGGACATGATCTCGCTGCCGCGGACGATCGGCGTCTCCTTCAACTACACGTTCTGACCGGGAGCAGAGAAGCGGGGACGTTCCCCGATTTCCTGACGTACCGCAGGAAATCGGGGAACGTCCCCATTTACAATTGCCAATGAGCGAATCCCGCGACGGCAATGACACGACGGCCGAGATCCGCCGTATTGACGGACTGCTGCAGCGCAGGCAGCTGCGCGAAGCGCGCACGCTCTGCGACTCGCTGCTCATGCGTCACCCGGACAGCGTCGACGGCTGGCTGCTCACCGCGCGCATCCACCAGCTGTCCGGCGACTACCGCGGCATGCTCGATGCGGCGCGGCGCGCGCTCGCCGTCGAGCCCTCGAACAACCTCGCGCGCTTCACGGAGATCGAGGCGCGCATGCACGCGGGAGACGTCGCCGGGGCGCGAGCGAGGCTGACTGACATCGAGAGCGCCGCGGGCGCCGACAGCGGCACCTGGCGCCGGCTGGCGGAGTTCCATACCCACCTCAACCAGCACGAGCAGGCTGCGACCTGCGCGATCCGCGTCGCGTCCCTCAAGCCGTACGACGCCCAGGCCGCCTACACCAAGGCGAGCGCCCTGATCGCCGTCGGCCGCATGGTGGAGGCGGAGGAGATCCTCGACGAACTCATCGCGCGCGCCCCGGACGACGCGGACGCCTGGTACAACCGCGCGACGCTGCGCCGCCAGGAGCCGGGACACAACCACGTCGCGCCGCTGCGCGCCGCGCTCGCCGCGCGCTCGCCAGGTTCGGCGCCGGTCGCGCTCCACTACGCGCTGGCGAAGGAACTGGAAGACCTCGGCCAGTACGCGGAGTCCTTCGCCGCGCTCGCGCAGGGGGCGGGCGCGCGCCGCAAGGTGCTTTCGTACCGCGTCGAAGCCGACGAGCAGGCGATCGCCTCGATCATCCGGACCTTCGACCGTGCGTGGTACGAGTCGCCCGCGGCCGGATTCGAGGCCGAGGGACCGATCTTCGTCGTCGGCCTGCCGAGGACCGGCACGACGCTGGTGGAGCGCATTCTTATCCGCCACGAGCAGGTCGCGAGTGTCGGCGAGGTCAACGACCTCGCGCTCGCGATCACCCGTACCGCGGGTCCGACTGCCGACAAGGAAGAACTGATCAAGGCGGCGGCGCGGGTGGCGCCTGCCGTGCTCGGTGAGTCCTACTGGTCCGCGATCCAGGGCTATGGCCACTCCCGCCCGTTCGTCGTCGACAAGACGCCGCTCAATTTCCTCTACCTCGGGCTCATTGCCAAGGCGCTGCCGCGCGCGCGCATCGTGCACCTGCGGCGCCACCCGATGGCGTCCTGCTACGCGATGTACAAGACGCTGTTCCGGATGGGCTATCCGTTCTCGTACGACCTCGAAGACCTCGGCCGCTACTACCTCGCCTACGCGCGGCTCATGAACTACTGGCGCGCGCTGCTGCCGGGACGCTTTCTCGACCTCGATTACGAGGCGCTGGTCGAGGACCAGGAAGGCACGACGCGCCGGCTGCTCGAACACTGCGGCCTCGAATGGCGCGAGGCCTGCCTGCGCTTCCACGAGAACCCGGCGCCGACGGCGACGGCAAGCGCGGCGCAGGTGCGCCGGCCCATTTATCGCGAATCGCTCGACCTCTGGCGCAACTACCGCCAGGAACTCGCGCCGCTCGCGCGACTGCTGGCGCACAACGGGATCGCGATCGAGTGATCCTCGCCGCCGCATCGATGGCCGCGATCCTGGCCGGCGATGCGCCGTACGCCGAACCGGTGAACCTCGAGGCATACGCGCAGCCCGCCAGCGCAGGGCCGGCGCGGGACACGTTCAGCGGGCGGCTGCGCTTCGCCGCAACGCCGGCGGATGCGCGCTCAACGCTGGTGGCCGATCCCTGGAAGGTGGCCACACACGACTCAACTTGGGCAGTTCCGCCCACGTTCGACTTCGCGTTCGTGCAGGCAGGGGACCACCTCGTGCCCGTCGAGCGCGGCATCGTCGCCGGGGACGGCGCATGGTGGGACTGGATCGTGGGACCCGGCCGGGTCTGGCAGGACGGAGACACGGGCTGGTCGCGCGCCGCCGTGCCTTTCGCGCTCATGGAGAAGAACGCGAACTGCCTGCACAACGGCGTGCTGACGTTCCGCTTCCGCGGCGAGACGGAAGTCTCGCGCGTCGCCTGGCAGGTCTCCGGCGAGACTTGCCAGTATTTCCAGTTCGACGCCTGGGGTTCGGCGCCCGCCGCGCGGGAACGCGAAGACACGGCAGGCGCCGCAGCCGTCGCGGCCGCCTACCACAACGAGGTCGCGCGCCGCCTGCCGGTCCGGCCGATCGGGCAACTGCGCGAGGACTACCCAGGGCTCGATCCCGCGAGCTTCGGCTCGTCCGCGGACATCCCGCCGGGCGAGATGACGGCGTTCGGACTGCTGGTGCGCGGTGTGCACTATGCGGGCGGCTGCGAAACGCGCGCCGGTGACTATCCCTACTGCGACGAAATGCTGCTGCCGTCCTACTCGCTCGCGAAAACCGTGCTCGCCGGCTTCGCGCTCATGCGCGCCGAGCGACTCCACCCCGGCGTGCGCGGCGCGCTCGTGACCGATTACGTGCCGGAATGCCGCGAAGCGGGCGGCTGGGAGGGCGTGCGCTTCGAGCACCTGCTGGACATGGCGACCGGGCGCTACGACTCCACGGAGAACGAGGCCGACGAAGATGCCTCGAACACGAGCCGCTTCTTCCTTTCGACCACGCACGCCGAGAAGATCGGGATCGCATGCACCCGTTACCCGCGCAAGGAACCGCCCGGCAAGCGTTTCGTGTACCACACGACGGACACCTACCTGCTCGGCACCGCGCTCGCGGCCTGGTGGCGCGAACGCCAGGGACCGGGATCCGACTTCTACGAGGATCTCCTGCTCGAACCCGTCTTCCGGCGCCTCGGGCTCAGCCCGGAACTCGCCACGCCGCGGCGTACGCTGGACGGCGCGGCGCAGCCATTCACCGGCTGGGGCCTGGTGCTGCGCCGCGACGACTTCGTGAAGCTCGGGGGCTTCCTGTCGCTCGCCGAGGGCCGGCTCGGCGAAGAAACGCTGCTCGATACGGCAATGGTGCGAGCCGCGCTGCAGCGTGAGCCGAAGGACGCCGGTTACCGCGCGGCGGACGGCGCGCTCCGCTACAACCACGGCGTGTGGGCCTGGGACATCTCGCGCTACGCGGGCTGCAGGTTTCCCGCGTGGATCCCGCACATGTCCGGCTTCGGCGGGATTTCGGTTGCGATGCCGCCGAACGGCGTCGTCTACTACTACGTGAGCGACGGCGGCACGTTCAGCTGGGCGAGGGCCGTCGCCGAAACGCAGCGGCTCGGGGCGGTGTGCGCCGAGGGGAGGCCGGATGACCGGTGAAACGACGGGCGCCGCGCGGCGATTTCCGACCGCGCCGCCCGACGGGCTGCTCGCGGCGACGCTGCTCGCCTTCCTCGCGACCGCCGGCTTCTTCTACGTCAACATCATGGCGGCGCTCGTGCCGGGGCTCGTCGACGGGCTCGGTTACACGAAGGGCGATGCCGGGCGCGTCGGCTCGATGAACATCTACGGCGCGGCGGTGGGTGCCTTCATCGCCGTCGGCATCATCGGCCGCGTGCCCTGGCGCCGGCTTGCCGTGGGCGCGCTGCTCGCGCTGATGGCGCTCGATACGCTTTCGCTCTTCATCTACCGGCCCGGGGCGCTGATGGCCGTGCGCTTCGCGCACGGGCTGGCGGGCGGCATGCTCATGGGCGTTGCCTACGGCGTGTTCGCGCGCACGCGCTCCCCGGACCGCGTGTTCGGCATGCTGCTGGTCGTGCAGTTCAGCCTGGGCGGCCTCGGCGTGATGGTCCTGCCGCGCCTGGTCCCCGTCTTCGGCCATGGCGTGCTGTTCGCGACGCTCATCGCATTCAGTTTCGCCGCGCTGCTGATGCTGCCGTTCCTGGACCGCTATCCCGCGGATCGCGTTGTGCGGCCCGCCGCGACCGGCGGCCGGCGCGTTGGGCTGCTCGCCGCGACCGTGGCGGCGTTGTTCCTGTTCCAGGCGGGCAACATGGGCCTGCTCGTGTACCTGATCCCGCTCGCGCGCGAGTTCGGCCACAGCACCGAATTCGCGAGCGCCGCGCTTGGGGTCGCCACCTGGATCGGCATCGCCGGCTGCGCGCTCGTGGTCGTCTTCGGCACGCGCTTCGGCCGCGCCTGGCCCCTCGGCATCGGTGCGGCGGCGACCGCGGCGGGCTGCTTCGCCTTTCACTGGAGCGACTCGAGGGTCGTGTACCTGCTGGCGAACTGCGTGACCAGCATCACCTGGTCGCTCGTCGCCGCGTACCTGCTCGGCATGTGCGCCGAGTTCGACCGCAGCGGCCGCAGCGCAGCCTTCGGCGGCTTCGTCTCGAAGATGGGCCTTGCCACGGGCCCGTTCGTGGCCGCCTGGCTGATGGACCGATCCGGCTACACGGAGCTCATCACGCTCGCGGCGCTGGTCGTCGCGGTGAGCGTGCCGGTCATGCTGGTGCCGGCGGCAAAACTGGACCGCGGGTGACAGCAGGAGGGGACAGTCCCCCTAGAACCCGTAGACGAGGTTCGCCGTCAGGACCTGGTCCGTCTCCTCGGTGCCCGGGAGCACGTCGGTGTTGTGGCGCACCGCGTAGTCGAGGCCGAGCGCGAAGGTGTCGTTGATCTTGACCTGGATGCCGAGCGCGTTCTGCATGAAGGTGTTGTCCGAGCCGCTCTCCACGAGGAAACGGTCGTAGATCAACGTCGTGTCCGTGAGCTTGTGCTCGTAGTTGACCGCGCCGCGCAGGATCGCCTCGTCGTCCTTCTCGCCGTCCGGTCTCCGCTCGGTCTGGCGGAAGCCGGCGCCGATCTGGCCCTCCAGCTTGGTCGCCTCCGTCATTATGAAATGGTAGCCGTAGCCGCCGGATGCCGTCGCCTGGTACCTGAAGTCCGTGAACGAGTCGTCCTCGTAACGCAGCGCGCCGAACAGGTAGCTGCGCTCGGTGAGCGAGTAGCGGCTCTCGCCGCGCAGTTCCAGGCGATCCGCCGACGTGACGTTCTCGGTGACGGTGCGCAGCAGGGACGCGCCGGCCTTGTGGGTCCAGCGATCGACCGTGTTCTCGACGTCGATGTTGAGGTTGAGCGTCTCGGTTTCGCTGTTGCCGCGGGCGAGCACGCCGCCGAAGGTGCCCTTGCCGGACCAGTCGGCGGACGCGGTTCCTGCCGCCAGTACGCCGCACACTACACGCGCTGCCATCCCTGGGCCTCGCATCACCGTCTCCCAAGCTCGAAAAAAGGGCGCGTAGTCTAGCCTTTCAGCGCAATCTCCACACGCTTGTTGCGCTTGCCCTCGTTGCGGATGCGCAGGACCTGGATCCCGCCGATCTCGGCGATGTTTGCGACGTGCGTGCCCCCGCAGGGCTGCAGGTCGATGTCGGGGATGCGCAGCAGGCGGATGCGCCCGGCGCCACGCGGCGGCTGCACGCTCATGGTCTTGACCAGCTCGGGCCGAGCGTCGAGTTCCTCGTCGGTGATCCAGACCGTCTCGGTCGCGACGCCGCGCGCGATCAGCTCGTTCGTGCCGGCGGCGATGCGGTCGGCGTCCAGCAGCGTGATGTCGATGTCGAAATCGAGGCGCGCCTTGTCGGGCGCGATGTTGCCGCCGGTCACCGGCGCGATGACGACGCAGGACATCACGTGCAGCGCCGTGTGCAGGCGCATCAGCGCGTAGCGGCGATCCCAGTCGATCTCGAGGCCGACGGTCTCGCCGGGCTCGGGTGCGGCCGCGCCGGCGGCGAGCACGTGGGCGACCGTGCCGGGCTCGGCGCCCTTGCGCGTGTCGATGACGGCGATGCGTTCGCCGTTGTCGCGGATGAGCGCGCCGGTGTCGCCCGGCTGGCCGCCGCCCAGCGGATAGAAGATCGTGCGGTCGAGCTGGACCTTGCCGTCGTGCACGGCCACGACCCGGGCCGTCGCGGTCTTGAGGTACGCATCGTCCCTGAACAGCAGCTCGGTCATCGCCACCATGCTAAGAGGGGACGCTCACCTTTTCAAAAAGGCGAGCGTCCCGATTGCGTAAAGGTGAGCGTCCCCTTCAAGGATCGGGGACGAAGCCCTCCGGGAAGGGGTTGGGCTGGCGCCAGGCGTAGTGGTCCTTCGGCCGCGGAATGACGCCGCGCGCGACGAGGTTCTTCCGCGAGTCGTAGTAGATGCGGATGACTTTGTCGGGCTCGTCGCTTGCGCGCTCGAAAGTGGTGTAGGTGGCCCCCGAGTCGAGCCGGCGCCCATGCCCCGTGCCGAGGCGCTTCTCGGCGCGTGCTTCATCTGAATGCAGGCCCGCCGTAGGCGCCGCGGCCTTAGCGCTTGCCCGGCTTTCCGCCTCCATCGGCATGACCGGTTCCCGTTCGCGGAACAGGGCGACGCCGACCACGCCGACGTTGTCCGGGCGCCCGGTGCGCGCCGCGTACGAGTCGGGCAGGGCGGTGAAATAGAAGGCCGCGACCTCGTCCATGCTCTTGCGCCAGCCATCGATCGCGACGCTACCCCAGGCATCCAGCACATAGCCGCTGCCGAGGGTCGATGCCGTGCGGCCGGTGATGACATTGACGCCGTCCACGGAGGTGACGGCGAGCACCCGCGCACCGGCCCGGTTCTTCAGCCGGATCTCATATTCCCGGCCGGGCTCTCCGGCGATATGGCGCTCGCCCCCGTGCCAGTACACGGGCAGCACTTCCCCCGATCTCCGATCGAGAATCTCGACGTCCACGGCCAGACCGGCAGCGGCGGGGAAGGGCAGACAAAGCGCCAGCACGGCCGCCCAGCGAAAGGCTTTGGAGAACATGGCCAACTCCTGAATAGTGGTCTCGGGAGCTTCTAACGCCGGCTGGCATTCGGAGGGGTTTGTATATACAATTGTGAATACGAGATTCAGGTGTGTTGCAGTGCAGGAGGCACGGTTATGCCAAAGGGATTTTTCTCGCGTTTCAGCCGCCCCGGACAGGTCGAGACCCTGGCGCCAGGTATCGTCCCGCGCGCCGAAGCCGCTGCCGCGGCCGCTTCGGATGTGGCCCGGGTCGTCCGGAGGATTGCCCGCAAAGGGCTTCCCCAATCGAGTCGCAAGGCCGCGATCTCGCTTCGCCTGGATGAAGAGGTCCTGACCTGGTTCCGCACGCAGGGTCCCGGCTACCAGACGCGCATGAATGCGGTGCTGCGGGCCTATATGGACGCCGCCAGCCCCCGTTCAGCGTCATAGCGGACGGGTGGATGGTCATAGCCATCCACCATCTCAGGGATTCTGGGCCGCCTCGTCCCGTTGCAGCCGTGCCAGTTCTGCCTGCATCGCCGGCAGCAGTTCCCGCTCGCGCTGCGTACCCATGAGGTTGTCGAGCTCGTACGGGTCGGCCTCGAGATCGTACAGTTCGTCCATCCCGGGAAGCTCCAGGTAACGGAAGTACTTGTGCCGCTCTGTCCGGACCGCGCGGTAGCCCATGTTGCGGATCCGCGGAAAGACCGTGTCGCTGTAGTACTCGATCAGCACTGACGCGCGCCAGGGAGGCTGCTCTCCGCGCAGCAGGGGCACGAGTGACTGACCCTGGCGGGAAGTCGAGTCGGTGACGCCCGCCAGTTCGAGGACGGTCGGCGCGAGGTCGATCGTCTGTACCAGTTGGGCGGGCGTCGTACCCGCCTTCGCGACCGGCGGGAAACGCACGATCAGAGGAATCCGGGCCGACTCCTCGTAAGCCAGCCGGCGCTCCTCATTGAGATAGTGCTCGCCGTAGAAATACCCGTGGTCGCTCATGACGATCACGACCGTCCGGTCGGGCGTGCCGGCTTTCTCGAGCATCGCGACGACGCGGCCGAGGCTCTCGTCGACCGCGAGCAGCATCTCCAGCCGGGCACGGACGTCGCGATCCGGTGTCGCTGTCTCGGGCCCTAGCGGTGGCACGCCTTCGAGCGGCCGCAGCAAGGCGGGCTTGCGCACCGGCATCCGGCCCGCGTTCGGTCGGCGTGGCACCGGGGCGTTCGCGTAGCGACCCGCGTGCCGGGGTGCGGGGATGAACCCCTCGGACTGGCCCGCAATGACGCTCGAACTGCCGTCGTCGTTCTGGATCATGTTGGGGTGCAGCGCCTTGTGCGCCAGATACACCAGGAACGGCTGGCCAGGATCTGCGCGCAGGAAGTCGACCACGTGGTCGGTGAGCAGGTCGGTGACATACCCGCTTTCCTGGATTCGCGTCCCGTTCACGTTGAATTTCGGGTCGAGCGCCTCGCCCTGGCCGCGCATCGCGACCCAATGCGTGAAGCCCGGCCGCGGGCTGTCGTCGTTTCCCATGTGCCATTTGCCGAAGAAGGCCGTGCGGTAGCCGGCCTGCTGCAGCGGGATCGCGAAGGTGTTCAGCCGGTGACTCGCCGCGTCGCGCGCGGTGTTGTCGACGATGCCGTGGGTGTGTGCGTACTGGCCAGTCAGGATGCTGGCGCGGCTCGGCGAGCACAGCGGGGTCGTCGCGAAGGCATTGAGGAACCGCACGCCCTCGCGCGCCATCCGGTCGATGGCTGGTGTCTCGACGAAAGGATGGCCGGCAATGCCGAGGTCGTCCCAGCGCAGGTCATCGACCAGGACGACGACGAAGTTGGGCGTGTCGGGGGCAGTTCGCCCCTTCGGGGAGTCGCAGGAAGCGGCACCGAGCGCCAGTGCCAGCAGTCCAATCAGTCGCAGGGTACGAACCAAGTGAGCTCTCTCGCCGGTCCCGGTTCCCGGCACAGTTGCGAATTCTGGTCAGGTAGGATGATTATAGGCATCCGCAAGGGGATCGACCCAGTCATGCAGAAACCAGCCAGCCAGACCGCCCCGCGTCGCGGGCCGCTTCAGCAACGCACGGAGTTCGCCAGCAGTTCGCGCACCTTTCCGCGCATGAAGGACACCGCCGTGCCGCGCACCGGCTGGGTGCGCGAGATCCGCACGGCGCTCGGACTCTCGCAGTCGCAGCTCGCGAAGCGCGCCGGCGTCTCGCGCGCGACCGTGCAGCAGATGGAACGTGCCGAAGCACAGCGGCGGATCACCCTGGCGAGCCTCGACAAGCTCGCGGCCGCGATGGACTGCCAAGTCTCCATCGCGATACTGCCGAAAGGGGGCACACTCGACGACGTGCGCCGTCGCCAAGCGACGATCAAGGCTGAGGCGATCCTTCACGAACGGACCAAGGACAACAAGCATCCGCCACGGCCCGCCGACCTGGAGCGGCGCAAGCAACAGCTCGTGACCCGGCTGCTGCGCGGCAGTCGCCGCCGCCTGTGGCGCTAGAACGAAGGGGACGCGCACCTTCATATTCGTGGAGGGGACGCGCACTTTCTCGAATATGAAGGTGCGCGTCCCCTTCGTTCATAAAAAAAGCGGCCGGGTTGCCCCGGCCGCCTTGATCGACTCGAAGAGCAGTCGGTCTTAGGACGACGGCTGCTGCGACGGCTGCGAGATCTGCGAAATCGCATCCTTCAGCTTGGCGGCGCCTTCCTCGGCCTTGCCTTCGGCGCAGAGCTTCTCGCCCTCATCGCGCATCGACTTGGCCTGGCTCAGCTGCTCCGCGGTGGCGGCGGCAGCGTGCTGGTCGTACTGGGCCTGCAGCGCGGCGCAATCCGTGGATGCCTGGGGAGCGGCTTCCTGGGCGAACGCGGCAGAACCGAAAGCGAGCGCGGCGCTCGTGATAACGACATGGGTAATCTTCATGGTGTGGTTTCCTTCACTGGTCTTTGTTGCCGAATCTGGCAGTGCCTATAGAACACCACATCGCCGCGATTACCCAATCACGTCGTCTGCCAACAGAGACAGGAGTTCGTCTGACGTGAGTCCGAGTTCGTCTGACAGAACGGACCGCGTGTGCTGACCGAGCAGCGGCGGCGGTTCGCCCGAAACGCTCGTCATGCGCGTGAAAAGCGCCGGTTGGCGCACCTGCGGGAGCTTCGCGCCCTTCGCGTGAATCAGGTCGAAGCGCAGTTTCCGGTGCTTAACCTGCGGCTCTTCAAAGACTTCCGCGATATTGTTGATCGGCCCGCAAGGAACGCCGGCGGCGGCGAGCAGCCGGACCCAGGCGGCCGTCGTCTTCTGCCTGCAGATCTTCTCAATCACGGGAATGAGCGCCCCGCGGTGGGTCACGCGGTCTGCGTTCGCCCGGAAGCGCTTGTCCTTCGCGAGCGCCTTTCGGCCGGCGGCTGCGCAGAAGGCCTCGAACTGCCGGTCGTTGCCCACGGCCAGCATCAGCCAGGCGTCTTTCGTCGCAAACGCCTGGTAGGGGACGATGTTCGGGTGCGCCGTGCCGCGTCGCCCCGGCGCCTCCCCGGTGACGAGGTAATTGAGCGACTGGTTCGCCAGCGCCGCCACCTGCGAATCGAGCAGCGCGAGGTCGATGTACTCGCCGCGACCCGACTGCTCGCGCTCGAGGAGCGCCGCGGTGATCGCGTTCGCGGCGTAGAGCCCGGTGATGAGGTCGGACACCGCGACGCCGACCTTGACCGGGCCGGCGCCCGGCTTGCCGTCCGGCACGCCGGTGATGCTCATCAGGCCGGAGATGGCCTGGATCATCGCGTCATAGCCCGGCTCCGCGGCGGCGGGTCCGTCCTGGCCGTAAGCCGAGATCGAGCAATAGACGAGCCGCGGGTTCACGCGCTTCAGCGATTCGTAGCCGAGACGGTACTTCGCGAGCGTGCCGACCTTGAAGTTCTCGATCAGCACGTCGGCGCGCAGCGCCAGCGAGCGGAGGACCTTCTGTCCGGCCGGCCTGGTGAAGTCGATCGCGAGCGAGCGCTTGCCGCGATTCGTGCTCGCGAAGTAGGCGGAGTCCGGGGTCGGCCTGCCCTTGCCGTCCGGGATCCAGGGCGGGCCCCAGTGG
>Ga0105107_10000934_pt1 | contig 19135 bp, 20 predicted proteins | sample PPLLaktember2015_6_FD_79335 | JGI IMG/M metagenome (GOLD analysis project Ga0105107, IMG submission 79335) | Freshwater sediment microbial communities from Prairie Pothole Lake near Jamestown, North Dakota, USA - PPLs Lake P8 Core (1) Depth... | ecosystem: Environmental > Aquatic > Freshwater >... | reverse complement strand
TCGAAGTAGACGGTGGCGGTAAAGGTCTGCGGCGGAGGCGTCGTCGTTTGGCCCATCAGGCTCATCAGGCTGACCATCGGCAGCATCAGCAGGCCCAGCACGAGATCGGTGACCTTTCTCAGGACTTTGCGCATACTCCAGTCTCCTTATAGAGATTTCGTACACCCGCATCATAGGGAGACCGGGTTAAGGAACGATTAAGGTTGGGACAAATTTGCGTTAACGCGCTAAAGCCTTACCGGAGGCCGGGGATGCGCCGGAGACGGCCGGGGCCTTGGGGGCGGGCCGTCGGGCGGTCAGGCGAGGGAAGGTCATGGGGGCCTCCCCCTCGAGCGAACCGAGCTTATCTATGGGAAGGAACTCGGGAGAATACAAATGACCGAAGGGGATCAATAATGGCTCCTCGGGCAGGACTCGAACCTGCAACCTAGTGGTTAACAGCCACCCGCTCTGCCGATTGAGCTACCGAGGAGCAGGCCGCATCAATTTAGCAAAAAGGGACTCAAAAGGCAAATGGGGAACGCCGCTTGAGCGAAGACGAATTAAAACCGGTAGCTGGCCTGTTTGGCCATCTTGCGGTAGTCGTCGCCGCCCATCTCGACGACCTTGCACATCTCGTAGATGCGCGACCGGAGCCGGACCCCGATGCGATCGATAAGGCTGTCCCCGCCTTTCTTGTAGAAGGAGTCCCGCTTGTCCTCTTCCTCGTCGAGATCGGGGTAGTTCGTGGTGAAGAGGGTCATCTTCTTGTGGTTGTAGCGGTGATTGATGATGTAGAAAACGGTCTCCTCAACCCAGGCCGTCGTCCGTTTCGCCCCGAGCTCGTCGAGGACGAGGACTTCGGACTGGAAGACCGGCGTGAGCACGTCGGACTCGGACAGCGTCGAATCGGGCGTGAACGTGCCCTGGATCTCCCGGATGAGATCGCGGAAATCATAGAAGATGCAGGCCGCGTCCTTGGCCCGGATGAGCTCCTGGATGACGGCCACGGCCAGGTGGGTCTTCCCCACCCCGCAGGGGCCGATGAAGAGGAGGCCGATGTCCTGGGCCGGGTAGTTCTTGACGAACTGTCGCGAGATCTTGAGGGCGTCCCGGTGGGAATCGTTGTGGACCTCGAAGTTGTCGAGGCGACAGGCCTGATAGCGCCGGGGGATGTTGGCCTGCTCGATCAGGGATTGCTTCCAGCGATCGCTGAAGCAGGTGCAGCGCCTGGCGACCTGGGAGCCGCCGGCGTCCTCGATAAGCCAGCTCGTCCCCTGGCACTTGCCGCAAAAGGTCGGTTCGCTCAATTCAGATAGCCTCTGAGGTGCTGGAGCTTGTGCGACCGGCCGAGCTTCCTCATGGCCTTCTGCTCGATCTGGCGGATCCTCTCCCGGGTCAGGCCCAGCTGGCTGCCGATCTCGTGGAGGGTCCGCGGCCGGTCGTCGTCCAGCCCGAAGCGCAATCTTATCACAAGTGCCTCTTTCTCATCCAGCTCCCCCAGCGTTTCCCGGATCTGCTGCTGCACCGAGGCCTTGATGATCTGGTATTCGACCGAGGGGGAGGACGTGTCGCCGAGCTTGTCCTCGACCTCCCGGTCGTCGTCGCCGGTCTTGTCGCTCAGGGACACATTGCGCTCGCCGAGGATCTCGAGATCTTCGATATCGGTCTCGTCCATCCCCATGGCCCGGGCGATCTCGTCCCGGGTCGGGTCCCGGCCCAGCGCGGACTTGAGCTCGGCCGTCCGCTTCTTCATCTGGGAGATCTGATCGGCCAGCTTCTGGGGGATGCGGGTGATGCGCGAGTTGAGCGTCAGGCCGTGGAGGAGGGCCTGGCGGATCCACCAGACGGCGTAGGAGACGAAGCGGACGTTCCGGGACGGATCGAACCGCTTGGCCGCCTCGATCAGACCCAGGTTGCCCTCGTCGATGAGATCGAAGAGGCCCAGCCCCATGCCCCGGTATTTCTTGACATAGGAGACGACGAACTTGAGGTTGCACTTGACGAGGGTCTGCAAGGCCTCCTGGTCGCCCTGGCGGATCTTTTCGCCGAGGCGCTTTTCTTCGTCCTCGGTCAGGGCGGGGAACTTGGAGATCTCCTCGAGATAGTGTCTGAGGTTCCTGGCGTCGACAAAATCCCGGGGATCCATGCCTCACTCGTCCCGGGCCGTGACCTTGACGACGCCGCCCGGCCGGAGGCTGATCAGGGCCCGGCGGCGGGATTCGAACTCCTCCTCCTTGCCCCGGAAGAACTCCCGTTGGACGAAATCGAGGAGCTCGTTGACCTCGGCCTCGATCCGCTCGATCTTGGCCCTCATGTTGAGAACGACCTCGACCCCGGCCAGGTTCACGCCGAGGTCCCGGATCAGATTGAGGATCATCTCCAGCCGCTTGAGGTCCTCTGCCGAATAAAGGCGGGTGCCGCCCTCGCTTCGGGAGGGTTTGAACAAACCCTCTTTCTCATAGAGACGGAGGGTCTGCGGGTGGATCCCGTACATCTCGGCGACGCTCGAGATATGATAGAACGGCCCGGCTTCCTTGGTCGCTGCCTTTCGCGGTTTTTTCATCTCAGGTCATCCCTATCGTCGATCTTGGATTGGGCCCCGAGATCGACTCGAGCTCCTTCATCATTTCGCGGATCCGCTCGTTGTCGAACGGGGGCGGGACGATGAAGACCTCGGCAAATTCGTCGCCGCGGCCCTTGCGGCCCGCGACCGGAGCGCCCTGTTCTCTGATGCGGAACTTCTGGCCCGATTTCGTCCCGGGCGGAATGCGGATCGTCGTCCGGCCCCAGAGCGTCGGAACCTCGACCTTCGCTCCCAGGGTGGCCTCGGGGACCGTGATCGGCACCCGGACCGAGATGTTGGCCCCCTCCCTCCGGAAAAAAACGTGCGGCGCTACCTCGATGACAATGAAAAGATCGCCCGGGGGGCCGCCGTTCAGCCCGGCGTTACCCCGCCCGGGGACCCGGACCTTGGAGCCGTCATCGACGCCGGCGGGAATGCGGACCGCGATGAGATCGGATAATTGGACGGCGCCTTGGCCGCCGCAGGCCGCGCACGGCTCCCCGGGGGCCTGGCCCGTCCCGGCGCAGGCCGGGCAGGCGCTGGCAAATTTCATGACGCCGCGTTGGAAGGTACCCCGCCCCGTTCCGCCGCAGCTCGGGCAAGGCCGCTTCCCGGAACCGCGAGCCCGGCCGCTCCCCGCGCAGGGTTCGCAGGCGGCCAGGCGGTTGACCCGGATCCGGGTCTGCACGCCGTGGATGGCGTCCTCGAAGCCGATCTGCATGGAGTACTGGAGGTCGTCCCCCCGCCGGGGGCCGCTCATGGCCGCCTCGGCCCCCCGCATGCCGCCCCCGCCGAACAGGTTCTCGAAGAAATCCCTGAAAGTCGACGAACCGTAGTCGGAGAAATCGAAGCCCTCGAAGCCGGCGCCCCCCGGTCCGCCCGGTCCCGCGCCGGGAGGGACACCGCCAAGGTCGCCGAACTGGTCGTACTGAGCCCGCTTCTTCGGGTCGCTCAGGACCGCGTAGGCCTCCTGGATCTCCTTGAACCGGGCCTCGGCCGTTTTATCCCCGGGATTGAGATCGGGGTGATATTTCCGGGCCAACCGGCGATAGGCCTTCTTGATGTCGGGCAGAGCAGTGCCCTTGGAGACGCCCAGGATCTGATAATAGTCTTTCGCCATCACCGCACCTCAGACAGGCTTCGGGCCGCGAGGGGCCTGTTTATCCGTCAGAGGCCGCCGGGCCTATTTCTTTTTTTCTTCGTCGACGACTTCGGCGTCGATGACCTCGCCCTCCTCGGAGCGCCCGTTGCCCCCGGAGGATTGCTGCTGGTAGCCCGGATCGGCGCCCGGACCGCCGGCCGCCCCAGCGTCGGCGCCCGGCTGCGGGCCGGCTTGGCGATACATCATCTCGGTCAGCTTGTGGGAGGCGTTGGACAGGTCTTCAGTGGCCTTGCGGATGCGCGAGACATCGTCCGATTCGATGGCCTTCTTGGTGTTCTCGATCTCCTTCTGGACGTGGTCGGCCTCCTCGGCGGGGATCTTCTCCTTGTTCTCGCGGAGGAGCTTCTCCAGGCTGTAGACGAGCTGGTCGGCGTGGTTGCGGGCGTCGATCGTCTCGCGCCGCATCTTGTCATCGGCGGCGTTCGATTCCGCGTCCTTGACCATCCGGTCGATCTCCTTCTCGTCCAGGCCGCTGTGCCCGGTGATGGTGATGGCCTGCTGCTTGCCGGTGCCGAGATCCTTGGCCGAAACGTGGAGGATGCCGTTGGCGTCGATGTCGAAAGTCACTTCGACCTTGGGGATGCCGCGCGGGGCCGGCGGGATGCCGTCGAGGTGGAACCGGCCGAGCGTGCGGTTGTGGGAGGCCATCTCCCGCTCGCCCTGGAGCACGTGGATCTCGACACTCGGCTGGTTGTCCGAGGCGGTCGAGAAGATCTCGGTTTTCTTGGTCGGGATGGTCGTGTTGCGGGTGATCATCCGGGTGAACACGCCGCCCAGCGTCTCGATCCCCAGCGTCAGCGGGGTGACGTCGAGCAGGAGAACATCCTTGACGTCGCCCGACAGGACGCCGCCCTGGATGGCGGCGCCGACGGCCACGACCTCGTCCGGGTTGACGCCCTTGTGGGGCTCCCGGCCGAAGAGCTCCTGGACGAGCTGCTGGATGCGGGGCATGCGCGTCTGGCCGCCGACGAGGATGACCTCATGGATATCCGAAGCCTTGAGGTTGGCGTCCGCCAGGGCCTGGCGGACGGGAGCGACCGAGCGCTGGATGAGATCCTCGCAAAGCTGCTCGAGCTTGGCCCGGGTCATCTTCATCAGGAGATGCCTGGGACCGGAGGCGTCGGCGGTAATGAAGGGCAGGTTGATCTCCGTCTCGATCGTGGTCGACAGCTCGACCTTGGCTTTCTCGGCGGCTTCCTTGAGCCGCTGAAGGGCCATCTTGTCCCGGGTCAGGTCGATCCCCGACTCGCGCCTGAATTCCTGGACGATCCAATCCTGGACCCTCTGGTCGAGGTCGTCGCCGCCGAGGTGGGTGTCGCCATGGGTCGCCTTGACCTCGACGACGCCCTCTCCGACCTCGAGGATGGAGATATCGAAAGTGCCGCCGCCGAAGTCATAGACGGCGATCGTCTGGTCCTTCTTTTTGTCCATGCCGTAGGCCAGGGCCGCGGCCGTCGGCTCGTTGATGATCCGCTCGACCTTGAGGCCGGCGATCTGTCCGGCGTCCTTGGTGGCCTTGCGCTGGCTGTCGTTGAAATATGCGGGGACCGTGATGACCGCCCGATCGACCTTTTCGCCGAGATAATCTTCGGCGGCCTTTTTGAGCTTCTGGAGGATGAAGGCCGAGATCTCCGGTGGAGCGTAGAGCTTGCCGTGGGCCTCGACGCGGACATCGCCGTTCTGGGCTTCCGTCACTTTGAAGGGGACCTGCTTGATCTCCTGGCTGACCTCACCGAAGCGCCGGCCCATGAACCTCTTGATCGAGTAGATCGTATTCTCCGGGTTCGTCACCCGCTGTCTCTTCGCGACCTGGCCCACCAGGATCTCGCCCTTCCCCGAAAAAGCGACCACGGACGGAGTCGTCCGGCCGCCTTCCTCATTAGGGATGACGGTTGATTTCTCGCCTTCCTGGATGGCTACGACCGAATTGGTCGTTCCCAGGTCGATGCCGATGATCTTCGCCATTGTTGGTACTCCTGATCAGTTAAATTTAGTGCGTAGTCATTATAAAATCTTAGTACTTCGTTGTCAAGTATAAATCACAAGTTTTCCCCGCTTCTTTCTATCCTATTTTTTATCAACAGTTTTTAGAGGATCAGACCCTTGATCCCGTCAAAGAAATGCCAATAAATCGATTGGGCATCTTTTTCTTCATCGAAGACGAGCTCGAGCTCAGAAATCGCTTGTCCCTCGCGCGATCCGAAAAGATTCCTGAGGGGCAGGTCGACGTACCAAGTCCAGGCGTCTCTCATTTTGGCGCCAAAACTCGAAGCCGCCCCCCCCTTCGCCTTGATCGTCACATGGAGCCCGTTGTCGAAATCGAGGCTGAATCTTTTCGGCATATCCTTGAGCTCCAAGGCTTCCAGGTCGAATTCCGCTGGCGTTGCCGACGCCGTCGACGCGGATTTAGCCGCCGGGGCAGGCTCCTCGCTCTCGCCAGGCTTGATGACGATCCTCTCGGGCGCCTTGAGCGAGGTTTTCTTGACCAGCTCGACCGTGCCGGCGAAATCCGGCTGCCCCCAGAACCTCATCGACTCAAGCGGCCAAGACCTGAGGATCATGCCCCGGACCCTGAGCTCGAGCTTCCGCCCGAGCACATCGAAGACGAAATAGAACTGGGATTCCTTAGCCAGGCCGTATTCCGCATTGAGCCCTTCCTGCTTCTTCGCCAAGGCGGCCTTATCCATTTCGGCCGATGCGGCCAGTCCTTGATACCCGGCGGCCAGGAGAACCGCGATCATCACGGACGCTGTTCTTTTCATCGCTTGCGCCTCAGTAGATATAGATCTTCGATCCGATCGATATGGCCTTGAACACCGCTTTGAGGTCCTCGTCCCCCACCCGGACGCACCCGTGGGTGACGTTCCGGCCGAGAAGCCGTGTATAGAGCGTGCCGTGGATGAAGTATCCCTGGCCGAAACCCAGGGCATAATCGCCGAGAGTCCCGGCCTCGATCCTCTCCTCCATGCCCCTGGGAATAGCCTCCCCTTCCTCGATGAAAGCCCAATCGGGCTTGACCCAGTAGGGATTCGTGATCTTCGACTTGACCGAGAACTCCCCCCGCGGCGTGTCGAACACCCAACTCCGCTTTTTCCCCCCCGGCTCCTCGAGGACGACGCCGCTGCCGCAGGAGACGACAGCCGTACGGACGACCTTGTCCCCGTTCTTGAGATACAGCCTGTTTTCGGCCGTGTCGATGACGATGTACAGGCCCTTCGGCAGGAGGCCGGTCATCCTCTTCTCGAGCTGCTGGACGGTTCGCTCGACCTTGGGCAGGTCTTTGTCGGGGATGTCCTGCCGAGGGCCCGCTGGAGGCCAAACCGAGGCCTGTTTCAGGCCGATGAAATAAGACGCGCCGAGGACGGCCAGGAAACCCAAGTAGGCCAGCGCCGCCGCGGCGATGAGAAGGCGTTTGATCGTCATGTCACTTGTCCCTGATCGCCTTGATGACGTAGTTCTCGAGCTCCATGGTCCCGATGATCGTGACCGGCGTTCCGACGCCCGCCATGGCATAAAGCTCGTCCATCTTGTTGTTATCGAGTGAGATGCAGCCGCGGGTCAGGCTGTCCTGGCCTCCGCCGTGGATCTCGACGTTCCCGCCGATGCCGGCCGACCTGGGGATCGCGCCCCTGGCTTTCTCCCGGGCGAACCAGCGCCTGTCCTCGTCGTTCGGATAGTCGATGAGCAGCGCTTTGTAGTACAGGCTGGAAGGGATCTTCCGGACGATCTTGTACCGGCCTTCGGGCGTCGCATTATCGCCGGCGACGCGCTTGTCGGCCAGACCGTTAAATCCCAGTCCGACATCGTACGTTCTGTACAGGCTGCCGTTCTTGTAGACCAGGAGCCGCCGCTCGAGCTTGCTGACGATCAAGGCGGTCACGCCTCGTTTCTTCGAGTCGGCGACCGTGGCCTCGGCCGCCTGCTTCCAGCTCGCGACCTGGGCCGGATCGAGATAACGGGAGATGTGCGAGATGACCGCCCGCTCGGCCTCGGCGGCCAAGCCCGATGCTTTGTCCAGACTTGCGGCCGCCTGATCGAACCGGGCTTGCCTGATGAAGCCCTCCGCCTCGACCAGGGCTAACGAGGCCCGGGTCAGACGGTTCCGGGCAACGCCGCGCTCGACCAACGAAAGCGTCAGCTCATCCAGCGTCATGAGCCGGCGGCGGACCGATTCGGCCGAATCCGAAAGGGACGAAGCCTTTCGCGAGACGAGGGTTCGGACCGTCGATTTGAGCGCGTTCCCCGTCTGGAGGACTCTCGCGAACTCGTCCCGGACCCTGTCGTAGTCGCGCAGCCAGCCCAGCTTGAGATTCTCGCGCTCGAGCGTCCGCCGGGCGGCGCTTAAGCTCTGGAGGTAGGCTGCGTGCTCCTGGCCGGCGAAAATGGAGGCACCGGCCCCCCGAAGGTCCTGTTCTTGAACGCCGGCTTCAAGAACCTCCGGAGGGACCGGCGCGGTCCGACAACCGAAAAGCAAAACAGCCAGAACGAATGCGGCTGTTTTACAGAGCCTCAATTCGGGCGACTACCGCCTGATTTTGGCGATGGCGGCGTTGATCTGCTCGATGATCGCGGCGGCCTTTTCCTTGATGACGGCGGCCTTGTCCTTGGCTCCGAAGAAGTCCTCGGACATCATGGCGCTGTCGACGTCGGCCATCGCGGTCGTGAGACCGGCGAGGTCGGCCTTCATAGCCTCGATGTCGGCCTTGGTGCCCTTGCCCTTGGGGGCCTTCTCGAGGAGGGCCGTGGCTTCTTCGACCGCCATCTTGGCTTCATTCATGGCGTTCTCGGCGCCGGCCTTGGCCTCGGCGATCCGCCCGGGGATGAGGGCCTTGACGTTCTCGGCGTCGGCGACCAGCTTGGTCAGCATTTCCTTGGCCGGGCCATACTTCTTGAAGAATTTCTTAGCCTGAGCGGTGACGGCGTCCAGAGCGGCCTGGAGATCGCCCTGCAGCTTGTTCAGCTCTTCCTTCGCGTAGATGCCGCCCTTGGCGTCGATGACGCTCTGCACGGCGGCATTGGCCTGGTCCATCAGAGCGGTGGGTTGCTTGGCACAGCTCGTGAACGCGAACACGACGATGAGCGCCAGCGCAAGGCCTTTCACGATGTTCTTCATGGTCTTTACCTCCTTAAGGTATCTTTTTATAAGTAACGTGAGATAGGCATCGGCATGAGGGGTATTGATGTTCTTTTTCGGCTAGGCGATAGAGAAATACCTTATAACCAAAATTTATATCATAACCGCCCGGCCATGTCAAATTAAAAAAAGGAGAGGACGGGCGACCACGCATGTTCCCCCGTCCTCTCCAGTCCTTCGATCTTCTCTCGGGGACCCGGCCTTATTTGTCCGGGTCGATGATGACGCCTTCCCGCATCTTCTTTTGGACGTCCTCGCGGGAGGCGCGGATGATATCCTCGGCCATCTTGAAGCGGACGTCGGCCGGGAAGTTGAACCGGGCGACGCCCTCCTCGATGGCCTTGCTGCCGACCGCCACGGCCTCGCGGGGGAAGACCTCCCACTCGTCCATGTTCGGGATGATGTACTCCTCGTGGAGGCCCTTGTCCTCGGCCACCTTGGCCAGCTCGCGGGCGGCGGCGATGCACATGCCGTCCGTGATCGTCTTGGCCCGGACATCCAGGGCGCCCCGGAAGATGCCCGGGAAGCCGAGGGAGTTGTTGACCTGGTTGGGGAAATCGGACCGGCCCGTTGCGACGATCCTGGCCCCCGCTTCCTTAGCTTCCCAAGGCCAGATCTCGGGGATGGGGTTGGCTTCGGCGAAGACGATGGCGTCCTTGGCCATGGTCGCCACCCATTCGGGCTTGATCGTGCCCGGTCCCGGAGTGGACGCGCTGATGAGGACGTCGGCGCCCTGGAGGGCGTCGGCGATCGAGCCCAGCCGGCCCTTGGGGTTGGTCCGCAGGCACATATCCCACTTTTCCTTGAAGTTCTTCTGGAGGTTTTCCCGGTCGGCCCGGTCGCGCGACAGGATGCCTTTCGAGTCGACCGAGAGCATGTTGTCCCCGTTGGCCCCGGCCAGCATGATCTGGTGAGCGATGTTGATGCCCGAGGCGCCGGCCCCGACGACCGTGATCTTGACCTCGGCGATGTCCTTCTTGACGATCTTGAGGGCGTTGATCAGACCGGCCACGGTGACGCAGGCCGTGCCCTGCTGGTCATCATGCCAGACCGGGATCTCGCACTTCGCGCGCAGCTCATCGAGGATCCGGAAGCACTTGGGCTGACTGATGTCCTCGAGGTTGAAGCCGCCGAAGGACGGCTGGAGGGCCCGGCCGATCTCGATGATCTTGTCCGGGTCTTTTTCGTCGAGGCAGATCGGGAACGCATCGACGCCCCCCAGGTACTTGTAAAGGATGCCCTTGCCTTCCATGACCGGCAGGCCGGCCTCGGGGCCGATATCGCCGAGGCCGAGAACCCGGGTGCCGTCGCTGATGACGGCCACGGAGTTCCACTTGTTCGTGTACTCGTAAGCCTTCTGCTTGTCGGCGTGGATCTCCTTGCAGACCGCCGCGACGCCGGGCGTGTACCAGATCGCGAAATCGTTGAAGTCGCGCACCCGGCACTTCAGGGCGGTGCCCATCTTGCCTTTGTAAAAGCTGTGGAGCCTCGGGGCGTCCAGGGAAGGCTGGTGGGCTTTGGCCAACAGCTCTTCAACGGTGACTTTCTTCATGAACGAACCTCCTCGAAAATTGGAAGACTTATCTTAAAGACGGACCCCCGAAATGTCAACCTTTTTGGGACCGGCCGGCGGGGACGACATCGAGGCCCTTGCGGGTGCGCCTCAGCGAGCCGAAGGGGATCGACTGGTCGTGGCTGAAGCCCAGGACCCAGTCCCCCGCCTCGGCCCGGGCCAGCAGGTCCCGCTTGGCGTCGAAGGACTCGACGGGATAGAGGTCGTAGCTCATGATGGAATCGAGATCGACGTGGGCCGCTGTGGGGATCGCGTCGGCGGCATAGAAGAAGGTCTTCGCCGCGGAGGAGACCCGCACCCCCTGATGGTGGGCCGTGTGGCCCCGAACGAGGACGGCCTCGACGCCCGGCACGATGGGGCCGTCGCCGTCGATGAGGTCGAGCCGGCCGGAGGCGGCAAGAACCGCGAGTCTCGCGGGCAGGTAGCTCGGCTTGTCCCGCCCGACCGGATGGAGAGCCTGTTCCCACTCGCCCCGCTGGACGACGTACCGGGCTTTGGGAAAGGCCGGCGCCCACGCGCCCTCGGGCGTCCTCACGGTGTCGCCGCCGCAGTGGTCGAAGTGGAGATGGCTGTTGACGACGATGTCAATGTCTTCCGGCCCGAGGCCGAGATCCGCGAGCGCCGCGAGGAGCCCGGGCCGGCGGTCGACCGAATAAAAGTCCTCGTAACGCCGGCCGAGGTCGGGCCCAACGCCAGTATCGAGGAGGACGGTCGACCCGGGGGTCCGCACGAGATAGCCGTTCAGGGCCAGCGTGATCCTGTTCTCCCGGTCCGGGGCGGCCTTCGATGCCCAGAGCGTCCGGGGCACGACGCCGAACATGGCCCCGCCGTCGACCCGGAAAGTGCCGTCGAGGAGACGGACGACCTCGACGGCGCCGACGATCATCCGGTCGGAGGGGAGGATCATGGCTTGTCCAGGGATATCTCGAGGCCGGACCGGTCCGTCGCGGCGAGACGGATCTCGCCGGTATCCATGCGGATGGCGTCGACCGGGCAGGCCTCGACGCAGAGGCCGCAGAAGCAGCAGCGGTTGAGGTCGACCACGAACTTGGCCGGCCGCTTTTGGATCTCGGGGTCGGGGTCCTCGGCCGCCTCGACGATGATGCACTCCGACGGGCATACGGCGACGCAGAGCATGCAGGCGACGCAGCTCGGCCGGCCGTCCGCGCGGGGCCGGATCCGGTGGAGGCTCCGATGCCGGGGCGAGAGCTCCTTGCGGACTTCAGGATACTGGATGGTCACCGCTCCCCTTCTCTTCGTTTTGACGCCGACAAGGCGGAGCGTGTGGAAGGTCATGTTGACGAAGAAGTGGCGCGCGGTGATCCATGCTCCTCGTCCGATCTCCGTGAGGACCCGCCAGGCCTTGATCATGGTTCTCCTATCGCGCCGCCAGGATGAGGCCGGTCGCGAGGACGTTGACGACTCCGAGCGGGACAAGGACCTTCCAGCCGAGGTCCATGACCTGGTCGTAACGGAAGCGCGGGTAGGTCCAGCGCGTCAGGATCTGGAGCCAGCAGAAGAAAAGCACCTTCAGGTTGAACGAGAGCACCCGCAGAACGGTCACGGCCCACGGCGCCATCGCGGCCCGGTCGCCCCACGGGAAAACGAACCCCGCGTCGCCGAGCCAGGGCACCTGCCAGCCGCCGAAGAACATCGTTGTGGCCAGCGCGGAGAGGACGATGACCTCGAGGAAATCGGTGAACATGAACAGGCCGAACTTGAGCCCGCCGTACTCCGTGTAGAAGCCGATGATCTCCGATTCCCCCTCGGGCATGTCGAAGGGGACACGCTTGGTCCCGGCCATCCCGGCGATGAAGAAGACGGCAAAACCGAGGGGCTGGAGGAAGACGCCCCACTTGGGCAGGACGCCGAAGAGGAGCCCGCCCTGGAACTCGACGATCCGGGCCAGGCTGAGCGAGGGGAAGACCATGACGAGCCCGACCAGCGAAAGGCCCAGAGCGACCTCGTAGGACACGAGTTGGGCGGCGCCGCGGAGACTGCCGATCAGGGCGAACCGGTTCGACGAGGCCCAGCCGCCGACAAGGATGCCGTAGATGCCCAGACTGAGCATGGCCAGGACGAAGAGGACGGCCGCATTGAGGTCGACGACCTGAAGCGGGATCGTCCGCCCGAAGAGGCGTATGGGATCCCCGAACGGCACCGCGATCATGGTCACTCCGACGAAAAAGAACGACAGCGCCGGCGCCAGCCAATGGAGGGCCCGCTGGGCGAAGGTGGGGGCGAAATCCTCCTTGAAGAGCATCTTGATGGCGTCGGCGAAGGGCTGGAAAAGCCCGAAGAGCCTCAGCCCGAAAACCGAGGCCCTGTTGGCCCCGATCCGGTCCTGCATCACCGCGCTCTCTTTCCGCTCGACCCAGGTCAGGAAGAGGGCCAGGAGCAGCGTCCAGGTCAGGGTCAGGACGACCTTGACGAGGATGATGAGGGCGTCAGCAAGCATCGGGATCTCCGGGGTTAAGCCCCAGCGAGTGGGCCAGGAAAGCGATGATATCGCCCTCGGGAACGACTCCCGGCGGGGGCTCGACGGCCCGGCAGAAGGCCTGGCGGATCCCCTCGAAATTGATGTAGGCGCCTGATTTCTCTGCGGGCACGGCCACCGGAAAAACGGTGTCGGCGAGCCGGTCGAGGGGACCGGAGTGGGCGGCAAAGAGGAATCTCGAGGGGATCGCCGCCAAGGCCGGAACGATCGTCTCCCCGGCGAAGTCCTCGGTGAGCTGAGACCCGAACATGAGGAGCAGGCGCACGGACGTCAATTCGCCGGGGGCGGGAAGCCGGGGCGCGAACCCGGCAGCGAGGGCGCCCCGGCCATTGGGGACCCGGTCCGCCGTCAGCAGCAGCCCGTCGGCGTCGCCGGGCTTCCGGTCGGCAAAAAAGACCTTGCTGAGGCCCAGACTCGCAACAAAAAGGCCCTTCGCCAGGGCCAGCTCCTCGCAGGTCATGCGGCTGTTCAGCACGACGGCGATCTCGGCGGCCCTCCCGGGCCCGGGGACGGCCCGGACCGCCGCCGCGACTTCCGCAAGGGCCTTCGTCCAGGATAGGCCCGGGGCCGGCAGGCCCTTCTTCATCAGCCCGGTCACCCGGCCGTCGTCGATGTCGTGTCGTCCGTCCCGGCCGAGATCGCAGATCCAGAAGCCGTTGACGGCCGTGTTCTCGCGGGCCGTGATGCGAAAGACCCGCCGCGTCCCGTTCGCCATCGGGTATCCCTTGATGGATTCAACGGTGATCGCGCAGCCGCGGCCGCAGTGGGGACAGACCGAGGGTTTCCGCTCGAGGAACCAAGCCCTCGTCTTGAACCGGAAATCCCCGGCGGTGATGGCCCCCACGGGACAGATGTCGACGAGGTTCCCGGAGTATGCATTGTCAACAGGCGCTCCGTCGAAGATCCCGACCTCCGAACGGACGCCGCGCTCGAACACCCCCAGCTCGCCCGTCTTCGTGACCTGGCGGAGGAAGCGGACGCAGCGCGTGCAAAGAACGCACCGCTCCCGGTCGAGGATGAGGTTCCGGCCGATCGGCGCCTTCTTCTCGCGCCGCTCCCGGGCCTCTAGCATCCGGGCGGCGTAAGGCCCGTAACGGTCGTAGTAATCCTGAAGGCGGCATTCCCCGGCCTTGTCGCAGATGGGGCAGTCGAGCGGATGTTCGGCGAGCAGGAACTCGAGGACGTCCCTGCGGGCCTGGCGCACACGTTCCGTCGCGGTCCGGACAACCATCCCCTCGCGGACGACGGTCGAACAGGAGAGCTCGAGCTTCGGCAGCCCCTCGATCTCGACCAGGCACATCCGGCAGCTGCCTTCGACCTCGAGACCCGGGTGATAACAGAAATGCGGGATGGCGATGCCGGCCTGTTCGGCCGCCCGGAGGACGTTCGTCCCCTCAAAGGCTTCGACCTTCGAGCCGTCGATCGTCAGGCCGATCCGCTTCATCCCGCTCACCGGGCCACCGCCTGTTCGAGCTCATCGCGGAATTTCGTGACGAGGGCGCGGATGGGCAGGGCCGCCCCTTCCCCGAACGGGCAGAGCGTCCGGCCCCGGATGCCGTCGGCCAGCCGCAGGATGAGGTCAAGATCCTCCGGGCCCCCGCCCGCGCTCCGGATCCGGTCGACCGTCTTGAAGATCCAGGAAGTCCCGATACGGCAGGGCGTGCACTTGCCGCAGGATTCGTGGGCATAGAAGCGGGCTGTGACCTGGAGGACGTCGAGCATCGGCGTCCCGTCGGGGATGACGACGATCCCCGCCGAGCCGAGCATCGAGCCGGCCTTGGCCAGAGAGTCGACGTCCATTGCGACGTCGAGCTCCTCCGGCAGGAGGATGGGCGCGGACAACCCGCCCGGGACGACGGCCTTGATGCTCCGGCCTACGGGAGGGCCGCCGGCATGGACTTCGATGATCGTCCGCAGCGGCGTGCCGACCGCGAGCTCGTAGACGCCGGGCCGGCGGACGGCGCCGCTCACGCCGAAGAGCCGCGTCCCGCCGTCCGTGGGCAGGCCCCGGCCGAGGAACCAGCTCGCGCCGTGGGCGATGATCCCGGGGACGGCGGCAAGCGTTTCGACGTTGTTGATGACCGTGGGCGAGCGGAAGAGACCGACCGTCGCCGGGAACGGCGGCTTGACCCTCGGCTGGCCGCGACGGCCTTCGACCGATTCGAGCAGAGCGGTTTCCTCGCCGCAGATGTAAGCGCCGGCCCCCGGGTGGACAACGACATCGAGACCGAACTCCGTCCCGAGGACGCGCGGCCCGAGGTATCCGGCGGCCCGGGCCTCGGCGATCGCCTCCTCCAATCTCGCGGCGAGCCCGGCATACTCCCCCCGGAGGTAGATGAAAGCGGTCCGGATGCCCACGCCGAAGGCCGCGATGAGCATGCCCTCGAGGAGCGCATGGGGAGAACGGAGGAGGATGAGCCGGTCCTTGAACGTCCCCGGTTCGCCCTCGTCGGCGTTGACGCAGAGATACTTCGGCCGGGTCGCGTCCTTGGGGATGAATCCCCATTTCCTCCCGGCGGGGAAACCCGCCCCTCCCCGGCCGCGGATAACGGCCCCGCAGACCTCGGCGACGACGGCTTCAGGGGCCATCGCCGTCAGAGCCTTGCGGGCCGCCTGGTAGCCGCCCTGGCGGAGATAGGCCTCGAGCCGCCAGGAGCCGTCATCGTCCGGGAGGAGCCGGACCTCGTTCTCAACCATGGGCCTTGAGCTCCTCGATAATCGCCGCGACGGTCTCGCGGGTCACCGGTCCACGGTCGACGCCGTTGACCTGAAGGCACGGTGCGTGGTCGCAGTTGCCCAGGCATTCGACGGCGACGAGGGCGATCACGCCGTCGGGCGTCGTCTCGCCAGGCCCGATCCCGAGCTTGTCCTTGATGAAATCCAGGATGTCCTCGGCCCCGGCCAGCGAGCAGCTGAGGTTGCGGCAAACCCGGAGCGTATGCTTCCCCCCGGGGGCCCGCCTGAACATCGTATAGAAGGACAGGATTTCGCGGACGCGGACGGGCTCGACCGCCAGCTTGACCGCCACCCAGGCTTCCGCGTCCCTCGGGATGTATCCAGAACTCTCCTGGATGATATGGAGCACCGGGAGGATGGCCGCGAGCTTCTCCGGGTAGAGGGCGATCGTCTTCTCGATCCTCTCGAGCGCTGCCGGCGAGGGCGTGAAGGTCATCGGTCGAGCTCCCCGCCGATCATGTTCATCGAGCCGAAGGTCGGGATGACGTCGGCGACAAGCCGCCCTTGGATGAGCTGCTCGAGCGCGGACACGATGTGAAAACAGGGTGCCCTCAGGTGAAGGCGATAGGGTTTGTCGGTCCCGTCCGAGACGATGTAGAAGCCGACCTCGCCGTTCCCGCCCTCGACGGAAAAATAGACGTCCCCCTTGGGCGGGCGGATGCCCTTGCCGCCCATGAAGAAGAGGAAGTGGCTGATGAGCCCCTCCATCGTCGTGTACGTGTCTTCTTTGGGAGGCACGGCGATGCCGCACCCGGGGCCGCGAAGCGAGGAGGGCTCTCCGGCGGCCATGAGGCCGGACAGCCGCTCCTTTTCGGACCCCTCGAGATTCGGAGACAGCCGGATGCGTTCGGTCGTGTGCCGCCTCCTCGAGACTCGGATGGCTTCGGCGGGCTCGATCGCCAGGCCGCCCCGGAGAGGCGCGGCGTCGGGGATGAGGGCCCCGACTTGCTCGAGAATCTTCAGGCTCTGCTCCATCTCGCGCATGCGCACGCTGTAGCGGTCGTAGTTGTCTCCGAACTCTCCGACCGGGACCTCGAACGAGAGCCGGTCGTAGACGAGATACGGGTGGGCCTTGCGGACATCATACGGGATGCCCGTCGACCTCAGGCAGGGCCCCGTCCAGCCGTACGACAGGGCGTCCTCCTTGGACAGGACCCCGACGCCGCGGGTCCGGCCGAGGAATATGCTGTTCTTGTCGAGCAGTCCCGAGACGTCTTTGAGCACCTTGCGGGTCTCGGCGACGGCCGTCGCGAGCGACGCCCGCCAATCGGGATGGAGGTCGGCCCGGACGCCCCCGATGCGGATGTACGAGGTCGTCAGCCGGGCCCCAGTCGTGAACTCGATCACGTCCCAGAGGAACTCGCGGGCCTTCATCATATAGAGGAAGACGGTGAAGGCGCCGTTCTCCATGGCCATGGCCGCGAGACAGGTCAGGTGGTCGGAGACGCGCGAGAGCTCGCTCATCAGCACCCGGATGAGCTGGGCCCGCTCGGGCACGGTGACGCCGAGCATCTTCTCGACGGTCATGACGTAGCCGAGGTTGTTGATGAGCGGCGAGACATAGTTCAGCCGGTCAGTGTAGATGAGGAGGTTGAAATAGGTCTTGTTCTCGCAGGTCTTCTCGAAGCCGCGGTGGAGGTAACCGATCTCGCATTCGGAATTGAGGATCTTCTCGCCGTCGAGCTCGAGCATGATCCGGAGGGTGCCGTGCATGGCCGGGTGCGACGGTCCCATGTTGATGAGCATGGTCCCCGGCCGGGCTTTCTGCTGGATCCGCGTCATCGGCTCCATCTCAGACGTCATCCTTCAGAGGGATGCGCGGCTGGCCGAGCCGCCAGGGATAGGATTTTCGCAGGGGGTAGCCCTCGAAGCCCTCGTACATCAGGATCCTCTTCAGATAGGGATGGCCTTCGAACCGGACCCCGAACATATCGAAGACCTCGCGCTCGAGCCACTCGGCGTTCTTCCACAGCCCGACGAGGGTCTCGACGGCCGGGTCGGAGGCCGGGACCGAGGCCTTGATGCGGAGCCGGACGCCGCGGGACATCGCATAGAGGTGGTAGACAAGTTCGAAACGCCCTTCGGACGCCGAGAAATCGACGCAGGTCAGGTCCAGGAGAAGGGCATAGTCGAAGGGCGTCTCGCGGAGGACGGCCATCGCCGCGCGGACGTCCCGGGCCCGGAGGAGGATGACCGGGTCGCCGAACGAGTCGGAGACCGCCTCGACGGACGGCCCGAGTCTCGTCCGGATCTCTTCGATCAGGGTTTCCGGGCCCATCGCCAATCCTGCTTCTGGTTCTGGATCTTGTCCTGGAGCTTGAGGAGGCCGTCCAGGACCATCTCCGGGCGCGGCGGGCAGCCGGGGATAAGGATGTCGACGGGGATGACCTGGTCGATGCCCTGGAGGACGGCGTAGTTCTGATAGATGCCGCCGCTCACGGTGCAGGCGCCGAAGGCGATGACCCACTTGGGCTCGAGCATCTGGTCATAGACCGTCTTGAGGACCGGCGCGAGCTTGTGGGTGATCGTCCCGACGACGAGGAGTAGGTCGGCCTGGCGCGGCGAGAAGCGGGTCAGGCCGGCGCCGAAACGGTCGATGTCGAAGTGGGCGCAGGCCGTGGACATGTATTCCATGCCGCAGCAGGCGGTGATGAACGGATAATGGAAGAGCGAGAACTTGCGGCCCCAGCCGATGGCCGTCTCGAGCCGCGTCGTGAGGAAATCGAAGCCGCTCATGACCAGCGGAAGATCCCTTTCTTCCAGGCGTAGGCGAATCCGAGCGCCAGGACGAGGACGAAGCCGCCGAGGGCGGCGAAACCGCCGAAGCCCCGGCCCCGGAAAGCGAGCGCCAGGGGATAGAAGAAGACGATCTCCACGTCGAGGAGGAGGAAGAGCAGGGCGACGAGGAAGAAGGGGATTTGCACGGGACCGATGCCGGCCTGGAGGGGCTCGCTGCCGCACTCGAACGGCCTTTCGCGCGCGGGATTGGGCTTCCTCGGACCCAGGATGAAGTTGATGAGGATCATGACAATGGAGAGAAGGCCGAAAACGAGGAAGGCGATCGCAAGTTCCAGCATGATCCCTCGGGACGCGACACGATTCTATTCAATCGCCCGGGAATTTTCAACGACGCCGCGCCGGGCTAAGAATTCAGGATATGGAGCGCCTTGCCGTTGGCCTTGAGGGCCGCCTCGCCGATCGTCTCGGATAGCGTCGGGTGAATATAGATGATGCGGTCGAGCTCCTTGAGCGTCAGGCCCTTCGACACGGCCATGGTCAGGACCGGGATCATGTCGGAAGCGCCCGGGGAGACGACGTGGGCCCCGATGACCTTGTCGGACTCGTTGGCCAGGACTTTGACCAGCCCGTCGGTCGCCTCCATGGTCATGGCCCGGCCGCTCGCCTGGAGCGGGAAGACGCCCGATTTGACCTGTATCCCCTTGGCCGCGGCCTCTTCCTGGGTCAGGCCGACCGAAGCGAACTCGGGC
>Ga0105107_10000930_pt1 | contig 19168 bp, 17 predicted proteins | sample PPLLaktember2015_6_FD_79335 | JGI IMG/M metagenome (GOLD analysis project Ga0105107, IMG submission 79335) | Freshwater sediment microbial communities from Prairie Pothole Lake near Jamestown, North Dakota, USA - PPLs Lake P8 Core (1) Depth... | ecosystem: Environmental > Aquatic > Freshwater >... | reverse complement strand
TCGGACGAGGCCAGGTTCGGTCACTGGCTCGAGATCGAGATCCTCGCGGCCGAGGCGTGGGCGCGTCTGGGCAAGATGCCGGCCACCGATGCCGAGGAGGTGCGCCGCTCGGCATCGTTCTCGGTCCGGCGGGTGGAGGAGCTCGAGGCGATCACGCGGCACGACGTGGCGGCGTTCGTCCAGTGCGTCGGTGAGTCGCTCGGTCCGGCGGGTCGGTGGGTTCACTTCGGGATGACGTCCTCGGACGTGCTCGACACGGGTCTCGCGCTCCAGCTCCGCGCGGCTGCCGATCTCCTGCTCGGTCGTCTGGAGCGCCTCCTCGCGCTCGTGAAACGCATGGCGTTCGAGCACCGGGACACGGTGATGATCGGGCGTACACACGGCGTCCACGCCGAGCCGACGAGCTTCGGGCACAAGCTCGCGATCTGGGCCTTCGAGCTCGACCGAGGCAGGGACCGCCTCCGCCGCGCGCGGGAGGTGGTGAGCGTGGGCAAGATCTCGGGGGTCGTGGGCACGTACGCGCAGCTGGATCCCAGGGTCGAAGAGGAGGTCTGCGCACGGCTCGGTCTGAGGACGGCCGAGGCGTCGAGCCAGGTCCTCCAGCGCGATCGCCACGCGGAGTACGTGTCGGCGCTTGCGATCGTCGGGTCGACCCTCGACAGGGTCGCGACCGAGATCCGCCATCTGGCGCGCTCAGAGGTGCGCGAGGTGCAGGAGCCGTTCGCCGAGGGACAGAAGGGGTCGAGCGCGATGCCCCACAAGCGCAACCCGGTCGCCTGCGAGCGGATCAGCGGGCTGGCGCGCGTGATACGGGGGAACCTCCAGGCGGCGCTCGAGGACGTCGCCCTGTGGCACGAGCGAGACATCTCGCACTCGTCCGTCGAGCGCGTGATCCTTCCCGATTCGACGATGGCGCTCGACTTCATGCTCGACCAGCTCGCGTGGGTCATCGAGGGCCTGCGCGTCTTCCCAGACCGGATGCGCGAGAACCTCGGCGCCGGCGGTGGCCTCGCGTACTCCCAGGCCGTGCTGTTGGCGCTCGTGGACCGAGGGCTCGCTCGGGACGAGGCGTACGCGATCGTCCAGGCCGCCGCGGCCGCCGCGTGGGACGCGGGGGCGAGCTTCCGCGACGTCCTGAGGACGGCCCCCCGCGTCGCCGAGGTGTTGGACGAGGGGGAGCTGGGGGCGCTCTTCGAGCCGACGCCGTACCTGCGGAACCTCGACGTCGTGTTCGAGCGGCTCGCGAAGCTGCCGGTAGCAGAGGAGCCATGACCGGACGGCTGCTCGCCCAGGGCAAGGTCCGTGACGTCTACGAGGTCGATGCCGAACGCCTGCTCCTGGTCGCCACCGATCGGATCAGCGCCTTCGACGTCGTCCTGCCCAACCCGATCCCGGACAAGGGGCGGGTGCTCACCGGGCTCACGCTCTTCTGGCTCGAGCGGACCAAGGACGTCGTCGGGAACCACCTGATCAGCGCCGATCGACGCGACTTCCCGGGATCGTTCCGCGACGAGCCCTCGCTCGCCGGCCGCGCGATGCTCGTCCGACGCGCCGAGGTCGTCCCGGTCGAATGCGTGGCGCGCGGGTACCTCACCGGCTCGGGGCTGGCCCAGTACCGCGCGGAGGGCGCCGTCTGCGGCGTCCCGCTCCCTCCCGGTCTCGGAGAGGCCCATCGACTGCCCGAGCCGATCTTCACGCCGACGACCAAGGCCGCCGAGGGTCACGACCTCCCGCTCACGTTCGAGCAGACGGTGGATCTGGTGGGCCGAGGCCTGGCAGAGCGCCTGCGCGAGCTCACGATCGCGCTCTACCAGCGTGGCGCCGAGATCGCCCTGGAGCGGGGCATCATCGTCGCGGACACCAAGTTCGAGTTCGGCTTCGCGGACGGGGAGCTGATCGTGATCGACGAGGTCCTGACCCCCGACTCCTCCCGGTTCTGGCCGGCGAACGGGTACCAACCCGACAGGCCGCAGCCGTCGTTCGACAAGCAGCTCGTACGCGACTGGCTCGATGCGAGCGGTTGGGACCACGAGCCGCCGCCGCCAGAGCTGCCCGCGGAGGTGATCGGGAGGACGGCGCTCAAGTACCGGGAGGCGTTCGAGCTGATCACCGGCGAGAAGTTCGACTGGTACCGCCACCGGATGGGCGTGATGTCCGACCGCGACTGGGAGCGGTGCGCGGTCGATCTCGAGCGGCTACGGACGGAGAGGGCATGAGACATCGGTTCGAGGTGCTGATCTCGCTGCGGCCCGGCCTGCTCGACCCGCAGGGCAAGGCGGTCGAGGGCGCGCTGCCGGCGATGGGGTGGACGAACGTGTCCGGGGTGCGCGTGGGCAAGCACGTCGAGCTCACCGTGGACGCTGCATCGCAGGCGGAGGCTCGAGCGCAGGTCGAGGAGATGGCCCGGCGGCTGCTGTCGAATCCCGTGATCGAGGACTTCCGGATCGTCGCCGCGGAGGCCGTTCGAGGGTGAACGGGTCTCCCCGCATCGGCGTGGTCACCTTCCCCGGGTCGCTCGACGACCGCGATGCCCTGCGTGCGGTGCGGTTCATGGGCGGTGAGGGCGTCCCGCTCTGGCACGCGGACCCGGATCTACGCGACGTCGAGGCGGTGATCCTCCCGGGAGGCTTCTCCTACGGCGACTACCTCCGCTGCGGCGCGATCGCCAGGTTCGCGCCGATCATGGACCCGCTCGTCCGGTTCGCCGCCCGAGGCGGGCCGATCGTCGGCATCTGCAACGGCTTCCAGATCCTGTGTGAAGCCGGACTCCTCCCCGGGGCGCTGATCCGCAACCGCTCGCTGCGGTTCGTCTGCCGGTTCGTGGACGTCCGGGTGGAGACGTCGCTCTCGCCGCTCACCGAGGGGCTCGTGGCGGGCGAGGTGCTCCGGGTCCCGGTGAAGCACGGCGAAGGGCAGTTCGTGGCGAGCGCCGACGACCTGGCGCGGGTGGAGGAGCGGGGGCTCGTCGTCTTCCGCTACTGCGCCCCGGACGGCGCCATCGACGACGCGTGCAACGTGAACGGGGCGGCGAACGCGATCGCCGGGGTACGCAACGAGGCCGGGAACGTCGTCGGCCTCATGCCGCATCCCGAGCACGCGGTCGACCCGGACCTCGGCCCCACCGGCGGGCAGCCCATGCTCGCCTCGCTCCTGTCCCGCGCCCTCGCGAGGGTCTGATGTCCGACCCACCGCTCCACCGCGCCCTGGGGCTCACCGACGACGAGCTGGACCGGATCCGAGAGACGCTCGACCGCGACCCGAACCCGAACGAGCTCGCGATGTACGGCGTGATGTGGTCGGAGCACTGCTCCTACAAGAGCTCGAAGATCCACCTGCGGACGCTTCCGACCGAGGGCCATCACGTGCTGGTGGGTCCCGGCCAGGACGCGGGTGTCGTCGACCTGGGGGACGGCCTCGCGGTGGTCTTCAAGATGGAGTCCCACTCCCATCCGTCCGCCCTCGAGCCGTACCAGGGTGCGGCGACCGGCGTCGGGGGGATCGTGCGCGACATCGTCGCGATGGGCGCGCGCCCCATCGCGTCGCTGGATCCCCTGATGTTCGGGCCGCTCACGCAGGAGCGCAACCGCTGGCTCTTCGAGGGTGTGGTCGCGGGGATCGGCGGGTACGGGAACTGCATCGGCGTGCCGACGGTCGGCGGCGAGGTGAAGTTCGCCGAGCCGCACAGCGCGAACCCCACGATCAACGTCATGTGCGTCGGGGTCGCCCCGGTCGACCGCCTGGTGACGAGCGATCGCGAGGTGCACGAGGGCTCCCTCCTCGTGCTCTTCGGGGCCTCGACCGGCCGCGATGGGATCGGGGGCGTATCGGTGCTCGCCTCTCGGACGCTGGAGGAGGGTTCCGACGAGCGTCGCCCGAGCGTGCAGATCGGTGACCCCTTCGCCGAGAAGCTCCTGATCGAGGCGTCGCTCGAGCTGATCGACCGCGGCCTGCTGGAGGGACTGCAGGACCTGGGTGGCGCCGGGATCACCTGCGCCGTGAGCGAGTCGGCGTCCCGGGCGGGGCTCGGTGTCGAGCTCGACCTCGATGCGGTTCCCCTGCGCGCGCCCGACCTCGAGGCGTTCGAGATCCTGACGTCCGAGTCGCAGGAGCGGATGCTCGCGATCGTGCATCCCTCGAGGCTCGACGACGTGCGGGAGGTGTGCGCGAGGTGGGGGCTCGCCTCGCCGGTCGTCGGCAAGCTCGTCCGCGGCGGTGGCCTACGGGTCGTGATGGGCGGCGCGACGGTGGCGGAGGTGCCCGCCAGAGCCCTGGCCGACGAGGGGCCGGAGTACGTGCGGTCGATGGCCGAGCCCGCAGATGCGGCCGAGCTCCGGGAGAACGATCCCACGTTCGCGACGATCACCGCCGATCCCCGCGAGGCCTTCCTCGCGGTGCTCTCCTCGCCCAACGTGGCGTCCAAGCGTTGGGTCTTCGAGCAGTACGACCAGCTCGTCCAGGGCGGCACGGTCCTCGGGCCTGGGGCGGACGCCGCCGTCGTGCGGATCGAGGGGACCCTCAAGGCGATCGCGCTCGCCACCGACGGCAAGGGGCGCTTCGGCCGGCTCGACCCGTACCTGGGGGCCGCGCACGCGGTGGCCGAGGCGGCGCGCAACGTCGCCACGGTGGGCGCCGAGCCGCTGGCGATCACCAACTGCCTGAACTTCGGCAACCCCGAGCGTCCCGAGGTGATGTGGCAGTTCGCCGAGTCCGTCCGCGGGGTCGCCGACGCCTGTCGCGCGCTCGAGACGCCGGTGACCGGGGGCAACGTGAGCTTCTACAACGAGTCGGGCGGGTCGGCGATCTGGCCGACCCCCGTGATCGGGATGGTGGGATCGCTCCAGGACCACCGCTTCGTGGTTCGGCCCGCGTTCCGCCACGGCGACCTCGTGTACCTGCTCGGCGAGACGTTCCCCGAGCTCGGCGGGTCGGAGTTCTCCGAGGTGGTGATCGGGGCGATCTCGGGGCGACCTCCGGCGCTCGACCTGGACCGTGAGCGCGCGCTCCACCGGCTGCTCGTCGCGGCGGCGGCCTCGGACGTCGTGTCCTCGGCCCATGATTGCGCAGAGGGTGGGGTCGCGATCGCGCTGGCGGAGTCGGCGATCGCCGGGGACACGGGGTTCGCGATCGCGGTGCCCGGCGATCTCCCCTGGTACGCGAGCCTGTTCTCAGAGTCCGCCTCGAGGGCCGTGGTCTCGGTCGCGCCCGAGAAAGCGGTGGCCCTCGAGGAGCTGGCCGCTGCGCACGGCGTCCCTTGTTCGGTCCTGGGGGAGACGGGCGGGCCGCGGATGGTCTTCGACACCGTGTTCGAGGTGACGGTGGAGGAGGCCCGGGCCCTGTACGAGGACGCCATCCCGAGGCTCCTCGCCGGGTGAACGAGCCCGACGTCTCGCCCGCCCCGCCCGCTGCCCGAAGGGCCCTCCTCCGCCGAGTGGTCGTGCTCGGCATCTCGGCCGTGGGTCTCTACCTCGTCTGGCCGAGCTTGCTCCGGACCTTCTCGACGCTCCCGTCCCTCGGAGACGTCCATCCCGGATGGTTCGTCGCGATGGGAGCGCTCGAGGCCGGTGCGTTCGTGTCGATCTGGGTGCTGCTGCGGCTCGCCCTCCGACGCCGTGGCTGGTTCCGCATCGCCACGACGCAGCTGGCCTCCAACGCCGTCAGCCGGATCCTGCCCGGCGGCGCGGCGACGGGGGGCGCGCTCCAGTACGCCTGGCTCGTCCGATCGGGGATGGACGGCGCGACGGTCGCGTCGGGCCTCACCGCCGCGTCGCTGATCTCGACCGCGGCCGTGCTCGTCCTGCCGGTCCTCAGCCTGCCGGCGGTGCTCGGCGGCGCGCCGATCGATCGAGGGCTCGCCCGCTCCGCGTGGATCGGCCTCGGGGCGTTCGTCCTGGCGGCCGTGGTCGGGGCGGTGCTGCTCACCACCGACCGCCCGTTGGCATGGGTCGGTAGGGTCGTGGAGCGGGGGGTGAACGTCTTCCGGCGGCGCTCGCCCGTGAGCGGGCTCCCCGAGCGTCTGCGCAGTGAGCGCGACGAGATACGGAAGGTGTTCGGACGCCGCTGGTTCGAGGCGTTGGTCTCCGCGCTCGCGAACCGCCTCTTCGACTACCTCGCGCTCCTCGCGGCGCTCGTCGCGGTCGGCGCGCACCCGCGGCCGTCGCTCGTCCTGCTCGCGTACGCGGGGTCGGTGGTCCTTGGGATGATCCCGATCACGCCTGGTGGCCTCGGCTTCGTCGAGGCGGGGCTCACGGCGATGCTCGTCCTGGCGGGGATCCCCACGGCGCAGGCCACCGTGGCCACGCTCGCGTACCGCCTCGTCTCCTATTGGCTGCCGATACCCGCCGGGGCCGTCGCCGGTCTGCTGTTCCGTCGTGCGTACCCACGGTGACCGAGGAGGGGCGGGTGGGTGCTACCATCCGGCACCGGTGGGAGCGGAGGGTCCGAGGGAAGCGTGTGGCCTCTTCGGGGTGTGGGCCCCGGGGGAGGAGGTCGCGCGGCTGATCTACTTCGGGCTCTTCGCCCAGCAGCACCGGGGTCAGGAGTCCGCTGGGATGGCGGTCTCCGACGGCGAGCACGTCCTCGTCTACAAGGAGCTGGGGCTCGTCTCTCAGGTCTTCAACGAGGCGACGCTCGCGACCCTGCAGGGCGACCTCGGGATCGGCCACACCCGGTACTCCACGACGGGTTCGACGACCTGGGAGAACGCCCAGCCGGCGTTCAAGACGGACGGTCACCGGGCGCTGGCGCTCGGGCACAACGGGAACCTCGTGAACACGCTCGAGCTCTCGGAGCTCGCCGGCCGATCCATCGGCGGGTCGACCACCGACTCGGATCTCGTGGCGAGCCTGCTCGCGCAGCGGGTGGGCGAGGGTCTGGAGCGGGCGTGCCTCGAGGTGCTACCCATCCTCCGCGGCGCGTTCTCGTTCGTCATGCTGGACGAGCGCAGCCTGTTCGCCGCACGAGGTCCGCTCGGCCTGCGACCGCTCTCGATCGGGCGCCTCTCCGGCGGGTTCGTGGTCGCCTCGGAGACCTGCGCGCTCGACATCGTGGGCGCGGCCTTCGTCCGGGATGTGGAGCCTGGCGAGCTCATCCGGATCGACGACCGGGGCCTTCGGTCGTTCCGGTACGCGGAGAGCCCTCGCAGGGCCCTGTGCGTCTTCGAGTACGTGTATCTCGCACGCGCGGACTCGCGACTGCGCGGCCACACGGTCCACGAGGTCCGGCGCGAGCTCGGTCGACGGCTGGCGCGCGAGGCGCCGGCCGATGCCGATCTGGTCGTCCCGGTTCCCGACACGGGGATGTCGGCCGCGCAGGGATACTCCGAGGTCTCCGGCATCCCATACGGTGAAGGGCTCATGAAGAACCGGTACGTCGGTCGGACGTTCATCCAGCCCTCGCAGTCTCTCCGGGAGCGCGGGGTGAAGCTCAAGCTCAACCCGATCCCGGAGACCATCCGTGGCAAGCGTCTGGTCGTGATCGATGACTCGATCGTCCGCGGCACGACCACTCGGCAGATCGTGCAGGCGCTCCGCGAGGCCGGCGCCGCCGAGGTCCACACGCGGATCACCTGCCCGCCCATCAGGTGGCCGTGCTTCTACGGGATCGACATGTCGACCCGCGCGGAGCTGGTGGCCTCCGACCTCACGGTCGAGGAGATCCGGGCGTTCGTGGGGGCGGACTCGCTCGCCTACCTGTCGATGGATGGGATGGTCGGCGCCGCTGGCTCGCCGAAGGAGGAGTTCTGTCGGGCATGCTTCGACGGCGACTATCCGATCGAGATCCCCGAGCAGGCCGGCAAGTACCTGCTCGAGCACCCGGCCAAGTCGTGAGCAGCGCCTACCGCCGAGCCGGCGTGGACCTCGACGCGGCGGCGGAGGCCGTGTCGTTGATCCGCGGCTTGGCCGCGGGTGCCCGGCGCCCCGAGGTCGTGGAGGGGGTCGGTGGGTTCGCGGGACTGTTCCGCATCGCCGAGGGGCGGTTCCTCGCGGCCGCTACCGACGGGGTCGGGACCAAGCTCGAGGTCGCCAGGCGCGCAGGACGGCTGGACACCGTCGGCATCGACCTCGTGGCGATGTGCGCCGACGACGTCGTGTGCGTCGGGGCGGAGCCCTTGTTCTTCCTGGACTACCTCGCGGTCGGGCGGGTGGTGCCCGAGCGCGTCGCGGCGATCGTCGCCGGCGTGGCCGAGGGGTGCCGTCTGGCCGGGTGCGCGCTCGTGGGCGGGGAGACCGCCGAGCACCCGGGCATCATGGAGCAGGACGCCTTCGACCTGGCGGGGTTCTGCGTCGGGGCGGTCGACGAAGCTTCGACCCTCGGCCCTCACCGGGTGGTCGAGGGCGACGCGCTGGTGGGCCTGGCGTCGAGCGGCCTCCACGCGAACGGCTACTCGCTCGTGCGGCGTGTGCTGATCGAGGACGGCGGGTACGCGCTGGACGATGCACTGCCTCGCCTCGGGCGGTCGCTGGCGGATGAGCTCCTCGAGCCGACGACCGTGTACGCGCCGCTCGTGCTCGCCCTCGCTCGCGCGGGCGTGGTCCACGCTGCCGCCCACCTCACCGGCGGCGGGCTCCACGAGAACATCCCCCGCGCGCTGCCCGAGGGGTTGGGTGCGCAGCTCGACGGCGATCGGTGGCCGGTTCCCCCGATCTTCGGCCTGATCCAGGAGGCCGGGGGTTTGTCGGACGGGGACATGACGGAGACGTTCAACATGGGCATCGGCATGGTGCTCGTGGTGCCACCCTCGCGGGTCGCCGAGGTCGTAGAGGGTGCCGGTTCCGGCGGCGTCGCGGCCTTCGAGATCGGCAGGGTGTTCACGGGTGCCGGGCTCGACGTCCGGTGACCGCACGGCTGCCGCCGACGGGCCATGTCCGGGTGGGCCGCCTGAGCGATCGGCGCGGGCCAAGGGTGACGCCGTGCGGTCCTGGAAACCATCACATGGACGGATCCCGAACCGCGCGAACGTGCCGATACGCACCGAGAGGATGGGAACGGCCACCGCGGCGAGCGTGCTCGTTGTCGACGACGAGCCCCAAGTGCTCTGGATGCTCCGGTTCAGCCTGGAGGCTGAGGGCTACCGGACCCTCTCGGCGTCCGACGGTCGCGCCGCGCTCGACGAGGTCCACGCCCATCGCCCACAGGTGATGCTCCTCGACGTGATGATGCCGTTCATGGACGGCTGGAGCGTGCTGGAGGAGCTGCGGCGGATCCCCGAGGGCGAGCGCCCACGGGTCATCGTCGTGTCCGCCAGATCCAGCCACCGCGATCGCGCGAAGGCTGCCGAGCTCGGCGCCGACGCCTTCGTGGCCAAGCCGTTCGACGTAGACGACCTGCTCGGCGTGGTGCACGAGCTGCAGCCCGCCGGCTGAGCTCGCCCTCGATCTGGACAGAGGTCCGCGGGTCTCCGCCGCGCGGGCTCAGGGACGCTGGAAGCGCTGATGTTCCTTCGGAACGACCGTGGTCCCGATCGCCCTGCATGTCAGCACCGGCTCCGCGAGGAACTCCGCCGCGGACGGCGAGATGTCCGGCCGTGCGCCTCCGACCTTCCAGACCTCGAACTCGCACCGTCGTGAGGTTGTCCCGACCGAGACCATCCGCCCCCTGGCCTCGATCCAGTCGCCGGCGTACAGGGGCGCGAGGAACTCCACCGACTCGTAGGCGCGGAACAGTCCCTCGTCGCCGTCGTACCGCATCGCGAGCTCGGTGATCAGATCGCCGATGATCTCGAGTTGCTTCGCGCCGGCCACCAGGTTGCCGCCGTAGTGCGCATCCTCGGAGCCCAGACGACGACGGATGGACGCGCTGGGCAGTTCTTCGCTCATGGGTCCTCCTCGCGGCCCCGAACGCTAGGTGGGAACGACCTTGCCGAACCGGACCCCTCGCACGGGCACCCGCGCCAGCCCGCCGTCCTTCGTCCGGACCACGTAGGTCTGGGCTCCGTCGTCGAAGTACTCGAGGACGCCAACGGCCTCACCCACGAATCCGTTGGGGAGCTCGAACTGGAAGGAGACCCGCCTGCCGACGTCCGAAGGTGAGACGAGGTTCCGATCCGGCATGGGCCGTAGCCTACCCCCTCAGCGGGGGAGCGCCCTCAGGTCCGCCGCGTTCGAGAGCAGGTCCACGAGGTCGCCGAACGCGCGACCTGCCATCGCCCCGTCGAGCAAGCGGTGATCGAACGTGAGGCTCAGCGTGCAAGCGGGGCGCGCCAGCATCTGCTCGTCGATCACGAGCGCCCGGGGCTCGATCACTCCGAGGGCGAGGATCGCTCCCTGGGGAGGGTTGAGCAGCGGGGTTCCGGCCTCCGAACCGTAGGAGCCGGTGTTCGTGACCGTGATCGTTCCCCCGGACATGTCGGCGTGGGAGAGCCTGCCCGTGCGCGCCAGGGACGCCAAGCGCGCGATCTCGTGCGCGATGTCGGCGATGCCCCTCGCTCCGACATCACGCAAGACGGGCACCACGAGCCCGCGCTCGGTGTCGGTGGCGACGCCCACGTCGATCTTCCGGTGCAGGTGGATCTCGCCTCGGTCCGCGAGGAACGACGCATTGAGCATCCGATGCTCACCGCAGATCTCGGCGAGCGCTCGAACCACGATCGGCAGCGGGCTCACCCGGAGCTCCGCTCGCAGGGCCTCCAGGGCGGTGCAGTCGAGGGTCCGCCACGTCGTGACCTGCGGCACCTCCCGGACGACGCGCGCGAGGTTCTCCGCGATCGTCCGCCGGACCATCGAGATCGGCACCACCTCCACGTCTCCCGCCGCCCCCGCTCTGGACGCCGCCTCGACGTCCTCGCGCGTGATCCTCCCGCCCGGCCCACTGCCCCGGACGACGGCGAGGTCAACGCCGAGGTCCCGCGCGAACCTGCGGACCGCCGGCGTGGCAGGCGCGGGGCTGCCGGGGCGGAGCGAGTGGGGCGTCGCGGCGCCGCCCTCGAGCCCAGGCGCACTCAGCGTGTCGGCGTCGCGGCGGGGCCCCGCGAGCGGAGCCTCGGCACCCCCGCCCCCCCCATCCACCCCGATCGTCACCAGCGGCGCCCCGACGCGAAGCGTCTCGCCCGCCCGGGCGTGGAGCCGGATGACACGTCCGGCGAACGGCGAGGGGATCTCGACGACGGCCTTGGCCGTCTCGACCTCCACGAGCGGCTGGTTCATCGTGACCTCGTCCCCCTCGGCGACCAGCCAGCTCGAGATCTCGGCATCCTCGAGCCCTTCTCCGAGGTCGGGCAGCTGGAAGACGCGCTCGGCCATCAGTAGCTCACCACCTCCCGGACCGCCGCGACGATGCGCTCCACGCTCGGGAGGTATCCCTGCTCGAGCGACGCCGGCGGGTAGGGCACGTCCCATCCGGTCACGCGTCGGACGGGCGCCTCCAGATGGTCGAACGCCTCCTCGACGATGCGAGCGACGATCTCGGCGCCCATCCCAAGGGTGAGGGGGGCCTCGTGGACCACGACCGCGCGACCGGTCCAGCGTACCGACGCGCCGACCGCCTCCACGTCGAGCGGCGACAGCGACCGGAGATCGACGACCGCACAGTCGATCCCGTCCTCGGCGAGTCGCTCGGCCGCCTCCAGGCACCGGGCGACCATCGCCCCGTACGCGATCACCGTGCAAGCCGAGCCCTCGCGCACGGTTCGGGCGATCCCGATCCCAGGCGCGTTCACCGTGAGCTCACCGATCTCCTTGGACCAGTAGCGGCTCTTCGGTTCCAGGACGATGACGGGGTCCGGATCGGCGATCGCGGCACGGAGCAGCGTGTAGGCATCGAGGGCGGTCGACGGGGCGACCACCTTCAGTCCGGCCGTGTGCACGTAGTACGTCTCAGGGCTCTCCCCGTGATGCTCCTTCCCCCGGATGCCGCCGAAGGAGGGGATACGGATCGTCACGGGCATCGCGACCCTCCCACGCGTCCGGGCCCGGTACTTGGCGACGTGGCTGATGATCTGGTCGAGCGCCGGGTAGCTGAACCCGTCGAACTGCATCTCGGCGATCGGGCGCCAGCCCGCCATCGCCAACCCGACACACATCCCCGCGATCCCGGCCTCGGCGATCGGCGTGTTGAACACCCGCTCGCGGCCGAAGGCCTCCTGGAGCCCGTCGGTCACGCGGAACACGCCCCCGAGATCGCCCACGTCCTCGCCGAACACCAGCACCCGGGGATCTTCGGCGAGCGAGTCCCGGAGCGCGGCATTCAGCCCCTGGACCATGGAGACCTCAGGCATCGTCGATCACCGCCGAGCGCTGCCGCAGCATCGTCGACGGCGGCTCGCCGTAGACGTGGTCGAACATCTCGGACGGCGCAGGAGCGCCGAGCGCCGTGAGGTCATCGCGGACCCGGTTGACCCACCCGTCGGCCTCGACCGCGCAGGCGGCGGCGAACCCGTCCTCGGCGACCCCTTCCGCCACCAGGAACCGCCGGAAGCGCTCGATCGGATCCCGAGCCCGCCACCGCTCGACCTCCTCGTCGTCCCGGTACCTGGTGTCGTCGTCGGCGGTGGAGTGCGGGCCGATCCTGTACGTGATCGCTTCGATGAGGGTGGGGCCGCCGCCGGACCGCGCGCGCTCGGCCGCCTCCTGCGTCGCCCGGTACACCGCGAGCACGTCGTTCCCGTCGACGCGTACACCCGGGAAGCCGTACCCGACGCCACGGTCGGCGATCGGGGCGACGTACTGCTCGCTCGCGGGGACCGAGATCGCCCACCCGTTGTTCTGGCAGAAGAAGATCGTCGGCGCCGAGAACACCGCCGCGAGGTTCGCCGCCTCGTGGAAGTCACCCTCGGACGCCGAGCCGTCGCCGAAGTAGGCCAGGGAACATGCCGCCTTGCCGTCCAGCTTCGCTCCGAGCGCCCATCCGACGGCGTGCACGATCTGTGTGGCGACCGGCACGCAGATCGGCGCGAAGCCGCTGGTGAAGGGGTCGTACGGGCCTCCGTGCCAGGTTCCGCGGTGGTACTGGAGGTACTCGACGACGTCCACCCCTCGCACGATCGCGGCGGCCAGCTCGCGGAAGCTGGGGAACGCGAAGTCCTGCGGTCCGAGCGCGAAGGCGCTGCCGACCTGCGCGGCCTCCTGTCCCTCGAACGGCGGGTAGACGGTCAGCTCGCCTTGGCGCTGCAGCGCCATGCACTCCCGGTCGAGTCGGCGCGCGAGGATCATGAACCGCAGCAGCGCGCGTAGCTCGTCCTCGGACAGGCCAACGTCGGTGTCTCCGACGGGCGTCCCCTCGGGCGACAGGAGCTGCAGCATCGGGCTGGCGTCGGACCGGTCGTGTGTGTCCATGGGATGCGCCGAGCGGGTCGGCGATCGAGCATATACACTCCGGCGCCATGGTCCCGGCCGCGGAGCTCCGGGTGTTCCAGCCGCTCGAGGCGTTCCCAGCCGAGGAGCAGGGGCACTGGGAGCGGTACATCCTGGGCGGCGGCATGGTGATCCCTCCGCGCCCGGTCTACCGGCAGCACGTCGCCGCGGCCGTCGGGGCGGGCATCCTCATGCCCGCGTCGGGGGAGGGCGCGTACGTGAAGCTCGTCGAGGGGACCTACTACCTGTGCCCCCTGCGAACGCGGATGCGCGTGCTCGCCGGGCTCCTCGCGTTCCGCGAGGCGAAGCCCTTCGAAGGCAGCGACGCGTTCGTCTCGCGGGACGACGCGCGGCGCGCATCGAAGGAGCTGTCCAGGCTGCGTCGGCGGAACCCAGCACACGTGGCCTGCCTCATGCAGAGCCCCTGGCACGTGCCGGTCCGCTGGTTCGTGCTCTTCGAGGACGAGGAGCGTCGCATCGTCGAGCGTGCGGACCGTCATCGGCTTTCGTACCTGACCACGGTGCGCAAGGCGGTCCGCCGCACCGAGCGCGCGGTCCCCGCGCTGCGTGGTTCCGACCTCGGGCCCGTAGCCGAGATGATCGTCGAGCTCCATCAGTGGCTCGTGACCTTCGATCCGCGCGCGCTCGTCGAGCTCGATTACGGCGGCCTGTGCGACTTCATGACCTGGGATGAGCTGGACGACGACCACAGTGCGCGCGACGTTCAGGAGGCCGTGCGGGCGCTGTCGGCCGAAGAGCTCCCCCGCTCGGCCGAGCTCTACCGATCCGTGATCGGCCGCTGGGCCGAGGTGCGGGGTCACGAGAGCCTGAACTGAGCCCACTCGGCGCCTGGCTCGAGAGCGGGGCGGGATGTGGCCAGGGGCAGAATCGAACTGCCGACACCGCGGTTTTCAGCCGCGTGCTCTGCCAACTGAGCTACCTGGCCTGGCGCGCCCGACGGGCTTCGATCCCGCGATCTCCGCCTTGACAGGGCGGTGAGGACGGCCAGACTCCTCTACGGGCGCGTGTGGGGTATTCGGTTGTCGTGCCCCCAACGGGATTCGAACCCGTGTCGCCGCCTTGAAAGGGCGAAATCCTAGGCCGCTAGACGATGGGGGCCCCGGGCGTACCAGCGCCCCCCACCCGGGGGCAGCGCGATGAGTATAGCCGCCTGCGGCGCCCGCTCAGCCCGCCCGCTCGGTGACCATGCGAAGGGCGTCGCCAGGAATCAGTACCGTCCGGACCGAGCACTCGAGCACGTGCCGGACACGGCGCCTGGGCAAGACCAGCCGCCCCGGTGGAACCAGAAGCACGCTCAGGACGGTGAGGCGGCGGTCCAGCAGGGCCACCCGGATCGGGCGGCGCATCCCGATCGTGTGGACCGAGCGCGCGTGCTCGAGCAGGAGGCCGCGCCCCGATGGCAGGTCGTCGCGCCCGAGCAGTCCACGGACACGTTCCCATCGACCCGTGGGGATCTCCGCGAGGAGGCGTTGGCCGCGGGGCTCCACGACGAACCGTAGGACCCGCATCGGCGAAGCGTAGCCGGACCCGACGACACGTCTTCCGCGGCCTGGACGGAACGGGCGAGGCCCGACCGTGGGGCGGGCAGGATTCGAACCCGCGACACGAGGGTTAAAAGCCCCCTGCTCTGACCAGCTGAGCTACCGCCCCGCCCTTCGGAGTCTACGCGGGAACCCCGCCCGGACCGGTTGCCGTCCAAGCCCAGTCCCAACCGGAGGAGGGCCGCATGAAGGGCACCACGAAGTGGGGCATCGCCGGGCTCGTGCTCGGACTGGTGGTCGCGCTGACTCTGCCATCGATCGCGCAGGATCCGGAGGACGCGGACGGCGTCGCCGACCGCACCGTGACGGTGTCGGGCACCGCGACGATCAGCTCGGACCCCGACGAGGCGACCGTGACGCTCGGCGTGGTCACCAACGCGCTGACCGCCGAGGCCGCGATGCGCGACAACGCGAAGGGGATGGAGGGCGTCATCGCCGCAGTGCGGCGATCGGGGGTCGCGGCCGACGACGTCGCCACGGCCTGGGTCAACCTCTATCCGAGGTACGACGATGCCGGCATCACGATCGTGGGATACACGGCCGAGAACCAGGTGAACGCGACCGTCCGCGACATGGACTCGATCGGAGAGGTCATCGATGCGGCGATCGAGGCGGGGGCGAACCTGTCCAGCGGCATCGCGTTCGGTCTCTCCGACGAGAGCCAGGGCGTGGAGGCCGCGCTCGCCGACGCGGTGGCCGACGCCCGGTCGAAGGCCGAGGCGCTCGCGGCGGCCACCAGCGCCCAGCTCGGCGTCGTGGTGCAGGTGGTCGAGAGCGGGACACCGTCCCCGTCGCCGATGTACCGCGACTACGCGGTCGCCGAGTCGGTCGGGGGGGCCCCGCCGATCGAGACGCCGACGATCGAGCGGCAGGTGAGCGTCTCGGTCACCTGGGCGCTCGTCTGACCCGACGGCACCGACCGGCGGAGCGCCTACCCGAGGGCGTTCCGCCGGTACCGGTTCGTGATCGGCATCCGTCGGTCACGCCCGAACGCCCGGGGCGTGATCTTGATCCCTGGCGGCGCCTGCCGTCGCTTGTACTCCGCCCGGTCGATCAGCCCCACGACCCGACGGACCGTCTCGGCGTCGAACCCGCTCGCGATCAGCTCCTCGGGGCCTCGATCGTCCTCGACGTACCCCTCGACGATCGGATCCAGCTCCTCGTAGGGCGGGAGCGAGTCGGTGTCCCTCTGGTTCGGGCGCAGCTCGGCCGACGGTGGTTTGTCGATGACCCGTTGCGGTATCGGGGCCGTGCCCTCGTCCCGTGCGTTCCTCCACCGGGCGAGGTCGTACACGAGCGTCTTCGGGACGTCCTTGATCGGAGCGAAGCCACCGGCCATGTCGCCGTACAGGGTGGAGTACCCGACCGCGTACTCGCTCTTGTTGCCCGTGGCGAGCACGAGGCCTCCGAACTTGTTCGAGAGCGCCATCAGGATGTTCCCGCGGATCCTGGCCTGGATGTTCTCCTCGGTCACGTCCTGGGCGCTGCCCTCGAACGACGGGGCGAGGGTGTCCAGGTAGGCGCGGTAGACGGCCTCGATGGGCACGAGGTCGAGTCGGATTCCGAGCCTGGTCGCCAGATCCCGCGCGTCCTCCAGGCTCTCGTGCGAGGAGTACGGGGACGGCATCGCGACCGCCCGGACGACGTCGGCGCCGATCGCGTCTGCCGCCAGGGTCGCGACGAGCGCGGAATCGATCCCACCCGAGAGCCCGACGAGCACCTCCCGGAACCCGTTCTTGCGCGCGTAGTCACGCAGTCCGAGGGCGAGCGCTCGATACACCTCCTCGGCCCCCTGGGGCCACGGCTCGCGCTCCCGTCCGTCCTCGACCGCCCACGTCCTTCCGCCGTGAAGGGCGACCAGGTCGACGACGAGCAGGTCCTCCGTGAACACCGTCGCGTGGTGGACGAGCCCGCCACTCGGGTCGACGAGCATCGAGCCTCCGTCGAACACGAGCTCGTCCTGGCCGCCGACGGCGTTCACGTAGACGATCCAGGCCCCGGTCTCGCGCGCCCGCGCGGCGCACACGTCGAGTCGCTCCGAAGTCTTCCCTCGATGGTAGGGGGAGCCGTTGATGTTCACGATCAGCGGCGTCCGGTCCCGCGCGTACGCATCGAAGGGGGGACCGGGGGCCCACGCGTCCTCGCACACGGACACGCCGAGGCGCGCGCCGCCGATCTCGACGATGCACGCGTCCGTTCCGGGCTCGAAGTACCGGCGCTCGTCGAACACGCCGTAGTTGGGCAGCTTGGCCTTGTGGTACCGGGCGACGACCTCGCCCCCGTGCAGCAGGGCGGCGGCGTTGTGCAACCCCCGATCGCTCCGGTCGATGAAACCGGTCAGGACCGCGCAGCCCTCCGCCGTCCGCCTGGCCAGCGTCGCGAGGGCCTCCAGGTTGTCCTGAACGAACTCGGGCCGGAGCACGAGATCCTCCGGTGGGTAGCCGGTGACCGCGAGCTCGGGGAAGCACACGAGATCGGCCTCGGCATCGGTGGCGCGGACAGCCCACTCCGTCATCCGGTCGACGTTCCCCTCCAGGTCGCCGACGGTGGTGTTCAGCTGGCCGAGCGCGATCCGAACCACGGCAACAGCCTATCGAGACGGTCGCGCCTACTCGATGCCGCCGATGTCGAGGTTGTAGGCCTCCCAGATCAGGTCCGCGCCGTGTTGGCGGTGCTTGATGACCCGGCCGAGCAGCCGTTGGACGTCGTCCCGGGCGTCCTCGAGCGACCAGACCGTCCCGATCGGGCTCGTGCGCAGCTTGGCGATGAGCTCCGACGTACCGTCTCGCAACACCGGGTGCTCGTCCTTGAGATGTTGGACGGGACCCGACAACCGGTGGGCCTTGGCGAGGATCTCGTCGTAGAGGCCCTCCGCCCGCTCCGTCACCTCGATGTGCTCCTCGAGGACCTCCCGGAGGACGCCGAGCCGCTCGACGACCTCGCGCGCCCAATCCTCCTCGCGCCCGAGCGCCGGTCCGGAGATCGCCTCCTCGACCTCGACGAGGGCGTGGTGGAGGTCGGCGCGCCGCTTCCGCGCCTCCTCCAGCGTCGGGGTCGACCCGTCGTCGTGCTGTGCCACGGTCCCAACCCTAGCGAACGCGGCGGCGTTCCTGCCACCTGCAGGCGCCCCCGTGCCCGCGGCCGACCGAGGCCAGGACGTGAGGTGGTCCTCGCACGCACGAGCCCGTAAGGTTCGGCGCGTGGCCGCATCGAACCAGGATCTCCCGCAAGCCGATCGCCGTGTGAGCTCCCCCCGCCCATACGTGCCTCGGCTCGTCCTCGAGCGTCTGGGGACGGCGCCCGACGAGCGCTGGTGGACGGTGGATGGGTCCGTCGTGTTCGTGGACATCTCGGGGTTCACGAAGCTGTCGGAGCGGCTGGCGAAGCGTGGGAAGGAGGGCGCGGAGCAGGTCACCGAGGCGATCGAGGCGTGCTTCTCGAGCCTCCTCGCGGTGGCGTACGGCAACGGTGGAGGCCTGCTCAAGTTCGGAGGGGACGCTCTCCTGCTTCTGTTCGACGGACACGATCATGCCGCGCGGGCGGCGCGCTCGGCGATCTGGATGCGCCGGACGCTCCGCCAGGTCGGGCGGATCGACCTCCCCGGCGCCAAGCTCCAGCTCCGGATGTCGGTCGGGGTCCACAGCGGACGGTTCGACTTCTTCCTCGTGGGCGGGTCCCATCGCGAGCTGGTGGTGACGGGTCCTGCCTGGACCCGGACGGTCGAGATGGAGCACGCGGCGGAGGCCGGCGAGATCCTGCTCAGCCCCGAGGCGGCGGCCTTGCTGCCGGCTCGATGCGTGGGTGGGGAGAAGGGACCCGGGCGCCTGCTCATGCGCGAGCCGCTCGGGCAGCTCCCGGTGGTGGACGCGGCCCCGGGGGAGGATCTTCCCGAGGGCGCCGACCGATGCCTGTCGGTGGCGGTCCGCGAGCACGTGCTCGCCGGCGGCGGAGCGCCCGAGCACCGCCCGGTCACGGTGGCGTTCGTGCACTTCGACGGGACCGACGGGATGCTGGCCGGCGACGGTCCCGAGGCCACGGCCGCCGCGCTCGATGAGCTGCTGCGACACGCGCAGGCGGCCGTCGACGGGCAGGGGATCTGCTTCCTCGGGTCCGACGTCGACGCCGACGGGGGGAAGCTCATCCTCACCGCGGGCGCCCCTACGGTCACGGGCAACGACGAGGAGCGGATGCTCCTCGCGGTGCGCACGATCGTCGACGCGGCGCCGAGCCTGCCGATCCACATCGGCGTCAACCGTGGATTCGTCTTCGCGGGCGACATCGGCCCGTCGTACCGGCGGACGTACACGGTGATGGGCGACG
>Ga0105107_10000929_pt1 | contig 19170 bp, 14 predicted proteins | sample PPLLaktember2015_6_FD_79335 | JGI IMG/M metagenome (GOLD analysis project Ga0105107, IMG submission 79335) | Freshwater sediment microbial communities from Prairie Pothole Lake near Jamestown, North Dakota, USA - PPLs Lake P8 Core (1) Depth... | ecosystem: Environmental > Aquatic > Freshwater >... | reverse complement strand
GCGGCCCTCGGGCGTCTCGTCGGCGGCGCTGGCCAGGTAGGCCGCCGCCGCCAGCGCATCGACGCCGGCGCCCGCCGCCGGCAGCAGCTCGCTCGCCTCGCGGTTGCCGATCGTGATCGTCCCCGTCTTGTCGAGGAGCAGCACGTCGACGTCGCCCGCCGCCTCGATGGCGCGCCCGGACAGGGCGAGCACGTTCTTCTGCACCAGCCGGTCCATGCCCGCGATGCCGATCGCCGAGAGTAGCCCGCCGATCGTGGTGGGGATCAGACAGACGAGCAGGGCCACGACCACCGGCACCGCAAGCCGGACGCCGCTGTAGAGCGCCATCGGCACGAGGGTCACGCACGCGAACAGGAAGACCAGGGTGAGGCCGGCGAGCAGAATGCTGAGCGCGATCTCGTTGGGGCTCTTCTGGCGCGCCGCGCCCTCGACGAGGGAGATCATGCGATCCAGGAACGACTCCCCGGGGTTCGCGGTGATGCGCACCACGATCTGGTCGGAGAGCACGCGCGTGCCGCCCGTCACGGCCGAGCGGTCACCGCCGCTCTCGCGGATCACCGGGGCCGACTCGCCCGTCACCGCGGACTCGTCGACGCTGGCGATGCCTTCGATCACGTCCCCGTCGCCCGGGATCAGCTCGCCCGCGCTCACCACGACGACGTCGTCGCGGCGCAGCGCGGACGCGGCCACCTCCTCGACGCGGCCGTCGACACGTCGCTTCGCCGTCGTCTCGCGGCGCATGCGGCGCAGGGTGTCGGCCTGCGCCTTGCCGCGCCCTTCGGCCACCGCCTCCGCGAAGTTCGCGAAGATCACGGTGAACCAGAGCCACGCGGTCACCGCCCCGCTGAACCAGGTCGGCAAGGCGTCCGGGCTCGGCGCCAGGACGTCGCGCAGCCAGACGAGGGTCGTGAGGACGCTCCCCACCTCGACCACGAACATCACGGGATTGCGCGCTAGGACCCTCGGATCCAGCTTGCGCAGGCTGTCCAGCGACGCGCGCACCAGGATGTCGCGGTCGAAGAGGGAGATGGCCCTTGCACGGGGACCGGCCATGGAGTGCCTCCGATCAGTAGAGCTTCCCGGCGTTCGCCAGGAAGTGCTCGACCACGGGGCCGAGCGCGAGGGCGGGGAAGAAGGTGAGGGCGCCGACGATCACGACCACGCCCACCAGCAGTGCGGCGAAGAGCGACCCGTCGGTCGGGAACGTCCCGAGGCCCGCGGGAACGACCTTCTTGCCCACCATCGAACCCGCGATGGCGAGGGCAGGCACGATCATCAGGAAGCGCCCCATCAGCATGGCGAGGCCCAGGGTGGTGTCCCACCACGGCGTGTTGGCGTTCAAGCCGGCGAAGGCGGAGCCGTTGTTGCCGCCGGCGCTCGAGTAGGCGTAGAGGATCTCGGAGAGACCGTGGGGCCCCGCGTTGTTGAGCGACGAGACGCCGTAGGGCGCGGCCGAGGACCAGGCGCTGAAGCCTAGGATGATCGCCGGGAAGATCAGGATGTAGAGCATCGCGAGCTTCATCTCGCGCGCCTCGATCTTCTTGCCGAGGTACTCCGGCGTCCGGCCCACCATCAGGCCGGCGATGAAGACGGCGAGCACCACGAAGACGAGCATCCCGTAGAGGCCGGCGCCGACCCCGCCGAAGATCACCTCGCCGAGCTGTATGTTGAAGAGCGGCACCAGGCCGCCGAGCGCCGTGTAGCTGTCGTGCATCGAGTTGACCGAGCCGTTCGAGGCGTCGGTCGTGGCGACCGCCCAGAGCGTCGAAGCCGCCACGCCGAAGCGGGTCTCTTTGCCCTCGAGGTTCCCGGCAGCCTGGTCCACCCCGAGCGGCGCCAGCGCGGCGTTCGGCTGGCTCTCCGCCCAGTAGGCGGTGAGGATGCCGACCGCGAAGAGCAGCGCCATCGCGCCGAACAGCACCCAGCCCTGCCGGGTGTCGCGCGCCATCTTGCCGTAGGTGTAGGTGAGCGCGGCGGAGATCAGCAGGATCGCGAGGCACTCCAGGAAGTTCGTGAAGGGGGTGGCGTTCTCGAAGGGGTGCGCCGAGTTCACGTTGAAGAACCCGCCGCCGTTGGTGCCGAGCTGCTTGATCGCGATCTGCGAGGCCGCCGGCCCCATGGCGAGCGTCTGCTTGCCGCCCTCCAGCGTCGTCACGTCGACGTAGGGCGAGAGGTTCTGGATGACGCCGCCTGCGACGAGCAGCAGCGCCAGGACGACCGACAGCGGGAGCAGCAGGTAGACCGTGGCGCGCACGAGGTCGGCCCAGAAGTTGCCGATCGTGCGCGGCGCGCCCTCCGGGACGACGCGCGTCAGGCCCCGCGCCAGCGCGATCGCGATGCCGATGCCCGCCGCCGCCGAGACGAAGTTGTGCCAGGCGAGTCCCGCCATCTGCGAGAGGTACGACATCGTCGTCTCGCCGCCGTAGGACTGCCAGTTGGTGTTGGTGGTGAAGCTGACCGCCGTGTTCCAGGAAAGGTGGGGCGAGACGGCGGCAAGGCCCTGGGGGTTCCACGGCAGCACGGCCTGCAGGCGAAGGATCGCGTAGCTCACGAGCAGGCCGAACAGGCTGAAGACCAGCAGCGCGAACGTGTACTGGAGCCAGGTCTGCTCGCGGCGCGGGTCGACGCCGCACGCGGCGTAGAGCCCGCGCTCGAGCGGCCCGAAGAGCGGCTCGAGCGGACGGCGCTCGCCCTCGAAGACCCGGTACATGTAGGTCCCGAGCGGCTTCGTGAGCGCGAAGAGGACGATCGCGAAGAGGAGGATCTGGAGCCAGCCGATGAAGGTCATGGTGGGGCCTCAGAAGCGCTCGGGGCGCAGCAGTGCGTAGACCAGGTAGGCGGTGAGGAGGAGGGTCACCGCGACGCCCGTCCAGAGTTCGAAGTCCACGGCCGGCCCTCCTCAGAGCCGCTCGCACGCGAGGGCATAGCCCCACGCGACGGCGAAGAAGACGAGAGTGACCACGACGTAGGCGAGATCGGGCATGCTTCCTCCTGGAGCCGCAGTTCCCGGAGAAGGCATGAGCAAACGCCGTGCCACGCCTGGTTGCCTCGCAGCGGCACCGAGCGCCGGGGAGCGCGGGACCAGGCTGCAGGCTGCAGGACGAGGTTCGAAACGCCCTGCGATCTGCAAACTGGGTCGAATTGCCGCGGGGGCGCCCCACCGTGGACAGCATGCCCGGGGGACGACCAGGCCGTCACCGGCGTCGAGGCGATCTACCGGTTCTAGGCCGCTCCGCTCGGCTCGGCCGCGGGCTCGGACGCTTCGCCGCGGCGGCGCAGCCGCGCGCGCACCCATTCGGAGAGGTCGTCGAGCATCAGGTAGAAGATCGGCACCACCAGCAGGGTGAGGAGCGTCGAGGAGAACATCCCCGCGCCCGACGCCACCGCCATCGGCGCCCGGGTCTCCGAGCCCGGGCCGAAGCCGAAGGCCGCGGGCACCACGCCGAAGATCATCGAGATCGCCGTCATCAGAACCGGGCGCATGCGGACCGGCGCCGCCTTGCGCATGGCGGCCACCTTCTCCATGCCCTCCGCGCGCAGCTGGTTGGCGTAGTCGACGAGCAGGATCGAGTTCTTGGTGACGAGGCCGAGCAAGAGGATGATGCCGATGATGCTGAACAGGTTGACGGTCATGCCCGGCTTGCCGCCCAGGTGGAGCAGGTAGAGGCCACCGAGCGCCCCCACCATCGCCAGCGGGAGCGCCATCATCACCGTCAGGGGGTGGATCAGGCTCTCGAACTGGGCGGCGAGGATCATGTAGATCACCAGGATCGCGAGCCCCAGGGCGACCTGGAACTGCTGCATGCCCTCGGCGAACGCCTCCGCCTGGCCGGAGAGATGCATGGTCACGTCCTCCGGAAGCAGGCCGGCGCCGATCTCGCGCGCCACCTCGATCGCCTCGCCGAGCGGGCGGCCTTCGAGGTTCCCCGAGATGGTCACGCTGCGCTGGCGGTCGACGCGGCTGATCGCCGAGGGCGCCGCGGCCTTCTCCACGCTGACGAGGTTGCGCAGCTCGACCACTCCGCCGTCGCGCGTCCGCGCGTAGAGCCGCTCGATCGCGGCGGGGTCGGCGCGCTGGGCCTCTTCCAGCCGCACGCGGATGTCGTAGCGTTGGCCGGCTTCCTTGAAGCTGGCCACGTCCATGCCGCCGATCATCGCCTGGATCGTCGAGGCGAGCGTGCGCGCGTCGAGGCCGAGGGCCGCCGCCTTCTCGCGGTCGGGAACCACCCGCAGCTCCGGTCGCCCGAGCTTCAGATTCGTGTCGAGGTCGACGAACCCGCCCTTCTGCTCGAGCTCGGCGATCATGCGGGTCGCGAGGCGGTCGAGCGTGTCGATGTCGACGCTACCGCGCAGGTCGACCGCGAACTGGCCGCTGTCGCCCGACGCCATCATGCCCGACATGTCGCTGACCTTGACCTTCTGGCCCGGGATGGAGGTCAGCGCCTGGCGCGCGGCCAGGACCAGCTCCTGCGCGCTGCGCTCGCGCTCGGAACGCTTCTTCAGCATCGCGAACATCACGCCGTCGGTCGGCTGCGGCGGCCCCGCGCCCTGTCGCCCGGTGCCGGCGGCCGAGAACAGGCCGGCCACCTCGGGCTGGGCGAGCAGCCATTCCTCGTTCTTGTTCAGGATGTCGAGGGTGCCCTGCACGCTGGTGCCGGGCGGCGTCGAGAACTCGACGAAGAAGCGCCCCTCGTCGGAGGACGGGAAGAACTCCGCGCCGAGGCGCGAGCCGAAGCCGAGCGCGACGACGAAGGAGACGCTGGCGATGCCGAGCGTCGTCCAGCGGTGCGCGAGCGTCCAGTCGAGCACGCGCCCGTAGCGGAGCTCGAGCCAGGCGAAGCCCTGCTCCAGGCGGTGGTAGATGCTGCCGTGCGCGCGCTCCCGCGCCGCCGGCACGCGGGCGGCGAGCATCGGCGTCAGCGTGAGCGCGACCACCAGCGAAACCAGCACGGAGATCGCCACGGTGGCGCCGAACTCGCCGAGGAAGTTCCCGACGATCCCCTCCACGAACACCACCGGCACGAACACCGCGGCGATCGCGAGCGTGGCCGCGGTGGCCGCGAAGGCGATCTCCCGGGTGCCGACCGAGGCGGCCTCCATCGGCGCGAGGCCGAGGTCGCGGTGCCGCTCGATGTTCTCGAGCACGACGATCGCATCGTCGATCACCACGCCGACCGCCAGCGTCATCGCGAGCAGGGTCATGGTGTTGAGCGTGTAGCCGAGCAGCCACATGAAGCCGAAGGTGGTGACCAGCGAGACGGGGATGGCGAGGCCGACGATCAGCGTCGGCCGCCAGCGCCGCAGGAACACGAACACCGTGAAGGTGGCGAGCACCGCCCCGAACTCGAGCGAGAAGATCGTCTCCTCGACGGCCTCGCGGATCGACGTGGAGAAGTCGGCGACCCCCTCGCCCTGCTTGAAGTGCATGTCGTCGGGAAGCGTCTCCTCGAGCTGCGCCATGCGGGCGCGCACCTCGTCGGCGACGGCCACGGTGTTGCCGTCGGACTGCTTCTGCACGCCGAAGCCGACCGCCGGGGCGCCGTCGAAGTGCGCGATCATGCGCTCGTCCTCGTGGCCGTCCTCGACGCGCCCGACGTCGCGCAGCATCACCGGCGCGCCCTCGGCGTAGGCGATCACCATCTGCTCGAGCTCGGCCAGGGTCGAGTACTCGGCATCGGTCTTCACCGAGTACTCGACCTCCCGGCTCTCGACGAGCCCGCCCGGGATCTCGACGTGCTCGCGGCGCAGCGCATCGATGACGTCCGTGGCCGCCAGCCCCCGGGCGCGCAGGGCCTCGCCGTCCAGCCAGATGCGGATCTGACGGTCGAGGCGACCGAACACCTGGATGCCCGCCACCCCGTCGATCGTCTCCATCTTCGGTTTCACGTTGCGCCGCGTGAACTCCGAGAGTTCGACGGCGCCGCGCTGGCTGATGATCGGGATCCACATGATCGGGAAGTTCGCCGGGTTGACCTTGTCGACGACCGGCGGCTCGACTTCCGCGGGCAGCTCCATGCGCGCGCGGGCGATCTTGTCGCGCACGTCCTGGGCGGCGATGTCGATGTCCTGGTCCAGCTCGAACTCGACGCGGATGCTGGCGCCGCCCTGGCCCGACTCGGAGCGCAGCTCGCGCACCCCGGCCACGGTGTTGATCTGCTCCTCGAGGACGTCGGTGACGTCCTCCTCCATCACCTCGGGGCTGGCTCCCTCCATCACGGCCATGACGGCCACGACCGGGAACTCCATCTTCGGGAACTGGTCGACGCCGAGGCGGTTGTAGCCGAGCACCCCGAACACGATCATCGAGAGCGTCAGCATCCAGGTCAGGATCGGACGCCGGATGAAGATGTCGAGGAAGTTCACGGAACCGCCTTCCCGGCCTCGTCGGCGGCGCTCACCTCGGTGCGAACCAGGGTTCCGTCGGGGTTGCGGGGCGAGACGAGCACGCCGTCGGCGAGGCCCGCCTGGCCGCGGGTCACCACCAGCTCGCCCGCCGCGAGGCCGCGGGTCACCACGACCATGCCGTCGTGATGGGTGCCGGTCTCGACGTTGACGCGCTCGACGCGGTTGTCCGCCCCGGCGCGGTACACGATCTCGCCGTCCGCGCGCTGCAGCACCGCTTCCTCGGGCACCATCAGCAGGCCCTTGCGCAGCGCCACGCCGAGGTCGACGCGTGCGAACAGGCCCGGCCGCAGCCGCCCGTCGGGGTTCGCCACGCGCGCCTCCACGCGCAGCGTGCGGGTCTTCGGGTCGATGGTCGGGGAGACCACGCTCACCTCGCCCCGGAAGGTCTCGCCGGGGTAGGGCTCGACGCTCAGGATCACGCCCTGCGCCGGCGCCACGCGCGCCGAGTCTTTTTCGGCGATGTGGAACTCGACCTCGATCGGGTCGAGAGCCACCAGCTCGAAGAGCGTCTGACCCACCTGCACGTACTCGCCGCGGCTGACGTCCCGGCGCGCCACGAAGCCCGCGAAGGGCGCGCGCACGCTGGCGTCGCCCAGCGCTCGCTCCGCCACGCCGACCTGCGCCTGCGCCGCCGCGTGGCGCGAGCGCGCCAACAGCAGCGCCGTCTCCACCTCGTCCATGCGCGCGTCGGCCGCGATGTTCTGCTCGTGGAGCGACTTCCAGCGCTTCTGCGCGCGCTCCTGCTCGTGGAGCGCGGCGGCCGCCTCCGCGAGGCCCGCCCGCGCGTTCGCCAGCTCGAGCTCGCGCTTCTGCGGATCGATCTCGAGCACCGCCTGGCCGGATTCGACGGGCTGGCCTTCCTCGACGAGCACGGCCGTCACCTGGCCGGGCACCTCGGCGGCGATCGCCGCGCGATCCTTGGCCTGGAGCGCACCCGTGACGGAGATGCGCTCCTCCAGGTCGGCCAGCTTGACCCCGGTCGTGACGACGGGACGCAGCGGCGCGCTCGCGGGCGCATCGCTCCCGCTGCAGGCCAGTGCCAGGGCCGCCCCGACCAGGGCGGCGCCGATGCGGAGCCGATTCATGACGTACCTCGACGAGGCCGCTCGGGCGTGCTGGGTGGAGCCGTCCAGCCGCGCAGGAGGGCGTCTACGGATTCTTCGATGATCGTCGGCGACCACGCGAGGTCCGGCCGGCTGAGCAGCAGCGAGACGATCCCGTGGAGCAGCGCGAAGCAGGACTGCTGAGCGAGGTCGATGTGCTCGGGGGCGAGGCGGCCCTGCTCGATGAGCTGCCGCCAGGGCTGCTCCAGCAGGGCGCGGGAGTCCTCCGCCGCCTGCAGCGGGCGGGCGGTCGGATCGCGCCGCGTGGTGAGGATGCGGTAGTGCGTGGGATTGCCGAGCCCGAAGCGCGCGAAGGCCTGCGAGCGGGCGCGGATCGTTTCGAGCGGGTCCTCGCTCGTCGGTACGCCGCCGATCACCTTCAGCAGCTCGCCGAAGTGCTCCTCCAGGACCGCGTCGATCAGACCCAGCTTGTCGCCGAAGTGGTGGTAGATGCTGGGCGCCGTGTAGCCGCAGCGCTCCGTCAGCCGGCGGATGGAGAACGCCTCGTAGCCGCTCTCGGCGAGGAGCGACTCGGCGGCGTCGAGGATCGCCCGGCGGGCGTCCGCGCGCAGCTTGGAGCGGCGCTGCGCGGCCGTCTGGAGGGACATGGCTTCGTCTTCTGGGGGCTTCCCGGGGCGCGCTGGTGTCTCTAACACCGTTAGACCGGGCTAACGCTGTTATAGCGGATCGGCCCCCCGCGTCTACACCTTGAGCCCCTCCCCCCGGGGCCTAGAAGGGGGTCTGGCCTGGAACTCAGAAATCCGCGTAGCCGGGGACGCGCGGGAAGGGGATCACGTCCCGGATGTTCGCCATCCCGGTGATGAACTGGACGGCGCGCTCGAAGCCGAGGCCGAAGCCGGCGTGGGGCGCGCTCCCGAAGCGGCGCAGCTCCAAGTACCACCAGTAGCGCTCGGGGTGCAGGCCCTGGGCCTGCATGCGCCGCAGCAGCACGTCGTGGCGATGCTCGCGCTGGGAGCCGCCGATGATCTCCCCGATGCGCGGCACCAGCACGTCCAGCGCGCGTACCGTGCGGCCGTCGTCGTTCAGGTACATGTAGAACGCCTTGATCTCCGCAGGGTAGTCGGTCACCACCACCGGCCGGCCGACGTGTCGCTCCGCCAGGTAGCGCTCGTGCTCGCTCTGCAGATCCGCGCCCCAGCGGACCGGGAACTCGAACGTCTCGCCGCTGCGCTCGAGGATCGCGATCGCCTCGCCGTAGCTGAGGCGCTCGAAGGGCGCCTCCACCACGTGCCGCAGCGTCTCCACGGCGCCCGGCTGGATGCGCTCGTCGAAGAAGGCCATGTCCTCGGCGCAGTCGTCGAGCACCCGCGCGAACAGGTGCTTCAGGAACGCCTCGGCGAGGGCGGCGTTCCCCTCGAGGTCGCAGAAGGCCATCTCGGGCTCGACCATCCAGAACTCGGCCAGATGCCGGCTGGTGTTCGAGTTCTCCGCGCGGAAGGTGGGCCCGAAGGTATAGACGTCGCAGAGCGCGAGCGCCGCGATCTCCGCCTCGAGTTGCCCGGACACGCTGAGGTGCGCCGGCTGGCCGAAGAAGTCGAGGCCGAACATCTGCCCGGCGCCCTCCGCATCCGAGAGCGTGATGATCGGCGCGTGCAGCAGCACGAACCCGCGCGCCGCGAAGAAGTCGTGGATCGCGCGCGCCGCGGCGCTGCGCACGCGCAGCACGGCGCCGATCGTGTTGGTGCGCGGGCGCAGGTGGGCGATGCTGCGCAGGTACTCGAGGCTGTGTCGCTTCTTCTGGAGCGGATAGTCGGCCTCCGCCTTGCCGACCAGCTCCACCGCGTCCGCGCGCAGCTCGTAGCGCTGCCCCGAGCCCGGCGAGTCGACGAGCTCGCCGCGCACGCGCACGGCGTCGCCGTTTCCGAGCTGCCGCACCACGTCCTCGTATCCCGGCAGGCCCGGCGCGGCGATCACCTGGAGGCCGGCGAGGCAGGAGCCGTCGTTCACGACCAGGAACGACAGCTCCTTGGCGTGGCGCGCGCTGCGCAGCCAGCCCGCGACCTCGGCGGCGGCGCCGCCGCTCGGCCGCCGCAGCAGGTCGGCGATGCGCTCGCGGCTCACGCGAGGCTCCGGGCCAGCGCCTCGGCGCGCGCGAGCAGCCGCTCCGCGGCGTCGGGCACCAGGGTCGACTGCAGGATCTCGTATTTCAGATGCGCTCCCGGCTCGGCGAAGTTGCTCGGGTGAGGGAGGTAGCGCATCCAGCCGTTGGCGATCGACACCAGCGCCGCGTGTCGCGCCGGGGCCCTGCGCTTCCAGTCGAGACCGACGTCGACGGTCGGCTCGAGGGGCAGCCCGAGCAGCAGCGCGTCGCCCACCCGAAGCACCTGCACCAGCACCGCCGGCTGCTCGCCGAAGGCGAAGCGTGCGGCCGTGCGATCGCGCAGGTAACGGCGCACGCGGGCGCGCCGCTCGCGCCGCTCCTCGAGCGGATGGTGCGCGGTGCGCTCGTGCTCCGCCGCGTAGAGCTCGCGGGTGCCCCACTCCCGGCCGGGATCCAGCTCGAGCGCCTCGAGTGCGTCCCGGCGCGACGCCTCGTCGGCCCGATGCACGGGAATCATCTCGCGCGCCGCCGCGCCGCCGATCGCGGCCTCTTCGCGCGTCGAGGTGGCCAGGGCCGCGGCGGCGACCGCCTCGCCGACCTCGCGCCCGAGCGCCTCGCAGGTGGCGAAGTCGACGCCGACGCTCTGGCCGGGGACGCCGAGGTCGAGGAGCCCCCGGGTGCGGGGGTCCACGTCGGCGTGGGCGCCGAGCAGGAAGATCGGCAGCGCACCCGGCAGGCGCGCCGCGATGGCATCGTTCGCCGCCGCCGGCCAGTCGGCCGAGTAGAGCAGGTTGTCGTGCCCCAGCACGGTCGGGTGGCAGCCGTGGATCCAGGCGACGGCGAGCGGCGAGCCGTCGCGGCGGTCGACGCGGAGCACCAGCACTTCGGGGTCGAGGGGGCCGTCGGACCGGCGGCGGTTCCGGCCGATGCGGGCGGTCGCGGCGCCGATGCCGAGCCGCGCGGGAGCCGCGCCCGCCACGGCGGCGGCGCCGGCCTCGACGACGGCGTCGAAGAGGCTCGCCACGTACTCCGGCGGCTCGCGCTGCGCGAGCAGCGCGCCGAAGCCGCTGTCGGGCCCGCTGTGGGTGTGGATGCAGCCGACCAGGATGCGCTCCGCCGCGACACCGCTCCGCGCTGCCAGCCGCTCGCGCAGCGCGTCCGCCTGCGGCGGCGCGAGCAGGCAGAGGTCGCACTCGACGAGCAGCACGTCGCTCTCCGCCGCCAGGTAGAGGGCGCGGACGAAGAGCGGATCGTGAACCCCGGCGGCGGTCCCCACCCGCGCGCCGTAGCCCATCATGGGCGCTCCCAGCGGCGGCTCGAGGCGCCGCGCGCTCGCTCCGGCACGCAGCCCGTGCGGCAACCCCACCCTCCCGATCCGAAGCAGCCAGTATAGCTCCGCGCGGTGCGGCCCTCGCTGGATTCCACGTTGATTCCACCTCGCCGGCGGGCCCCGGGCGTGGTGATAGCCTGCCGGTGTCGCGCAGCCTGCGCGCGGGAGGCCTCGATGGACACGCCGGTCGGATCGCAGCACTGGGACCCCGAGCGCTACGAGCGGAACGCGCGCTTCGTCGCGGAGCTCGGCGCGCCGCTCCTCGAGGTGCTGGCTCCGCGCGCCGGCGAGCGCATCCTGGATCTCGGCTGCGGCGACGGCTTCCTGACCGAGCGCCTCGCGGCCCTCGGCTGCGACGTCGTCGGCGTAGACGCGAGCCCCGAGCAGGTGGCGGCGGCGCAGCGCCGCGGGCTCGCCGCCCGGGTTGCCCGCGCCGAGGCGCTGCCCTTCACCGGCGAGTTCGACGCCGTGTTCAGCAACGCGGTGCTCCACTGGGTGAAGGACGCCGCGGGGGCGATCGCGGCGGTGCGGCGCGCGCTCCGTCCGGGCGGGCGCTTCGTGGCGGAGATGGGCGGCGCCGGCTGCGTGGCGAAGATCCGCGACGCCATCGGCCAGGCCTTCGCGCGCCGGGGGCTGGCGGCCGGGCCCCTCGATCCGTGGTTCTTTCCCAGCGCGGAGGCCTACGGCGCGCTGCTCGAGGAGGGCGGCTTCACGGTGCGCAGCCTCGCGCTCTTCCCGCGCCCGACGCCGCTGCCGGGAGACGTCTCCGGCTGGCTCGAGACCTTTGCCGAGCCGTTCCTCGGCGCGCTGCCCGCCGGCGAGCGCGCGGGCGCGGTGGACGAGATCCGCGAGATCCTGCGGCCGCAGCTCTTCGACGCGGAGCGCGGCTGGACGGCGGACTACGTGCGGCTGCGCTTCGCGGCCGAGCGGCGAGAGGACTGAACGCCCCACTCGTCTGGTACCCTCGAGCCGCCGCCCGGGCGTTCCGCGAGGGGAGGCGAGCGTGATCCGCGACCTCGGCAGCGCACTGTTCGCTCCGCGCCGCTTCTTCAGCGAGCTGCGCGGCCGCGCGCCGAGCCTCGGGCGCGCCTTCCTGGCTCTGCTGGCTCCCCTGCTGCTGGGTGCGCTCCTCCAGGGCGTGCGCGCGGACGCGGTGCTGTCCCAGGTCCCCACGGAGTTCGCGCGAGGGCTGTCGCCCCATGCGCTGCGCTCGGCCTTCTACGTCGGGCTGGTTTTGACCGGCCCCCTCACGGCCGCGTTCGCGTGGCTCGCCGGCTGGGCGCCGATCCGCCTCGGCGCCGGCCGCTTCGAGCGGGTCGGCGAGGTCTCCGCCTGGACCCAGCTCCCGGCGGCCGCCGCAGGGCTCTTCAACCTGGCGGCCAGCGCGTTCGGCGTGGCGCCTCCGCCGCCGCTCGCCCTCGCCATCCAGATCGGCGCGACGCTCTGGTGTGTGTGGCTCGTCTACGAAGGGCTGCGTGCCTTCTCTCCCGGCACGGTGCGCGGCGGCGTGATCGCCTACGCGCTGTTCGCCGTCGGTTCCTTCGCGCTCGGGTTCGGGCTGGGCGTCCCTGGGGCCTCGCGCCCCTCCGGCGGCCTGATGTTCTGACGGCCGCGCAGCGGATGCGGTCTTTCCCCCGTTCCACCGAGGGGAAGCCCCGATCTGCAAGCGCCTGCGTGCGGCGCTTCCAGTCTGCCCGGCGACCGGCCGATGAGTGCGCCATGCGAGCGCAAGGCGATGCAGCCGCGCTCCGCGTCCTCCTCATCGCCGAGCTGGAGGCCGAGGAGCGCGGGCTTCCCGAGGCCCTCGCGGCCCGCGGCTTGAGCGTGGAATCGGTTTCCAGCGCGGCGGACGCGCTGCGCGCGCTGCGCGGCGACGGCGCGGACGTCGTGGTGCTCGCTCTTCCGCTCCGCAGCGTCGACCCGATCGCCGCCTGCGCGGCCGTGAAGGAAGGGCCGTACCCGCCGCTGCTGGTGATCGGAGATGGGCTTGGCCAGGCCGGCTCCCTGGCGGACGCGTTGCCCGAGGCCTGCCGCCCGGACGCCGTGGTGCCGCGTCCCCTCGAGGCCGCGAAGCTCGCCATGGCGATCCACGAGTGCGAGCAGTCGGCATCCGAAGAGCGCGAGAGTGGGACCGGAATCGACATCTCGCTCGCCGAGCTGCTCGTCGAGCTGAAGCGCCGCCGCTCGAACGAGGTGCTCGAAGTGCGCGCCGCGGGCGTCTGCACCGCGATCCACCTGCGCGACGGGGATCCGATCTTCGCCGAGGGCGGCTCGCTCCAGGAGACCCTCGGCCGCCAGCTCGTGCGGCGTGGCGCGATCGGCCACGAGGACTACGCGCGCGTCGTGGAGCGCATGACCGAGGGCGTGATCCAGCACCAGTCGCTGCGGCTCGGCGAGGTGCTGGTGGAGCTGGGCCTGCTCTCGCCGGCGGAGGTATACGACGCGCTGGCGCTCCAGGTGCGCGAGAAGGTCGTCGCCTGCTTCCAGTGGGAGAGCTTCGACTACGAGCTGCACGATCCCCTCGACGAGACCGTGGACCTCGGCATCTACCAGTGCCCCCCCGTGGAGGCGCTGGTGCTGGCCGGCATCCGCGCCCACTTCGGCCCCGAGCGGCTGGCGCCGCTGCTCGACCCCCAGGCCGATCGGGTGCCCGTGCTGCGGGCGAGCGCCGAGAGCCTGGTGCCGATCTTCCAGCCGAGCGCGGCGGAGCAGCGTTTGCTGCGCGCGATCGACGGCACGCGCACGGTGAAGGCGCTGCGCGGCGCGCGCATCCTCGACCCGGTGCACGCCGGCCAGCTCCTGGCGGCGCTCGCCGCCGGCTGCGCCCTCGGCTTCCGCAACGCGCCGCTGCCGGCGCCCGCCCGCGCGCCGAGCCGGCCCGCGCCGCCGCCCCGCAAGGCGCCGCCGCACCCCAAGCCGACCGCCGCCGAGCCGAAGCGAGCCGTGCTCGGCGCCATCCCGCTCGTCGCCATGCCGCAGCGCTCCTTCGACCCGCTGACGCAGCTCCGGCGCCGGATGGGCCTCGCGCCGGCGGCCGGCGCGGCGGACCCCAAGCAGGCGCGGCTCGCCGCCGAGAACTCGTTCAACCAGGGGCTGCGCATGCTGCGCGACAGCCTGCTGCCCGGCGCGCTGCGGGAGTTCCGGCGCGCCGTCGAGCTTGCGCCCGCCGAGCCGGAGTACCGCCTGCTCGAAGCGTGGCTCGAGTACCGCAGCGCCCAGGGCGCCGATGCACGCGCGCTCGCCGCCCCCAAGGTGCGCGCCTGCGCCCAGCGCGCGCTGCAGGCTTCGCGCACCTCGGCGCGGGCGCACAGCCTGCTCGGCCAGCTGGCCCTCCAGGAGAACGACGACGAGACGGCGGAGAAGCATCTGCGCCTCGCGCTGCGCTACGACGATGCGGACGTCGAGGCGAGCCGCGGTCTGCGCCTCCTCGAGAAGCGCCGCCGCGCCTGACCGCGTCCGGCGGGAGTTTCTGAAGTTCCGGGCCAGACCCCTTTCTGAAGCTGCATAATGCGCAGGATGGGGGCGAGGCGGGGGCGGGCGCTGGGGCTGGCGGCGGGGCTGGCGGCGCTGGCGTACGCGTTTCCGTTGCCCGGTCTGCCCGAGGAGGGGCGGCGGCTCTTCGCCGTGCTGGCGGCGGTGGGCGTGCTCTGGGTGTCGGAGGCGCTGCCCCTCGCAATGACGGCGCTGCTCGGCCCCGCGATCGCCGTGCTGGCAGGCGTGGCGCCCGCGAAGAGCGCGTTCGCGGCCCTCGCCAACCCGATCCTGGTGCTGTTCATCGGCAGCTTCCTGCTGGCGCGCGCCCTCGAGAAGCATCGCATGAGCGAGCGCGTCGCCTACCGCGTGCTCGCCCTCGAGGCGGTGCGCAGCGACCCGCTGCGCGCCTTCGTGGGCCTCGGGCTCACCACCGCGTTTCTCTCGGCCTGGATCTCCAACACGGCGACCGTCGCGATGATGCTGCCGATCGCGCAGTCGGTGCTGGCGGCCATGCTGCCCGCGAAGGGCGCGGCCGCGCCGCGGCGCTTCGCTTCGGCGCTGATGCTGCTGGTCGCGTACGCCGCCTCCGTCGGCGGTCTCTTCACGCCGATCGGGACGCCCCCAAACCTGATCGGGCTCGGCCTGATCGAGCAGGCTACCGGCGTGCGCATCTCCTTCGGCGGCTGGATCGCCCGCGTGCTGCCCGTCACCCTGGCGGCGCTGCTGCTGATGATGACCTGGATGGCGTTCCGCTTCCGCCACGAGCTGGGCGCGCTGGTGTTCGACCGCGCGCAGATGGTCGCGCGCCACGCGGCCCTTGGGCCGTGGTCCGCCGCCCAGCGCTGGAGCGGCGCCGCGCTCGGCCTCGCCTTCGCCGGCTGGCTGGCGCCCTCCGTCGCGGGCTTCGTCGACCCGGCGGCGCGCGCGTTCCTCGAGACGCGGCTTCCGGAGGGCGTGGTGCCGCTGCTGGCAGCGGCGCCGCTGTTCCTGGTCTGGACGCAGACGAGCGGGGCGCAGCGGGCGCCGATCCTCGATCTCTCCGACCTGCGCGGCATCGACTGGGGCACCATCATGTTGTTCGGCGGCGGCATGTGCCTCGGCGAGCTGATGGCCCAGACCGGGGTCGCGCGCGCGGTGGGAGACCTCGCGGCCGGTCACGTGCCGGGAGGCGGCGGCCTCGTCGTCCTGGCAACGCTCTTCGCGATCGCGACCTCGGAGTTCACCTCGAACACCGCGAGCGCGAACATGGTGGTGCCGGTGGCGCTCGCCGTGGCCCAGCAGGCGGGGAGCGATCCGCTGGTGCCCGGGCTCGCGGCCACCGTCGCCTGCACCTTCGGCTTCATGCTGCCCGTCTCGACGCCGACCAACGCGATGGCCTACGCCACCGGCCACGTGCGGCAGTCGGACATGATCCGCACCGGCGTGGTGCTCGACGTGCTGGGCGCCGCGCTGCTGGCGCTCTGGTTCGGCTGGCTGCTCTGAGCTTCGGAGCCCCGCGCCTAGACGTTGGCGTAGACGTCCATCACCTCGTGGAGCAGCTCGATCGCCTCGCCCTTCGGGCGCTGGAACGAGTTGCGTCCGATGATGGAGCCGAAGCCGCCGCCCTCCGCGATGCCGCGGATCTCGTTCAGCACGCCGGCCTTGTCCTTGGCCTCGCCGCCCGAGAAGATCACGATGCGCCGCCCGTTGAAGGCGCTCTGCACCACGTGGCGCACGCGCTCGGCCAGCGTGCCGACCGGGATCTGGTGCTTCTCGTAGACCTTCTTCGCGGCCTCGAGCTCGATGTGCTCGGTGGGAGGCTTCACCTTGATGAGGTGCGCGCCGAGCTGCGCCGCGATCTGCGCGGCGTAGGCCACGATGTCGACCGCCGTCTCGCCCTTCTTCGAGACGCCCGAGCCGCGCGGGTAGGACCAGACCACGACCGCGAGGCCCACGGCCTTGGCTTCCTCGGCGAGCTCGCGGATCTGCTCGTACATCTCGTTTCGCATGCCCGAGGCCGGGTAGATGGTGAAGCCGATCGCGGCGCAGCCGAGGCGCAGCGCGTCGCCCACGCTGCCGGTGACCGCCGGGCACGGGTCGTCCCCGCCGTAGAGGGAGTCCGAGTTGTTCAGCTTGAGGATGGTCGGAATGCGGCCCGCGAACTCCGCGGCGCCGGCCTCGAGGAAGCCGAGGGGCGCGGCGTAGGCGTTGCAGCCGGCGTCGATCGCGAGCTCGAAGTGGTAGCGAGGGTCGTAGCCGGCGGGGTTCGGCGCGAAGCTGCGCGCCGGGCCGTGCTCGAAGCCCTGGTCCACCGGCAGGATCACGAGCTTGCCGGTGCCGCCCAGCCGGCCGTGGTTCAGCAGCCGGGCCAGGTTGTTGAGGGTCCCCGGGTTGTCCGAGCTGTACCAGGAGAGGATCTCCCTCACCCGCTTGCCATTGGTCGCCATCTCGCGCACCTCCGTCCGTCGCGTCCGACGTGGGTCTCCGGGCGAGCGCCTCGGTGACTCCCGCTTCGTGGAGTTAGCAATGGGGGGGCGCTTCGGCGAGGGACGGGTACGATGGGGGGGAAGCCGGCGTCCCCTCGGGGCGCCGGCTCCGTTCGGAGGGCGTTCGCGAGGAGCGTCCGGGAGGAGAAACCGATGCGACGGACGCTTCCGTGGATCTTCGGAGTGGCCCTGGCCCTGGCCGGCTCGCTCGCGGCCTGCGAGCGGCCCGGCGGCGCCGAGACGCCGCAGCCGCCTGGGGTGGACGCGCCGAAGGCCGAGGCGCCGTCGCAGCAGCCGGGAGCGGAGGGGAATCCGGTGGTGGTGATCAAGACGAACAAGGGCGAGATCCGGGTCGAGCTGATGGCCGACAAGGCGCCCATCACGGTGAAGAACTTCCTCGCCTACGCGGACGAGGGCTTCTACGACGGCACCATCTTCCACCGCGTGATCGACGGCTTCATGATCCAGGGCGGCGGCTTCGGCAAGGACATGGAGCAGAAGCCCACCAAGGCGCCGATCAAGAACGAAGCCGACAACGGCCTGAAGAACGACCGGGGCACCCTCGCCATGGCGCGCACCAGCCAGGTCGACAGCGCCACCGCGCAGTTCTTCATCAACCTCACCAACAACGACTTCCTGAACCACGGCGAGCGCGACTTCGGCTACGCCGTGTTCGCCAAGGTCGTCGGCGGCATGGACGTGGTCGACCAGATCGCCAAGGTGCGCACCGGCCGGCAGGGCCCCCACGAGGCCGTGCCCACCGAGCCGGTCGTGATCGAGTCGGTGAAGCGCGCGCAGTAGGACCCGGGGACGGGGTTCAACTAACCAACGAACTCCACCCGCGGGGCGATTTAGTTGTTTAGTTTGACCCCGTCCCCGATTGCTCAGCGCGGCTCGAGCGCGCCGCGCAGCAAGAGGCGCAGCTCGTCCTTGCGAACGCGGCGCGCCTTGGCGGAGAAGGGGTCGGGGCCGGCGACGGCGCTGTGCTCCTCCGCCACGGCGGGGTAGAGCAGCACCAGGCCGTAGAGGTTGAAGAGCATCTGGCGCAGGTTCGCGGGCCGGATGGCGCCGTGGCGCCGGGCGCGGTCGAGCCAGCGCCAGAGGATCGCCTGCACCTCGACCACCGGGTGGCGGGTGTCCTCGAGAGAGATCGGGTAGTTCAGGTCCGAATCGCGCGGCGCGATCATCACCGAGAGGATCAGCCGCGCGGCGCCGGGCTCCGCCGCGAAGTGGTCGACCAGGTCGTCGGTCACCGCCAGCAGGGTGTCGAGGCGCGGCGGCTCGTCGCGCTCCAGCGGACGCACGCGCAGGGCGACGCCGGCCACGACCGCCTCGAAGACCTCCTTCGCCAGCTCGAGCTTGCCGCGGTAGTGGTGGAACAGGGAGCTCTTGTGGAGGCCCACCGCGTCGGCGATCTGCTGGAGGCTGACGCCCTCGTAGCCGTAGCGCGCGAGCAGCGCGAGGGCCGCGGCGTGGATGCGGTCCTTCGAGCGCTCGACGTCGCTGGCCGGCGGCCGGAGCGGCGCGCGGCTGCGCGCGCGGCTCATGCGGGCAGCGTGCGCGCGCCGAAATCGATCACGGCGCGCACCAGCCGGGCCATGCGGGCGCTGGCGCCCGGGCGAGGCACGATGAAGTCGAGGTTCGCCTCGTAGCGCGGATCCGTGACGTCGGCCGTCCTGAAGTACGGCTCGCCGCTGCCGGGCACGCTGCCCATCTTCTGCGAGAGCTCGTGCAGCATCTTGTCGGCGCTGCGGATCAGGTCGCGCGGCTCGAGGCCGAGCGCGCGGTAGTGATCCAGGAAACGCACCTGGGTGGCGCCGAACAGGTCGCCGATCGTATGCACCTGCGCGGCCAGCCGGCGGCGCTGGCGGGGCGTCTTCGAGTCGAGGAGCTTCGGCAGGTGCAGCACGCCGAGGCCGACGTGGCGGGCCTCGTCGCGCTCGATGTACGGCAGCAGCTCCGTCAGCACCGGCTCGACCTTCCCGTCCGCGAGGAAGCGGAAGATCACGACCGCCGTGCCCTCGGCCAGGATCTGCATCGCGAACAGCTTGAGGCAGAGGTCCTTTGCGCCGAGCAGCCGGCGGATCGCGATCGCGAACAGCGGATCGAGCTTCGGCACCGGCACGTGGAGCAGCGCCAGGTAGTCGCGCAGCGTGTAGAAGTGGCGGGCCTCGTCGAACACCTGACTCGACGCCGCCATGCGCGCGTCCGGGTCCTCGAGACGCTCGGCGAGCTCCGCCGAGACGATCCACGCGCCGAGCTCGCCCCACATCAGCATCGAGATCGGGTAGGCCAGCGCGGCGCGCTTCTCGGGGGAGAGCTCGATGCCGC
>Ga0105107_10000928_pt1 | contig 19174 bp, 16 predicted proteins | sample PPLLaktember2015_6_FD_79335 | JGI IMG/M metagenome (GOLD analysis project Ga0105107, IMG submission 79335) | Freshwater sediment microbial communities from Prairie Pothole Lake near Jamestown, North Dakota, USA - PPLs Lake P8 Core (1) Depth... | ecosystem: Environmental > Aquatic > Freshwater >... | reverse complement strand
TCGAGCGGCAACTGGAAGCGGCGCCGGGCACCGCGCAGCGGGCACCGCGGCTGCGCGCCAAGAGGCTGGATCGGCGATAGAGGTGATGTGAAATCTGAAAACAGAATCTACAAACTAGAATCTTCGTTTTCAGATTCTAGATTTTAGAGTTTAGATTGCGGAGGACAGTGAATGGCCGTTGAACGCGCCGCAGGCGGGTCGAGTCTTATTGACGTTCTCGATCGGGTGCTCGACAAAGGCATTGTCATCGACGCATGGGTGCGCGTCTCGCTGGTGGGCATCGACCTCATCACCGTCGAGGCGCGTGTGGTGGTCGCCTCGATCGACACGTATTTGAAATATTCCGAGGCGGTCGGTCAGTCGGTGCCGGTGGCGCGCCCCGCGCTCGAGTCGCGACCGTACGACGATCTGGTCGCAGAGAATCAGGCGCTGCGCGCCGAGCTGAGCGGCGCCGTTCCTGTAAGTGGCGGACGCCCCCGCACCACCCGGCGTCGTGCTCCGCGTGTGTGATGGTTCATGGCCATGGCTCGGGAGTCCGTGGGGATTGCGGCGCGAATGACGGTGTCAGCCGAAGCAAAGCTGGCGCTCGTCGAAGAACTGCAGCGCTGTTCTGACGCCTTGACGGCCGCACAGAGTGCGGCCGAGTGGCTGCTCGCGCACTCGACCGCCGAGCGCGCGATCTTTGCGGCGCCCGACCATGCCCGCGGCAACCTCATCGGCATCGCCGGGGCCGGCGTCACGCTGCGCCAGATCAAGCGGCTCGCGGTGCCGCTCGACGACGCCGGCAATCTTCTCGTCAGCGCCCTCACCAACGGTTCGACGGTCTCGTTCCACAGCGCGCGCGACGCGCGTGTGGCGCTGCTTGGCGACAGTCCGTTCACGTCGGTCAAAGTCGGCGGAGGCGCCGGTGACGACCTGGCGCTGGGCCTGATGCTCATCAGCCCCGCGACCGACCTGTCTCCCGCCCACGTGAAATGGGTTGCCGATGTCCTCGGCCGCTGCCTGCAGCGCGTCGGCGCGCCGACCTCGTCATTCGGCCACGACGACCCGCGTCTTCGGCGCGAGAACGCGCTGCTCTTCAACATCATCAACGCCGCGACCGACCCGATTCTGTTCACGAACATGGAAGGGCAGCTCATCATCGCGAATACGCGGGCGGAGATGCTCTTCACGGCTCCGGACGATGTCAGCGAAGGCCGCAGGCGGGCGGTGCAGCTGAACAACATGTTCTTCTCGGCGGCACTGTCGCGCACGGCGCTCGGCGAAGGAGAGGCCGGCCGCCGTGAGCTGCTGCTGGTCGATCCAACGGAAGGGTCGGACCTGCTGTTCGAGCTGCTCAGCACCGTGGTCAGCGATCCGCGCGAAGGCACCGGCGTGGTGTCGATTCTGCGCAACATCACCGACCTGCGCATGGCGACGCGCCAGATCGACGAGAACTACGTCAGACTGCGCGCCGCCGAAGCCGAGGTGCGCGCGGAGCGCGATCGATTGAACCTGCTGATCGACTCGGTCGCCGACCCGATCATCGTGACCGATCAGGAAGGCGAGATCTCGCTGATGAACAATCCCGCGGAGCGCCTGTTTACGGTGGTGCCGGGATCGGGCGAGGACGCGCAGCGGATCGTGCGCGCCAACGACGCGCACTTCACGTCCTTCGTGTCGGGCCTGTTGTCCACCGGCTGGGAGACGACGCGGCGCGGTGAGATTGCGCTGATCGACCCCAACACGGGCAAGCTCGTTCCCGTGGAAGCGCTCGCCGCCAAGATGCTGTCGGAAGTCGGCGAGCTGACCGCCATCGTGACGATTCTGCACGACCGCACGGAGGCCATCGAGCGGAATCAGCTCTACGAGCAGTTGAAACTGGCGTCCGAGGAGCTCGAAGGAAAAGTCAGGGAGGCCACCGCCGAGCTGGCCAATCAGAACGAACTGCTGCGCCGCCAGGCGCTCGAACTCGAGCAGGCGTCGGCCGCCAAGTCGCAGTTCCTGGCCAACGTGTCGCACGAGCTGCGCACGCCGCTCAACGCCATCCTCGGATATGCCGCCATGACGCTGCAGGGGGTGTCGGGCGAGTTGACCGCGTCGCAGCGCCGCAACCTTTCGCGCATCGACGCGAATGCGAGGCACCTGCTGACGCTCATCAATGAGATTCTCGATATCACGCGCATCGAAGCCGGCCGCATGCCCATCCAGATCGTGGCCTTCAACCTCACGGAGCTGGTACGGGAGGTCACGACCGAGCTGGAGCCTATCATCGCCAAGTCGGGCCTGCAGGTCGTCTGCAAGCTGCCTTCCGATCTGCCGACCTTGCGCACCGACCGGCAGAAGGTGAAGCAGATTCTCGTCAACCTTCTGAGCAACGCGCTCAAGTTCACGCAGAAGGGCAGCATCACCATCAAGGCGCAGATGATGACCAGGCATACTGTCGCGGTATCGGTCATCGACACCGGCATTGGCATTCCCAAAGGGGATCAGATCAAGATTTTCGAGGACTTCCGGCAGGTCGACAGCACCCCGCGCCGCGCATACGGTGGCACGGGTCTTGGTTTGTCGATTTGCCGCCGGCTGACGACGATGCTGCGGGGCAGCTTGAAGGTGGAGAGCCGGCTGGGGCATGGATCAAGGTTCACCTTGACCCTGCCGACGACTCTGAAGAAGTAGGCGCCGCATGGCTGTTGAGAGGTGAACTGGAAAGCGAATGGAAGAGATGCCCACAAAAAACAGGAACGAGCCGTTGGTACTGGTGGTCGACGACTTTGCGGACGCGCGGGAAATGTACGGCGAGTACCTCAAGTTCTGCGGCTTCAGAGTGGCCGAAGCGCAGAACGGTGTGGAGGCCATCGACAAGGCGAAGCGCCTGAAGCCCGACCTCATCCTGATGGACCTCTCGATGCCCGTCGTCGATGGTTGGGAGGCCACCCGCCGCCTGAAAGCCGATGCGTCCACCAAGGGCATCCCGGTCGTTGCCCTCACCGGGCACGCGATGGCCGGCCATTCCGAAAGCGCCAAGAGCGCGGGCTGTGATGTCGTCATCACCAAGCCGTGCCTGCCGCATGACTTGATCAAAGAGATCAAAAAGGTGATCGGTGCACCGGCAGGCGCCGCTGCCAAAGCCAAACGTCCGAGCGCGTGAAGAAACGAGCTCGCAGGAAGCACACGGGTTCATCGAAGCAGCGCGCCCGAACCACGCGTATCAAACGAACCCCACGAATCCGACGAACCCCACGAATCCGACGAACCCCACGAACCCCACGAACCCCCCCGCCGTCCCTTCGCTGGAATCCGGATCCCGAAGACGTCCAACGTTCGGTCGTCAAGCTCGTGCTGAGCCTCATCGAGTTCATCCGCAAGCTGATGGAACGGCAGGCGATCAGGCGGCTCGAGGAAAAGACCCTGACGCCCGAGGAAATCGAGAACGTCGGTGTCGCGCTCATGAAGCTCGAGCAGACCGTTCACCAGATGGCCAAACGCTTCAGGCTGGACCCGAAAGATCTGAACCTCGACCTCGGGCCAATCGGCCGTCTGCATTAACTCCAGTCAGGCGCGTCCGGCGCTGATACAACGGCGGTAGTGGGCTTGGCAGGTTTGCCCGTCTCAGGCGGCGGCTGCCCGGAAGGGCACACTAGTTGCTCTGTAAGTCGGCAGTATGAATCGGGGCGTGGCGGTTCTCTTCATGTTGGGTTGTTTCATTGCCGTTCAGGGGCTCGCGGGGGCGCCAGCGCCGGCGTTGCCGTCTGACCACGTTGCGGTCGAGCGCTTCCTCGGCGGACTCGAGAAGCCCCCCGTCGCGTATCAGGCGCGGCGCCGGATGGACGCCGCGAGCATCAAACTGAACGAATCGGCGTGGATGGAAGCGCTTACCGAGTACCATCCCAACGCCGGCTTCAGCTATTCAATCCTGGCGCAAGGCGGATCGGAACGGATCCGCAAGCGCGTTCTCAACAAAGTGCTCGAAGCGGAGCGGGAAAATTCCTCGGGTGGGGAGTGGCGACGGGGAAATCTTTCGCGATCGAACTACATCTTCGAGTTCGACGGCCGTGCCGGCGCCGGCATGCTCAAGATGCGGCTGACGCCGCGCCGCCGCGACTCGCGCCTCGTATCCGGGGCGGCGATCCTCACCGCGACATCGGGCGACCTGGTTCGCGTGGAGGGACGGCTCTCCAAGTCGCCATCGTTCTGGGTACGTTGGGTAAATGTGTCGAGCACCTACTCGCCCGTCGGCGGCACGCTGATGCCCGTCGCGATTGAATCGACGGCGGACGTGCGCATCGCCGGCATGTCGACCTTCTCGATGACTTACGACTACCACATGGTCGACGGGCAGGCTATAAACGCCTCGCCGAAACTTCTGGTCGAGCGCTGAACCCGAACGGCATTTGTGTTGACGCAGCGCGGCGGACCTGTCCCCGATCGTTCCCGTCCGTGCTCGGCGCCAACGCCTTCCGCGGGGCGTTGCTACCATCGGCTGCGAGTCGACCAGGGTTGGTCTATCTCACTGGCTGACCATGCCAATCAGCGACGATTCAGCCACCGCCGCGTTGGCTCTTGCCGTTTGGGGTGTCCACCTGTGGGAACCTCAATCCCACCAGTGATCATCTGTCCAAACAAGCAGCCTGAATCGCCTTTTCTTCAACGCGGCACATGGCTTGATACTGTTTCCTGCCGCACCCTAGTCCCAACCTGAGCCGGAGTCCGGAATCGCGATGCTTCAGGACCTTCGATATGCGTTCCGGCCACCTGCGCAAATCGCCCGGGTTTCAGCGCCACGGCGGTCTTGACGCTGGCGCTGGGCATCGGCGCCACAACAGGTGCCTTTTCAGTCGTCGATGCAGCGCTGCTGCGACAGTCGCCGTGGCAGGACGCCGATCGTTTGGTGACGATCTGGATCGTCCGGCCGCCGTGGCGCGAAATGCGCATGCTCGCAGCCTCATGGGACCGGGGCATCCACTCCTGCCCACATTTTCGCGATATCCAGCGGGAGAGGATCAGGCACGGTTGACAGCTCGACTTGAGCTGCTGAACGACACGCTGATTGGCGAGTCGCGCCGGCCACTATGGATGCTGTTCACCGCCGCTGGCTTGCTCCTCTTGATTGCGTGTACGAATGTCGCCGGACTCCTGCTGGGAGAGTCGCGAAAGCGAAAGCAGGACATTGCCGTCCAAGCCGCGCTTGGCGCCTCTCGCTATAGGCTCATGCGAGCCCTGCTTGCCGAAGCTCTGGTGCTCGGGATTGCTGGGACCGTGCTCGGCGTGGTGTTCGCGCGGATACTCACCTCGGTATTTATCGCACTCGCGACGCGAGCACGCGAATTTCGGCCAATTCTGACGTGAAAATTTCGTCGATCCCGCTTGGGGACGCCACCCTGAATCCGACGCCCGCACCAGTTGTGGCCAAGCGAGTCTTGGAATTGTCAGCAAGCGCCAATTGCGATCAGCGTGAAGAAACTCGATGTTTCACGCCGGCCCGCGGGGCAAGAAAAAGCGGCTCATGTCACAGGAGCGGAGTTTCGCGTAGACGGCAACGGCGAACATCGGAAGAGCTGCGCGTCGCGCGAGCGATAGCAGGATCCTCCTATTCGCAAAGGCGCTTGTGTTGACGGCGCAGCCAGCCGCGAGCGGGTGGCCCCGATCGTTTCCGTCCGGCCGCAGGCGCCTCTCCCGTACACGTGCCGTTAGCGCCGAGCACGGACGGGAACGATCGGGGAGTCCGCCGCGCTGCGTCAACACAAGTGCCTTTCGGGAAGACGAACCACCAACCACCATCCACCAACCACCAACCGAGCGTATGCTAGTGGCGTGGCCGGGATCGAGTTTCTCCTCAACGGCAGATCCGTTCGCGTCGAGAACCCGGCGGCCCAGATGTCGCTGCTCGACTTCGTTCGCGCGCAGGGACTGACGGGCGCGAAAGAAGGCTGCGCAGAGGGCGAGTGTGGCGCGTGCGCGATCGCCCTGGTGGAGCCCGACGGCGACCGATCCGCCTATCGCGTCGTCAACAGCTGCCTGATGTTTCTGCCGATGGCGGCTGGCCGCGAAGTTTATACGGTCGAGGCGTTCGGTACCGGCGATGATCTGAGCGACGCGCAGCGCGCAATGGCGTCCGCCGGAGGATCGCAGTGCGGCTACTGCACGCCGGGGTTCGTTGTCAGCCTCTTCGCCGAGCAGTATCGAAGCGATCGAGTGGGCCGGTGCGACACGACGGCGCTGGAAGGGAATCTGTGCCGATGCACTGGATACCGGCCCATTCGTGATGCCGCGCATTCGTTGGGACCGCCGCCAGACGACCGATTCCGCCAGCGGCTGAGTCGCCCCTCGCCGCGCCTTGGTGAGCTTTCGCTCACCGGGTTCTCCAGGCCAACGAGCGTCGATGCGTGCCTGTCGCTGCTGCGCGACCATCCCGACGGCAGGCTCGTGGCGGGTGCGACCGATCTCGCCGTCGAATCCAACCTGAGGTTGCGGCGTTGGCCGCACCTCGTCAGCCTCGATGCGATCGACGAGCTGCGCGAGTTTTCCAGCACTCCCGATCGCGTCAGGATTGGCGCGGCGATTCCCCTCAATGAGATTGGCCGGCGCTGGGCCGACGCGCCGGAGGTCTTCCGAGAGTGGCTCACGCTGTTTGCGTCGCCGCTCGTTCGCAACCGCGCGACGCTCGGCGGCAACCTCGCCACCGCGTCTCCCATCGGCGATGCCGCGCCGATGCTGCTGGCGCTCGACGCGATTGTCCATCTCGCCGGCGTGTCCGGGCGGCGCGCGCTTCCGCTGGCCGAATTCTTTCAGGCATATCGCAAGACCGCGATGGCGCCCAACGAGATCATCACCGCCGTGGAAATACCGAAGCCGCTTCCGCAGTTCGTCCGCTTCTACAAGGTGTCGAAACGGAGGCTCGACGACATCAGCACCGTCGCCGCGGCGATGGCGCTCGACATCGACGCGCAGGGCAGAGTGCGCCGCGCGCGATTCGCGTTCGGAGGCGTCGCCGCCACGCCGCTCAGAGTGGTCGAGGCCGAAACCGCGGTCGTCGGCCATCCCTGGAACGATGCCGGCGTCGAACGGGTGCAGGCCATTCTCGATCGCGCGCTGCAGCCGATGACCGATCACCGTGGCTCGAGGGAATACCGCCTCGAGGTGACGAAGAGCCTCGTCGAGCAATATCACTCGGAGCATGCGTTGTGAGCGTGGTTGGCAGGCCAGTGCCGCACGAGAGCGGGGCCGCGCACGCGACGGGCGAGGCGCTCTATGTGGACGACCTGTGCGGGCGCTTTCCGAACCTGCTCCACGCATGGCCCGTGTCGGCGCCGCACGCGCACGCGATGTTGACGGCGCTCGACGTGGCGCCGGCACTCGAGGAGCCCGGCGTCGTGACCACGCTCACGCACGCTGACGTGCCTGGTGAAGGCGACAGCGGAGCGAACCGTCACGACGAGCCGTTGTTCCCGACCGAGGTCCTGTTTCACCGCCAGCCGGTCGCGTGGATTCTGGCCGAATCGCGCGAGGCGGCCGAGCGCGGTGCCGCGCGGGTCGCGGCCGCGTACACACCGTTGCCGGACGTCCTTACCATCGAAGAGGCAATCGCCGCGGGCAGTTTCCTGACCGATGAGCTGCGCATCGCCGATGGCGATATGACGGCTCTCGACGCGAGCCCTGTGCGCATCGACGGAGAGCTGAGAATCGGGGGGCAGGAACACTTCTATCTGGAAACGCAAGCCGCGATCGCATGGATGGACGAATCGGGTTTCGTGGCGGTGCACTCGTCGACGCAGCATCCATCCGAGACGCAGGAGGTCGTGGCGCGCGTCCTTGGCCTGCCGCAGAACCACGTCACCGTGGAATGCCTGCGCATGGGCGGTGCGTTCGGGGGCAAGGAGGTTCAGGCAAATCCATATGCGGCGATTGCGGCGCTCGGCGCGTGGAAGACGAGACGGCCGGTCCGCGTCCGGCTCTCGCGCGAGCTCGACATCGCGATAACCGGCAAACGCCATCCATACCTCGCACGGTACGCGGCGGGATTCGAACCCGACGGCCGCCTCATCGCCATTCGCATACAGCTGTTCTCGGACGGAGGCTGGAGCCTGGACCTGTCGGAACCGGTGATGTGGCGCTCGATGTTTCACGTCGACAACGCGTACAAGCTACCGGCCGTCGCCGTTACCGGCCGCGTGTGCAGGACGCACAAGGTGTCGCAGACCGCATTTCGAGGATTCGGCGGCCCTCAGGGCATGCTCGTCGTCGAGGAAGTTCTCGCGCTCGCGGCGCAGACGCTGAATCTGCCCGCGGACATCGTCCGCCAGCGCAACTTCTACCGCGAGGGAGACGACACACATTATGGCGAGCGCGTGAGCGGCGCGGGTCGCATCGAAACGATCTGGAACGCGCTGAAGGCGTCGAGCGAGTACGACGCTCGTCGACGCGCGATGGCCAGCTTCAACGCTCGAAGCCGGCACCGGAAGCGCGGCCTTGCTATCACGCCGGTGAAGTTCGGCATTTCATTCACCGCCACGTTCTTCAACCAGGCCGGCGCGGTTGTGCTGGTCTATCGCGACGGTACGGTGCAGGTCAATCACGGCGGCACCGAAATGGGGCAGGGCCTGTTCACGAAGATTCTGCAGATTGCGGCCGACTGCTTCGGTCTGTCGCCCTCGCGGGTTCGCGTCATGTCGACGCGCACCGACAAGGTGCCGAACACGTCGGCGACGGCCGCTTCGTCCGGCAGCGATCTGAACGGCGCGGCGGTCGAGGACGCGTGCGCGCAGATCCGGTCGCGGCTGGCCGCCGTTGCGGCGGTGTTGCTCGGCGGCCAGCCGTCCGAAGTGAGGTTTGAGCGCGGCGCCGTGTCGTCGGGCGCACGGACGGTCGAGTTCGGAGCGCTTTGTGAAGCCGCTTACAAGCAGCGCGTGCCGTTGTTCGCCGAAGGGTTCTATCGCACGCCGGACATCCACTTCGATTTCAAGACGTCCCGCGGCAGGCCCTTTCACTATTACGCGTATGGCGCAGCAGTGTCGGAGGTCGAGATCGATGGTTTCACAGGGCAGCTCCGCCTGATTCGCACCGACGTCCTGCACGACGCCGGCGATTCCATTTCGCCCGTCATCGATCGCGGGCAGATCGAAGGCGGTTTCTTGCAGGGCGTGGGCTGGCTCACCATCGAAGAGCTTCTCTGGGACGAGAGGGGGCGTATCAGCACCGCGGGCGCATCGACCTACAAACTGCCGTCGTGGTCGGAAGTGCCAGAGACCTTCAACGTCGCCATGCTCGAGCGCGCGGCCCAGCCCGACGTCGTACGGGGCAGCAAGGCTGTGGGCGAGCCGCCGCTCATGCTGGCATTTTCCGTCCGCGAAGCGATTCGCGACGCCATCGCGGCTTTCGGCAACGGTCAGCCGGTTGGTTTCGACAGTCCGGCCACGCCCGAGCGCGTGTTCTTTGCCATTCGACGTGCACGCACGGCCGAGCTGGCTGCTGAAAGATGGAGTCGCGAGCGGCGTGGGGCGCAGGGGCCCCGCAAGCGAGCGGCGAGGAGCGGGGCGGGGGGCCCCCGCGACTGGAGTTGATGGATCTCTTCCGGGCGACGATCTTTCACACGCCGGTGAATCCCTTCTCGCTCGACATGGGCGATCGCCGGTCTCTCGTGTATCACGAGGACGGTGGCCTTCTCGTGGACGCCGGCCGCGTCGTCGCCTGTGGCGATTACGCAGCGGTGCGAGACGAGAACCCCGGGTCGGCGGTGATCGACTGGCGCGGCGGGTTCATCCTTCCGGGACTCGTCGACGCGCACGTCCACTTCCCGCAGGTGCGCATCATCGGAACGATGGGGCGGACATTGCTCGACTGGCTGGAGGCGGTTGCCCTGCCCGAAGAGGCCAGGATGGCCGACACGGGTTATGCGGTGGAGACGGCGCGCCTGTTTCTGCACGCGCTCGCGTCGCATGGCACGACGACGGCGCTGGTGTTTGGCGCGCATTTCGCCGCCGCGACCGCAGGGCTCTTCGAGGCGGCGGACGCGTACGGATTGCGGGTTGTCTCGGGGCTCGTGCTGTCCGATCGCCTGCTTCGGCCCGAACTCCATGTAACCCCCGAGCGCGCCTACCGGGAAAGCACGCTGCTCATCGAGCGGTACCACAAGCGGGGGCGCCTGCTGTACGCCGTCACCCCGCGCTTCGCGTACTCGACCACCGAATCGATGCTCGAGGTATGCGGGCAGCTCATGACCGAGCACCCCGACGTGCGCCTGCAGACGCACATCAACGAGAACACCACCGAGATTCGCGAGCTGTCGCGGCTGTTTCCGTGGGCGGCCGACTACCTCGCGATCTACGAGCGGTACAACCTGAGCGGCGCCCGATCGGTGATGGCGCACAACGTTCACCCGACGAGTTCGGAAATCGATCGGCTCGCGGCGGCCGGCACGGCGGTGGCCCACTGCCCTGGCAGCAACGCGTCGCTCGGCAGCGGATGTTTTCCGCTGAAGCGCCACGTTGCCGCCGGCGTCACCTGCGCCCTCGGCACGGATGTGGGCGGTGGCGTCGGATTCGGGATGCTGAAGGAAGGGCTGCATGCCTACCTGATGCAGCGGCTGGCGCCCGATCCCGAGCCGCTCGACGCCGCGCGGTTGCTGTACCTGGCGACGGGGGCCGGCGCAAGGGCCCTGGGCCTTGAACGGGAGATCGGCGATTTTCATCGCGGCAAAGCAGCGGACTTCGTGTACCTGCGCGCGCCCGATGGCGGCGTGCTCGACGCGGCCGTTCGTCGAGCCGATACTCCGGCACAGGCGCTCGCCGCGCTTTTCATGCTGGCGGGGCCCGAAAGCGTGCGCGAAGTGCGCGTGGAAGGCGATATCGTATTTGCCTCATGACGCTTCGAGAGTTGAACGAGAAGGATCGCGGCGGATTCGTCGAGGCGGTCGGTTGGGTGTTCGAGGGATCGCCTTGGGTCGCCGAACGCACGTGGCGGGCGAGGCCGTTCGCGTCGCTCGACGCTCTGCACGACGCGATGGTTGCCACCGTCGCCGCCGCCCCGGCCGACGAGCAGCTAGCGTTGTTGCGCGCGCATCCGGATCTCGGCGCCGACCCGGCGCCGGTGTCGGAGGCGTCCAGGCGCGAACAATCGGGTGCGGGACTGGACACGCTGAGCCGCGACGAGCTCGACCGGCTTCGTGCGCTCAACGCGGCGTATCGGGAGAAATTCGGCTTCCCGTTCCTCTATGCCGTGAAAGGCGCCACGACGCATGAGGTGCTCAACGCGATTGAGCGGCGCCTGACGTCGACTCGAGACGCGGAACAACAGGAAGCGCTGCGGCAGGTGTACCGCATCGCGCGGTTCAGATGGGAAGAGACGGTGGGGCAGCCCTGAAGGGCTGCGCTACCGCGTGTTGGTCGCGCTACCGCGTGTTGGTCGCGCTACCGCGTGTTGGTAGCGCAGGGCTTCAGCCCTGCCCAAGGAGCGCCTTTGAACAGATTCGCCTCGGGACCAAAGCGGCACTACTACGGCAAGGGCGACGTCATCGCGTATCGCCTCAATCGCAGCGGCGGCGCGTCCGGCGGGCAGGGCCCCGTTTTCGGGGCGAACGTGCTCTTCCTGGTCTATGGCGACGCGTTCTGGAAGACCTACACGGAAGGCGACAACACGGGGCTCGTCGCGACCGATTCGATGAAGAACTTCATCCAGCGCGAAACGATGGAGTTTGGCGGGAACGATCTCGAGGCGTATTGCCGGTTCCTGGGCGAGAAGTTTCTCGCGAGATATTCACAGGTCGATGGCGTGCAGGTTTCGGCATCGGAGATTCCCTATGCCGATCTCGGCGGCAATCTGGCGTTCGCGCCGTCGGGTCCCGACTGCGCGACCTCACGCCTCGAAATCACACGCAAGGGCATCGAGGAATCCGTGTCTGGCGTGCGCGGATTCAGGTTGCTGCGGCTTGGAGGCAGCGCTTTCCGGGGTTTCGTGCGCGACGAGTATACGACGCTGCCCGATCTGAACGACCGGCCCCTGCACATGTGGCTCGACCTCGAATGGACGTACACGCGTCCCGAAGCGGCATTCAGCGGCGGCGCAGTGACGGCGCACGTGCGGCGGACGGTCCGCGAGGTGTTCACCGCCTTCGAATCGGGAAGCATCCAGCAGGTCATCTATCAGATGGGCATGAAGCTGCTCGACGAGATCGGCGTGATGTCTGAAGTACGCCTCGAAGCCAACAACCGCACTTGGGATACGATTGCCGAACGTGGCGAGACGCTGGGCGTGTACACCGACCCCCGCCCGCCTTATGGGTGCCTCGGGCTGACGCTCAGCCGACAACAATCTGAACAAGAGATCAGGAGATTAGGAGAACCGCGCTCCTAGTCTCCTCATCTCCTGTCAAAAACTATGGCTCGGATTTCGACACACGTCCTCGATATCACCCGCGGAACCCCCGCACACGGCATGGCCGTGGAGCTGCACTTCGTCAAGGGTGCCGAGCGCCGACTCGTTGCCGCCGTGACGACCAACGCCGACGGACGCACCGATCAGCCCCTCATTTCCGCCGACGCGCTCGAGATTGGCATCTACGAGCTGTCGTTCCACGCCGCCGACTACTTTCACCGGCTCGGTGTGGTGCTGACCGATCCGCCGTTCATGGGCGTCATCGTCATCCGCATCGGGGTCGCCAGCTCGGCCGGCAACTATCACGTACCGCTGCTCGTCTCGCCTTACGGATACAGCACCTATCGCGGATCATGACGTCGATCGAGCAGGCCCGCGAGGTGATTCGCTGGTGCCGGCAACTGGCGAAGCTGTCTGAAGATCGCAACGCGACGACCCGCAGGTTCCTGTCAAAACCGATGCGCGACGTCCATACGGCGCTCGCCGCGTGGATGGCGCGATCGGGGATGACGGTGCGTGTGGACGCAATGGGGAATATTCGCGGCGTGTTACCACGAAGACGCGAAGACACGAAGGATGCGCCGCCGCGGTTCTATATTGGCTCGCACCTCGATACGGTGCCGAACGCGGGCGCGTTCGATGGAGTGCTCGGGGTCGTGATGGCCGTGGCGCTCGTCGAGATCCTCGGGGAGAAGCGTTTCCCGTTTGCGATCGAGGTCGTGGGATTCTCCGACGAAGAAGGGGTTCGGTTCGGCGCGCCGTTTCTCGGCAGCCGCGCGCTGGCCGGCACCTTCGACAACGTGCTGCTCGATCGCGCCGACCAGTCGGGCAGGACGCTGCGCGACGCCATCCGGAACTTCGGTCTCGAGCCAGACCGCATTCCCGACGCGAAGGCGGCTTCAAACGCCCTCGGGTATCTGGAATTTCACATCGAGCAAGGCCCTGTTCTCGAGAACCTCAACCTGCCGCTGGCCGTGGTCGACGTGATCTCGGGCCAGAGCCGCGCAGAGCTCGCGTTTGGCGGGTCTGCTGCGCACGCCGGGACGACGCCGATGAAGTTGCGCAGAGACGCACTGGCGTGCGCCGCCGCATGGATCACCGAAGTCGAGCGCGAGGCGCTTACCACACCGGGGCTCGTCGCGACGGTAGGAAGAATCGACGTGGAACCGGGCGCCGGAAACGTCGTGCCCGGGCGGGCGGTCGTCTCGCTCGACGTCCGTCATCCGGCCGATCCAACGCGCCAGGCAGCGGTCGAGCGGTTGACACGGGCCGCGGAGGAAATTGCGACGCGCCGAGGCTTGACGATGACGTGCGAGCCGCGGCTCGATCAACCATCGGTGTCGATGGATGCGTCGATTGCGGCGATGCTGGAACGAGCGGTCGAGCAGGCGGGCGCACCGGCACATCGCATGTCGAGCGGCGCCGGACACGACGCGATGGTCGTCGGCGCCAGCATGCCTGCCGGGATGCTCTTTCTCCGATGCGAGGGCGGCGTCAGCCATCATCCTGCTGAAAACGTGCGTGAAGACGACGTCGCTGTGGCCCTCGAGGCCGGCTTGAAGTTCCTCGACGAGCTTGCGCTTGGCGCCCGTGGCTGACGCGATCGTTCGCGGCGGCATCCTCGTGTATCCCCACGGCCGCGTGAAGGCCGACATCCGGATTTCGGGCGGCCGCATCGAGGAGATCGCGCCGGACCTTCCAGGCGGCGGGCAGGAAATCGACGCTCGCGGCTGCCACGTGTTTCCGGGCGTGATCGATGCGCACCTCCATTTCAACGAGCCAGGCCGTGCCGAATGGGAGGGCGCGGAAACCGGCAGCCGCGCCCTAGCGGCCGGCGGCGGCACGCTCTTTTTCGACATGCCGCTCAACTCCACGCCATGCACGGTGAACGCAGAGGAAGTGGACCGGAAGCGCAGGGCAATGGAGGCGGCGTCCATCGCCGATTTCGGCTTGTGGGGCGGCCTGATTCCGGGATCGGTCGGCGAGATGGCGGCGATGGCCGAGCACGGCGTGGTGGGCTTCAAGGCGTTCATGTGCGACTCGGGCCTGCCCGAGTTTCCGCGAGCCGACGACACCACACTGCTCGACGGAATGCGGGAAGCGGCGCGCCTGAATCTGCCGATCGCCGTTCATGCCGAGAGCGAAGAGATGACGCGCACCCTCGCAGCGGCCATGACAGGATCGACGGCGCGGGACTTTCTCGACTCCCGCCCTGTCGCTGCCGAGCTCGAGGCGATCTCCCGCGCGATCGATCTCGCCGAAGAGGCCGGCGCGCGGCTCCACATCGTTCATGTCAGCACCGGCAGCGGCGTCAGGCGAGCGGCCGAGGCGCGGGCGCGCGGCGTCGATGTGTCGGTCGAAACGTGCCCGCATTACCTGTTCTTCACCGAAGAGGATCTCGAGCCCATCGGCGTGGCCGCGAAGTGCGCGCCTCCCTTGCGCGGCGCAGAGGAGCACGCGAAGCTGTGGACCGAGGTTCTCGACGGTCACGTCGACCTGATTGCGTCTGATCACTCTCCCGCCCATCCGTCGCGCAAAAAGCCGGGTGATTTTCGCGCGTCGTGGGGCGGGGTTGCCGGCGTGCAGTCGACACTGGCGGTGCTCCTGGAGCGCGGGCTCGACGGCCGGCGGATCCGGTTCGAGCACATTGCGGGACTCGTCGCGGCCAATCCGGCCGCGCGCTTCCGGATCCCTTCAAAAGGGACGCTCAGCATGGGAAGCGACGCGGATCTCCTGCTGCTCGATCCCGCGCGTTCGTATACGCTGGAGCCTGCGCAGCTGCTCCAGCGGCATAAAATGAGCCCGTATCTCGGTTTCGAGTTCGGCGGGGTGGTCGTCCGGACGATTCGCCGTGGCGAGACGATTTTCCTCGACGGGAAGATCGTCGCCGAGACGAAGGGCGTGTTTGTTCGTCCGCATCGGTAGCGCAGGGCTGTAGTAGCCCGCATCGGCAGCGCAGGGCTTCAGCCCTGCCAAGAGGATTCGCATGTCTGACTTGCTGATTGCCGCCGGGCCCTACAAACTCAAGGGCCGGCTCGAGACCGAGAAAGCACCGCTCACATGCGCGGCATTTCTCGAGATGCTGCCCTTCAGCGAGAATCTCCTGCACGTGCGCTGGAGCGGCGAGTCCACGTGGGTGCCGCTCGGCAATCTGTCTGTCGCCGTGCCTCCTGAAAATGCGACGACATACCCGCTGCCGGGAGAGATCCTGTTCTACCCGGGAGGCGTCAGCGAAACCGAGATTCTCATTCCGTACGGGCGCACGCAGTTCGGCAGCAAGGCCGGCCTGCTGGCGGGCAATCACTTTCTGACGGTTGTCGACGGGGCAGAACATCTCGCCGATCTCGGACGGCTGACGCTGTGGGAAGGCGCACAACCCATCATGTTCGATCGCTTCGATGACTGAGGCGCGCTGGTTCGGCCATCCTCGCGGCCTGTCCACGCTCTTCTTCACAGAGATGTGGGAGCGCTTCAGCTACTACGGGATGCGCGCCATTCTCGTGCTGTTCATGACCAACGCCGTCGCCACCGGCGGCATGGGACTGGACGACGTCACGGCCACTGCCGTGTACGGGCTCTACACCGCCGCGGTGTACGTCGTTGCGCTGCCGGGCGGCTGGATTGCGGATCGTCTGCTTGGACTTCGACGGTCCGTGTTCTGGGGCGGTGTCGTCATTGCCGCGGGCCACTTCACGCTGGCGATTCCCAACATCGTCGCGTTCTTCGGCGGCCTCTCGCTCATCGTCATCGGCACGGGACTGCTGAAGCCGAACATCAGCGCGATCGTCGGCGACCTGTATCCCGAAGGCGGCGCGCGGCGCGACGCCGGATTTTCGATCTATTACATGGGCATCAACATCGGCGGCATGCTGGGCCCGCTGGTGTGCGGATACCTCGGAGAGGTGATCGACTGGCACCTTGGATTCGGGGCTGCCGGTGTCGGCATGGTGCTCGGGCTGATCCAGTACTCGCTTGGCGGCCGGTATCTCGGCACGGCGGGAGAGTTGCGGCCCGAAGCCAGGGCTCCTGGTGCTCGCAAGTCCGCGACCCGTGCGCTGGTGCGTGCCCTCGAAGGAGCGGCCGGCCTGGCGCTGATTCTCTGGGCGCTGCAGGCGATGGGCGTCGTGAGTCTCTCGCTCATCGGGTTTGTCGACTCGGCGGGCATCTTCATCGTGTCGATCGCGGCAGCCTATCTCCTTTACGTGGTGTTGTTCGGCGGGCTGACGACCACCGAGAAGAAGCGCGTCGGCGTCATCGCGGTGTGCTTCCTCGCGGCGGCGTGCTTCTGGTCGGGGTTCGAACAGGCGGGTTCGTCGATGAATCTGTTTGCGGAGCGGTTGACCGATCGCGTCATCGGCGGCTGGGAGATGCCGGCGAGCTGGCTGCAGTCGGTGAACGGCCTCTTCATCATTCTCCTGGCCCCGATGTTCAGCGCGCTCTGGATCTGGCTGGGATCGCGCAACCCGTCGATTCCGGCGAAGATGGGGTTCGGGCTGATTTTCCTCGGTGTCGGGTTTGCCGTGCTCGCGTGGGGCTCGGCCAATGCCACGCTCGAGAACCCGGTGAACCCGAGCTGGCTCGTCGTGACGTATTTCTTCCACACCGTCGGCGAGCTGTGCCTCAGCCCGATTGGCCTCAGCAGCATCACGAAACTCTCGCCTGCGCGCTATGTCGGCCAGATGATGGGGATCTGGTTCATGGGCGCCGCCCTCGGCAACCTCGTTGCCGGCCGCGTGGCGGGTCTCATCGAGTCGCTTCCGCTGCCGCAGCTCTTCGGCTCGGTCACGATCTTCTCGGCCGCCGCCGGGCTGCTGCTGCTTCTATTCACGAAGCCGTTGAAGGGATGGATTGGCGACGCCAAATGATCCAGCCCCTCCAATAGCACTTGTGTTGACCCAGGGCGGCGGGTCCCTGATCGTTCTCAACATCTCCTGTTTCTCTTTCATGTCCGCGGCAGCAAACCCGTCCTTGCTGGAGCTCGGCTGGCGCGCCACTGTCCGCTCGGCCGGGAGATTCTTCCTGCACGGTTCAGTGACTGGATAGCCGGACCGTGACGCGTAACGCGGGAGCCGGATCTGTCTGCTTCGCGGCCGGAACTGACGCGGCACGAACACGGCCGCTTGCAGACAGATCCGGCTCCCGCATGGTGGCGCCGCCCGGCCGTCACCCGGACCATTTAGGCGTGCGCAGCGAATCTGATGGACGACGCCCGAGCACGTGCCGCGCCCGGCGCCGCCCGCTCACAGGAGGTTTTGAAAGCGCTTGTAGCGGTAGATCCTCCTGGCCCTCCTGACCTCCTCATCTCCTGTTTCTCTTTCATGTCCGCGCCGGGCTAGGGATCAGAGTTGGTGATGAGATCCACAGTCCACTTCGCAGGATCGCGTTCGACGAAGTACTTCCGCACGAACGCGAACAACTCACACTGATTCGGTGTCGATAAGTACTTATCAACTTCTGAAATCAACACCCATCTGAACTCACTGTGTTCTTCGTTGATGACGACTTCGGCGTTTGCCTGCACGAACGCGACGAACGCCGGAGCAACCTCGACTGCGTCGACGGCTGAGTGATAGAACTGCTCGCAGTAACCTGCCGCGTAAAGACGATCGGGAACCAGTCCTGTTTCTTATTTCAACTCTCGCAGTGCAGTTTGCCAGCCCGATTCGCCTGCTTCGGTTGCACCGGCGACCTGACACCAGTGGCCGTGCAATATTGGGCTGTTGCGTCTGAGGATGAGCGTCTCGGTCGCGGCGCCTGCGGGGCGTAGCACAACGACAGATGCGCCAAATGCTTTGATGGGGATTCCCGGCTGCATTGCAAACAGGAGTTCAATCTGGACCGCACTTGTGTTGACGGCGCAGCCAGCCGCGAGCGGGTGGCCCCGATCGTTTCCGTTCGGCCGCAGGCGCGTCTCCCGTACACGTGCGGTTGGCGCCGAGCACGAACGGGAACGATCGGGGACAGGACCCGCCGCGCTGCGCCAACACAGGTGCCGCCTGCCTGTGGCCAAAATCACGGCAGCGAATACGCCAGAATCGCATCGCCCGTCCCGAATTCATTCCCCCCGCCCGCGGCAATCACGACGAACTGACGCCCACCCGACTCATACGTCATCGGTGTCGCCCGTCCTCCGGCAGGGAGCGGCGCTGTCCACAGTTCCTTGCCGCTGTCGATGTCGAACGCGCGGAACATGCGGTCGAGCGTCGCGGCGATGAAGACGAGTCGTCCCGCCGTGACGATCGGGCCGCCGAGATTCGGCATGCCGAGATTGACGGGCGGAGCGGCCACCCCGGGCGGCATGGGCGGCGTGCCCAGTGGAACGTCCCACAACCGTTGGCCGGTTCGAAGACTGACCGCGACGAGCGCCCCGAAGGGAGGGGGTGTGCACGGAACCTGGCCCGGCCCGAGCAGAATCCGCCGCCGCATCACGTACGGCGTGCCTTCCATCATCGTGTATTCGTAACCCTGGCCCAGACGGCTCGACTCCTGGCGGGCTGCAGCGAGATCGAACCCTTTCGCGGCAATCAGCTGCACGACCGCTGCGACACGATTCACCGGCACGACGACAATGCCCGATTGATCGTCGGCTGCCACGCCGCCCCAATGCGCTCCGCCGATGTTGGACGGAATGACGAGCGTGCCTTCGAGGCTCGGCGGCGTGAAGATGCCCTCGTTCCGCAGGCCGGTCATCATCTCCTTGCACGCGGCTCGCCCTTCCGGTGTGATGCCGAACGCTTCGTCGGCTGTGAAGCGATGCGGGCTGAGCGCGGGTGTCAACGTCGTAAAGGGCTGCGTCGGGGACGCTGCTTCGCCCGGAATCGTGCTC
>Ga0105107_10000927_pt1 | contig 19197 bp, 15 predicted proteins | sample PPLLaktember2015_6_FD_79335 | JGI IMG/M metagenome (GOLD analysis project Ga0105107, IMG submission 79335) | Freshwater sediment microbial communities from Prairie Pothole Lake near Jamestown, North Dakota, USA - PPLs Lake P8 Core (1) Depth... | ecosystem: Environmental > Aquatic > Freshwater >... | reverse complement strand
TCGAGGGAGGTGTCGATGCTCATGGCCCTCCTACGACGTTATTTGCGCCGTGAGGCGGGACCCCTCGCGGACAACGGCGTACGGTTGAGAGTCGTGGGCCGACGCGACCGGCTTCCGGCGGCTGTGGTCGACGCCATCGAGCACGCCGAAGCGCGAACGGCCGCCGGTCGGCGAATGACGCTGCGGCTGGCGATCGACTACTCGAGCCGCCAGGCGCTGCTCGAGGCCGTGCGGGCCGCCGTGCGGCAGGGCGCGTCGGACGTGCAGCGTGGGGACGTGGCGGACCTGCTCGGCCAGGCCATGAACGCCAGCGGCCCCTCCGACGACGTGGACCTCCTCATCCGCACGGGCGGGGAGCAGCGGCTCAGCGACTTCCTCCTGTGGGAGTGCGCGTATGCCGAGCTGCTCTTCACACCCGTCATGTGGCCGGATTTCGGCGCCCAGGATCTCGCTGCCGCCATGCAGGAGTTCGCGGCCCGCGAGCGACGGTTCGGCAACGTCGCCCTAGCCGGCTAACTGACGGTCCGACTTGCAGTTGCACCTCTGGAGTCCGTCGGCCACTTCGGGCGAGTGGCGACGTAAGGTCAAGTCGGACCAGGAGTTAAGCCGACACGTGGCTCCGCTCTAGGTCGAGCAGCCGCTCCTTCCGCCACAGGCCTCCGCCGTAACCCACGAGCCGACCGTCGGATCCGACCACTCGGTGGCACGGTACGACGACGGCCAGCGCATTCATGCCATTCGCCCGCCCGACGGCCCGCACGGCGGCGCCCCGACCGACCCGTCGGGCGATGTCGGCGTAACTCCTCGTCTCTCCGAACGGGATCTCGAGCAGGGCCTCCCACACCTCGCGCTCGAAGCTCGAGCCCACGAGCTGCAGCGGAAGGTCGAACACCCGTCGGCTCCCCTCGAAGTATTCGCGCACCTGTGCGGAGGTTCGCTCGGCGACCGGACTCTGGTCCGGCACGAACACGGCACCTGAGCGACGGCCGATCCGCTGGATCTGGGCGGCGAGCTGCCGGCGATCGACGAACTCCAGGAGGACGAGCGCATCCGCCGTAGCGCCGATCAGCATGGGGCCGAGAGGCGTGGCGGTCCGTGTCACCTTGATCACCGGAGCCCCATCGAGCGCTTTCGGGCTCGCCCCGAACTGCTGGTGGAAGGCCTCTTGGAATCCCGACAGCGAATCGAACCCGGACTCCATCGCCGCCCGGCCCACCGAGTCCCCGCCCTTCATGGCGCCGAGCGCCAGCCCCAGCCTGCGGGCGCGGTGGTAGGCCTGGAACGTCATGCCGTGGTTGAGCTTGAACCAGCGGCGGACCCTCTCGGGGCTCACGCCCCGACGCCTCACGTCCTCGTCGCTCCACCGGCGTGCCGGGTCGGACTCCACGGCCTGGAGCAGCGGCCTCAGCCATTCGGGCGGCGAGCCCTTGGGCTCCAGCGGCCGGCAGCGCAGACAGGGGCGGTAGCCGGCCAGCACGGCCTCGCGCGGCGTCGGGAAGAAGGACAGGTGCTCCGGCAGCGGGCGGCGAGCGGAGCAGGTAGGGCGGCAGAAGATCCCGGTGGTGCTCACGGCGGTCACGAACACGCCCTCGAAGGTGGGGTCGCGACGTAGGAACGCCTGGAGCATGACCGTGGGCGGCGGGAGTGTGGGTGTCGTCATGACGGTGAATCTGGGGCGTGCTTTCCAATCGCTCCACCGATTTTCCGACGTCGAATTTCCGTCGAGGCCGCTACGTCGGTGTCTACGCCAACCTACGTAGAACGACGTAGACCGGCGTCAAATCCGGGCGGCCACTTTCCAGTCATATCACGACGGAAAGGAGCTGACCATGTTCGGTGCCTCTGAACCCGCGGAAGCACGCCGCAGGTCCGACCTCCGGCTCTGGTGGCCGGAAATGAACGGACCGCAGGCGAGGCATGTCGTAGCCCCCTCACGGCTCTTACCTTGGCACTCCGAGTCGGGAACCGCGCGGGCTACGCGCCGCGTGGCCACGTCGGGGTCCCCCCGGGGTGCTGTGTCAACGAACAGCAGTCGTCTGCAAGGTCCTCTCCCGCTCGTGGGTCGCACGAGGGAGCTCGCCGGTCTCGAGGGTCTCCTCGAGACCGGGCGTGACGGGAGTACGTCCGTCGTCATCGTCGCCGGTGAAGGCGGCGTGGGAAAATCCCGACTCGTGGGAGAGCTCGGGGCGCGCGCCGAGCGACGTGGCTGGAAGGTCGCCTACGGCCGAGCGTTCCCGGTGGAGTCGGGCATTCCTTACGCGCTCTTTTCCGACGCGTTCCTCTCGATCCTGCGCGAGCTCGACGGCGATACCCTCACGCTGCTGACGCGTGGCGGAGCGGACGAGCTGCGCTACCTCTTCCCCGCGCTCGGCCGCCCCGCGCAGGACGAGGCCGCAGGCGAGCCCGACGAAGTGCGTACACGTCTGATGTGGAATTTCGCCGAGTTCCTGAAGGGCTACGCCGCCCGCAGCCCCTTGCTCGTGATTCTCGAGGATCTGCAGTGGGCCGACGAGTCCTCGCTCCAGCTCCTGCACTTCCTCGGCCGCCAGGCCGAGCGTCACCCCATCCTGTTCGTCTGCACGTACAACGACACGCAGCGTGACCGCAGCCTGACGCTCGTGCAGACCGAGCGTTCGCTCGTCTCTCTGGGCGTGGGCGAGATCCGCCGCCTGGAGCCGCTCTCGCTCGAGCAGGTGTCGGAGCTGGTCTGCGTGGCGTTCGGCGTGGACGCGGACCTGGTGAGGGAGTTCAGCGCTCTGCTCTTCGGATGGACGCGAGGCAATCCCTTCTTCCTCGAGGAGATCCTGAAGGCGCTCATCGAGAGCGGTCGCCTGAGCTCCGTTTCCGGCGGCTGGTCCGGCTGGGACGTCACCGCCTTCAGCCTTCCGGGATCCATCCGCGATGCGGTGCTGACGCGCGTCGGCGGTCTCTCGCTCGATGCGCGCACGGTGGCGGATCTGACCGCGATCGTCGGCGCGCGCGCGAGCTACGCGCTGCTCGCCTCCATCTCGGAGCGTCCGGAGTCCGTTCTGCTCGCTTCGCTCGAGGAGCTGTGCGCTAACGGGATCCTCGAGGAGTACGCCGAGGCGGGCTCGGTGGTCTACGACTTCAGCCATCCGCTCGTCCGCCAGACGCTCTACGACGAGCTGGGGCTCCAGCGAGTGCGCGTGCTTCACGGGACTGTCGCTGAAGCGATGGAGCGCTTCTACGGAGAGTCCGCCGCCGATCATGCGGACAAGCTGGCGTTCCATTTCGCTCGCGCGGACGCTCCGGCCGTGCGCTCGAAGACCGCGGCCTACATGGCCGCCGCGGGACGATCGGCGCTGGAGCGACGCGCCGACCACGAGGCGGTCAGCTATCTACGCGCGGCGTTGGAGCGTGCCGACCCGCCGGGCGACGCCTGCCTCCGAGCCGAGATCATTCCGGTGCTCGCGCGCGCCGAGCAGCACCTCGGCAACTTCGAGGCCGCGGGCGTGCACTGGGCGGCGGCGCTGGAGCAGGTGCCCGAGGCCGCGCCCGGTCACGCGGATCTCCGGCGCGCGCGGGGGATGTGCCACTTCTGGTGCGGCCGTCACGCCGAAGCCGAGCGCGAGCTCGGGGACGGCCTCGAGAGCGCCGAGCGGACGGGCGATCGCGCAGCGGCGGTCAGGCTTCGCGTCGCTCGCGCGCATTGCCTGCAGGAGCTCGGCCGTGGGCGAGAAGCGCTCGACATGCTCAGGCCCGCCCTTCCGCTCGCCGAAGCGCTCGACGAGCCCGAGCTGCTCGCGCGCGTGCACCGCGCCCTCGCGCTGCTCCACGTCTGGGTGGGTCCACCCGCGGAGGCGCGCGAGCACGCCGAGCGCGCAGTCGTCTTGGCGCGTAGGGTCGGCGACCTCTCGATCGAGGTCTGGGCACGATGGGGGATCGCGGTTCTCGACGGCATGCGCGGCGACACCGAGCGCATGGCGATTTCCGTCGAGGACGTGAACGCGCTCGCCGATCGCGCGCGCTCTCCGGTGCTGCGGCTGTGGACGGCCGACATGCAGATCGAGCTCGCGTACTTCCGTGGTGAGTGGGACAAGGGGATCGCGATCGGGATGAAGGCGATCGCGCTCGCCCGCAGCTTGAATCAGCGCACGCTCCTGCCTCGCCTGCTCGTGTGGACGTCGCAGATCCATCTGGGACGCGGTCAGCTCGATGACGCGAAGCGGCTCGTCGACGAGGCCGTCTCGGTGTCCGGCCTGAACGAGCCTGGCGCTTCGGTCGACGTGCACCAGGTCGTCCCCGTCTACATCGGCCTCGCGTATTACCTGGTTTGTCTGGGAGACTTCCAGGACGCGATCGCCGCGGCGCGCAAAGGCCTCGAGATCGCCGAAGGGACCGGGTACGTGCTCTGGGCGATGCATCGCCTGCTCCCCATCCTCGGCGAAGCCAGTCTGTGGGCCGGCGAGATCGACCGCGCTGCGGAGACCGGCCGGCAGATGCACGAGCACTCCCGCAAGGTGGACCACAAGCTCGGGCACGCGTGGGCCGACGCCTGCGACGCGCTCGTGATGTGGAAGCGGGGAGATCCGAAGGGCGCGGCGCAGGTGATGCGAAAGGCCGCCGAGGCCCTCGAGGAGATCCCGATGATGTGGGACGCGGCCCGCCTGCGGCGCCAGCTCGCGGGCCGGCTCGCCGACATCGGGGACGTCGATGGCGCCCTCGCCGAGCTGAAGCGCGTGCACGACGTGTTCGCGCGGCTCGGCGCCGCGCTCGAGCTCGAGAAGACGCGGATGATGTTCCGCCAAGTCGGACATCGCCCGCCACCGAAAGCGGTCGGCGAAGGCGTCGCGGGGCTCACCGCGAGGGAGCTCGAGGTCGCCCGCCTGGTCGCCAGGCGGAAGTCGAACAAGGCGATCGGCAAGGAGCTCGACATGGCGCCCCGGACAGCGAGCACCCACCTGTCGAACATCTATCAGAAGCTGGGGATCGGCTCGCGCGGCGAGCTCGCCGACCTCATCCGGGAATTCGACGAGCGCGCTTGAGCCGCCGGCGCTTTCGGCCAGAGGTCGCGCTTGCAGAGGGCCATCCCCTCGCGATCTTATGGGCGATGCGGCCCCCGACGACCGAGACCACCATCGCGGTGCGAAGCGGCGAGATCGACTCGTTCGGCCACGTGAATCACGCCGTGTTCCTCCATTACTTCGAGCACGCCCGGTACGAGGCGCTGCAGGCCGCCGGCTTCCGGTGGCAGCTGCTCCGGGAGAACGACTGGCAGATCTATGTCGTGCGCATCGAGGTCGACTATCTGGCGCAGGCCATGCGCGGCGACGTCCTGCGCGTCCAGACCTGGGCCGAGGGCTTCCGCCGCACGACCATGACGCTCGGCCAAGAGATGCTGCGCGACGAGGACGGGGGCCCGGTGGTGGTCGCGCGCGCGAAGGTGTACGCCGTGTGGATCGGACCCGACCGCCGGCCGATGCGCGTCCCGGACGGGGTGCGCTCGGGGCTGACGGGCCTCGCGTGAGGGAGCGCGGCTTGGTCTTCGTCGGGAACGACGTGGTGGACCTCGCGAACCCGCGCACGCAGGGGCGGGCTTCGGACGCGCGTTTCCTCGCCCGCGTGTTCACCGAGGACGAGCAGGAGGCGATTCACGCGACCGGCGGCTCAGACGTCGAGGTCTGGGGCCGCTGGGCCGCGAAGGAGGCCAGCTTCAAGTCCATCTCCAAGGTGATCGGCGCGCAGCCTGCGTTCCTCCATCGGGCTTTCGAGGTCGCGTGGTCGGACGCGATGGAGGCGGGTGACGAGGTGGTCGCGGGCGCGGGTCCGGAGGGCGTCGTCGTCCGCGTGGGCACCGTCCAGCACGCCGACCGAGTCGCGCACGTGAGCGTGCGCCTCCGGCCCGGAGCGATCGACGCCGTGGCGGTGTGCACACCGACGGGCGGCGCCGAGGGGATCGAGGTCCACCGGCGCGTCGAGCAACTCCTCGATCCGGCGAGCTGCTGGAGCGGATCGCTCGAGGAGCTCATGCCGCGCTTCTCGGAGCGGGAGGCCGACGCCGTGCGTACGCTGGAATCGGCGGCCGTGCGCCTGGGCGCGCGCGCAGACGTCGCGCGGATGTTGGGCGTGACCGAAGAGCGCGTCGAGATCGTCTGCGCGCCGGGGCCCTCCAGCCGGCGTCCTCCGCGCGTGCTGCTCGACGGGTGCGGCGCGGCCGCGGACCTCTCGCTCTCCCACGACGGCGGCTGGATCGCGTGGGCCATCTGGGTGGAAAGATGAGCGAGCGGGCCCAGCTGAAGGCGCTCCTGCTCGCGCGCTCCGTGCGCCTCGGCGACTTCGTGCTCGCGAGCGGCGCTCGCTCGGACTACTACATCGATGCGCGCGCGACGACCATGAGCGCCGAGGGCCAGCGGCTCGTCGGCCTCGTGGGGCTTCATGTCATCCGCGAGCGACATCTGGAGCCCACGCACGTGGGCGGGCTGACCATGGGAGCCGATCCCATCTCGTACGCGATCTCGCACCGTAGCGCTCTGGAGGGACAGCCGATCGACGGCTTCTCCGTGCGCAAAGCGCCCAAGGAGCACGGGACGGGCCAGCGCGTGGAGGGCGGCGTGCCCGCCGGCGCGCGCTGCCTGGTCGTCGAGGACACCATGACCACCGGGAAGAGCAGCCTGGGTGCCGTCGAGGCGCTGCGCGCGCACGGAGCGGAAGTGATTGGCGTGCTCGCGCTGGTGAACCGCTCGAGCGACGCGGCGGCGCTCTACGAGCGCGAGGGAATTCCGCTCATGTGGGTGTTCACCGGCGAGGAGTTGGTCCGCGCCGCACGCGGCGGATAAGCCGCGTCACTCTCGGTCGCTCAGTCGAGCAGGCGGAGCGGCATCACCAGGCAGAGGTAGTCCGGCACGTTCTCTCCCACGGGCTCCATGGTCGCCGCGCGCTCGGGTGCCTTGAACGAGAACTTCACGTCGTCCGACGGCATGTAGCGAAGAACCTCGAGCAGGTAGTTGGCGTTGAAGCCAATCTCGAGCTCGCTTCCCTGGTAGTCGATCTCGAGTTCGTCGTGACCTTCGCCGAGGTCGGGCGTGAGGACGTTCAGGTGCACACGGTTGGGCTCGAACTTGAGCCGAATCCGATGCGTCTGATCCGAGGCGACCACGGCCATGCGCCGGACGGCCGATTCGAGCGCCTTCTTCCCGATCGTGGCCGTCTTGTCGTTGTCGCGCGGGATGACCTGCTCGTAGTTCGGATACGTGCCCTCGATCAGCCGCGTGTAGACCTCGGTGGAGGCGGCGCGGAAGCCGAGGTGGTTGTCGCTGCGTGCGACCTCGATCGCATCGCTGTCCTTGAACAGGCGCTGTACCTGACCGAGCGCGGCGGGAGGCACGATGAAATCCGCCGAGCGCGTACCCGTGGATTCGACCGGCACGGACATCCTCGCGAGCCGGTGGCCGTTCGTGGCGACCATCTTCATCTCGCCGTCACGCAGCTCCCAGAGAACGCCGTTCAGGATCGGACGGCTCTCCTCCGTGGATACCGCGAATGACGTGCGCTGGATGAGACCGTTGAGGTTCGTCCCGGTCACGGTCAGCCCCGAGCTGAAATCCACCTCGGTCAACGTCGGGAACTCGTCCGCCGGCAAGCCGTTGAGCTTGAAATTGCTCTTGCCGCACTTCAGCTCGATCTGCTCACCGCGGGTCGTCACCTCGACCGGATGATCCGGCAGCTCCCTCACGATCTCCTGAAGCTTCTTACCGGGTGCCGTCAGACTTCCCGCTTGCTTCACCTCGGCGGGCACCCGAACCCTCACGGCGACGTCGAGATCCGTCCCGCTCATGCGCACTTCACCATCGCGTGCCTCGAACAGGATGTTCGACAGCACGGGCAGCGTCGTCTTGGAGGGAATGCTGGCCGAGACGGCTGCGAGACCGTTGTGGAGGTTCTGTCGTGTGATGGTGAAGTTCATCTACGCAAAACTCCTTGCAAAACTCCTTGCACGACGCATGGCGGCTACCGGTCGGAACGCTGCATGTCCGCGAGAGAAAAGCGCGAACGTCCACAGCGCCGGGATACTAGCAGTCTTATCTATAGAAAAACATAGCCGTAGTAGGGCGTGTGGATTCGGGGAAAGGCGCCCTGCCAGGAGGCTCGGAAGGGCCGTCGTGCGGCGCTCTCCGGTGTGGGTCGTCACGCTGTACAGCGGTGTGGAAAGGCTCGCGCTGCCCACAAGTGTCGGGTGCGCGTCGAGCAGAAATGTGGAGTGCGTCGATCTATCCACCCCTTCCCCACTCCTCGTCGTGGAAGGACGCGTTCTGGTCCTTGATCTCGGCGAGCGCGCCCTCGACCTGCACCCGGAAGTCGGGATCCTGCTCCATCTGTTCCTCGACCTTGCGGATGGAGTGGATCACCGTGGAGTGGTCCCGCCCGCCGAAGAGCTCGCCGATCCGAGCGAGCGACATGCCGAGCGTCTCCTTCATGAGGTACATCGCGACCTGGCGAGGGACCGTCACGTCCTTGGTGCGTCGCTTGGAGGCGAGTGAGTCGGCCCGCACACGCCAACGTCGGGCGACCAGCTCGCGGATGCGCTCGGGAGAGGGGATGGGCCCGCCGTCCTGGCCGCGGCGTCCGAGCACGCCCCGAAGGGCGGTCCGGGCGAGCGCCAGGTCGATGTCCTGGTTCGTGAGCGAGGAGTAAGCGAGGAGCTTGATCACGGCGCCTTCGAGCTCGCGCACGGACGCCGTGCACGCGTGCGCGATGTAGTCGATCACCTCGTCGTCGATCCGGAGGCCGTCGTCGTCGGCCTTCTTCCGGAGGATCGCCATCCGCGTCTCGAAATCGGGCGGCCGGATGTCGACCACGAGCCCCCACTCGAACCGGGACACGAGTCGCTCCTCGAGGCGAGCCATCTCCTTCGGCGGCCGATCGCTCGTCAGGACGATCTGGCGCTGCGCGTCGTACAGCGCGTTGAACGTGTGGAAGAACTCCTCCTGCGTGGATTCCTTGCCCTCGAGGAAATGCGTGTCGTCCACGAGGAGCAGGTCCATCTCCCGATAGCGGCCGCGGAAGGTCGCCATCGTGCCCTCACGGATCGACGTGACGAGATCGTTGGTGAACTGCTCGGAGGAGATGTAGCAGATCTTCCGCGCGGGATCTGCGGCGAGCAGCTGATTGCCGATCGCGTGCATCAGGTGCGTCTTGCCGAGCCCCACGCCGCCGTAGAGGAAGAGCGGGTTGTACATGCGCGCGGGCTTGTCGGCCACGGCGCGCGAAGCGGCGACGGCGAGCTGATTGTTGGCTCCCACCACGAAGCGGTCGAACGTGTAGCGCTCGTTCAGTTGGGGCCTGGGCGGCGCGCCGGCCGCCCAGCTCGGTGATGGCCTGGGCGCGCGTCGCTCGGGCTGCACACTGATCACATGCACCGCGGGAAGCTCCTGAGACGTGCCCTCCGCGGCGCAGCGCACGGAGATCTGGAGCGGCCGTCCGAGCACACGCTCGGCCGCCGAGCGCAGCAGCGGGCCGAACTTGTCCTCCAGCCACTCGAGATGGAACGGATTCTGCGCCTCGATGATGAGCTCGTCGGAGGTGGAGGCGACCGCCCTCGCGCTCGCGATCCAGGTGTGGAACGCGTGCTCGGTGACCGAACCCCGTGCGATGTCCTGTATGCGCGTCCAGAGCTCGGCCGCCGTCACCTCCATCGCGTGCCGGGTTCCTTCCGTCGGGTTCGGCCCGCCGATCCAATGAGAGTGTGGAGACCGAAATCAGCGGGCACGGGGGAGCGCTTTCGGAGGTCTGGTGCGGGTACGTTGCGAAGTTTCCGCTCGAGCGGGCGCCGAAGCTAGAGAGCGGTTGTGGAAAAGTCAAACGCGTTTTCCGGCACATTTTTCGCGTTGCGAAACGTGTGTTCACCCGAGGATACAGCAGTCCATACAACAGTCCTACAGCAGTCCACACAGCAGTCCACTAAGACGCGGTTGGTGACCGCTCTCTGACGGCTTCGAGCATCGCGACGAACGACTCGGCCCACGTCGTCGCGGTGGTACGTTGCACGGCCGCGATGAGCTTGGAGTGTCTGCTCTTGCGCTCTTCCTCGGTCATGCGGAGCGCGCGGTCGATGTCGCGCGCCATGCCTTCGCGATGCCAAGGGTTGGTGAGGATCGCCTCCGTGAGCTCAGCCGCTGCGCCGGCGAACACGGATAGCACCAACGCACCGGGCCGCTCGGGATCCTGTGCGGCCACGAACTCCTTGGCGACGAGATTCATGCCGTCACGCAGTGGCGTCACGAGGCAGACGTCGGCCTCGCGGTAGAAGCGCGAGAGCTCGGTGCGCCGATAGGAGCGATACAAGTAGCGGACGGGTGTCCAGTCCGCCTCGCCGAACTCGCCGTTGACGCGACCCACGGCCGCTTCGACGCGATGACGCTGCTCCTGGTACTCGAGCACGTCCCCGCGCGTCGGCACCGAGATCTGGATGAGCGAGACCTTGCCTCGCCACTCGGGAAACGTCTCGAGCAGGAGCGCGAAGGCCTCGAGCCGCTCCGGTATCCCCTTCGTGTAGTCGAGGCGGTCGACCCCGATGATGAGGCGCCTCCCCTCGAGCGAGCGGAGCAGCGCCGTCGTCTCTTCGCTCTCGCCGTCCGCGTCGCTCTCGAACGCTTCGGGGATGATGCCGATGGGGAACGCGTGCACGCGCGTCCTGCGGCCCGACATCTCCACCACGTCGTCGGAGACGGACGCGGGGGTGAGAGATCCCGCCACGTCGAGGAAGTTCCGCACATCGTGGTCCGTCTGGAATCCGAGGACGTCGAACGCGAGCAGGCCGTCGAGCAGCTGGCTCGCCCAGGGACAGAGCCGGAAGACGTCGGTGCACGGGAACGGCACGTGCAGAAAGAGCCCGAGCGGTCCCGCGTGGCCTCGGCGCCGGAGCCCCGCGCCGAGGCCGAGCAGATGGAAGTCGTGCGCCCATACCGCGGAGCTCGTGCTCACGAGTCGCGAGGCCGCCTCCGCGACGCGGTCGTTGACCTCGGCATAGGCGGCCCAGGCGGCGTCGGTGAAGTGCGCGCGCTCGGGCAGCGCGTGCAGCAACGGCCAGAGGCAGCGGTTGCAGAAGCCGTTGTAGTAGGCGTCGTGAAGGCCGACCGGGAGATCGAACCAAGCGAGCTGCGCGCCCGGATCGGTGGCGATCTTCAGGCGACCGGTATCGTCGTTGACCGTGCGGCCGCTCCAGCCGAGCCAGAGACCGTGGCGAGTCTCGAGCACCGGCTCGAGAGCGGCGACGAGCCCGCCCACGGATCGCTTCCGCTCCTCGTCGGGTGAGACGGGCGCGCGCAGATCGGGAAGCCGGTTCGACACGACCAAGAGATCGCGGGGCGTCCGGCCGTTCGCCTCGACCCGCGGAAGTCGGATCCTCTTCGGAACGGTCGGCGGCACCTTGGACGGCTCGTCCTGCCGCAGCGCGCAGACCCAGCGCAGGAACGCCTTCGTCTGCTCCGGATCCGCCAGTCGCCAGCGCGCCGCGGTGAGCCGGTCGACGGCGGACGCGACCAACACCGCTTCGTCTCCCGAGCCCATCGCGAGGAACATGTCCTCGTCCGTCACGTCGTCGCCGATCGCGACGATGCGCGTGTCGGCGCCGCGGGCTCGTCGCACCCACTCGACCGCGACCGTCTTGCGGGCGACGGACGGGCGGACCTCGATCACCTGCGATCCCTGCAGGTATTCGAAGCCAGGGTTGGTGGTGAGCCATCCTCGTACGGCCGCTTCGGCCTCGACCAGCAGCGGCGGCGCGAGCTCCCGACTGACGGTGCGGTAGTGGAGCGCGACCGTCCAAGACTTCCGCTCGACCAGCGCACCCGGCGTGTGCGAGGCGATCCGCTCGAGCATCGCCTGGAGCTCCGCGAGCGATTCCTCGCTTCCCGAAAACATCTGGATCCACGCGCCGTCACCGCGCACGAACGCTCCGTGCTCGGCCACGAGCCAGAGACCGGGCGTCTCGCCGAACCACCGCTCGAGGTCGCTACGCGGGCGCCCGCTCACGACGGCGGTGAGGAGGCCCGGCTGCGCGGCCGACCTGGCGAGAAGGTCGACGAGCGCCGCGTCGGGCTGGGCGAGATCGGGACGTTGTGCGAACGGCATGAGCGTGCCGTCGAGATCGAGCAGCAGGGCCAGAGGCGAGTGGCGCGCAACCCGCGCCCAGAAATCAGCCGTCTTCAAGGCGCAGCCAGAGGAGCGAGTGCGGCCCGAGCGTCAACAGATACGTCGGCGCTTCGATGGAGGGGAATCGTGCGCCGCCGATGAGATCGACGGGCGTGCGTCCCTTCCACTCGGCGACCGGCACCACGGCGGGTTGCGCGAAGCGGGAGAGGTTGTTCACGCACAGGACGGTGCCGGCCTCGCCTTCGCGCACGAACGCGAGCACGCGCGGATTGTCCAAGGGGATCACGCGCATGCCCTTGCCCCGAAACACGGGATCGGCGCGGTGCACCTTGATCATGCGCCGCAGCCAGTTGAGGAACGACGTCCTCTTGTGATCGCGCGAGCGCACGTTGTGTCCCGCGTAGTGATACTCGGGATCGATGATCACCGGCGCGTAGAGCTTCGACGGGTCGGCGATCGAGAACCCCGCGTTCGGCTCGGCGGACCACTGCATCGGGGTGCGCACGCCCATGCGGTCGCCGAGACGGTGGTTGTCGCCCATCTCGATCTCGTCCCCGTAGTACAGCACCGCGCAGCCGGGAAGGCTCAGGATGAGAGCGTGGAGCAACTCCACCTGACGCCGCCCACCGGACATGAGCGGCCAGAGCCGCCGGCGAATGCCGAGGTTCAGTCGCATGAGCGGGTCCGCCGCGAAGTGCTCCCAGAGATACGTGCGGTCGTCGTCCGCGATCATCTCGAGCGTGAGCTCGTCGTGGTTGCGGAGGAACATCACCCACTGGCAGTTGTCGGGGAGCTCGAACGACCGCTCGATGACCTCGGTGAGCGGTGCAGCGTCCTCCTTCTGAATGGCGAGGAACAGCCTCGGCATGAGGGGGAAATGGAACGCCATGTGAAACTCGTCCCCGTCGCCGAAATAGCTGACCAGCTCCTCGGTGGGCTGGTTCGCCTCCGCGATGAGCACGCGCTCCGGCTCGTAGCCATCGACCACCTTCCGGAGTCGCTTGAGGAACTCGTGCGTCTCGGGGAGGCTCTCGCCACCGACCCCGTCGCGCTCGAACAGGTAGGGGACAGCGTCCACCCGAAAACCGTCCACGCCCAGATCGAGCCAGAAGCGTGCGACGTCGAGCATCTCGTTCTGAACACGGGGGTCGTCGTAGTTCAGGTCGGGCTGGTGGGCGTAGAAGCGGTGCCAGAAGTAGAGCCCGCAGGATTCGTCGTACGTCCAGTTCGACGGCTCGACGTCGACGAAGATCCGACGGACCTCGGCGTAACGGTCCGGCGTAGGGTTCCAGACGTAGTAGCTGTGATACGGGCTCTCCGGCCCGCGGCGCGCCTCCTGGAACCACGGGTGCTGATCGCTCGTGTGGTTCAGGACGAGGTCCACGAGCACGCGCAGACCGAGCGCGTGGGCGGTCGAGAGGACGAGGCGGAAGTCGTCGAGCGTGCCGAGATCGGGGTGGATGCTCCGGTAGTCGGAGACGTCGTAGCCGTCGTCGCGAAGAGGGCTCGGAAAGATCGGCAGGAGCCAGACGGCTCCCACGCCGAGGTCGCGGATGTACGGAAGCTTCTCCGCGAGACCGCGCAGATCGCCTATGCCGTCGCCGTCGGAGTCATAGAACCCCCGCACGTAGACCGCATACAGGACGAGATCACGCCACCATGGAGACTTCATCGCACGAGCGACCTGCGACTTCGGTGGGGAAAAGGAAGAATGGCGAGAATCATGCGACCGGCAAGAACCGTGCGATCCGCAGTTCGCCGAAGCCGGCGGTCGGTTGACCCCCCGGAACGCGCCGGTCTATCTTTGCCAGCTCGCCCCTGGACCTGTCGGGGGCTCGTTCAGGCTTCGGACTCCGGGGCCCACGCAACCATGGACCGGGCTGCCGGAAATGAAGCCGACCTACCGACCGCGCAATCGCAAGCGGGCGAACAAGCACGGGTTCCGCGCCCGCATGAAGACGAAGGGCGGTCGGAAGACGCTGAATCGCCGCAGACGGCACGGCCGCGCCCGGATCGCCATCAAGATCGCCGGGAAGCCGTAGGCTCGGGTCCCCGACCGGAGCGACTTCCCCGCGGGGCGCGCATCCACAGCAGCTCCGAGATTCGTCGATTGCTCGAGAAGGGAAAGCGTCAGCGCACGGCGAGCCTCGACATCTTCACGGCGCCCTCGAGCGTCGCGCGGTCGCGACTCGGGCTCATCGTGCCCCGCCACGGGCGGCGCATCGTAGACCGGAACCTGCTCAAGCGGCGGTTGAGGGAAATCGGGCGGCGGCGCGTACTCCCGTCGCTGGACGATCGAGGGGCCCACTGGGACGTGCTCGTGCGCGCGCGGCCCTCGGCCTACGGGGTGGAGTTCGAGGTTCTGAGTCGCGAGTTGACGGAGGCGGTGGGGGTTTTGTGATCACACGGTTCTTGATCGCGCTCGTGCGCTTCTATCAGCTGGCGGTCTCCCCTTGGACCCCGGCGGCGTGCCGCTTCACGCCCACGTGCTCCGCGTACGCCATCGACGCGCTGCATGAGCATGGAGCCCTGCGCGGATTGTGGCTCGCGGCCCGGCGGATCGTGCGCTGCCACCCCTGGGGCGGTTTCGGCTACGACCCGGTGCCGTCACGTGACCGGCACGCCGAGGTGAAGGCCCCATGAGCACCACGCTCAGGTTCCTGCTCGCCATGGGGCTCATGCTCGGTGTGCTGGTCGGGACCAACCTCCTCTTCCCGCCGATCGCTCCCGAGCCCGCGGTTCCGCTCGACAGCATCGCGCCGACCACGCCGCCGACCGTCGGTCCACCTCCGGGTGCCGTGCCCGTGATCCCGGAGGTACCCGGCGGCCAGCCGGCCGCGGCGTCGGATACGTTGCCCGCGGTCGAGGCAGAGCAGCTGGTGACGGTCGAGAGCCCGCTGTACCGCCTCCAGTTCTCGAGCTATGGGGCCCGGCTGCTGGCGGCGGATCTCCCGCAGTTCGACGCGCTCAACGGTGACGGGGTCGTGGACCTGGTGCCGATCGGCGCCGAGGGGTACCTGGGTCAGGAGCTCGTGGTCGGATCGGATACGGTGGACCTCTCCCAGGCCCCGTTCGAGGTCGAGCCCGCCGACGGACTGACGATGGCCGAGGGCGGCGCGCCCGAGTCGCTGCGGTTCGTCTACCAGCACCCGACGAGTCCCCTGCGGTTCGAGGTCGAGTACACCTTCGACCCGGGCCTCTACGTGGTGGGGGTCGACGGGCGCGTGGACGGTGTCGATCGCCCGCTCCTGCTCACGAATCTCGGCGAGGGCCTCGCGTTCGCGGAAGCGGACTCGACGAACGAGGCCCGCATGATGGCCTACGTCTACAACCACCTCGATGAGGGCATCCAGTCGGTCCCGCTGCTCGGTGCCGAGCCGCGCATCGTGGAGGGCCCGCTCATCTGGGCGGCGTTCCGGAACAAGTTCTTCGTCATGGCCATGTTGGCGGGCGCCAGTGACCAGGCCGCGACGGGGACCGACTATCTGGGCGGCCTGATCGTCAGGCCGGGGTCGCTCGATCAGCGGCCGTCGATCGCGGCAGCTCAGGGGATCGGCACCGACCGGGCGTTCGCCTACAGGCTCGTGCTCGGCCCGCAGGACCACGCGAGCCTTGCGTCGCTCGGGCAGGATCTCGAGGAGGTCAACCCGTACGGTTGGCGCATCTTCCGGCCGATCATCCGGCCGTTCGTCTCGATCATCCTGGCGATCCTCGTCTTCCTGCACACCAACCTGGGCATCGGCTACGGGTGGGTGCTCGTCGTCTTCGGCGTCGCCATGCGGATCGTGCTCTTCCCGCTCAATCACAAGGCGATGAAGGCGCAGGTCAAGAACATGGAGTTCCAGCCGCGCCTGGCCGAAGCGCAGAAGAAGTACAAGGACAACCCGACGAAGATGCAGGAGGAGGTGAGGAAGCTCTACAAGGAGGGGTTCAACCCTCTGGCGGGCTGCCTGCCCCTGCTGCTTCCGTGGCCGATCCTGATCGCGCTCTTCTTCGTCTTCCAGAACACGATCGAGCTGCGCGGCGTCCCGTTCCTGTGGATGCCCGATCTCTCCACGAAGGATCCGCTCTACATCCTGCCGGGACTCCTCGCGCTCTCGATGTTCGGCATGCAGTGGTTCAGCACGCGCGCGGTCGAGCACACGAACGCGCAGACCCAGCTACAGATGAAGATGATGATGTGGATCCTGCCGCCGTTCATGCTGCTGATCTTCCTCAACCTGGCGAGCGGGCTGAACCTCTACTACGTCGTGTCCAACATCGCGACGATCCCGCAGCAGATGTGGATCACGAAACAGCGCAAGCAGCTCCGCGCTCAGACTCCGGCGAAGGCCTGACCCACCGGGGACGACATGGACGTCGACACGATCGCCGCGGTGTCGACAGCGCCTGGCCTCGGGGCGGTGGCGGTGGTGCGGATGTCGGGACCCCGGGCGGCGGAGATCCTCCGGAAGCTCACGCCGGGTTGGGACACCCTACCGGAACCCAGGCGGGTCACCCTCGCTGAGCTGCGAGAACCCGTCGAGGGAGCGCTCCTCGATCGGGCGCTCGTGACCTGGTTTCCGGGGCCGGATAGCTACACCGGCGAGGACGTCGTCGAGCTCTCCTGCCACGGCGGCCGTCTCGTTCCCGAGCTGGTGCTCGGGGCCTGCGTGCGCGCGGGCGCGCGGCGTGCGGATCCGGGTGAGTTCACGCGGCGCGCGTATCTGCACGGTAAGGTGGACCTCGTCCAGGCCGAGGCGGTCGCGGACCTGATCGAGGCGCGCAGCCGGGCGCTCCACCGCGCGGCGATGGGGCAGCTCGACCGTGGGCTCTCGACGCGCATCGCCGCCCTGCGCGAGGCGCTGGTGCGGCTGGAGGCGTTGCTCGTTCATCACATCGACTTTCCGGAGGAAGACGAGCCGCCGGTACCGATGGAGCGCATCATAGGCGCCGCGAGAGACCTGCTGCCGGGCATCGACGAGCTGCTCGCCACCGCGCCGGGAGGTGAGCTGCTCCGCGAAGGAGCATTGGTGGTCCTCGCCGGCAGGCCCAACGCAGGCAAGTCATCGCTCTACAACGCGCTCGTGGGAGAAGAGCGCGCGATCGTGACCGACGAGCCCGGGACGACGCGCGACGCGCTGATCGCGAGCGTCGAGCTGGGCGGCTTCCCGTTCAGGCTCGTCGACACCGCGGGCCTGAGGGAATCCGGCGAGCGCGTGGAGCGGATCGGCATCGAGGTCACGCGGCGCTTCCTGGAGCGAGCGGACGTCGTGCTGCTCTGCGTTCCCGTCGGAGAACGGGAGACGAAGGCCGAGGCCGACTTCCTCGAAGGGACCACGGGCGTGCCCGTCGTGTGGCTCGACACGAAGGCGGACGTCGCCGGTGCGACGAGGGCGCCGGGCCGGAGCTCAAAAATGGCGAATAGACTGCGCATATCAGCGCACACCGGTGAGGGCCTCGGCGAGCTCGCGAGGCTGCTAGCCGAGCTCGTATACGGAGGCATCGTCACGGCGAGCGCGGATGCCCCGGTGCTCACGCGCGAGCGGCACCGTCGCAGTCTCGAGGCCGCGCGGACGGAGGTCGAAGCGTTCGCTGGAGCGCTCGCGGCCGGACTCCCGGCGGAGGTCGCCTCCAGTCATCTTCGTGCGGCGGAGAGCGCGCTCGAGGACCTGCTCGGGGCGATCTCCACGGAGGCTGTCCTGGATGTCGTATTCGCGGAGTTCTGCGTCGGGAAGTGAGGAGCAGGTGATGGGCACGCCTGAGGGCGGCGCGTCGGGCTCGTCCATGCGGGGCTATCGGGTGATCGGGCGGGTCCAGGGTGTGGGGTACCGCGAGTGGACGCGACGGACCGCGGAGCGGATCGGGCTCGTGGGGAGCGTGCGGAACCGCCCGGACGGCTCGGTGGAGGTCCAGGCAGCCGGAAGCGAGGGCGCTCTGGTCCAGCTGGAGGCCCTGCTCGAGAAGGGCCCCCCTCTGGCGCGCGTCGAACGGGTCGAGCGGTTGGCCCCCGAGCCTGCCATGCCGACGACCGGCTTTCGAGTCCTGCACTGATTGCGCGTAAGCCGCGCGGAGAGGTATGCGTAGCTCGTACGGAGTGATCGTGATCGGAGGGGGGCACGCCGGTGTGGAGGCGGCGGCCGCCGCCGCCCGGGCCGGCGTACGGACGCTCCTGCTCTCCCCGGACCTGTCGCGATTGGGCCAGATGAGCTGCAACCCCGCGATCGGGGGAGTCGCCAAGGGCATCGTCGTCCGCGAGGTCGACGCGCTGGGCGGCGTGATGGGACGGGCGACGGACGCCACGCGCATCCAGTTCCGGATGCTCAACCGCTCGAAGGGCCCAGCGGTGTGGGGGCCGCGCGCGCAGTGCGACCGGGCCGCGTATCCCCGGGCTGTGCGTCGGATCCTGGAAGAGCTCCCCTCACTCGATCTTTTCCAAGAGATGGTAGCGGGCCTCGAGGTGCGAGACGGGCGCGTGAGAGGTGTCGTCACGCGGGGGGGCCTCTCGTTCGATGCCGAGGCGATCGTCGTGACGGCCGGGACATTCCTGCGCGGCCGCATCCACGTCGGGGGACAGGCCGGGGTGGACGCGGGGCGCGCCGGTGAGGCGCCGTCGGTGGAGCTGGCGTGCGGACTCGAGGAGCTCGGGCTGGAAGTTGCCCGGTTCAAGACGGGGACGCCGCCTCGGGTCGACGGTCGGACCGTGGACTTCTCGAGACTCGAGCGACAAGAGGGCGACACGCCGGGGTATCGGTTCTCCGCCTACGCCGAGGAGGCCGTTCCCGAGCAGCGCCCCTGCTGGATCACGTGGACGGGCGCCGGGCTCCGCGAGGTGGTCGAGGAGAACCTCAGGAGGAGCGCACTCTATGGAGGTGCGATCTCCGGGCGAGGCCCGCGGTACTGCCCATCGATCGAGGACAAGATTCTTCGGTTCCCGGACGCTCCGCGGCATCAGGTCTTCCTGGAGCCTGAGGGCCTGGATACGACCGAGCTCTACGTGAACGGGCTCTCGACGTCGCTCCCCCCGGACGTCCAACTCGCGTTCCTGCGGACGGTGCCCGGCCTCGAAGACGCCGTCATGACGAAGGTCGGTTACGCGATCGAGTA